>ENA-ORSL01003117-ORSL01003117.1-human-gut-metagenome-genome-assembly--contig:-NODE-3117-length-11053-cov-1.824968_pt1 | contig 11053 bp, 10 predicted proteins | sample MGYA00242190_ERZ509157 | MGnify/ENA primary metagenome ERZ509157 (study PRJEB26280, sample SAMEA2338664) | human gut metagenome | biome: human gut; feature: human-associated habitat; material: faeces...
TGAGACTTCGCCAATGCAGAACATGCGCGACGAATCGCTGTAATAGCCGTCAAGAATGGTGGAGCAGTCAATATTGACGATATCGCCCTCTTTCAGCACGTCCTCTTTGCAGGGAATGCCGTGGCAAATAACGTCGTTGATGGACGTGCACACGCTGTTGGGATACCCCTCGAAGTTGAGGTCGGCCGGCGTTCCGCCGTGCTCGACGGTGTAGTCGTAGATCATCTGGTCGATCTGGTTGGTGGTCATGCCCGCGGCGATGTGTTCGCCTGCGTAATCGAGCACGCCCACGTTGATGGCGGCCGAGCGCTTGATGCCCTCGATATCGGCGGGCGCCTTGTAGAGCGTGCGGGGCAAAACCTCCCAGCCCTCTTCCCACAGGCGCTCAAGGCGCTCATCAAAGGCGCTATGGCATTTCTTATATTTTTTGCCGCTGCCGCACCAGCAAGCGTCGTTGCGGCCGGGCACGGGTCCATTGTCAAACATGGCTAACTTCCTTTCATTCGCAGCTAGTATAGCCCACTCACAGGGCAGCTGCGCGCTAGTAGCTCACCTGGCAGGGAATGCCGAGGGCGCGCACGCGCGCGGCGATGGCGTCGAGGGCCTCGGGCGCTGCTTTGGCAAGGCCGGCGACCGGCGTCTCGCGAGCCACCGTGTAGATGGTCGCTTCTTGTGGGCGAATGCGCTCAAGTGCCGCGAGCCAGGGGGCAACGTACTCCTCGCCGGTGTTATCGAGAGACTTGCCCCGGTACTCACCGCTCAAAAACATCGTCTGGATAATAACGTGACCGTCAAAGCTTGCGAACGTCTCGATCTGGTGCTCGACGTCGTAGGGGCCAACAGGCTGGTCGAGCAGCTGGATAAACGCCGGGTCGACCGTATCGAGCTTGAGGATGTTGTCGTCGACCATCATGAGCGCATTGTGTACCTCGGGGCGGTCGGCGCGCGTGCCGTTGGAGAGCACGGCAATCTTGGAGTTTGGGGCCAGCTGGTCGCGAAGCGCGACGGCACCGGCGATGGCCTGCGGAAACTCCGGTGCGACGGTGGGCTCGCCGTTGCCTGCGAAGGTGATCACATCGGGGAGCTCGCCCTCGGCTGCCATATCGCGCAGCTTTGCCTCGAGCGCGTCGAGTACCACGGCAGCTGTGTTGTACGGCTCGTGACAGGGGCGCTCGGCGTTGAGGCCGTTTTCGCAGTAAATGCAGTCGAACGTGCAGATTTTGCCGCTGGCCGGCATCATGTTGACGCCGAGCGAGAGACCAAGGCGACGGCTGCGAACGGGCCCAAAGATGGGGCTGGCATTCAAAAACGTAGACATAGGCATATGCTCCTCAAGACAATTGTGCCTAAGCATAGCATCGGCTCCAAAGCAGGGTGCGGGCTCTTGCTTTACAAGTTTCGTTTTTTCACGTCGCTCATTATGCCGTGTCATGAAAAGCCTCGGGTCGGGTAAAGTTAATCTGTTAACAAGGCGTAAAGAAATGCGGGTCTATCCAGCCGTACTGACGCGCAACTGGATGGGCGTTGATGATGGGGGCACAACATGGATTTTACGGTCGAGAATGCGGGCACCACGATTGCCTGTCGCGAATATGCCGGCCCGGATGTGTCGCCTGATACTCCTGCCTTGGTGTGCGTGCACGGCGCTTGTGTCGACGGCACATTTTTCGACGGCATTGCATGTGAGCTCAGTCACAACTACCGCGTAATTGCCTACGACCGCCGCGGCTGTGGCGGCAGCAGCGAAGCGGCAGACGGCAGCTATGATCTTGCCGCTCAGGCCGCCGACCTGCAGGCCGTGATCGAACACGTTGGCGCTCCGACAAATGTGCTTGCGCACAGCGCCGGTACGTTGGTGGCGCTGGAGCTTCTTCGCATCGAACCCCATCTCGTCGCCCGTGCGATTCTGCATGAGCCGGCTGTGTCGGCCGAAGGCGTCGGCATGGGCGCAGCTCCGGTTTTGCTCGATATGATTGCGGCTGGAAAGGTTTCAAGGGCGCTTCGGCTTTTCTTGGGAGCTCTCGGCGACTTGGACCCCGAGGCTCCTGGGACGACCGAAGCGGAAGCCAAGCATGCCCTGCGCAATGGTCGTTGCTTTATGGCCAATGAATACGGAACAAATATGACATATGCTCCCGACTGGGAGCGCGCCCGAGAATCAAAGGCGGTGTCGGCTGTGTTTTTGGGCGAGCTTTCGGTCGGTACACCCCGCGAGGCTGGCACGCGAGCGCCTGCCGAATATCTCGATTGCCCCCTTGTGACGATCCCGGGCGCGCATAACGGTCTGCGCGATCGCCCCGTTACGGCGGCAAACGCCGTTCGCGATGTCTTGGAGCGTTAGCACGCTCGATGACCTGCGGGGAGAGGGGCTGTTAGCGTTTCGTCATTGTTAACGAATGCGCCCATAACCGCGCGCCCGCGGCTCCATTACCGCCGTTTGCCAGGTCATAAAAATGTAACGATAATCGCGCGTTTGCCTTCAGCTGTTAGATGCTACCCTTGTACCAATTGATATGCACCGTTGCCGTGCGTAACGATAGGAAGGGCCCCATATGCTCAATAATCACGAGGTCAATCTAACCGACGAGGAGGCTTCCGCCGAGGTCGCCCGCGTCGCGAAGACCTACCCCGTGGTGCGTTTGTTGTCGGCCGATCAGATTAAGAGCGAGCCTAACTGCTTGCTCGCCGGCGATCGCTGCCCTTGTCTGCGTCAGTCGAGTCTTGAGGCCTTGGCAGGTTCCGATGATGTATCGGAGCAGCTGCTCAATGATGGTACCGAGTACCGCGCTCGCCTGCGCCCTCTGAAGGTCGAGGGCGAGCCTCACGTCCTGCTGATGGTGCGTCCGATCGATGAGCAAGAGGCTGCAGAAGAGGACCTCGTCTACACCGACGTGCTGACGAGTGTGCGCAATCGCCGATATTACGAGGAAAAGCTCCGTAGCGCCCGCATGAATGCCGGCGTTGCGGTGATCGACCTTGATGATTTTAGGGTCTTCAACGATACGTGTGGCCGTCATGCCGGCGACCTTGCGCTCGGTGCTGTGGCGACAGCCATACGCAGCGGAATTCGTTCGACTGACGAGCTTGTACGCTATGGCTGCGACAAGTTTGTGGTCGTCATGCCCAATATTCCCTCCGATGACTTCACCCGTCGCCTGCATCAGGTGTCCGATGCCGTTCATGCCACGATTGTTCCGGGCCATGAGCACGTGAGCTTGACGGCATGTGTTGGTGGCGTTCGCATTCATGGCGAGACGGTTGATGAGGGCGTTGGCCGCGCTGTCCAGTTACTGAGCCGTGCTAAGGCAAAAGCCGGTACGGTCGTGACCGATGGCGATTTCATCGAGGCCTTCCAAAGCGAAAAGCCTTTGGTGCTTATCGTCGATGACTCCGAGATGAACCGAGCCATTCTCAACGAGATGCTCAAGGACGAGTATTGCATCCTCGAGGCCGAAAACGGTCGTACGGCGCTCGATATGGTCGACCGCTATGGCGATGAGTTGTCGCTCGTGCTGCTGGACATTGTCATGCCGGGCGTGAGCGGCTTTGAGGTGCTGGCCGATCTGTCGCGCCGATCGGTTGTTGACAATCTGCCTGCCATCATGATTTCGAGCGAAGAATCCGACGATGTGGTTCTGCGTGCGTACGAGCTGGGCGCCTCGGACTATATCAGCCGCCCGTTTGACGCCCGTGTCGTGCGCCGTCGTGTAAGCAACACTATCCGTCTGTACGCCAAACAGCGCCGCCTGACGAGCCTGCTGTCCCAGCAGTACAACGAGCGCGTCAAGAACAGTCGCATGCTCATCGACATCATGGCCGGTGTCATGGAACTTCGCAATGGCGAGAGCGGCAGGCACGTTACGAATATCGAGAAGCTGACCGAGCTGCTGCTTGGCTGTCTGGTCCAGCGTAGCGACACCATTTCCCTCGACAACGAGGAACGCTCCACGATTGCCCTGGCTTCGGCGCTGCACGATATCGGCAAGATGGCGATTGACGATGCGATTCTCAACAAACCCGGACGTCTTACGTCCGAGGAGTTCGAGATTATGAAGACGCATACTACGATTGGCGCCGACATGTTGCTTGAGCTGGGCCGACATCACGTCGGCAATGCGCTTATGGAATATGCGTACCAGATTGCGCGTTGGCACCACGAGCGCTGGGACGGCAAGGGTTATCCCGATGGCCTTAAGGGCGACGATATTCCCATTGCCGCACAGGTGGTTTCGGTGGCCGACGTGTACGATGCTCTGACGAGCGTGCGCGTGTACAAGGACGCTATCCCGCACAAGGAGGCGATCCAGATGATCCTGAACGGTAAGTGCGGCACCTTTAACCCGCTGTTGCTCGACTGCCTGCTCGAGGTGCAAGACCGTATTGCCGAGACGTTGGCACGCCCCGCCGACGTCGTCGCGTTTCCCACGATCTAGTTTGACCAAAGGAGTTTTAATCCATGATTTCCATGCGTGAGGCGTATGAGAAGATCGGCGCCAATTATGATGACGCGTGCGCTCGGCTGATGGGCGGGGAAATGCTTGCCCGCTTTGCCCTCAAGTTTTTGGATGACGAGAGCATGGACAAGCTGGAGGCCGCCATGGCGGCGGGAGACGCCAAAGGTGCGTTTATGGCAGCGCACACGCTCAAGGGCGTGAGCCAGAATCTGGGATTCGATAATCTGTACGAGCCGGCGGTTGTGGTGACCGAGGCACTGCGCGGCGCCGATGCCGTTGACGGCGCTCGCGAGGGAATGCATGCGCTGCAGCAACAATATGCGGCAACGATGTCGGCTCTGCGCGAGGCGGCTGAATAAGAGCTTTCGTGCTTTTATGACAATGAGAGTGGATAATCTCCCGTTTTAGGCTCGGTGGTGGCCTCAAAGTGGGAGATTATCCACTCTCGTTCGATACGTGTCCAAAAATCCACTCTCACCCCTTCCGATTAGTGAATGGCCTATGCGCACTGGCGGGGCTTTCCGTATGCAATCTATATCGTTGTTCGATAAACTGTTCGAATAACGATAGAGTCGATGAGGGTGAGTGTATGTCCAACAGCGTTCAGCGTATGGCCAAGGCGGGCGAAAATATCAGGAAGCTTGGTTTTTGCATGGCAGCCGTTTTTGCAGGGATGCTCGTCGCTTTTGCCGCGTTGGTTGTTTACGTGATTTGGTATGCGGTTGAAAACGTTGCTTCTGTCGATTCTTTTGGTGTCGTGACGCTTCTCAATGGCGGGTGCATCGTTATCCCAAGCGGACTGTGCCTGGCACTCGTTGTGGGTATTTCGCTTGTCGTTTTGTGCGGGATCAGCCGTAACATCTCGCGAGGCGTCTCGCCCTTTACCAAGACGCATGTGCGGCTTATCCGTGTTCTTGCACTTGCCTTTGCTGTTAACACTGCGGTTTCGTTTGTTGGTGCCTATGGATCGGTCAATCTCACCATTGGCGGACTGGAGCTTTACATCGTGCCTCATTCCTTCGTTATTGAGATTTGCCAAGGCGCTACCTTTGATGCGGGGTCGTTTATCGGCGCAGTTGTCTGCTTGTTTATCTCGGCGATCTGGAGTTATGCCTCGCTGCTCCAAGAGCAGTCTGACGAGCTTGTGTAGGAGGAAACATGAGCTATCTCATCATCGAGCTTGAGACGCAGCTGCTTAAGACCGGAAAGACCAGCGCTGATCTGATTCGGGCGACGGGGCATACTCCGGCTAATATTTCAAAGCTTAGAAACGGAAAGATAAAAGCTATTCGCCTAAAGACGCTTCTTGATATCTGTGATGAGCTTGATTGTCAACCGGGAGATATTATTCAGCGCGTGAGCGAGAAAGAGCTTGAGGAGCTTATTGTCGAGCGCGCAAAAAATGTCGTGAGACAGATGCGGGACGGCGGAGGCAATGAGGTATCGCTTCCGACGTCAGTCTTCGCTGTCGATTTGAGTGACGAGTAGCTTAAGGCAAACAACTAAAACGAAGTATCAGCGTGAAGGGACCCGTGTCTAACACGGGTCCCTTCTTTTAGATTATCTTGACAAATATGAGTTATCGAAAAACAATAACAACCATGGAAAACGATAAAGGAAAGAAGGAACGATATGAGCGGTTTTTCTATCAAGCAGAACGGGGGTCCAATGAACGCATCAGCGATAAAGCTATCAAAAGTTTCAAAACGCTACGGAAAACGGCACGTTTTGCATGACGTTTCCTTCGAGGTGCATCAGTCTGAGCTCTGTGCCCTTGTCGGTGCAAACGGTGCGGGCAAAAGCACGCTTATTAAAATCGTCTTGGGCCTCTGCGAGCCATCTTCGGGGAGCGTGGAGCTCTTTGGAGGCAAATCAAAAAGAGAGCTTGGCCTGATGCGGACGCGTGTCGGCTATGTGCCAGATTCCAGCGGAGCATATCAATCTCTCAGCGCGGTTGAGAATCTTCAAATCCGATGTGCGGAATGGGGGCTTGATGAGAAACGTGAGGTTCCTCGCGTCTTGGGCCTAGTTGGGCTGGACGTCGATGAGAAAAGGAGCGTGAGCAGTTTTTCTCTGGGAATGAAGCGGCGACTTGATATAGCTACGGCTTTGTTGGGTGACACTGATCTGCTTATTTTTGATGAGCCAGCAAATGGGTTGGACCCGCTGGGCATCGAGAGCATATGGGCTCTTATCGGTCGATTGAATCGAGAACAGGGTAAGACCATGCTCATCTCTAGCCATGATTTGGATGAGTTGGCATCAGTTGCAACAAGTTGCGTGTTTATTCATGACGGCGAACTGCTGAAAAAGGAACCGATGGACATCATAAGGGATGAGGCATCGTCCCTAAAAGAGTATTACAGGCGCTTGATGAAGGCGGTCTCGCTATGAAGCGGGCGATCCATCCCATAAAGGCAGATATGATGCGTTTGCACAGGATGTTTCCGGCGAAGTTTGGTCTTACGCTTATGCTGGCGTTCGGCCTTCTTTTCGGTGTCTTTCTAAAAAACGGAACAACGTTGCTCGCCTTTGGCAATAGCGTTTTTGGGGAAGATATTGGTTTCTGCTGGAATGTAATCGATCCTTCTGCACCCGATGAGTCCCTTGTGCGCAGTGCTTTTGCCGGCACCTCCCTGTTCGTTCCGCTCATCGTTTGCCTGGCGATTTTACAGGAGCGCGGCTATGAAGAGGGATGCCGAATTTCTTCAGCAAGAGGTCTTGCCCGCTTTAACGGGGCTCTGGCACATGTACTTTCGTCTTCTTTAATAATCGGCGCAGCATATAGTGCGCTTTGCCTTCTTCTGTTTGCAATAGCGATAACACGTGGAGGGCAAAACTATGCGCATAGCATGCTGGCTACATTTTTGCCTGCGATGATAATCAACGCCGTATTGGTGATATCGGTTGCGTTGGAGACGGTGACCATCTATCGGATTACAAGCAGCGCCGTATTTAGCGGGGCTGTGGTAATAATCGGATTTGTCATGAGCTTGACACTCTACGGAACTTACCTTCAGACGCCCATACCATCCTTGCGATGGATTTTCTTTCTTCCGGGGCCGTACCTTGGAGTCGGATGTGCCCTTGGGTATAGCGATATGGGGCAGCTGACGCTTCTGGGATATGGCGCGGCAGCCAGTTGTCTATCGGTATTGATTTACGCTCTCGTGAGCTTTCGCGCTGGGGGTGTGCTCAATGGCTCGTCAGATTAAAAGACTTCTCCAGTCAGAATTGAAGCATGTGAGCAAATGGGCGTACGCCTTAATCCTGGTAATTTATGCGTGCATGGTGGTATTGCAGCTTAATTCTTTCCCGATGTGGTTCTGTAGCCTCCGTGAGAACAGTTTCTTGGGCTTTTTCCCAGACCCGACGCTTCGGCTATCGGCAGAGGATGTCCTTCTATTTGGTAATGCAGGGGTTTTTCGCGGCCTGCTGTTCAACGTAGCCCCGTTGGCTCATGCATTGTTCTTTCCGTTCATCGCGGCTTGCATTGTGCCGCGCTTTGTCAGTTCGGGCTTTATTGAGGAACCGTGGGGGTTGTCGGAGGCTCGGGGAGGGAAGCGTGTGTGCGCTATCGTTGCGCGAGTGGTGCTGTCTTCTTTTGCCCTTTTGGGCGCGTTTATCCTGTCGAGTGTCGTTTTGTACTGCCTTAACTGCGCGATCGTTTTAGATGCTCAGCAGTATTTCGACCTGAATATTTTTTGCTATCGACTTCTTCTGGCGAGTGTCGTCTGCCTTGCATACGTGGTCTCTTGCGTGATTGCTGTTTCCTATTTTGGGTCCGGCTTCGGTCCGATTGGCATGCTGTTGCTTGTCAACGTTGTAGCGATCTACATACAGCTCGGGGCCAATTCCATGCTTCCGCTTCCAGCCTCGATGCTCATGTGGATTTGTGGCGTGACCCCGTTGGGGAATAGTCAATGCATTTCGATTCTAATTGACTGCCTAATAAACGTAGCAAGCGTTTTTGCCATTTGCTTTACCGTCGACCGATTACGGTCGAGATTTTTTTGATTGTTTGTGAGGGATAATCATACCGAGCATACCAAATACAAGGGTGGGCGGGCACCGTGGCTGGTGTCCGCCCACCTGGCATAGGAGGCTTTAAACTGAGTGGTTTGCGGGCTAGCGGGCCTGCTTAACCTTTGTCGCTGCCTCGACAAACGACTTCCACAGGTTAAAGTCGGTCTCGAGCGTCTTCCACGTGTACTCGGGATGCCATTGCACGCCCAGGCAGAATGGCTGGCCTTCGACTTCGATGCACTCGGGAACGCCGTCGGTTGCCTTGGCGACCAAGCGCGTGCTTTTACCCAGACGATCGACGCAGCAGTGGTGCGCCGAGTTGGTCTGGATCAGCCTGTGCCCGCCAAGCGCGCGCTCCAACAGCGAACTCGGCACGACCTCGACGGGATGCACGGGGTCGTTGAGCACGTGGGTATGGCGCCACTGCGTGCGACCCTCGCGCGCACCCAGGCTCGGCACGTCCATGCACAGGGTGCCGCCGGTGGCGACGTTGAGCAGCTGCGTGCCGCGGCAGGTGGTAAAGAGTGGCTTTTTGGCGCGGAGCACCTCGTTAACCAGCTTAAACTCAAAACGGTCGCGAATCTCGCAGCACAGTGTGGGGTCGTAGGGGCGCTCGTCGCCCCAGCGCTTGGGGTTGACGTCCGGGCCGCCGGGAATAGCGATGCCGTCGGCGATATCGACGTAATGACGGATAACCTCAATGTCCTCGGTGATGGACATCTGCAGCGGCAGGCCGCCGGCGGCAAGAATGGCGTCGACAAAGACACTTGCGATTTCCTCGTTGGGGGAGAGTGTCTCGCTCAAATAGGGCTTCGCTTCTTCCCAGCGTGGTGCTACCAGGATAAGCGGGCGGTCGGCGGGATCGACGTCGACGTGCGGGGTGTAGGACGATGAGGTGCGGGTTCCGATCATGGGTGCGGCTTTCGAATCCGGGTGGACATGGTGCAGGGGTGGCGTGGGGCAAACGTTACTGATGAATTTGCCCGCTGGCAATTGGGTTAGTGGCCCTTGATGGAGTTGAGGAAGTCCTGGGCGCGCTTGGTCTGGGGGTGGTCGAAGAACTCGTCGGGCGTGCCGGTTTCCACGATTTGGCCGTCGGCCATAAACACGACACGGTCGGCCACGCGGCGGGCAAAGTTCATCTCGTGCGTGATGACGATCATCGTCATGCCCTGCTGGGCCAGACGGACCATGACCTCGAGCACCTCGTTGATCATTTCGGGATCGAGGGCACTTGTGGGCTCGTCAAAGAGCATGGCCTTGGGTTGCATGGCAAGCGAGCGGGCGATGGCTACGCGCTGCTGCTGGCCACCCGAGAGCTGTGCGGGCACCTTATCGGCCTGCTCGGCAACGCCTACGCGGCTCAGCAGATCCATGGCGCGCTCACGGGCCTCATCCTTGGAGACACCCAGCACATCGACCGGTCCCAGCATGACGTTCTGCAGCACCGTCATATGTGCAAACAGGTTGAACTGTTGGAACACCATGCCCAGTTCGGCGCGCATGCGGGCAAGGTCCTTGCCTTCTTGCGGCAGGGGCTCGCCTTCGATGAGGATCTCGCCCGAGTCGATGGTGAGCGACACATCGCGCACGGCGTGCACGGCCTTTTCGCCCGAGCCGAAGTCCTTGGAAATGTTCTTGAGTTCGATCAAGTGAATTCCTCCTTTATCCCAAAAGCAAACAAAAAAAGCGGGGAGCTCATGAGCTCCCCGCTTCAGGTCAAACGATGTTCGGGTGGCAAGACCCTTCTGCGCGCTTTCAATCAGCGGCGGCAATTTCGTTCCTGTGCGTATCGGGCAGGCAAATGAGCATGAGCAATCGTGGGCATCGGCATCGCCATGTCCATGTTCATGCACATTAACATTCGAGAAGTGTAAGAGAACATTTCGTCGAAATCCTTTCCGAAAATCATACTGAGGTTATAGGTATCATAGCACCGTGAAAAGCGCACGTCAACAGAAAATGCGGGAAAATTCGCAACTTAGTCACACTTGACTAAAGCGGAAGAATAAACATGCGGACAAAATCGGGTAATATTGCCAGCAAATTTGCCGCGCCGTTCAGTTTTGAAATGAAAAAAGAGGAACGGAAGCGGTCAGCTTCGTTCCTCTTTCGCTGATTGAATGCCGAAAAAGCGGCGGCCGTTTTCGTTCGTCAGGGCGATGATTTCATCGGTGCTCATGCCGCGAATTTCTGCGAATTTTGCCGCGATATGGAACACATTGCGCGAGTCGTTGCGCGTGCCGCGCACGGGAACGGGGGCCATGTAAGGGCTGTCCGTTTCGAGAAGCACCCTGTCAAGCGGGACGATCTTTGCGACCTCGACGGTCTTCTTCGCGTTCTTGTAGGTCAGCGGGCCGTCAAAGCCCAGGTACCAGCCGCGCTTTATAAGCTCCTGCGCGATCTCGACGCTGCCGGAAAAGCAATGGAACACGCCGCGCACCTGCGGAAACTCCTTCACGATGGCGAGGCAGTCAGCATGCGCGTCGCGGTCGTGCACGATGACGGGGAGACCTAATTCCTGCGCCAGCGCGAGCTGGTCGCGGAAAACCTCCTGCTGGAATTCCCGCGGC
>ENA-ORSL01003120-ORSL01003120.1-human-gut-metagenome-genome-assembly--contig:-NODE-3120-length-11050-cov-2.573715_pt1 | contig 11050 bp, 11 predicted proteins | sample MGYA00242190_ERZ509157 | MGnify/ENA primary metagenome ERZ509157 (study PRJEB26280, sample SAMEA2338664) | human gut metagenome | biome: human gut; feature: human-associated habitat; material: faeces...
TGTAAAATGTAGAATATAAAATATAAAATATAAAATATAGAATATAACATATAGCATCAGAATTTTAAGTAAATTGCGAAAGGATTTATAATGGGAAGAATTATAGCAGTTGCAAATCAAAAGGGTGGGGTTGGAAAGACCACTACTTCTATCAATTTGGCAGCGTGTCTGGCTGAAAAAAAGAAAAAGGTACTGGCAATTGATTTAGACCCGCAGGGTAATATGACAAGCGGCCTTGGTGTAAATAAGGACGAAGTGGAGAATACGGTATACAATCTCATGCTTGATGAGTGTTCAATTGCAGAGAGTATTGAAAATACGGTGGTGGACAATTTATATGTTATTCCATCTAATGTAAATCTGGCCGGAGCAGAGATTGAGCTTTTAGGCATAAATGATAAGGAATATATATTATTTGTTTTATCGTAAACGGGATTATTCACATACTCTATGGCAAGACCTTTATAAACAGGACCAACATACTCTCTTAGTTTCTTACCCTCATATCCCGTAACGATTATGACCTTATTCAAGTTTAATGAAGACAGTTGAGTCAAGAGTCTGTCTATAAGACGAACCCCGTTGACTTCAACCATACACTTCGTATTATTACGAGTATATTCCCCCAGTCGCCGCCCCATTCCTGCGGCCAATATGATAGCTTGCATAATTATCTAGTATTTTATAAATTCTTGTAACACACATCCATATAATCCTCTCTTAGCTAAACTATTGCATCATAAAATTCATTTGCATCGATCGACTACAAATCTCAATTAAGATAAATCAGCATGTATTTTTCACGCAATATTAAACATTTATGCACAAAAAATCAATATAGTTCTCAATATCCAGAATTATATATGCGGATAACCCTATATTGAGAATATTAATTTTTGCAGAATCATTACACAATATTGCTTCGATAATTCCATATTCGGCTAACTTTCCACGATGATTTTGCCATTAAATCCAGCTTTCTGCTAATATGAGACCACAAATATAATCTCAATTGGTCACAAACAATTGATAATACATAGATTACAATCAGGAAAATGCCTATACTAGCAAGACAGGCTATTCCATCATGCAAAAGATACATTCTATTCACATAGGGGATATATACAATATTCATCAAATTAGCATCATGATGAAATAAATATACAGACAAGCAGGATGCTCCGATACTATTGATCAGCTTGCTCTCAATATGCAGTTGAGAAAAAGCCAATAATAATAAAACCGAAGATAATATAATAAAAGGATTTATATATGAGAACATATTCGACGGCAAACCATTATATTTTGCGACTATTGCAATTGCAACTACCAGTACACTCACAGATAAATACCCCAGTCCAAATTTCATACTTGCATTTCGGATATCAAATGGGGCACAATATATTTTTATGTATCTTGATAATAAATATAATCCGATAAACGAGATGGTGGAATATCCTTGTTGAAAGAAAACCTCTATTCCCGACCATCCGTATATTGTTTGAAATGAAAAGAACATAATCAAAAGCAACCTGAATTCTTGCTTTTTAGCCTTTGCTACATAAGAATTCAATACTGGAGACAATATATACAATAAAATATAAGATCTAATGAACCAATAATTACTTGTAATACCCAGACACCCAACAACACCTTTTATTGTAAAGTCAGACCATCCCAAAGCTATGTTTACAATATATAAGCCACTCAAAAAAAATACGCATTGGAATAACAGTTTCCCCAAACCTTTGGCTGAAGGTTTCATACCGAACCATCCGGATATTAATACGAACACATTTACACTGACACAACATAATGCCTGAATCAGCATTCTTAATCCGGATGATATGATATCGTAATTTATATCACTTAAAGTAGGAGCTCCCAACGATTTATAATTAGCATGAAGTATTAATATCATAAACATTGCCATGCCTCGCAATAGCTCTATCCCTGATTGTCTACCTAATGTTGCCATAAACCACACTACTGTCCAATAAAAGTTGGCTAATCGGTCTTTGAAATTATTGAAATACAGTCTTTTAAGTGTTATTTCTGAATGAAACGGATTTGAATTTGTAGCTTAGCGGTCAAATTGAATACCGCTTATGAACCAAGATAAATACGTATTCGCTCAACTTACCGCTTTTCTGAACAGAACACAGTTCAATAACTTTGTTCGCAAGTATGATGGTAATCGCTACGTGAAGCAATTCACCTGCTGGAATCAGTTACTTGCTATGATGTTCGGACAACTGAGCAATCGTGAAAGTCTTCGCGACCTAATTGTTGCTTTTGAAGCGCATCGGGCCAAGCAATATCATCTTGGTCTGGGACGCAATCCAATAGCCAAAGCCACTCTCGCGTATGCTAATCAGAATCGTGACTACAGAATCTTTGAAGACTTCGCGTTCTATATAATGAAGGAAGCTTGCGAAAGGCGAGCAACCAATATATTGGAAATTCCAGGAAATAAGTATGCTTTTGATTCAACTACCATTCCGTTGTGTTTATCCACATTCCCATGGGCGAAGTTCCGAAGAAAGAAAGAAGGCGTCAAAGCTCATGTCTTATATGACATTGAAGCACAAGTTCCAGCCTTCTATACAGTAACCGCAGCATCGAAACATGACTCTACGGCGATGTGCTCAATTCATTATGAACCAAATGCTTATTATATATTCGACAGGGCTTATGACTCTTTTAAGGAACTATATCGGATTCACCTGACAGGTTCCTTTTTCGTTGTCAGAGCTAAGACGAACTTGAAATGCACAACGGTTAAATGGAAGCGCAGGATGCCTAAGTATGTACTGACCGATGCTGAAGTGAAACTGACGGGATATCTCTCAGAGAAGAAATATCCCGAATCATTCCGACTCATTCGTTACTACGATGAAGAGGATGACCGTGAGTTTACTTTCCTAACGAATGCAACACATGTCTCTGCATTGGATATTGCCAATCTCTATAAGAAAAGGTGGTTGGTCGAGCTCTTTTTCAAATGGCTAAAGCAACACCTTAAAATAAAGAGGTTCTGGGGCACAACAGAAAACGCTGTCCGCATTCAAATCAGTGTGGCGATCATTACTTACTGTCTCGTAGCTATAGTTCAACACGATATGCAATTGAAACGCTCAACTTACGAAGTTTTGCAGATTCTAAGTATCTCTCTAACGGACAAAACCCACTTACGTGATCTGTTCGATAAGACTAATTTCAATGATGTCAAAGAACTCAATTGTCCCCTTTTTGAAGGACTATTTGATTAAATTTTTAACTCGTCCATTTTTATTGGACACTAATGAAACTACATATATAATTTGTTACAAAGATATGGCGTTTTTACTAAATATCAAACTTATTATATAGTTTTTTATTTTATATATATTTAATAAACAGCAAGTATATAATACATATATTACAACATATAAAGATCACTGAATAAAGCCATACTTTAATAATAAACAAAATGATAAAAAATACATTTACATAACATGGATTTATTATAGGTCCGGAGTATAAATTCAACCCGAAAACCTCACAACATATGAGTATGATTAATAAAAGAATATGTTTTAGTAACTAGATGCTCATGTAACAGAAGCCAATATACAATAAACATTTTTTTGACAGCGCTATACTAATCCCAACGTCTTGTTAGGTTAATATCCGTAGTAAATAGCATACAAATACGCACTCGGCCGAAGTCTACTTATCGGCAAAAATCAGCATATTACAAGAAATGGACTCCCCATAGGCCACTTATGCAATGAAATTATCAGACACTTATTTGCAACATGATGCTTTAGGCAAGATGCATAGGTCATTCATTTTCGCAGTATACTATAATTGAAGACAGGCCGTTGCCAAGGAGCGTGTGGCATGGTATTACAACAGGTCATTTTTTGTCAGAATTCCATAGATTGCAACCATAAAGAGGTATGTCCCCCAAGCGACAGCCCATGCATAACTGAGTTTCTTCTTTGCGATCTCCCAAGAGGGATTAGCCCAGAAATCACGCGGGGCAATACTCATCTCAACGCTGTACTTATATGCAATCAGAAATCCGATTATGGGCAATATACAGGCAAGTCCTGCCTGCCAACACCATAGCAACCATACGAGTACATCGACAACAATAAGTATGATGATACTCAAAACCAATAATACAAAAGTCAAGAAACTTACCATAATGTTCTATTATTATAATTCTACAAATTATTGTTCTATGGAGGCGTTTTGCAGAAAATCGGCAATGGCCTCCGAAATCTTTAATCCGACAGCCAATTCAATCCACAACCATTGACCATTAGGGTTGCATTCGAGAAAGACGTACTCACCCGAGGGGGTAACGATAAAGTCAAAGCAACCGAAGTTAAGACCCATCCGACGCATGAACGCCACGCACTGCGCCGAGACCGAGTCAGGCAAAGCATACGCTTCCTGCCGCAGCCCATGCTCATAACCCTGACGCCAGTCAATGCGTCCGGTCTCATCCTGCTGTACCTGCGAGTCAATTTTGCAGGCAAATGTCCGGTTACCTACCGCCGTAACACGCAATTCAAACGCCTTTTCGACATATTCCTGAACGAAACTTACTGTTTGAGAGAAGGCCTCGTCAGGGACTTCGCGCAGGGAGGCGGCAGGAATCTTCTGTGCATAGAAAACATAGTCCACACCCTGTTTCTCATCCCAAATGTCGCACACTTCAATCGGCTTTATAATCAGGTCGGTACAATCATACATGAGTTTCAGGAACGGCTCTTTGCCGTTGGAAAAACAGGTCTTGGGAATCTTGAATCCTATCTCGCGGGCGATTGCATATTGCAGCATCTTGGATGCTGCCGGACGGTCGTTGACAATGCTGCCGATGGAGGGGATGTCCTTGAGCCAATAACGTAAAAATACTAGAAAACCGAGCGCCTCCTCGCGATTGTGCCGGTCAATCTCCGTTGTGCTCGGATATGGAAGCTCTTCGGGTTTCTCGGGACGACGATCCCAAACGGCCGTTATCTCTCGGCCGGTTGTCTCTAATCCATTGAGTCGACAACGGATCCAAAAAGAGGTGCCATAAACATCATCGGCCACCCAGCCAAAATCCTAATCGGTGAGCAGCGCCTCCGTATTCAACCGGAAGACCGGCACGCCCCGCGCCGACAACCGTTCGATTACCGGCGTGGGGTGTGCGTCCTCCTTGTTGGTGATAATCAGAATCATTTTACGTTCTTACTGTCGTCTATCTCATTTTTACGATCCGCTTTAACACTATAGCCACTACCAACTTTAATTCTTGTGTTAGACGTTTTCAATGACCGGGTTCCGACGATTCGCATATCATAGACGACCGTCTGTCTGACCGGGTCATAGACAATGGGCTCTTCCTGCTGGAGAACTTCAATCGGCTGAGGTTTGGTGCATCCCATCAGCAGCGGCATCACCGTGCCGCAACTCGTTCTTGTTTGGTTGTAAATCATAGCTCTGAAATTTAAAGGTTTAACATTCATATTTCGTTCAAGGCAAGCGCTTGACGTCGGGTCAGGAATAGGTACAAAAGAAGCGCGAACTCCGGCTTTTTATCTCTAAGGTCCGACCAAGGTACCCATACCACAAAAAGCGAAGCCCGCGCAGTATGCGAGTTCCGACGTTTGGGCTTTGTGGTACTTCGTCTTTTTACTTGGTCGGTTTAAGAGATAAAGTGCAAGCCGTCGAAAAAAGCTATATATGTCGTTCTTGTTTATGTCATAGGACAAATATAGCAAAAATTCCGTCCCCTGCGCAAGGCTTCGTGGTTTTATGGTGATGATTTCATGATACGGATTCATTTTCCTTGGTCAGAGCCAAAGGTAGCCTTCACATGGGAAAAATCATGGCTCATGTGTTCATTCATTGGTTAAAATCCGATTCTTGTAGCCATTGTACATTACCGCGAGTATGCAAAAACAAACACTCTTCTCGTATCCCGTGATGAATGATTGACACGCTTAAAGACTGGCTGGAAGATGCCTGAAAAACAGATTCAGACTTTGCTTATGTCGTAATTTAGCATAACTTTATGGTTATCTTCGTCTGTAAATCTATGGAAAGAGTTGATGCAAATGATAGATAAGGATAATCAAGCAGACGAAAACCAAATGTAATTTAAGATATTAGGGTAATATGGGAAATTTACAACGATTGCTGGATGAGGTCAGACTTATCCGAAAAAAAGCTGAGGTTGAAAAGAGGGAGGCGGACAGACGCGGAGAAAACTTTAACATATTCAATGTTTTAGGCGTGACTTCCGACGAGACGCGAACTCACTCCGCATTTATTGCAGAGTTGTTGGACCCCAATGGCAGCCACGGCCTCGGAGATCAATTTCTCCGATCTTTCGTTGATACGGTTGATTGTTTGAGGTCTTGGAATTTTGACACGAAATCGGCCAAAGTTCAGAAAGAGTTGAGTATCGGCGGTAAAAATGAGGATTGCTCGGAAGGGGGCAGGATTGACATTGCGGTTGAGTCCAACGGCAAAGCGATTATCATCGAAAATAAAATCTACGCCGGCGACCAAGAGAAGCAGTTGGTACGGTATTACAACTACGGTACAAAGAACTGTCCGAATGGGTTTCGATTACTTTACCTGACTTTGAATGGAGATGATGCATCAGAGTATTCCCACGAAAGGTTGGTCGCAAATGAGGACTATTACGTAATATCATATAATCGTGAAATTTCAGATTGGCTGCAACGTTGCATCGAACTCTCCGCGCGCCATCCCCTTGTTCGGGAGACCTTAATTCAATACCAAAATCTGATTAACCAATTAACAATGAACAGCATGGATAAGAATAGCCAAGAAGAGTTGCTCGAACTCATGTGCGACAAGAAGAATATCGATTCAATCTGCAGCATCCTCAGTCTGGAAGCGAAATGGCGGGAACGTATCTTCAATTTATATGTTCTTGCTTCCTTAAAAGATAAATTGCAAGGGCTGGATATTGAACTCATGAACAGAGGTGTCAAGATAAAGCGCCCTGAATGGAAGCTATATATTCATCTGGGTTGGGGCTATACGTTTGGTAAAAATGTATCCATTGGAATTACTACCAACATTGCCGGCCCCAAAAAGAAACAAAAAATCAATAGCTTCAGCGGTCCTGGGAGCCACGCTCCCAGCGATTGGTGGCCGTATGGATGGGTGGAGTTGGATGGAAAGTATTGGGAAATACCTCAAATGATCAATAGCGAACTGGTCGATTACCTGTATCGTAAAATTCTCTCTATTTTGGAGGAGATAAAGGAACAGCAACTCCCCATGTAATATCGTTCTGATATATGAACTTGCCCTGCCCTGTCGTATTTTGGTGGAGGCGAGCATTTTTTGTGTTTTAAGCCCCCCCAATAAGGCACATGGTTAATGGAATTTTTGTATATTTGAAGATAAAATCTCAATATCTCGATTCTATCGAATAGAATATACCCATTAATTAACCTAGTCATATGGAAAAGAGGCAATTAACACAATATAAAATCATAACCATAACCGCCGTCTTGGTCGTTTTGGCTTGTTCCTTTGCCATTTACCTGCGTCTGTTTACCGAAAAGGAACTCTGGTATGAGATGTTTGCCGCCGTACTTGGAGTAATTATAACCGCAATCATCACGATGATTCTGCTACGTGGCCAGAGTGACAATGACGTGGAAAGGGAAAGGGCATCCAAGATATTCGGAGAAAAGCTCAAAATCTATCAAGAGTATCTTTCCACGTTGTGCGATGTAATAAAGGACCGGAAACTGACCGATGAGGAAAAAATCCGTTTGGAGTTCCAGACTTCCTATGTTGCTATGCATTGTGATCCTGCATATATAGTAAAAATAAGTGAGGCTGTACGTGACCTTATAAAGTATTGCTGCCCGGATGAAAGCAATGAAGGCCCAAAACGGATAAACCCTAATTTGTCCATGAGCGATTCGCCGGATCCGCTGTTGAATAGTCTTTTTTGCATTGTTGAAGCCTTCAGAAAGGATTTGTATGGCGATAACTTCAAATTCAAATACGATGATACGATGGCCACGCTAGTAAATTTCTCGAGTGCTTACCGGAATGCCAAAAGCGATGATGACAACGGGGGAGAGGAAATTGCCCAGCAGGCGGAGCCTGCCCTGCAGAATCATAAGGCCAGCCAGTGGGACGATGCTTTGAAGAAATGGGAAGAGCAAGGGTGGAATCTTGAAGGCCTCTCTGACCGGTACGACGGCTTTAGGCTTGTAAACAGAACTGGAAATCCTGGAATCATCAATGTTGGATTCTGGCATGGACATTATTATATTCAGGCTTCATATCGCAACGACTCCGACTTTTCGAAACCTTTGAAATGGGAAAAGGGAGGGCGTAGAAACTATGGACAATGGTGGCAATACCTTGCTGAACCCTATTATGATATTCCGGAAAGACACTTTGTGGAGACCTTTAGGTCCAACAAGAATCTTCAACAGTATATCACTGATTATACGAATTTGTTGATAGATATCGAAAGTCGCCATCATCGTACTGTGACCTGGAAAGATAAGGTAAAGAGATACGAAAACTGGTAAATATTCATTTGGTATTGGGATATGCTGGCTTGTGAATACGAGAATGAGGAGGAAGGTATTCCCTATATGGATATTATCGAAAAAGACAAGAGTGGAATTGTGCTTATTCAACTCGCCAATCGTCAGAATGACATGCAGAAATTGCGAAATACATTGAAACGGATTGGATGTGAGGATAAGGAAAAGCAAGAAAATGGCTATGTAATTCTGGAGGAAATTCACTCTGTTACGGCGGAAGATGTCGCTGCGAGGGTAAACCATTGGATTGACAAGATCAAGCTCTAATTTTGCATTCCTTAATATTTAGACCCAAAAGAATCCGGCTTTTCTGCCGGATTCTTTTGGGTTTGCGGCATGATTACAATGCCGGAGCATGTCGTCCTTTATGAGGCCCGTTGGGGTGTCGTAAACAGTAGCCGGAGGTCAAGGATGAAATGCTGTTGAACGATTGCCCGCAGTATTTGCAGGTGTATTTGCTTTTCTCGCTTCCTTCATAGAGTTTATGTCTGCCCTTATGAGGACCATCCGGATGTCGTATGCAATAACCTGCAGTCAAAGACGAAACTGAGGAAAACTTTTGTCCACAGTATTCACAATAGAAATTTGCCATAGCACTTAAGGTTAGTTTGGTCTATCAAATATAATGTTTTTCTGTCGAAAAATGTCGACTATGCTCTTATCAAACTCTCACAGGAACTTTGCAATTCAAAATTTTTCTGCTGTAATTCGATTGGTCGTATCATCCAACTCGAAGTCTCGCATCAATTCTTCCATATAATAATCACGTATGCTAACCCATATCCAGATATATAACAGTCTGCGTCATTCTTTTTAGCAAATCTATCGACCGGATATGCCAAACGAAAGCCGAACAAATCAAAAAATTAATTTGACCATCCGATAGTTATGTCATAATTTGACATATCATTATTCTATATTTGCAGCAGACAATCTGTTCAAGAGAACAGATGCATGAAACAAAACCATACAACCATGTCAAAGAGTAGAAAGACGCGCCCCTCATCGAAAAGCAATGCCGCCATGTTGTTTAACCGTTATGTCTGGCTGGTCGATACGATTTACCGCGCAGGGCGTATATCGTTTGAAGAGATCAACGAGCGCTGGCAGCGTTCGTCGCTTAACGAGACCGGCGAGGAACTTCCCCTGAAGACCTTCCACAACCACAAAAATGCCATCCAGCAGATGTTCGACATCAACATCGAATGCGACCGTCGGGCCGGATACCTCTACTACATCGAGCATGCCGAGGACATGGAGCGGGGCGGCGTGCGGACATGGCTGCTGAACACCTTTGCCGTGAACCACCTCATCAACGAGAGCCATCACCTCAAGCGGCGCATCCTTTTCGAGGAGATTCCCTCGGGACAGCGCTTCCTGACGCAGATCATCGAGGCGATGCGAGACAACCGGACGCTGGAGATGTCCTACCAAAGCTTCTGGAATAATACAGCCAGTACGTTCGAAGTGGCACCCTACTGCGTTAAGGTGTTCCGGCAACGGTGGTATGTCGTAGCTTGTAGTTTGAGCGACGAGCGGCTGCGTGTTTACGCTCTTGACCGTATCCAGGAGCTTCGCACCACAGAAAATACCTTTACGCTGCCCGAAGATTTCGACCCCGAGGCCTATTTCGCCGATTCGTTCGGAGTTGTTGTCGATGAAAAATGTGCCGTGGAACGGGTAAAAATTCGGGTGCAGGGCATCCAACGGCAATACATCCGCACGCTGCCGCTGCACGCCTCGCAGCAGGAGACCGAAATTACGAACGATTCTTCCGTATTCGAATTCTACCTGCGCCCAACGCTGGATTTCCAGCAGGAGCTGCTGACGCACGCCGCCAACACCGACGGGCGGATCGAGGTGCTGAAATCGCAGTGGTTGCGTGAACAGATGAAACAGATCGGATTAAATTTGTTCAACACGCATAGCATCAAGTAATATGATTGTAAATCCTGCACATATCACCTCGCTTCAAGGCGGTTACAAGGGTTATGCGGTTTTTGGCATAGGACAGGGACGCAACCAAAGATTCGGTCTGATTGACCGGAATGGAGAGATTATAATTCATCCAGAATTTCCAGGGTCTTACATTGATGACGGAAGTCGATATGTCGAATTTTTTACAACACGTTCGTATATGCGACCACGTTATTATGACTTGGTTGCAGAAAGATGGATTAATCATGACGACAAGCACTTGATTTGGCCGATTAGCGGGAGCGCCGGTAGATATTTTCGCATATTCACCCGTCGTCGCTCCGGTATTATCGATCATACGGGCCGTCAGATTCTTCCGATGAAATATGGGTATGTCGGATGGTGTGGAGGAAACTTCATCGTACAAAATCTCCGAAGCGGACTTTTTGGAATTGTAACACCTGATGGAGAAGAGGTCGTCCCATTTTCCCGAAAATACGAAGAAATAGTTCCCGGAGACTTGGATGAGCCGACCC
>ENA-ORSL01003121-ORSL01003121.1-human-gut-metagenome-genome-assembly--contig:-NODE-3121-length-11049-cov-4.955066_pt1 | contig 11049 bp, 9 predicted proteins | sample MGYA00242190_ERZ509157 | MGnify/ENA primary metagenome ERZ509157 (study PRJEB26280, sample SAMEA2338664) | human gut metagenome | biome: human gut; feature: human-associated habitat; material: faeces...
AAATCTTATCAGCTTCTTCAATCGGAGAAGCACATGTTTTATCTTCAATAAAATAACCAAGTTCATCTTCTTCATCCTTTCCAATTGGAGTTGATAAAGATACAAGATTTAATGCTGCTTTTTTTATTGACATTAATTGTTCTTCTGTTATTTCTAGTTCCTTCATAACTAATTCTTTACTAGGCATACAACCATGTACTTCTTCATACTTTGTTGTATATACTAAATATTTTGTTGTTTTTTCATATAAATGAACGGAAACTCTCACCATTCTTGATTTATCTGCTAAACCTCTTGCAACAGCTTGTCTTATCCACCATGTTGCATATGTTGAAAACTTATATCCTAATTCTGGATCATATTTTTCTACTGCTTTTAGTAAGCCCAAGTTTCCCTCTTGAATTAAATCTAAAAACTCCATTCCACGTCCAACATATTTTTTTGCTATACTAACAACTAATCTTAAGTTTGCCTCTGCCAACTTTTTCTTTGCTTCTTCGTCTCCCTCTATGATTCTAGATGCATACTCAATTTCTTGTTCTGGAGTAAGCAAAGGAATTTTTCCAATCTCTTTAAGATATAATCTAACTGGATCATCTACGCCAACAGATTCAGGTACTTCAATATTTTCTAAATCTTCAAGTTTGATTTCTTCTTCGATATCTTCTAAATCCTCAAAAGCAGGCTCATCAGAGTCCTCTATAATGTCAATATTAGCATTTTCCAAAGCCTCATATACTTTTTCAACTTGGTTTGCATCTAATTGATATTTTTCCAATACGTCAATTATTTCTTTATAAGTAAGAGAAGCTTTTTTTCCTGCGACTTCAATTAGCTGTTTTGTAATTTCTTTTAAATCCTTGTTTTCTTCACTCATTTTTAATACCATTCCTTCCTACCTTTTGAAAAGATTATTTCTTTGCAAGCTTAAGAATAATTTCATTTAACCTTGCTTCTAATAATCTTCTTTCTTCTTCTGTATTATCCTCTTGAAGTTTTTTTATCACTTCTTTCTTTTGTTCTTGCAATTTGTCAATCTGTAACTTTCTAATAATTTCAAGTGCAAATTTATCTGTATCATCACGCACATTGTTTTTCATAAGTATTTCCGAAAGCAAGTTGCTCTCTTCTTCTGTTTCACAAAGTGACATCATATCTTTATTAATAATATCTCCTGATTCATATAAATTATATAACTTTTTTATTAGTTCTTTATTTACCGAATTTTCAACATCATCATATGTATACGTTTGCCTCAAAATATTAAATAAATCTTTGTTTCTTAGTGTTAATATATATATTATAGACTTTTCTATATTGTCTTTTTCTTTATCTCTTTCTACATTATTAGATACAATCGGTTTAGGCGATTGCCAATTATTTGTTTTCATCGAATTTCTAATAGTTCTTTTTTCTATTTCTGCAATTATTGCTTCTTTGCCAACGTTAAGTTCTTTTGAAAACTTATCAACATACACATCTCTTTCAATAATATTATCTTCTTTTGAAAGAATTTCTGCCATCTTCGTCAAAAAAATAATTTTTTGTGAAGTATCATTAAGATTATAATCCTTCTTCAGCATATCAACTTTATACTCAACAGGTGATATGCTATTTTCAACAAGCTTTTCAAATCTTTCAGGTCCATACTTAATTATATACTCATCTGGGTCCTTGGCACCATCCATCTTCAATACCTTTACTGGTACATCAAGAGCTTGCATAATCTCGATTCCCCTAAGTTTTGCTTTTTGTCCAGCCTCATCCGAGTCATATGAAAGGACTACTTCTTCAGCATATCTTCTTAACAGCCTTCCTTGTTGTTCTGTAAGTGCGGTTCCAAGAGATGCCACAACATTAGTGATACCTGCTTGATGGGGTGATATAACATCCATATATCCTTCAACAACTAATATTCTTTTTAATTTTTGATTATCACCTTTTGCTAAATTCAATCCATACAAATGATGACCTTTTGAATATATCAAGTTTTCGGGAGAATTCACATATTTCGGAATTCCTTTTGCTTTCATACTCTCTTTGCTTTCTAATGTTCTTCCGCCAAAGGCAATAAGTCGCTTTCGAATATCAAAAATAGGAAACATGAACCTTTCTTTGAATTTATCATACAATATTCCTCTATCCGACTTTCCTACAAGCCCCGTTGCAAGTATATTTTCTTCTTTAAACCCCAAAGAAAGTAAATGTTTGCTAAGCCCATTATCAGCCAAAGCGTAGCCAAGCCCGAATTTAGCAACAGTTTTAGGCTCTATCCTTCTCTCAACTATATATCGTTGCGCAACATTAGATTTTTCAATATTCTCATAAAAAAACCTTCCCGCTGCCTTGTTTATTTCATACATTTCGTACTTAGCTTCTTGTCGTCTTTTTAACTCCTCTTGTGAAATGCTTCCAAACGTTTGATCATACGTAGGCAAAGTTATATTTGCCCTGTCAGCAAGAAATTCAACAGCCTCCGTGAAACCAATGTTTTCTATTTTCATAATAAAACGAATAACATTTCCACCAACACCGCAACCAAAGCAATGAAATATTTGCTTATCTGGTGTAACAGAAAAAGAAGGCGTTTTCTCATGATGAAACGGACATAATCCCTGATAGCTAGCACCCCTACGTTTTAAATTAACATAGTTACCAATGACATCTATAATATCATTAGCAGCTCTAACTTCTTCAATTACATCTTCCGAATAAAATGCCATCATTACATCCTTTCCATCTATTTTCAAAAATTAGTTTCAATATTTTAACAATAATCTTGAGATTTATCAACCCATAATTAATATTATTCGACGAATTTTTTTAAAATCCTGCTTGGTTTACCATAAAACTTTAAAAAGTTTAAATACACTATCTTTTTATACCATTTTATGCAAAAAGGAGACTTGCAAATGCAAATCTCCTCAATGATTTATTTTCTTTATTCCTTAGTGCTCTTGAGCTTATTGATGAGATTCATGTTCATCTTTACATCATAAAGTTCAATCTGCGTTCCACAATTGCAGCACTTGCAAGAATAGACACCATCTTTTTCGGTGATATCGTGATGGCTAACAGCCAAAGTTACGTTACACTTGGGGCATGCAATCTGCATTTCGGGATTGTTAACGATTCGCATACTGAAGTCCTCCTTTTTAACGCATGTATCTGCGATCAGCGTCTTCAATTACATCTAAGGTCAAGTTATCGATGTTGATGAAAACCTTCTGATGACATTTTCTACATACACAGTAGTAATGATCGTCAAACATTGTTGCTTCAACATCTTTCTTCTTGACTACAAATACCTTGGCACAATTATTGCACCTAACTTCAAGTCTCCACGGAAACACGCTCAATTGCAATTCCCCCTTGTCGCTGTCCAAATTATTAGGCAACCATACCAAGTTCCAACCACATGATATTGTAGCACATCATCAGTTTTATGTCAATTAAATTGTGATATTTATTTAAAACTTACTATATTCCTATTTTTTCACTAAATAGCTTATTAATTTTTTGCTTCAAAATGTAATTTTCTTCTAATTGCAACTCTGGATCCTGTTTTAATATAGTGTTCGCTACCTGTTGAGCCTTTTTTAATATTGGTACATCAACAAATAAGTTTGCTACTTTAAATTCAGGTATACCATGTTGTTTTGTGCCAAAGAAATCTCCAGGGCCTCTGAGTTCTAGGTCCTTTTCAGATATAACAAAACCATCATTTGTTTTTTGCATTATATCCATTCTTTTCTGTACAACATCCGACTTGCTATCGTATTTTAGAATACAATATGATTTAAATTTTCCTCTTCCTACTCTGCCTCTTAATTGATGAAGTTGTGCTAACCCAAATCTTTCCGCGTTTTCAATTATCATAAGTGTAGAGTTTGGCACATCAACTCCAACCTCTATAACAGTTGTAGATATTAAAATGTTTATTTCACCATTTTTAAATCTCATCATTATTTCGTCTTTTTCCTTTGGTCTCATCTTTCCATGTAGCATTTCCACTTTATAATCTGAAAATATCCTTTTGTAATATTCAAGTTGTTCAGTAACAGACTTTATGCCATCCATTTCTTCTGATTCCTCAACAAGTGGGCATACAATATAAGCTTGTCTTCCAGCATCAATTTCTTTTTTTATAAAATTATTTACTCTCTCTTCCATATTACGTCTTACAGCAAAAGTATCTATTTTTTGTCTTCCAGGTGGTAACTCATCTATAATTGATATATCCAAATCTCCATATAATATTATTGCTAAAGTTCTTGGAATAGGAGTTGCTGTCATAACAAGGGTGTCAACACTTTGCCCTTTTGATGACAAGATTTTTCTTTGTCTAACACCAAAACGGTGCTGTTCATCAGTTATTACAAGTCCAATATTTTTAAATTCAACATTTTCTTCAATTAAAGCATGTGTGCCTATAAGTATATCTATTTCACCCGCTTTTAATCTTTCTAATATAATACTTTTCTTCTTTTTTGTAACATCACCAGTTAGTAATTCTACATTTATGCCAAAAGGTTCAAGCATTTTTGAAATTCCTTCGTAGTGTTGCCTTGCAAGTATTGAGGTTGGAGCCATAAGGGCAGCTTGATATCCATTTCTCACAGCCTTAAACATTGCTAGCGTGGCTACAACAGTTTTTCCAGAACCAACATCTCCTTGAACTAATCGATTCATAGATTTGCTAGATTTCATATCTGAATCAATTTCCTCCCATACCCTCATTTGAGCATTTGTGAGCCTATATGGCAATGAACTTAACAGTTCTTCAATTTTTTCATCTTTATCAAATGTTATTCCTAAAAAAGTTTCGTTTCCTTCTTCTTTAAATCTTAACAGTCCTAATTGCATTATTAATAATTCTTCAAAAGCAATTCTATATCTTGCCTTTTCAAAGTCATTAAGCTTTTCAGGAAAATGTATATTTTTTATTGCATAATCAATATCAACAAGCCCATCTTCTTTCCTTACCCATTCTGGCAAAACCTCTTGATATTGTCCTTTTGTAGCACTCATTGCATTTTCAACTATAGCACGAAAAACATTTTGCGTAATTCCGTTTGTTAATGGATATATTGGAATTATTCTGCCTATGTTTTTTATCTTATTAATGTCCTCAAAAACTGGTGATTGAACTTCTATTCTTCCCAATGTATTTTTTATCTTGCCATAAAAAGTGTATTCTTCGCCTACTTTAAGCTGATTTTTTATGTATGGCTGATTAAACCAAGTTAAAATAACAGTTCCAGTCTCATCTTTGGCTATAGCTTTAATAATTGTCATATTTCTTCTAACTCGATTTTCATTCAAGCCCGAAGATATCACAGCACGAAAAGTAGCTGTTTCACCATCTATTAACTCAGAGATTTTTTTATATACACCCCTGTCCTCATATGTGCGTGGAAAATATTCAATTATATCTTCAATTGTAAAAAGTCCCAGCTTATTCAATATTTCAACTCTAGCCGGTCCAACACCTTTTAAATATTGTAAATTAGTATTTATATCAGGCAATTTCTTAGCCTCCTATTCATCATGTCTTATAAAACTCACATACTACTGAGAATAGGTTATCACAAACTTTAGTTCGTGTCAATTTGCAAAACTTAAACTACACATTTTTCAAGAATCATAATATTTTTTAAGCAAATACTAGAAAGTCTTTTTATTATCATGGTCAAACCACACAAAAAGGTAGGCAAAATTTGCCTACCTTTAAATTTACATATCGTCGTTTTTTTCATCTTCATTAGAGTCTGAAGAATTGGTATTATGTTCTTCGTTGCACATCTTTTCAAAGTCTTCACACCGCTTAGCTTCCTCGTCAGCCTTCAATTTTGTTTGTTCGCTCTTCTCATCACATGAGTCAAACGCCAAAATCAAGCCGACAAACAAATATATAAAGAATATATTCATGGCAAAGCATGTGTAAAAGCTGATTTTAAACAACAAAGCAGCAATAAAAGCAGTCAGAATTGGTAAACAAGCAATTGCAACCGTAATGAAAAATCCAAAGAAACCAACCGCAACAACTTCTACCGTACCGTGTTTTTGTCCTTGCACATCAGTGTTGATAGTATCAGATGCACAGCTTTTAAACACACAAACAGCAATTATCAAGAATAACACAGCATACATCAAAAAGAAAGCTACCGTGGCGGGCATCAATCCAAAGAATTCAACAAGCTTTGAAGCAACGTAAAAAAACAAGAAGAACACCAAGTACTCGAGTAAATCCTTAATCATGAGAATCTACCTCCTTTTTAATTATAAAAAGGTTAGTGTTAACCTTTCAACTTTCGCGGAGATTATATCATCTTATTGGCTAAAATTCAAGGTTTTTGTTGAAGTTTACCATAAAATGTGCTATTATACCTACTTGAAATATTAAGATTTCTAAATAAACTTAAGGAGATAAAAAATGGGAAACAATTATTGGTGGATTAGTATAAACCCTAAAATGTTGAAATTTAGGGAATTAGATATAGATGACTGCTTTTATTATTCTGCTCTTAATGAAGACGGCAGTCTAAGAACTCTTTACAAAAATTTTTCTGAAATAAAAAAAGGTGAAATAGTTATAGCTTATGAAGTAGAACCAAGTAATGAAGTTTTGGGGTTGTGTATCTGCGAAGATGAATTAAAAGACAACAGAATAAAACTAAGAAAAATCGAGGGCTTAACAGATACTGTGACTAGATATGCTATGGAGACTCATATAGAATTGGCAAATTTAGAAGTGTTCAGATATATGCAAGGTACATTATTTAAATTGTCTAGGCGCGAATTTGAAGTTATATATAGCATGCTTCGTGAATTGAATCCTAAAAAAAGATATCAAGACTACGAAATTTACACTAAAAAAGAATTTCTTAATGATGCGTATTTTAATGAAAGTGATTATGATGAGTTGCATGACTTAATTTTAGCGAGAAAAAATGTTGTATTGCAAGGCGCTCCTGGTGTTGGAAAAACATATATAGCAAGACGCATGGCATTTTCTATAATAGGTTCTAAAGATGATGAAAAAGTATTAATGGTACAATTTCACGAAATGTATTCTAATGATGAATTTATAGAAGGATACAGACCAGATGACATAGGAATATATAAGTACAAACGCGGATGTTTTAAAAGAATTTGTAACAAAGCCAGAAATGACCCTAAAAACAAGTATTTCGTCATAATAGATGAAATAAATCGTGGCAATATTCCTAAGATTTTTGGTGAAGCATTCTCACTTATTGAAATAGACAAACGTGGAAAAGAAAACTACATAGAATTATCTTGTTCTCGTGAACGTTTTTATGTGCCAGAAAACCTTTATATAATAGGAACAATGAATACATTCAATGAAAAACTTGCAATGACTGATTATGCTCTTAGAAGAAGATTTTGCTTCTATACGATATCACCTATTTTCAACAATCAAAAATTTAAAGAATTTTATTCTAAAAATAAACTATTATCAAAAGTAATAGAAAAAATTGAAGAAATAAATAACGATTTGGATGAAAACATGCAAATTGGTCATTCGTACTTCTGCAAGCCTTTACCAGATGCAGAAATTAAAATGTTAGTAAAATATAGCGTTGTTCCACTTATTAAAGAATACTACAAAGCAGAACCACAAAAAGGTAAAAAATACATAAGTGAATTAATTGACATTTGTAATAATTACTAATATCTATTAGTATATTGAAATTATCAATTTTAAAAGTATTACAATTCAAGTAAGACATTTTTAGACTATATAAGAAAAATAAAAATCTCTGATTTTTAATCTTAGACTCTCAAGAGTTTTTGAAAAAAATCTTACCCAAAAAAGATTCACATCAAAAATTGACGTGAATCTTTTTTGTATGAAGTCTTAGTTATACACCAGAATTGAGGTTATTGAATCTCTTGGCTAGCCTAGCCTTTCTCACTACATCGAAGTTAATCACATTATCAGAATCATGAACATTAACATACTTAGCCTTTTTCACATCATCTATTTTTGTCGAAGGAAATACATAGATAATGGAAAAGACTGCATATACAAAGAATTCCACAATTGCAAATGCACTATAGAACTCCACTCTAAAGAGTAACATTATCACCAATGCAAGTAGAACTGGCATCAATGTAATTAGTGCCACAATTATGGCATACATCATAAAAATCACTGGTTTTGAATATTTACTTAATCTTCCCAAAGTCTCTTCATTTAGATTTATTTTAAAAAAGAGAAAGAAAACCATAAGTATAAATATAGATGCAAATACCATGTAACCTACGAAGAAATTTTCTTTAGCACTTCCCGCTCCCCAGCATTCCAACAACCTAAGAAACGTGTAGAAACCAAAAAACAAAATTGTAGTCTGAAGAAACCTCCGTATCACTTTTTTTGCCTCCTTCTTTAATCTAAGTCGGAAAAGTAACGCACGCATTCTGTTTATATTGTAACATAATTATGTTACTTGTTCAATAAAAGTCTTGTAATCAACAAAAATTGTTACCTTCCTATATTATACAAGAAAGCTAAAATCCTCAATATTCAGCCTTTCGGCCCTCGTTTTTTTATTTTCTATTGTACAAGAAAGATGAAAATCTTCGATTTTCATTCTTTCGTCCCTCGAGAGTTTTCGACCGAAAGGAAGAAAATCTCTCGCATAAATTAAAGTTTTTTTGTGTAATAGGAAAGAAAATCAATACATAAAAGGTTGCAAATCTGTTACTTTCCTATTACATAAAAATAGAGAATGACATCAAAGCCATTCTCTACTTTCAAATCATTAAATATGATTACGCTCTCTCAACCAATCCTGATCTTAAGCATCTTGAACAAACAGTCATCTTTTTAGGTGTGCCATCTACCATTGCTCTTACTGTTCTTAGATTTGGTTTCCAAGTTCTTGAAGATCTTCTATGTGAGTGACTCACTTGCATTGAGAACACTTTTTCTTTTTCGCAAATTTCGCATCTTGCCATTTTAAGCACCTCCTTAAGGTAATTCTAAAATCGTTCTTTACTATTGTAGCACGTTATTTATATTTTGACAACATTTTTTTAAACTTTCGGAGGTGATTTATTATTCTTGGCAAATTAAAGTTACCAATTTATGTAAGTTTTAAGTGCTTTCTCTCTTTTTAACGCCAAATATTATTTGCAATATCTTTCTCATAAAATTAGAAGGCTTATATACAACAATCTTCATATTCATCATTTCCTTTCTTGTTTACTTGCAAAGCCATATCAAACCTAAAATTAAAGTAATTACCCCTATGCCGAAACACCCATCCAGATATTGGTAATAGTAAGACTAATAATGTGCCACAGCCAAATCCAATTAAGCACACACCAAATGTTTTTTTAAATATATTCATTTCGGCATCTCCTCTCTTACACTTTGATTTACTATATTATATGTGGTAAAATTAAATCTGTGATTATTATGAGGTGATTAATTTATGAAAAAAACAGAAGAATTAATAAATGAACTTTCAAAATGCTATGATGGTGAAAAAGGGTCTTTAGATTTTAAAACACCATTTGAATTACTAGTTGCAGTTATGCTATCAGCACAATGCACAGATGCTCGTGTAAATATTGTTACAAAAGACTTGTTTAAGGTGGCAAATACACCTCAAGCATTCGCCAAAATGGATGTAAAAGAAATAGAAAAACTAATATCTTCAATAAGTTTTTATAGAAACAAAGCAAAGCACATTAAAGAATGTTCAATTCAAATTATCGAAAATTATAACGGAATCGTACCTGCATCAATGGAAGAATTAACAACTTTATCTGGCATTGGTAGAAAATCGGCAAACGTAATAATGTTAGAAGGTTTCAACAATTGTCAAGGAATCGCTGTTGACACACATGCACATAGACTTTCAAACAGATTAGGCCTATCAAATGAAAATGATCCAAGTAAAATTGAACAGGATTTATTAAAAAAGATTCCTAAAAAATACTGGAGATTGATGAATCATTTGCTTGTGTATCATGGACGTGAAGTTTGCAAAGCAAAAAATCCCTTATGTGACAAATGTACGATAACTTCATATTGCAAATATTACAAAACATATAATAAAACTCACACTTAAACTAAAGTGTGAGTCATTTTTTATTTAATTTCCCATGGTGCTGATTCGGTACCGTTTTTTGTTATATCAGATATATCAAGACGATTGATATTGAAAGAGACAACAGGGCGAAGGCCAAGAGAGTTAAAACTTATATATCCTGGTGTAGTATACAAATAATCCCTACCTACATTTCCGCTATAAACACTTCTCAACCCAAAGCTAGCTAATTCGCCCTCGTCGTAAAAAGTGTTGCATATTGAGGCAAGCCATGATCTATTATTTTCTGTATCTTTTAATATTTCGTTGATAATACCGTTCTTATATCCAGGATTATATGAATAATATGTATTTGTCATCAAAACATATTCTGTATCAGAATTAATTGTTTTGTAATCACTTTCACTCTCTGCTATATGAGTATTTCCTTTCTCATCATCCCATGCGTAAAACCTTGGACTTTTTAACCCATTTGAAAAATTGTTTTGGTGTTTTTTAGCCTTATAAATTCTTTCACCGATTTCAATATCCGATAAAATGTTATTATTTGCATCAGAAAAATACCACGCACGATAATTCTCATAATTTGACGGAATCATATTTGCTGCAAAATTTAAATCTTCTATCGTCATACTTTTAGCAGTTAAACTGTTATTTGAATAAAGTTTTTGACAAATTTCATTTATTTGATTTATTCCGTTTATATAGCCCTTTTCACCTTTTAAAGACAATTTGTTTACAGATCCCTCAGTGGTTATTAATACTTTTCCTGTGTCTTCATCTATACTTAGTATTCTCCATTTTGCACTTGTATCTGTTGTTAATGTTTCTTTTGTAGAATATCCTGTTTTACTTGGATCTGTTTGTATTGTTGCTGATGTTGGCGTGTAATTTACATAGCCACCAACTTTTACTTTTTCTTTTATCTCTTCAAATTCTTTTCTTGTTAATCCATCATAGA
>ENA-ORSL01003124-ORSL01003124.1-human-gut-metagenome-genome-assembly--contig:-NODE-3124-length-11042-cov-3.131792_pt1 | contig 11042 bp, 10 predicted proteins | sample MGYA00242190_ERZ509157 | MGnify/ENA primary metagenome ERZ509157 (study PRJEB26280, sample SAMEA2338664) | human gut metagenome | biome: human gut; feature: human-associated habitat; material: faeces...
CCTGAAAATTTACGTGTTCCCCTCCCGTGAGGACAGCTATGAGCTGACCTCCATCATCGAGAGCAGCGGCACCGCCATCGACAGCGTATACTATCAGGACCTGAACGGCGACGGCCGGCGTGAGCTGATCGTGGGCTGGCGTATCAGCGCCGAGGTGCAGACCGTGGCGGTGTACACCGTGGCGCGGGAGCCGGTGGCGCTGATGTCCAGCGGCTACACGCGCTTTACCATACAGGATCTGAATGGTGACGGTATCCCCAGCCTGCTGGTGCTTCGCACCGACGCGGACAGCCAGCCGGTGGCGGAGTTCTACGGCTGGCAGGATGAGCAGATGGGCGTGGCCTACCGCTGCGTGCTGTCCAGCACCATGGCCTCGGTGAACCGGGGCAGCCTGGTCAGCGGTCGGCTGGATGCCGACACGCCGGCGCTGTATATCACCGGTGTGGACGAGCAGGGTATGGCCACCACGGATATTCTGGTGTTCCGCCAGGATCTGGGGCTGGTGAATTTGGCACTCAGCGGCAGCAGCACCGGCGTGTCCAACGCCGTGTTTCCCTATCGTCAGCTGCTGCCCCAGGATATCAACGGCGACGGAATCATCGAGCTGCCCAGTCCGGACACCAGTTGGACAGCGGAGCAGACGGACGGTCTGGTCAGTTGGCTTTGCTGCAACGGCGACGGGCAGTTGTCCACCGTGGCCAAGACGTACCACAGCCTGTCCTGCGGGTGGTATTTCACCATACCGGAGAGCTGGTGGGACTGGAGCGTGGAGACCGCCACCACCAGCATCAGCAATGAAAATCAGTTCAGCCTGGCGATCAACGGGGATCCGGTGCTGAGCCTGTACACCATCACCGGCGAGAACCGGGAGAACCGCGGCCGCATGGGGAAAAGGGTGCTGCTGCGCCGCCAGACATCCACCATCTACGCCGGTGAGCTGAATGACGCGGCGGCCTATTACGGCATGGATGAGGATCTGCTGCGCCGCAGCTTCAGCCTCATCGTAGGCAGCTGGAGCAACTGACAAGGAGGGACTGCCATGAAAAAGGTACTGGTACTGGAGGACGAGTCCAGCATCCGCAGCTTTATCGTTATCAATCTCCGCCGCGCCGGCTACGAGGTGGTGGAGGCGGAAACAGGCGAGGAGGCACTGGAAAAGCTGAAGATCCACAGCGATGTCCGGGTGGCGTTGCTGGACATTATGCTGCCCGGTATCGATGGGTTTGAGGTTTGTCGCCGTATCCGCGCCACCAACGCCGCCATCGGCATCATTATGCTTACCGCACGGTCCCAGGAAATGGACAAGGTGACGGGGCTGATGACCGGTGCGGACGACTATGTGACAAAGCCCTTCTCTCCGGCGGAGCTGACTGCCCGTGTGGACGCGCTGATGCGCCGATCCGGCGGCGGTGTCGTGGACGCCGGTGAGATCGACCAGCCGCCCTTCCTGCTGAACACCCGCAACCGTACCCTGGAGAAGAACGGTCAGCGGATCAAGCTCACCCAGGTGGAGTACGCCATCATGAAGATGTTTATGGAGAACCCCGGCAAGGCGCTCTCCCGCGAGGAGATCCTGGACTTGGTCTGGGGCCACGACTATTTCGGCGAGCTCAAGATCGTGGACGTGAATATCCGGCGCCTGCGGCTGAAGATCGAGGACAACGCCACGAACCCGACCTATATTACGACGATCTGGGGTTTCGGCTACAAATGGGGGCTGTGACAGCGGATCTTTTCCGCCAGTACTTCGTTGCAGCGGCTTGACGTACACACAGTACGCCTGCGCCGCTGTGGCTCGTCCTGGAAAAAAAGTCTCTCGCTGTCAGGCTTTGCACCGCGCCCGTGGGTGCGCTATACCTTATTTTGCGATGAAAGGAGATGAACGCCTTGGCAGGAAAGAAGCATAAGGTGCAGGGCCTGCGCCGCCGGTGGCTCACCGGCAGCATGGGGCCGGTGCTGGTCATATTGCTGCTGGTGGGTGTGCTCATCTCTGTGGGTTTTGCCAGCAACTACTACAACAGTGCGCGCTCTACCCTGCGAGCCAAGGCCGCGGCGGGTGCGGACTATTTCAACACCTATGTGATGACCAGCTATCGGGAGTATTACCGCAGCGCTACGATCTACGCGGCTGCCTTTGACGACAGCGACAAGATCGAGCTGCAGTTCCTCAACAGCTCCGGCCGCGTGGAGGTCACGACCCGGGGCGTCACCACCGGCACCTACCCCAGCACGCCGGAAATACTGCGGGCGCTGGAAAGCGGCACGGTGCAGGACTACATCGGCCGTGACAGCGTCACCGGGGAGCGTATTCTGGCGGTGTCCGGCCTGCTGAAGTTTAACGGCCAGGTGGTGGGCGTTATGCGCTACGTTACCGCCATCGGGAACATCGACCGGCAGGTGCTGCTGACGGTCCTGCTGGTGGCCGGCGTCATGCTGGCGGTGGGCCTGATCACCCTGTCCAGCATGATCTTCATCAACAATGTGGTGGCCCCCGTGTCCGCCGTGTCAGAGGCGGCCAAACGTATCTCCGGTGGCAGCTACGGCGTGCAGATACCCAACAAGTACTCCGACGAAATGGGCGAGCTGGTGGACAACATCAACGATATGTCCCGCAAGATCGGCGAGAGCGAACGAATGAAATCCGAGTTTATCTCCTCGGTGTCTCATGAGCTGCGGACACCGCTGACGGCGATCAACGGCTGGGGCGAAACGCTGCTGGCCGATGAGTCCAACGACGTGCAGCAGATCAAGCGCGGCGTGCAGATCATGGTGAAGGAGTCCCGCCGCCTGACCAATATGGTGGAGGAACTGCTGCAATTTTCCCGCCTGGAGGATGGGCGCTTCACCCTGCAGGTGGAGGACACCGATTTGCAGGCGGAGTTGGAGGACGCGGTGTACAGCTATCGGGAGCTGTTTCGCCAGGACGGCATTGCGCTGGAGTATTCCAGTGATCGGGCGGAGTACGGCGAGGTCATCTCTGGTGACCCGGAACGCTTGAAGCAGGTGTTCTGCAATCTGCTGGACAATGCGGCCAAGCACGGCGGCAGCGGCAAGCGCATCGCTGTGCATCTGAGCCAGCGGGAAGGGGAGTACGTGATCACTATCCGGGATTTCGGCCCCGGTATACCGGAAGCGGAGCTGCCTTATGTGAAGCAGAAGTTCTACAAGGGCTCATCCAAGGCCCGGGGCAGCGGCATCGGTCTGGCGGTCTGCGACGAGATCGTCCAGCGCCACGGCGGACGACTGGACATCGCCAACGCCGAGGGCGGCGGCACTGTAGTCACGGTGTATTTGCCGCTGAAAAAGCAGGCTGAACAGGAATTGTAAAAAAACAGAAAAAACTCGAACAAGTGTTGCATTTTATTGCGAGCTGTGCTATGCTTGCGTCAGAAAGGAATTCAGCAGACCTATGGAAAAGAAAAAGGGCGCTTTCCGTACCAGTATTGGCGGACAGGCGCTGATCGAGGGAATACTTATGCGCGGCCCGGAGAAGGACGCAATTGTGGTCCGTTCGCCGGAGGGCCTGGTCACCAAGGTGACCCAGCGCAAATTCGTCAAGGCCAACTACCCCATTCTGGGCGTTCCCATTCTGCGGGGCGCGGTGACGTTCATCGGCTCCATGATCACCGGCGTCAAGGCGCTGATGTTCTCGGCAGATTACTTCCCGGAGGACGAGAATGCCAAGCCGGACAAGCTGGAGGAATGGCTCAACAAGCACGTGCCGGCGGAGAAACTGCAATCGCTGCTGGTGGGCTTTTCAGTGGTGCTGAGCGTCGGTCTCATGCTGGTGCTGTTCATGCTGCTGCCTACGTTTCTGGCGGGGCTGTTTCATGCCACGACCCCTGCACTCCATAACCTGATCGAGGGTGTGGTCAAGATCCTGGTGCTGCTGGCGTACATGATCCTCTGCTCCAGACAGAAGGACGTATACCGGGTGTTCTGCTACCACGGTGCGGAGCACAAGACCATTTTCTGCTATGAGGCGGGATTGCCGCTGACGGTGGAGAACGTTCGTATCCAGCCCCGGCACCACCCCCGCTGCGGCACCAGCTTCTTGTTCGTGGTCATCATCGTGTCCATCATTGTCTCCAGCCTGGTGTTCCCCTACATCAACTGGCAGAGCGTGTGGGTCCGTGTGGGCGTGAAGCTGCTGCTGCTGGTGCCCGTAGTGGGCATCACCTATGAGTTCAACCGCCTGGTGGGGGCGCACGACAATGCGCTGACGCGCGTTCTCTCCGCCCCCGGTATGTGGCTGCAGAACTTTACGACCCACGAGCCGGACGACAGCATGATCGAGGTAGCCATCGAGGCCATGAAGCTGGTCATCCCGGAGGAGAAGGGCACCGACACTTGGTGAACCGGGGTCGCGCAGCGGGGCGCAAAACAGCGGAGAGCGCCGAAAAATACCGAAGAAAGTGAAAACGGTACGTATTATGGCGATCACATATAACAACTTGTATTTGGACGTACGGCAGCAATTCCTGCGGGCAGGATTGCCCGATCCCACGCTGGAGTCTCGGGAGTTGGTATGCTGCGCCTCCGGGAAGACCCGGGAGGCGTTGAGCCGGGATGGCCGGCTGTACGTGCCGGAGTCGGTGGAACAGCAGGTGCGCCGCCTGGCGGAGCGCCATCTGGCCGGCGAGCCGGTGGCGTACCTGATCGGCGAGTGGGAGTTCTACGGCCTGCCGCTGGATATCTCTGAGAGCGTGCTGATCCCCCGGCCGGACACCGAGGTATTGGTGGATCGGGCGCTGACGTACCTGAAGACCGTGGCCGAGCCCCGGGTGCTGGACCTGTGTGCAGGCTCGGGCTGTATCGGTCTGGCCCTGGCCAAAAACGCGCTGGAGAGCCATGTGGTGTTGGGCGAGCTGGACGAGGGTGCACTGCGTATCTGCCGCCAGAACATCCGCCGCAATGACCTGACCGGGCGGGTGGTGTCCCTACAGCTGGACGCGCGGGAGAAGCCGCCGGCCCATCTGGGGGAATTTGACTGCATCGTGTCCAATCCGCCCTATATCCCGGATGGAGATATCGCGGAGCTGGACGCGTCTGTGCGGGACTACGAGCCTCATCTGGCGCTGCGGGGCGGCACGGATGGGCTGGACTTCTATCGAGCGATCGCCGGACACTGGACGGCAGCGCTCCGCGTGGGCGGACGGCTGTTGTTCGAGGTGGGAATCGGCCAGGCGGACGAGGTGCTGCGGACCATGCGGAGCGTGGGCTTCGGCGACCTGGAGATCACCCCGGATCTGAACGGTATTCCCCGGGTGGTGGAGGGTGTGCTGTGCTCGGAGCTTTGACAGCGTACGTTGACTGTCCGTTTTTTGGGACAGTTGGGGAGATATATTAGATACATCAGAACTTGAGGAGGACGGAACTATGGCAGTCAAAAAGGAACCTGTCGCCCCGGCACCGGTGGTATCCGACAAAAAGAAGGCGCTGGAGACGGCCATGCAGCAAATCGAGAAGATGTACGGCAAGGGGTCGATCATGCGCTATGGTGCGGAGAGTACGCTGAATGTGGAGTCCATTCCTACCGGCTCACTGTCGCTGGATCTGGCGCTGGGTATCGGCGGCCTGCCCCGGGGCCGTATTGTGGAGATCTACGGGCCGGAGTCCTCCGGTAAGACCACGCTGGCGCTGCACGTGCTGGCCGAGGCCCAGAAAATGGGCGGTGAGGTAGCCTTTGTGGACGCGGAGCACGCTCTGGACCCCACCTATGCCAAGGCACTGGGCGTTAACGTGGAGGATATGCTGATCTCCCAGCCGGACACCGGCGAGCAGGCGCTGGAGATCACCGAGGCCCTGGTCCGCAGCGGAGCCATCGACGTAGTGGTGGTGGACTCCGTGGCGGCGCTGGTGCCCCGGGCGGAGATCGAGGGTGAGATGGGCGACAGCTTTGTGGGCCTGCATGCCCGACTGATGAGCCAGGCGCTGCGTAAGCTGACAGGAATCATCAACAAGACTAATTCCATCGTTATCTTCATCAACCAGCTGCGCGAGAAAGTGGGTGTCATGTACGGCAATCCGGAGGTCACCACCGGCGGCCGTGCGCTGAAGTTTTATGCCTCCGTCCGCATTGACGTGCGCCGTATCGAGACGCTGAAGTCCGGTGGCGAGGTTATCGGCAACCGTACCCGGGCCAAGGTGGTGAAGAACAAGGTGGCGCCTCCGTTCCGCGAGGCGGAGTTCGATATCATGTACGGCGAGGGCATCAGCAAGCTGGGCGATCTGCTGGATCTGGCGGTGAAGCTGGACCTGGTGCAGAAGAGTGGTTCCTGGTTCAATATGGGTGAGCTGCGCCTGGGACAGGGCCGTGACGCGGCCAAGCAGTACTTCCGCGACCATCCGGACGAGGCGGATAAGCTGGAGACGGCGGTGCGTGAGAACTTCCACAAGCTGATGGGCAGCCAGTCCCGGGTGGCGGCCAAGGCCGCCGGACGGGCGGTGGACGTGTCCGCCGACGATTTTGACGACGAAGACTGATGCGGATTGAGCGCATTGAAAAATCAAAGCACAAGCAGGAGCGCGTGCTGGTGTTTCTGGAGGGGGGCGACCTTCTTCGAATCACCGGCGCGGAGCTTCTGCGCTTTGGTTTATACAAAGGTATGGACTTGCCGCCGGCGCTTGTGGTAGAATTACAGGCGGCGGCGCAGCAGTCTCAGCTGAAGCAGACCGCGGCGCGGATGGCGGCAGGACGGATGCTGTCCAAAAAAGAGGTACAGCACCGTCTGACAAAAAAGGGTGCCACGGAGGAGCAGGCGGCGGACACCGCCGACTGGCTGGAGACGCTCGGCGCGGTGGATGACGAGGGCTATGCCGGCGTTATCGTGCGGCATTACGGGGCCATGGGTTATGGCCCAGGCCGGGTGAGGCAGGAACTGCACCGCCGGGGCGTGCCCCGGGAGCTGTGGGACGAGGCGCTGGCACAGCTGCCCCCGGCGGCGGATGCCGTGCGGAAGGTGGTGGCTGCCAGACTGCGGGGCCGGCCCATGACACAGGAGGACAGCCGGAAGCTGGCCGCGGCATTGCAGCGGCGTGGGTTTTCCTGGAATGACATACGGCCCGTGCTCAATGAGTGGGGGCAGGAAATAGACGAGACGTGAGGTATACGACGTGAAGGTTGCTTTTATTTCCCTTGGCTGTGCCAAGAATTTGGTGAACACGGAGCAGATGATGGCCCTATGCCGCGATGCGGGGCATACGCTGCTGAAGGCACCCGCCGGTGCGGACGCGGTGGTCATCAACACCTGCGGGTTTATCGACAGTGCCAAGGAGGAGGCGATCGACACCATACTGTCCGTGGCAGCGTTGAAGGCCGAGGGGCAGGTGGGCAAGATACTGGTGACGGGGTGCCTGACCCAGCGCTACCAGCAGGAGATACTGGACGAGCTGCCCGAGGTGGACGGTATCATGGGCACCGGCAGCTACGGTGAGATCGTCCCGGCGCTCTCGGAAATGATGGCCGGCGGTACGCCCCGGCGCTTTGCCGATATCCACGGGATGATCGACGAATTCGACCGGGTGCTGACGACGCCGGGGCACTATGCCTATCTGCGTATTGCCGAGGGCTGCGACAACCGCTGCGCCTATTGCGTGATACCTTCTCTGCGCGGGAAATACCGCAGCCGCCGCATGGAGGATGTGCTGGTCGAGGCGAAGCATCTGGCTGACGCCGGGGTGAAGGAGTGCATTGTCATCGCTCAGGATATCACCCGCTACGGCATCGACCTGTACGGCGAAAAGAAGCTGGCGGCGCTGCTGCGGGAGCTGTGTAAGCTGGACTTCCGCTGGATCCGGCTGCACTATCTGTATCCGGACGAGTTCACCGACGAGCTGATCGACACCATCGCCGCAGAGGAGAAGGTGCTGCCCTATCTGGATATCCCCATCCAGCACTGCAATGACAGGGTGCTGAAGGCCATGAACCGCCGGGGCGACAAGGCGGAGCTGCTGGCGCTGTTCCGTAAGCTGCGGGAGCGTATCCCCAGTCTGGTGCTGCGTACCAGCCTGATCACCGGCCTGCCCTTTGAGGATGAGGCGGCGTTTGAGGAGCTGTGCGAATTTTTACAGGAGGTCCGCATCGAGCGGGCGGGCGTGTTCCCCTACTCCCCGGAGGAGGGGACGCCGGCGGCGCGTATGCTGAACCGTGTGGACACCGCCGAGGCCGAGCGCCGGGCGGAGCTGGTGGTGGACGTACAGTCCCGGATCATGGATGACTTCAACGACAGCCGTATGGGCACTGTGGCAGAGGTGCTGTGCGACGGGTTCGACCAGGAGGCTATGCAGTTCGTGGGACGCAGCTATGCCGAGAGTCCGGATATCGACGGGCGTATCTACTTTACTGCCGACCATGAGGTGGAGGCGGGTGAGTTCGTGCCGGTGCGCATCACCGGCACCATGGACGGCGAGTTGACCGGCGAGTTGGCGGAGTAAAAGGGGGCTTTCCCTTTGCCCGGCACTGTGCTATAATACTGCGAGAGATAAAAGCGAAAGGCGGATACATATATGACGACGGCAAATAAACTGACGATCCTGCGGGTGCTGATGATTCCCGCGTTCTTGGTGGTGTTGTACTGGGGTTTTCCCGGCAGCCGCTATGTGGCGCTGGGCATCTACATCGTGGCCTGTTTGACCGACCTGTTGGACGGCTACATTGCCCGGCACTATAATCAGGTCTCCGATTTTGGGAAGTTCATGGACCCGCTGGCGGACAAGTGTCTGGTGATGGCGGCGCTGTGCTGGTTCGTGGAGGAGGGCACCTTCTTCGCGTGGGTGCTGGCCATCGTGCTGCTGCGGGAGTTTGCTGTGTCCGGTATGCGTTTGGTGGCTGTGGAGAAGGGCCGGGTCATCGCCGCTGGCTGGTCCGGTAAGGTCAAGACAGCCAGTACTATGGTGTGTATCTGCCTGATCCTGCTGGGTATTCCTCAGGTGTTGAACTATGTATGCCAGGGTATCATTTTGGTGACAACGGTGTACTCCGGAGTTGAGTATTTTGCCAAGAACGCTGATGTGTTCAAAGAGACCAAATAAGATTTTTAATGACATTGAGTGATGGGGGTGTAGGAATGGCAATTCTTGTTTTTGCTGATGTGTTGAAAAAAGCAGGATTGGATCCGGCTAAAGTAAAGCTTATTCGACATTCATTAGCTGATGAAGGCTTTAGACGCTGCTACGACAAAAATATGGTGCGGGAGTATACAGCGCACCAAAAAGCGGGCTTCAGTAAAGGTTATGACTATTGGGCGGTTTTTCTCAGTGAAGGGGGCAATTACGCCAGATTGTACGGCGTATATAGAGTAGGGGAAAGCGTGCCTGATACGCCGGATGTAAGACCGGAGGGGTACCCTGACGGAGAGGCTTTTACTGGTGAGAATGCATTTTTTGACTTACAGAGCATAGACGCTTTGCGAGAGTATGAAAAGCGCATGGTCATAGACTGGGGAAAGTCCGCCCGAATGTGGCACCAAAAGGGGACAACGGAAAAGACAATCGTTGCAATTGATTCCGCAGACAAGCATCCATTTGTTGGTTATGAAAAAGTCATCCTTACCTACGACAAACTGAAAGAAATTGTGGAAGACAAGATTAACTACGAGTTGTGGCAGGCGGCGCTTTCGAATGTCAAGGGCGTTTATCTTATTTTGGATATGGCAAACGGAAAACAATATGTTGGCTCGGCCTACGGAGATAGGGGAATACTTGGCCGTTGGGAGTGCTATGTTAATTCCTTGCACGGCAATAATAAATTGATGAAAGAGGTTATTTGCACCTACCCGGAGAGGTATAAGTATTTCCAATTTTCTATTTTGCAAATCTTTTCAAAATCTACAGTAGATAGTATAGTCGTTCACGCAGAAAACCAGTGGAAAGAAAAGCTTGGGACAATTGATTTCGGGATGAATGATAACTGAGGTGGAAATGTGGATGATATGAATGAGATGCAAAAGAAAATGAAGGAGCGTATCGAATCCGAGGCACGGGCGACTATGAGAATCAGCAACAAAGACTTGATTTGCAGGGATTGCGAGTTCGTTTTGGATGATAGTGAAGTTTTTGGGAATGTGTCGTGCTGTAAGATATTTGAGGTAAAGCCAGTCAATGTTTTGGTTGGTGGAGAGTGTTGCAGCTATAAGCGACAATGTAAAGAATAATCAGGAGCACTTGACACCATACAGAATTCCTGCTACTATTAACTGAACCGAATAGCGCGTTGATCGGAAAGAGTATGCATCAGGGCTTTGCCAAGAGAGGGACGGCCACCGGCTGAAAGCCGTCCTGCCGAGCGGTGCGGAAAGTGCGTCCGGGAGCGCGAGGGATGTGGATGCCCTCCGCATGGCCTGCGTTATGGCCGGACTTGAGTGATAAACGAGAGTGGAACCGCGAAGTCTTTTTCGCCTCTCATGCCCTACGGCATGGGAGGCGTTTTTGTTCGGCATAATAATATAATGTAGATAGAAGGAGAACCGTTATGTATCTGTATAATTCCGCCACCCACAAGAAAGAGGAGTTCAAGACCCACACCCCCGGCCATGTGGAGATGTACACCTGCGGCCCCACGGTGTACCACTTCGCCCACATCGGTAACCTGCGCTCCTATATCATGGAGGACGTGCTGGAGAAATACCTGCGCTACGCGGGCTACGACGTGAACCGCGTCATGAACATCACCGACGTGGGACACCTGACCTCCGATGCCGACGAGGGCGAGGATAAGATGCTCAAGGGCGCCAAGCGCGAGCACAAGACCGTCATGGAGATCGCCAAGTATTACACCGACGCGTTTTTCGAGGACTGCCGGAAGCTGAACATCAAGCGTCCGGATGTGGTGCAGCCCGCTACCGGCCTTATTGACGACTATATCAAGATCATCACCAAACTCATCGACACTGGGTACGCGTATCTGGCTGGCGGCAACGTGTATTTCGACACCAGTAAGCTGAAGCGGTACTACATCTTCAACGATCACAACGAGGAGGATCTGGCTGTGGGCGTCCGCGAGGGCGTGGAGGAGGACACCAACAAGCGCAACAAGAACGACT
>ENA-ORSL01003125-ORSL01003125.1-human-gut-metagenome-genome-assembly--contig:-NODE-3125-length-11041-cov-3.048971_pt1 | contig 11041 bp, 7 predicted proteins | sample MGYA00242190_ERZ509157 | MGnify/ENA primary metagenome ERZ509157 (study PRJEB26280, sample SAMEA2338664) | human gut metagenome | biome: human gut; feature: human-associated habitat; material: faeces...
GGCGGAGAAGTGGCGGCGGCGGCATCCGAGGCGGGCGGTTTGGTTGTAAACGGAATGAGCTACCACGCACGTGCCGGGCGAAACGCCAACTGCGCCGTTGCCGTCAGTGTATTGCCGGAAGATTACGGCAACACACCGCAGGGCGCGGTTGAATATCAGCGGCGCGTCGAGACGGCGGCATATGCCGCAGGCGGAGGGGACTTCAGGGCGCCGGTGGAAACCGTCGGAGATTTTCTCAGCGGGACGTGCCGGCATGAGCCGGGGCGCGTAATGCCGACATATATGGGCGGATTTGTCCGGCCGACCGACCTTGACCGGATGTTCCCGGAAATGATAGTCCGCAACCTGAGACGCGGACTTGTAAGCTTTGGACGTCGGATAGCGGGCTTTGATTCGCCTGACAGTGTGTTGACGGGAGCCGAAACGAGGACATCATCGCCGGTGCGCATTGTGCGTGGAGAGGCGCTTACCTCTCCGGGGCACGACCGCATATATCCATGTGGCGAGGGAGCCGGATACGCCGGTGGCATAACAAGCGCGGCGGTCGACGGACTTCGCGTGGCGCAGGCCATAATGGCAAGGTTTGCGCCGGCGGATAAAGACTGACCGTGCGGGAAAGTGTGCTTCTGTGACAGAGAAAAACAACAATCGGTCCGGTGGTGCGGTGACACATAAACAAAAATCCCGGGAAATTGAGGCATATCATGATAACTGAAGCTTTGGTGATCAGTGCGGCCGCTAACAGAGCCGTGGTTGAAGTGCGCCGCAAGGCGGGGTGCGATGGCTGTCATAAAAATATAGATGGCAACGGGTGCAGTATCTGCACTCTTGCCGGTGGAGATGCTGCTATGCGGCTGCGTGTACGCAATCCGCTGAGGGCACAGCCGGGGCAGCGCGTGCGTGTCGAAACTGACTCGCGGCGTGTGCTTGGTTATGCCTGGCTTGTGTTTCTTCTTCCGCTTATTGCGGCGGCGGCAGGCTGGTGGTTCGGCAGTCGGTTCGGCGGGACAGAAGCATGGGGGGCCGGTTGTGCCGTAGCAGGTATGGCGCTGAGCTTTGTCGGTGTCGGAATCTATTCGGCGGTCCGCGTCAGCAAGCGCTGTGATGCGGAAATTGTTGAGATCCTTGAATAAAAAATAATAATCAATAAGCGAATAATTATAATGAAAAAAGAGTTGGACGTATGTGAAATGTGCAGACCGACATTCCCGTGCGAAAACGGATCGGAGTTGAAATGGAACCTAAGAGACGAGAGAAAATCTGGAACATACGGTATGACGGAGAGAATGTTGAGCAACGCACGGCGGCAGAGAGGCTGTGTGCTGAACTGAAATTGTCACAAACCATTGCCAAGCTGCTTTGTAACCGTGGGTATACCACGCCGGAAGCGGCAAACCGTTTTTTGAAAAATGAAGAAAGTGTTCTGCATGACCCATTCTTGCTCAAGGATATAACACAAGCGGTCGAACGCATTGAGCGGGCGATAGCTGAGGGCGAGAAAATTGTGATTTACGGAGACTATGATGTCGACGGTGTTACATCGGTGTCGGTGATGTGGCTGTATCTTCGCTCGCGCGGTGCAGACGTCAGCTATTACATACCCAGCAGAAGTGGGGAGGGATACGGACTGTCCTGCGGCGCTATTGACAATCTGGCCCGCAACGGCGTCAGGCTGATAATCACTGTCGATACAGGAATTACAGCCAATGATGAGGCTGAATATGCTGCAAGTCTCGGTATAGATATGGTAGTGACCGATCACCATGAATGTCGCGCAGACCTGCCGCGCGCCTGTGCTGTGGTAAATCCGCACAGGCCGGACTGCAATTATCCGTTCAAGGAGCTTGCCGGCGTCGGCGTGGTTTTCAAGCTGTTGTGTGCCTGCGAAATTACGCGCATACGTAAGTCCGGCGGCCAGGACATTGACGGTGTGCGCCGCATATGCTATGATTATGCTGATCTGGCGGCCATCGGTACCGTGGCTGACGTTATGCCCATTGCCGATGAAAACCGTCTCATTGTTGCAATGGGGTTGCGTATGATTGCAAACACCAAGAGATACGGTCTTGCAGCGCTGATTGAAGCGTCGTCAAACCCGGCATCACAGTCAAAATATCCGCCGCACAAGCGCAAGATAACTTCAAACTATATTGGATATGGAATAGCTCCCAGGCTGAACGCCGCAGGGCGTATGTGCAGCGCAACGATTGCAGTTCGTCTGCTTCTGGCTGAGGATGAAAAGACGGCGCGGGAGCTGGCCACAGAGCTGTGCGAGATAAACCGCCAGCGTCAGATAGAGGAAAACCGTATCGCCGAAGAAGCATATAAAAAAATAGAAAAATTATTTGATTTCGAGCATGACCGTGTGATAGTGCTGGAGGACGATAACTGGCAGCAGGGGATTATAGGTATTGTTTCATCGCGCATAACCGAGCGGTTCGGACTTCCGTCGGTGCTGATCTCGTTTGATGGCAGTACACGAGGATATTCGTGTGATGATGACACCGGAAAAGGGTCGGGACGCAGCATAAAGGGTCTTAATCTTGTCGATGCACTTACGTATTGCGAGGATCTGCTGGTGAAGTTTGGCGGACATGAGCTGGCAGCCGGGCTTACCATACAGCGCTCGAAGGTACCTGATTTCATCAAGCGAATAAACGAATATGCCGCAAGCAATCTGAGCGACGAGGCTATGAGCGTCTGTCTTGAGGCCGACTGCGAGCTATCACTTGGTGATATAACGCTGAGTTTTGCGACCGAGCTGTATCATCTTGAGCCGTTCGGCGTTTCAAATCCTGTGCCGACATTTATTACCAGAGAACTGAAGATCGAGCGAATAATTGCCATAAGCTCGGGCAAGCATACCAAGCTCATACTGTCTGACGGCGAAAATACCATATGCGGTATGTATTTTAATATGCCGAGCTCTAAATTTCCTCTGCATGAAGGGGAATATGCTGACGTGCTTTTCAGCGTAGATATCAATGAGTTTCAGAATAACCGCGCTGTTCAGATGATAATTCAGGACATACGGATGTCGGAACAATGTGAAAAGGAATACGCCCACCAGCACCGCCGCTACGACGAGGTTAAAAACGGTGGAGAATTCACACCCGATGAGGATTTTATCCCCGACAGGGACGATCTTGCCGAGGTGTACAGGGTGCTGAGACGTGAATTCCGCATGGGTCATGACGCGCTTACCGAGCGCTCGTTGCTGTCGCTGATGCACACATCGTCGCCTCAGCGTACAATAAATTATGTAAAACTGATGTTCATTCTCCGGATCTTCAGAGAGCTGCAGATATGCAGTGTTGATCGGTTGGATGGAACACTGTTGGGATTTGAAATCACCAATTGCCAGTCAAAGACAAGCATAGATAAGTCATCGGTGCTGAAAAAGCTGAAAAGTCAGTGCACCGGAAGAAAGTGAAGCTCTGTTTCCCGAAGGGAGAGAAGTTATGGAAAACCAAAAAGTGGATCTGAATATTGACAGACTGCTGGAAATTTTGCGCAGTACCGGCAAAAGGTATGACACCGACAAAATACAGCGGGCATTTGAGTATGCCAATTCGCTGCATGAGGGACAGTTCCGCGCCAGCGGCGAGGCATATATATCGCATCCGATTGCGGTCGCCGAGATAGCGGCGCAAATGGAGCTTGATACAGATTCAATATGTGCGGCACTGTTGCATGATACGGTCGAGGATTGCGCCGACAAGACCAATCTCAAGGATATAGAAAAAAGATTCGGTTCCGATGTGGCGGTGCTGGTCGACGGGTTGACAAAGCTGGTTACAATACAGGTTGAGGATAAGGAAGAGGCTCACATCGAAAATATTCGTAAGATGTTATTTGCCATGTCCAAGGACATACGTGTAATATTCATCAAGCTGTGTGATCGCCTTCACAATATGCGCACGCTGTCGGCCAAGCCCGAGGCAAAGCAGCGCGTTACCGCGCTGGAAACCATGCAGGTATATGCGCCGCTGGCTCACAGACTGGGCATGCAACGCATGAAGCAGGAGCTGGAGGATCTCGGATTGTACTATCTTGATCCGATAGGCTATGCCGAGGTTAAGAATGATATACAGCGCAAGTACGGTCAGAACCGTGATCTCATAGAAAACGTACGTCAGAAAATTGAGGAAAAGCTCACTGAGAACAACATCAAATATACGTTGGAAGGCCGTGTCAAGTCGGTTTACAGTATATATAAAAAAATGTACAATCATAACAAGAGCTTTGACGAAATTTACGACTTTTACGCAATACGCATAATAGTCGATACCGAGCTTGAGTGTTATACCGTGCTCGGACTGATACACGAGATGTTCAGTTCAATTCCGGGGCGGTTTAAGGATTATATTTCTACTCCCAAGGCAAACATGTACCGCTCACTGCATACCACGGTCATAGGGCGTGACGGTGTTCCGTTTGAAGTTCAGATACGCACGTGGGAAATGCACCATGTGGCCGAATACGGAGTTGCCGCACACTGGAAGTATAAGTCCGGTGAGCAGTCGGCAGAGAATATCGATAAACGGCTTGAATGGATCGCACGTCTGATTGAAACTGAGGACGCAGCGCGTGATCCAGATGAGTTCCTTCAGGCTATCAAGACAGATATATTCCAGGAAGAAACGTATATTTTCACGCCCAAGGGCGACCTTATTGCACTGCCCGCCGGTTCTACAGTTATAGATTTTGCTTATGCCATACATTCTGCGGTTGGCAACAAAATGGTGGGAGCAAAGATCAACGGCATGATAGTGCCTATCGACCGTGTTCCGCAGAATGGCGAGATCGTCGAGATCCTGACATCGTCTTCTTCCAAAGGCCCCAGCCGCGATTGGCTGAAAATAGTCAAAACAAGCGAGGCACGGTCTAAGATTCGACAGTGGTTCAAAAAGGAAAAACGCGCGGACAATATTGTGGTCGGTCGCAGTATGATAGATGCCGAGCTTAAGCGCATGGGGCGTGCTGTGACCGAGGCGCAACGCACTGAAATTGTTTCAAATGCTGCGCAGAGAGCTGGATTTTCAACTGCCGACGATATGTACAATGCGCTCGGATATGGCGGAGTAGCCATTACCAAGCTTGCACTTAAGCTGCGCGAGGAATTTGATAAGGTAGTAAAACCGCTTGAGGAGCCGGAACCGGTGGTCGAGGCAGAACAGGTGAAGCTGGCCGAAAAGCCTAAAAACCTTAAGTCCAACAGCGGAATTATAGTGGACGGCGAGCACGGATGCCTGGTGAAATTTGCCAAATGCTGTAATCCGTTGCCCGGTGACCCGGTGATAGGCTTTATTACAAAGGGCTACGGTATTTCCATACACAAGGCAAATTGTCCCAATGTAATTGCCGGCATGAAGCGAGCTGAGGACGCAGGTAGATGGGTGAAGGCCAGCTGGGAAAGCCAGAGCGGCAGTGTCAATGATGCCTATGAAGTCATACTTCAGCTGCATGTAGCTGACCGTATCGGTGTTATTGCCGATGTGGCTGCCGCACTTGCCGACATGAAGGTGCCGATACTTTTTATCAATTCGCAAAGACGCACCAACGGATGCGGAATTATTAACCTTAAGATCAGCTGTCGCAATATCGATCACTATCAGATCATTGTGGACAGACTCAAAAGCCTGGATGGCGTTGACGACGTTGTCAGAGGATTTATCTGAGGAGACACAGCATGATAGCCGTTATACAGAGAACAGACAGCTCCACCGTTACGGTTGACGGTAAGTGCGTCGGAAAAGCCGGACGCGGACTGTGCATATTGCTTGGTGTGGCACGTGAGGACACAAGGCAGGACGCCGAGCTGTTGGCAGCGAAAATTAGCAAACTGCGAATATTCAGCGACGAAAATGACAAAATGAATTTATCGGTTACAGATGTTGGAGGCGAGGTGCTGGTGGTATCCAACTTCACATTGCTGGCCAACTACAGTCATGGTAACCGGCCCGAGTATTTCGGTGCGGCAGACCCTGAGGCGGCTAACGAGCTGTATGAATATTTCGCATCGCTTATGGAGGCACAGGTCGGCCATGTGGGACGGGGAGTTTTCGGTGCCCACATGTTGCTTGACATTCAGGGCAACGGGCCGGTTACCATAGTAATGGACAGCGAAAAACTGAAAAAGAAAAGCAAAGGATAAATATCCCCATGAAGCTGATTATACAAGGCGACATAAATAAATATTATGTCCAGACTCTATGCATGATATTTTTTCCCGGTGCGACCTTCGGCGAGGACGAGCAGGAGTCTCCGGACAACCCGACACTTGAGCTTCGCCTGACTCCGGCAGATAACGGTATATATGCATATGCGGAATTTCGCTACAAGGATCGTATATGTTCTGCCAAAAAGTATGCTGAGTATAAAGGTGACACACCTAACAGTAAGGTCAATAAAATAGTGACCGGTGCGGCTGTGCTGGCGGCAGCGGGAGAGCTGACCGGATACCGGCCGTCATGGGGGATGCTTACTGGTGTGCGTCCATCAAAGGTCGCTACTGAAATGCTGCAGGCAGGTATCAGCAAAACGCGCGTGCGCAAGATAATGACCAATGAGTATTTTGTTATCCCCAAAAAGTCGGCATTGGCGACCGATGTTGCGTTAAATGAAATGAAAATAATAGGTAAGCCGGATAAAATGGATTGCAGTGCTTATATTTCAATACCGTTTTGTCCGACACGATGTGCTTATTGTTCGTTTGTTTCGTACTCGTCACGCAAACTGCTGAATTTAATACCGGACTATCTTGAGCGTTTGCGAGCCGAGCTTGTTACCATGTTCGGTACCATACGCAGGCTGGGATTACGACTGCGGACAGTATATATCGGCGGTGGAACTCCTACCATACTTACTTCTGACCAGCTTGACACATTGCTCGGTACTGTGGCAGAAAATTGCGATGTATCGGCACTTGAGGAGTATACGCTTGAGGCCGGACGCCCCGACACTATTACTGCCGAAAAGCTGGAGGTAGCAACACGGCACGGTGTAAATCGCATAAGTGTAAATCCGCAAACACTCAACAATGATATATTGGCTGCTATCGGACGCGCACACACTGCCGAAAAATTTCTTGAGGCGTTCAACATTGCGCGTGGAATCGGCATACGCTGTATCAATACCGACCTTATTGTCGGACTGCCGGGTGACTGCTTCCAAAGCTTTTCCGAGAGCTTTGACAAGATACTGGCGCTACGGCCCGAGAACATCACAGTTCACACGTTTTGCGTGAAAAGAGCCGCAGAAATACGTCAGAGTGATGTGTATTCTCGCTACGGTGGCGACGCCGGAAAATGTGTTGACTATTCTCAGATAAAGTCTATTCAGGCCGGCTACAAGCCCTATTATATGTATCGTCAGAAGAATACGGTGGGAAACTATGAAAACGTAGGCTTCGCGCTTGACGGATTTGAGGGACGTTACAATATATACATGATGGAAGAAACACATTCAATATTTGCAGCCGGGGCAGGTGCTGTCACCAAACTGGTTCGCTATGGCGGCAATGAAGCCGAAAAGTCGATTATAACACGGCTGTTCAACCCCAAGTATCCTTACGAATATCTGGCGGGTGACCGCAGTGATGACATCAGACAAAAAACAGAGGAGTTTTATAACCAATACATACTGAACGCCGGGAACTGACACGGCGAGGAAAGGACTGGCTTGTTATGATGCAATCATACATGAGTTTCGCAAATGAAAGCGAAGCACGTAACTTTGTTGAAAAATGTGAACGCGATTTTGAGGAACGACTGTCAGGCGCAGTGGAGCGTGTTTGTGAGCACCGGGGGGTTCGGCTTATCGGATTGTCCGGGCCGACCTGCTCAGGCAAGACCACTGCGGCCAATAAGTTGATAAAATATCTTGTCGCACAAGGCAAAAAGGTGCATGTAGTATCAATTGATGACTTTTACTATGACCGTGATGTGCTTGTTGCACGTGCCAACAACGACCCTGATATTGAAATAGATTACGACTCTGAGGATACGATTGATCTTGACGAGCTGCGCCGTTGCGTGGAGCAGGTGTTCACCGATGAGCCCACTCAGATACCGAAATTTGATTTTCTTACCGGAAAACGCTCAGGCTACACCACCATCGATGCAGACGAAAACGATATGTTTATATTCGAGGGCATACAGGCTATATATCCGTCTGTTACAGCGCTGTTTCGTCAGTACGACTACAGGAGTGTATATATCAGCGTCGAGAGCGGTATCCGGATAGGAGATCGGACTTTCAGTACAGATGAGATCCGGCTGATGCGCCGCGTCGTCCGCGACTATAATTTCAGGGGGGCAACACCGGAGTTTACGCTGTATCTATGGGAAAGCGTACGTGCAAACGAGGAACTGAACATTTTTCCGTACGCTGTCGATTGCGACTATTTCATAAACTCAACACTTCCGTTTGAGATCAATATGCTGGTACCGTTTTTGCGCGAGATACTGCCGCAGGTCCCGGTTGACAACAAATACCGTGGGCAGGCTGAGGATATACTTGAGAAAATTGAGGGTATACAGCCGGTGTCTCCCAAGCTGCTGTCGCCTGAGTCGCTTTATTATGAATTTCTCAAGCGCGAGGAGTGATATTTTGAAAACACTGCTAAAGAATTTTCGCCTTTCGGACGGTAACGCGGCTTGTGCGGTGATAACCGACACGCATTTTTCATATGTTGGAAGTATGTGTCCGGAGGATAGATACGACACAGTAAAGGATTGCCGGGGCGGCTTGCTGATCCCGGCCTTTTACAATACACACTGCCATGCCGCCATGACACTGTTCCGCGGATACGGAGATGAGTTGCCGCTACAGCGTTGGCTGAACGAGCGTATATTCCCGGCGGAGGACAGACTTACGGGAGAGGCGGCCTATTATGCGTCGCTGCTGGCGTGTGCCGAAATGATACGGAGCGGCACGGTGTCGTTCTCTGACATGTACATGTTTGAGGATGTGACGGCGCAGGCTGTTTCTGAGTGCGGCATGAAGGCAAACCTGTCGCGCGGCATTGTGTCGTTTGATGACAACGCGGATTTTGCCGCTGACAGCCGACTTTGTGAGGCCTTGGGGCTGTACCGTAACTGGAACGGTGCCGAGGGCGGCAGGATAAAAGTTGAGTTGTCGCTTCACGCCGAATACACCAATGTGCCCGGCTTTGCCGCCTACGTTTCGGACGTGTGCCGTGAGCGGGGAATTGCACTTCAGCTCCATTTGTCGGAAACAAAGGACGAGCACCAAAAATGCATTGAAAAGTATGGCTATACACCGACTGAATTCTTTCTTCGTGCAGGTGCTTTCGATACACGTGTGACGGCGGCACACTGTGTGTGGGTCAGTGACGATGACATAGCCGTGCTGGCAGAGCGCGGAGTGTTTGTTTCGCACAATCCGGCCAGCAATATGAAGCTCGGAAGCGGTATAATGCCGTATACAAACATGAAGCGTGCGGGTGTCCGCCTGAGTTTCGGTACGGACGGGGCTGCGTCAAACAACGCACAAAGCATACTGCGCGAGATGCAGCTGGCCGCGCTGATACACAAGGGAACAGACTGCGATCCCACGGCGGCAACTGCCGCTGACATGCTGTACATGGCTACCCGCGGCGGCGCACTGGCGCAGGGGCGCGCTGACTGCGCAGTGATTGAACCGGGAGCTAGGGCAGACGTGGTTCTGATCGACTGCGATGCCGTCAATATGCAGCCGGCAAATGATGTGCTGTCGGCTATTATGTACAATGCAGATGTATCAAACGTGGTAATGACCATGTGCGACGGACGAATATTATATGAAAACGGTGAGTATAAATCTATTGACACAGAACGCGTGAAATTCAATTTTCGAAGCGCCGTGTCACAGATCTTGCAGGGCATACACTGATACATTCGGGGTGTTTGCCCCAAGCACCGGAGGACATATGCCCAAAAATGAGTTTACCGCGGAAACGTCCGCGGGGACGGTTAAAAAGCTGTTTTCGGGGACAGCAGTGTTAACGCTGTCTGCCATACTGACCAAGCTGACCGGACTTGTTTACAAGGTACCTCTCATTGCACTGGTCGGAACTGAGGGTATGGCTTATTTTCTTGCGGCCAATCATATATACATATTGCTGTTTGTTATCTCGACGGCAGGACTTCCGGTGGCGGTTGCCGTCATGGTGGCGGGCGCGGTTGCGCGCGGAGAGTATGACGCGGTTCGCCGTGTTTACCGCACGGCAGCTGCGCTGTTCGGCACGGTGGGAATTGCCGCAACTACCTTTATGGCGGCGGGAGCCGGGCTTATTTCTCGCCTTGTCGGAATACCGCAGGCAATATGGTGCATAATTGCCATAGCTCCGGCGGTGGCACTTGCATGTGTTGCCGGCGCTTTGCGCGGATATTTTCAGGGGCATCAGATAATGGTGCATACGGCTGTGTCACAAATGATAGAGGCGTTCGGAAAATTGGTGTTCGGTTTGGCAGGGGCATATCTGGTGCGAAAAGCCGGAGCCGATACGCCGTTTGTGGCGGCAGGAGCCATTGCCGGCATAACGCTGGGGGTCGGAATGTCGGCGCTGTACCTGGCGGTGGTTAAGGTCGCTTTTGACAGACGTTATTACGCCGGCGCTTCCGACGTATGCGGAGACAGAATATGCAAAACACAGCGCTCTGCAAGCGGAATACAGCCCGAAAAGCGGCGCACGCGAGGCTCTGTAATCGGACAGCTGTTGCGTCTGGCACTCCCTGTAACGCTCAGCTCGGCGGTAATAAGCCTTGGCGGCGTAATTGATACTGCGCTTATTCCCAAAAGTCTTATGGAATGCGGATTTTCGCAGAGCAGGGCATATACTTTGTTCAGCTGCTACGGAAATATGGCAATACCGCTGTTCAGCTTGACTCCGGCGCTGGTGTCGCCGATAGCAATGACGCTGGTTCCGTTGGTGTCATCGGCTCGCGGACGTGGCGACGAGACCGCGGAGAGCGAGGCAGTTTCCACTGCGATCCGGCTGACGCTGGCGCTGGCGCTTCCGGCATCCTTGGGGCTT
>ENA-ORSL01003127-ORSL01003127.1-human-gut-metagenome-genome-assembly--contig:-NODE-3127-length-11036-cov-3.677898_pt1 | contig 11036 bp, 10 predicted proteins | sample MGYA00242190_ERZ509157 | MGnify/ENA primary metagenome ERZ509157 (study PRJEB26280, sample SAMEA2338664) | human gut metagenome | biome: human gut; feature: human-associated habitat; material: faeces...
GTTTATTATCAACTAGATTGGTTAAATTAATTCATTTACCAAATGTAACAGGATATTTAGTTGCAGGACTACTTATTGGTGTCGTTAATATTATTACTTATAAAAGATCAGGCACATATATTTTAGATGTTAAGTCATTATCAATCATCGTAGATTTAGCATTAGGATTTATTGCTTTCTCTATCGGTGGTGAATTTAAATTAACAAGTTTGAAGAAACTTGGTAAAAGTATATTTACTATTACTTTTTTACAAAGTTTTTTAGCATTAGTATTAGTAGATGTTTTTGTTATCGTTGCTTTCTTATGTATGGGAAATTTAAACAATGAAAATGCAGCTTTAGCAATCATTTTAGGTGCAATTGCTACAGCAACAGCTCCAGCAGCAACTCTAATGGTTGTTCGTCAATATAAAGCCAAAGGACCTGTAACTGATACATTGCTTCCAGTAGTTGCTTTAGATGATGCATTTGGGTTAATGTTTTTCTCAATATCATTTGCTATTGCCAAAGCATTAGCAGAAGGAGCAAAGTTAACAGTAATGACAATCTTAGTTTTACCACTTGCTGAAATAATTTGTTCACTTTTAATTGGGGCTATACTTGGTGCACTATTGTCACTTGCAACAAAGTGGTTTAAGTCACGTGCTAATCGTCTATGCCTTATGGTTTTATTTGTATTCGCAGGTGTTGTAACTTGTGAATTATTTGAACATTTACAAGCTGCATATAACTTTCCATTTGGTTTATCATCACTATTACTATGTATGATGATTGGTGCAATGTTCTGTAATATGTGTGAACAAGCATTGGTAATTATGGATGGTTGTGAACGTTGGACTCCACCTCTATTTATGTTATTCTTCGTATTATCAGGCGCAGAACTTGATGTAAGAAATCTAGCAAGTATAGGTGTTGTAGGGGTTGTATATTTAGTAGCAAGATGTGCTGGTAAATATTTTGGTGCACGACTTGGTGCAAAAGTAGTACATGCGGATGAAAATGTAACCAAATATTTAGGTCTTACATTGTTCCCACAAGCAGGTGTTGCTATAGGTATGGCTCAAATGGTTTCAAATAAATTCAGTGGTAATCCATTAACAGATGGTATTGCAGTAAGCATTATAACAATAGTTCTTTCCGCAACCTTAATATATGAATTGCTTGGCCCAGTAATTACAAAGATAGCATTACAAAAAGCAGGAGAAATTGACGAATCAACTCTTGCATAAAAAAAACATTAGATATGATTAAATATCTAATGTTTTTTTTATTCTTTTCTTATTTTTTCATCATAATCATCTAAAAAATTATAATGCATTTTATCATTATGATAACCAACAATGGTGTTTAAATTTACATCATGAAAACTTCTAAATATATTAATATCACTATTTGGATAATTATTTCTTAGTTGTGCAACAAGAGCTTTAATCTCTTTTCTCTTAGATTTATTTTGTTCATCTGAATGATTTTCTTCAGTAAATCTACAAGCACATTGTAAAAACTTTAATTCATTATATTTTGCCCATTTTATAATGTTTTCTTCTTTCACTAAGTAAAGCGGTCTAATTAATTCAAGGCCAGGATAATTTTCACTTGGTAGTTTTGGCATCATTGTTTTATATTCAGCACCATATATCATACTCATTAAGACCGTTTCAATTACATCGTCAAAGTGATGCCCTAAAGCAATTTTGTTGCAACCACGTTTTTTTGCATTAGCATATAGATACCCCCTACGCATTCTTGCACATAAATAGCAAGGAGATTCTTTAATATCATGGACTACATCAAATATGTTAGTTTCAAAAATATCAAGAGGGATATTCAATAATTTAGCATTGTCAGTTAATTCTTTTAAATGTTTTTCGCTGTAGCCTGGATTCATGCAAAGATATATTGCTTCAAATTCAATTGGTCCATGTTTTTGAAATTCTTCCATACATTTTGCCAATAGCATAGAATCTTTACCACCTGATATGCATACCGCAACTTTATCACCATCTTTAATTAATTTATATTCGTCAATGGCTCTAACAAATAAACGGTAGATAGTAGGTCTAAATTTTGTTATAATTGAATGTTCTATTGTTTGATATTTTTCCATAGCTTTTCCTCGTATTTTTCATATTTATTATACACTAAAAAAAGTAATTTGCAAGAAACAAGATTAATTATTGGACATATACATTTTATAATGTTAAAATAAAATAGTAAAATTTGATAGGAGGGCAGTTATGCAAATCAAAAAAACAATTAATGAAAAAACGTATGTTTATGATGAAAAGTTTTTTAGTGGAAAGAAATCACTAACTATTAATGGTAAGCAATTACAATTAGTGGGTAAGAAAAACTTTGTTGATTCAGAAACAGGAGAAGAATACTCAGTTAGTGGTTCTTTTATAAAAGGCATTACATTAAATACTAAAAGTGAAGAAATTGTATTAGTTAAAAACAAGTGGTATGAATGGATTGTTATCATTCTTCCTATAATTAGTATTGGAGTTGGACTTTTCTGTGGAGCAATAGGTTGTATGCTAAGTGTGTTATTTAGTTTATTATGTGCCGCTATTAATGCAACAATTTGTAGAAGCGAAAAGATACGTAGTGCAATAGTAAAAGTAATCATAGGTATAGTTACATCCGCAATTTCTACATCTGCTTGGTTTGGAATATATTGGCTAATTGTACAAGCAATTTTGAAATAACAAAATAAAAGGTTTTATTGTTTTCGATAAAGCCTTTTTCTAAAAAAAGGAAGATATTTTTTAATGAATTTATTGTAAAGATATAAATATTATGATATAATATTATTGCCTAGAGAGTTCGCCTTTTCACGTATATTTTTTGCGACCCGAACAGAACTACTTAGGAAACAAAGTAATAGTGGAGTTGAAAGCCTGCTACGAGTAGGAATCCCGATCTATTAATTTAAGTTTACCACCTTATTTTTAGATGCGGTTGCGCATCTTGTGATAACGGCTCATCTGGGTATAATTTAGGAGGTTTAAAGATGAAAGTAGAAAAACTTAGAAAAACTTGTGGCTACATCTTATATATAAAAAGTATAATAGCTTTAGTAGTAACAATCATCCTTATTTTTGGTGGAATCACTATGGCTATTATGGGAAAACATATGGTAGATAATCCAGGACAAGGTGATAAAACTGGTTTTGAAGGTGCCGTAGGTTCATGCTCAACAGCTTTTTTTGGTGCGCTTGGAATAGTGTTTGGAATTGTTTCAATAGTTGTAGGTTGCTTGCTGACTCTAGATGCAATTTTTAGTATGATTCATTCAAGAAGAATTTTAAGAAATGATAGCGATATTGCTAAATCAATAAAGGTTTGTATTGCTACTGAAATAGTATCTGTTATTGTAGGAATATTTATAACTGTAGCAGGCATAGCAAATATCAAAGAAGCAGTAGGAATAATTTTATTAGTTATCGCAATAATATTGATTGCTCAATCAATTGCAACAATAGTGTTATTATCTAAATTAAAGAAATTAAATAGTGTTAATTAACACTATTTTTTATAAATAGAGGAGTTTAAATTATGTTTGAAATAAGAAGAGGAATGCCCGAAGACGCTGAAAAAATAATAAAATATCTTAAAATAATTGGTACTGAAACTGATAATTTAACTTTTGATGGTGGTATAAGTTTTACTGTTGAACAAGAAAGAGAGTATCTAAATATGGTATATAATTCTTCTCGTAGTTTATACCTTATTGCAGTAGAAAATGATGAGGTAATCGGTTGTGCTTCTCTTGATACTAGTCCTCGTGAAAGATTAAAACATAGGGGTTCACTTGGTGTATCAGTACAAAAGAAAGCTTGGGGTAAACATGTTGGTTCAAGGTTAATGGAAGAACTTCTAAAGTTTGCAAAAGATACTGCAGGATTAGAAATAATTATGTTAGAAGTTAGAAGTGACAATGAGAGAGCAATAAATTTATACAAAAAATTTGGTTTTAAAAAACTATGTACCTTAGAAGGTTATATGAAAATTAATGGTCAATTAACTGATTGTGACCTAATGATGTTAAAATTGTAATCACATAAATATAAGTGAAGGATTGCTAGTTAAATGGTTAAATCCTTTTTATTTTATAGTATTATAATTGGAAAAAAAAGGTATTTGTGTTAAAATTATGATAGATAAATAAATTTTGTTAAATACTAATAGTAAGTTATATATAGGAGGAATACAAATATGAAATGGGATTTAACTTATCATTTTAAAAATCAAGAAGAGTTTGAAAAAGCTTTAGAAGAAGTTAACCAAATGGTTGCTAAATTCGGCGAATATGAAGGTAAACTTAATAATGAGGAATCATTTGTTGAATATTGTTTACTATCAAAAAAATTTGAAGAAGATGCTTCTAGAGTATACCAATATGCATCTTTAAAAAGCGATTTAAATAAGAAAGATGTTGAAAATGCGGCAGCGCTAAATCGTTGTCAAATGGCTTTATATACATTATCAGAAGTAAGATCATTTGCTGACCCAGAAATATTATCAGTAGGTGAAGAAAAGATAATGGGCTTTATTAATAATCATAAAGAAATAGAAGAAGTTAGATTTGCTATGCAAAAACTATTTAGAGGTAGCAAACATGTACTAGATGCTGGAAGTGAAAGATTGCTATCATTGTTTGCACCAGTAACTTCATCAGGTGCCGATTTATATAGTGCACTTGCGGTAGGAGATAGTAAAAGTGTAGATGTAAAATTAAAGAATAAAGAAGTTGTTAGTGTAACGCAAGGAAATTACATTTCTTTAATCGCAAATTCAAAAGAAGCAAGCGACCGTAAAAAAATATTTGAAGCTGTTTATAAAACATATGATGATCATAAAAATACATATGCTACTATCTATAACAATGTGTTACAAGATAATAAAGCAAATGCCAAAGCTCGCAATTATGAATCTGTATTAGAAAGCTTTTTATATGATAACAATATACCTACTTCAGTATTTACTAACTTAATTGATGTTGCTGGAAATAATAATAAAGCTTTAAAGAAATACATCAAACTTAGAAAAAAAGCTTTAGGATTAAAGACCTATCATACATATGATCGTTTCTTAGAATTAGCTCATTCTAATAAACAATATAGTTATGAAGATGCTAAAAATTTATTCTTTACTTCAATAAAAGATTTCCCAGAAGATTTCAAAGCAAAAGCTCACGAAGTATTAAGAGAAGGCTTTGTTGATGTTGAAGAAAGATTAGGAAAAAGAACTGGTGCATATTCATCAAGTGTTGCTAATCTTCATCCATTTATTTTACTTAACTATGATAATACGCTAGACAGTGTATTCACAGTTGCTCATGAAGCAGGTCATTCAATTCATTCAATGTATTCTGCTGAAACGCAACCTACAATGTTACAAGATTACACAATATTTGTTGCGGAAATAGCTTCAACATTTAATGAACATGCATTGTTAGATTATTTCTTAACTCTTCCTAATGCAACAAAAGAAGAAAAAATAATGGTTATTCAAAAAGCAATTGATGAAATAGTTGGAACATTCTATCGTCAAACATTATTTGCTGAATATGAATATCTCGCAAATAAAGAAGTTGCCGAAAATAAACCAATTAACCATCAAGTATTATCACAAATTATGATTGATTTATATAAGAAGTATTATGGATTAGATATAACTAAAGAAAACTTAAAACAATACGTTTGGGCATATATACCTCATCTATTCTATACACCATTCTATGTATATCAATATGCTACATCTTTTGCCGCAAGTTTCAAACTTTATAAAGATGTAAAAGAAAATGTACCTGGTGCTTTTGAAAAATATACAAATTTACTAAAATCAGGTGGATCTAAATACCCTGTAGAACAAGTAAAAGAAGCAGGTGTTGACTTCACTAAAAAAGATGCATATATGGCAGTTGTCGAACGTATGGAAACACTTGTTGATGAATTAGAAAAATTATTGGAGGAATAAAATAAAAATGATTGAATTAGTATTGGCAATTATTACAATTGCGTTAGTAGTAATATCACTAACTTTAAATATAATCATACTAATTAAAAATTCTCAAAAACAACATGTTAATACTAATCAAGATGAAAGCATAAAAGAAATTACCGGATTAATTAGTAAGGATTTAGATGATAAACTATCTAAGTTAAGAATCGAATTAAATACTAGTCTAAGTAATTTTCAATCATCATTATCAACAATGACAAAAAATGAATTCACTGGTCAAAATACTCAACAAAAACAAAATTTTGATAGTATGATTCAAAGTATTACTAGTAATTTAAAAACCTTTAATGATACATTATTAAATAATACAACCACAAGTGAAAATAAACTTGAAAATATTAGAACAACAGTTGAAAAATCAATTCAATCTCTTCAACAAGATAACAGTAAAAAATTAGATGAAATGCGTCAAGTTGTTGATGAAAAATTACAAAAGACTTTAGATGATAAACTTGCTCAATCATTTGATATGGTAACCAAGAGCCTTCAAAAAGTTTATGAATCAATAGGTGAAATGCAAACCCTTGCTTCAAGCGTAGGCGATTTAAAGAAAGTATTAAGTAATGTAAAAACTAGAGGTATTTTGGGTGAAACTCAATTAGGCAATATTTTAGAACAAATTCTTTCAAGTGAACAATATGACACAAATGTTGTAACTAAAAAAGGCTCAAAAGATCCAGTTGAATTTGCGATAAAAATGCCAGGTAAAGATAATAGTTTTATATATCTACCAATAGATGCCAAATTCCCAATGGATACATATCAGACAGTTCTAGATGCATATGAGACTTCAAATAGTGATAATGTTAAGAGTGCCATAGCAGCTTTAAATACTAAAATTAAAAAATTTGCTAAAGACATTCATGATAAATATATTGATGTTCCAAATACAACTGATTTTGGTATAATGTTTTTGCCAATTGAAGGACTATATGCAGAAGTAGTAAAAAGTGGAGTAACCGAAACTTTACAACGCGATTACAAGATTGTTGTAGCAGGACCAACAACAATGGCAGCTTTATTAAATAGTTTGCAAATGGGATTTAAGACTCTAGCAATTCAACAAAGATCACAAGAAGTTTGGAAGATATTAGGGGCTGTAAAAACTGAATTTGATAATTTTGAAGAAGTTTTAACAAAGACCCAAGAACGAATTAACCAAGCATCTGATCAATTAGAAAAATTAGTTGGAACTAGAACTAGAAAGATTCAAAAACGTTTAGATGATGTTACAAAATTAACTCAAGAAGAAGCAACAAAATTATTAGATGAATAATAAATAAAGGTAGAATTCTTACAAAATAAATTCTACCTTTTTTTCATATTTATTAGTATAATTGAAACTTAATAATTGGCGAATGCAACTTAGAGTTGCTTGATATTTGTAAATAATTGTAGTAGAATATTAGTGTAAGGAGGGAAATATGATAGATTTTTCAAAAGTTGGCAAAGTCATAATGACAAAAAGAAAAGAAAAAAACATGACACAAGATGACCTTGCTAGTCATTTGTATGTAACAAGACAATTGGTATCAAAATGGGAAAAAGGAATTGGAGTTCCATCAATAGACGTATTGATAGAACTTACAAAACTATTTTCAATATCAATTGATGAATTACTGTGTCTAAATGAAACAATTGAAATAGATGAATCAAATATATTTAGTGGCCATAATAGATTGTCTATTGTTGAAAACATTATAAATGCCAACATAAAAGTAAACTTACCAAACGTCTTCTATCAGTTTTCACCGACTGAAAGAATGATTGTATTAAAAGCTATAAAGGATAAAAGAATAGTTATAGACATTAATGAATTATATCCTAAACTTACACCCGGTGAACAATTATTTTTAACAAAGGAGTATTAGTATGATATTAAAAAAAGTTATTGAAAATGATAAAGAAATATATGTGCCTATTAGTTTTGAAGAAGCAGTAAAAATATATGATAAAACACAACTAGTTTTTTCTAGTGAAGATGAAGAAGATGAATTTGAAGAATATTTGGATGAATTAGAAGAAGCAGAGGAAGAGGAAGAAGACGAAGAAGATGATGATGACGAAAATGAAGATGACGACGATGATGATAAATTTTTTGATATAAATAATTTATTTTCAAAATCAAATATAATTGCACTATTACCATTTTTGAGTAGAGAAAAGTTATCAAAAATTGTTGATGGATATATCAACAAAGATCCTAAATATTCAAAGATTAATATAGTTTGTGTATTCCCATTTTTAGGAAGAGAGGAACTTGATAGATTATTTAAAACATTTGTTAATAACGAAGAATTAAATGATATGGTAACTAAAATTGTACCATTTGTTTCTAGTGACACAATAAATGAATTCGTTGATGAATATGTTGAAGGTAAACATCAAAATATTAATATAAAGAAGTTATATCCATTTATGTCAAGAGAAGCTATTTCTAAATTATTCGATTATTTGAGTGAAAAAGAATGAAAAAAAGCGGTTAGATATTTAAATATCTAACTGCTTTTTACTTATTTAGCTTTTTCTTCATCAGGTCTACGCATAATAGCTTCATTAAATGATAGTGGTATAGCAAGAACAATACAACATAAACAGCTAACAGCGTTATATGAACCATTATATACAAGTGATTCTGCAAAAGGAGTTGCCCAGTACCAAACACCAGATAAAGTTTGTGATAAAGTCTTTAATGCAAATCCAATAATTATACCAGTTACTATATATATGATTTTTAAAGTTTTACTTTCAGTAGTTTTATTGGCAAGAGCAGTAAGAGCACCTACAGCGCCTACTAATAAGTAAGGTATAACGTAATCTAACATTACTTGAACAGGGTGAATTAAGTAACTAGATTTTGCCCATATTAATTGAATACTACCAACTAATAAACCACATAACAAACCACCTTTAAAATCATATTTGTATGCGGCAATAAGAATTGGAAGACAAGCAATACTAATACTTCCACCATTAAGCCATGCAAAACTTAAGAAAGCTCCACATAATAAATCAAAAACTAGTCCTAGTGCAGCAAGAATACTTACTTCGACTATTAAGCGAATTGTGTTTTTTCTCATTTTAACCTCCTAAAAAACAAAAATTCTTTGGTCAATCCAAAGAACAGTGCCAAGAAATATGCAACATATTGCATACTATTCCCTACGCTAGCATTATCTAGATCAGGTTTTGGGTCGTTAACTAAATAACCTCTCAGCAGATGCTCCCCATTAGGATATCAATTCCGCTAACATTATACACTAATTAAAGAAAAAGATAAAGCAAGGCGCTTTATCTTTTATAATATTAATCTACTTTTTGCTTTTCAGCAACTTCAGTCCACCAATATGTACCATCGGCTTTTTGGTCTTTAATCCAACCAAAATCTTCTCTTTCTTTTGAGTATTCAGGATATTTTGGATGAGCGTATCCAGTAATACGTGCATCATTTAATGACCAACGCTTAATTGCTACTTGATCTGAAGTATTGCCTTCAATCGTATATAAATATTTATCATCAGCATAAATGGCTATACCAGTATGTGACATACCACTACTTAAGAAGAATATAATATCTCCAGTAACTGGTTTATAGTCTTCCGCATATTGTTTACTACTTACGCCACCTTCTAGAGCTTCGGCAAATGTATAATCTTGAACAAAGTGCATAATGCCTTTTTCCGTACACCATTTCATACCAGTGTAACAACCTTGATATTTACAAAGAATGTCATTAGTTAAACCTGCTTGATACCAACACCAAGATACGAACATTGCACACCAAGGTGCACCATTATTAGGATACCATTCGCCATATTTTTGAATGTTATCGCCTGTTTCATGAGTTCCGTTTTCTTCTAAAGCAACATGAATAAATCTACTAATATAATCAGCTTCACCAATACCAGATACATTTAGATAATAATGTACAACATTTTGTTTATCATTGTTTGGATAAGCATAAATAGAAACATATCCTTCAGAAACTGCAGTAACAACACCACCTTCTGATACAACTGCGACTTTGCTATTTGTTGAAACCCAAGTAAGGTTACGGTTGTTACTAGAAAGAGTATTTGTAAGTTGCATAGTTTCGCGAGCTTTCATTGAGCCATTTGGATTGGCGCCATAAATAACAAGATTTGTTTTAGCATTAACGATGGTTATTTTACAACTTGTAACAATTCTTGGATCTTTCTTAGATGTAAGAGTAACTGTTTCTGTACCATATCCTATAGCTTTTATAGAATTATCAGAAGCAACATCTAAAATTTTATCACTACCAAATGTAATAGTATAATCAGAGACTGATTCTAATGAATCTTTAAAGTATAAGTAACTAATATCATCTTTAGCCATTCTTTCATAAGTTGTATAAACAGTAGGTGCTTTATCAATAACTTCAAAGTTAAATTCTATGAAATAATTAGGGTCTGAAATTAAGTATGCTTCAACATCAGTATTACCAACAGCTAAAGCTTGTATTCTACCATAATTATCAATACTTATAATATCTTCATCATAAATGATAAATTCAAAATCACTTGGTTCATAATCTTTAAAATCTATATATGTTTGTTGACCTATTTCTAAGTAGTTAATATTAAGTACATATTTAATACCATCGCAAGTATTACATCTATCACATATATTTACATGATAAGTATCATCATATAACCAATCATGTCCAAGAGCAGGTATTTCCTTAAAAGTAGTATAATCACATCTAGAACAAGTATCATAAGCATTATGTCCACTAGTTGTACAATTAGCTTCTACCTTTTCATGATGTACTAAATCATGTCCTAAAGGTTCTCCTTCAGTGTAACCACATTTTGTACATGTTTTAGGGGCAGTACAAGTTGCTGCAGCATATGTATGACTTGTACAAACCTGATTATTCTTTTTGCAACTAGTTAGTGTGCAAAAGCTAAAAACTAAAAAGATTGCTAAAAAGCAAATTTTTCTTTTCATAATTCCTCCAGTAATTTTCATTAATTGTTTCTACC
>ENA-ORSL01003130-ORSL01003130.1-human-gut-metagenome-genome-assembly--contig:-NODE-3130-length-11033-cov-3.103935_pt1 | contig 11033 bp, 10 predicted proteins | sample MGYA00242190_ERZ509157 | MGnify/ENA primary metagenome ERZ509157 (study PRJEB26280, sample SAMEA2338664) | human gut metagenome | biome: human gut; feature: human-associated habitat; material: faeces...
CCCCCGATGCCCCCAGCCGCCACCACCGCCGCGATGGCGATATACTGCTTGGGCAGGTGCTTTTTCTTGTTGACGAGCAGGGTCTCCTTATCGCCATAGACGGTCTTGCCTTCTGGGTAAGCTTCGCCCTGCGTGCCGGTGTCCTGCGCTCCCCCGCCTTTGGGGCCGTTGTCGGTGCCGCCCCAGATGGTGCCGCCGGGCGCGGTGTCGCCGCCTTGGGTGCCGCTGTCCTCCTCATAATAGGGCGTCGTGTCCACGATGGGCGGCATGGTGTAGTCCCCCGGACGCAGGGACAGCGAACCGGCATCCGAATCGTCGGGGTCGATGGGCTTTGCGTCCTCCACCCCCTCGTACACGATGAAGGGGATGCAGTCCTTCAATGCCTGACGGAACTCGGCGGCGGTCTGGTAGCGCTCCTTGGCGTCAAAGGCGATGGACTTCATGACCACAGCTTTGAGCTGCTCACTGCCGTTCACCGGCGGCTGGGGCATGGCCCCGCTCATCCGCTGTTCCAGCGCGTTGGTGCGGTCGTCCGGCCGCAGGTTGCCGAAGGGCAGGAACGGCAGACGGTTCTTGTTCAGGAAGCGGTAGAGCATAGTGCCCAGCGAGTACAGGTCAACGGTCTGGCCGTAGGGCCGGCAGAGGTAGACCTCCGGGGCCATGTAATCGTAGGTACCCTTCTTGGACATGCCGGACATGGTTTTTTCCACGGTGCGGGCGATGCCGAAATCGCCCAGCTTGAAGTCGCCGCGGTCGTTCACGAAGATGTTGTCCGGCTTGATATCGCGGTGGATGATCTTCTTTTCCTCGCAGATCTCCAGCGCGTTGCAGATATCCATGCCCAGCTGGATGACCTGCTTTTCGCTCATGGTGTGAGTGGTGCAGTAGTCGGGCAGGGAGGTCAGCAGCTCCATTCGGATCAGGATATCCCACGCGATCTCGTCCGGGTGCTCGATGACCATGTGATCTTCGTAGGAGACGATGTTCGTGAAGCCCTTGATCTCGTCCATGATGGCGAATTCGTCGGTCAGGTTCTCCACGAAGCTGCGGAAGTAGGTGGTCGCCCCTTCCCGGTCCATGCCCTCGCTGTAGGCCCGCTTCAGGTCGGAGGGATCCTGCGGGATGCGCACGACCTTCAGCGCCGCCTTATACACCTTGCCGTATTCCGTGTGCTGGATCTCATACACCTTGCCGAAGCTGCCCGCGCCGATCTGCCGGACGCATTTCCAGCCCGGCAATGTATTCAGTTCTGCCATGGTTATGCCCGCACCTCCTCGACTTCAACCAGAATGATCGTGATGTTATCCCGGCCGCCGCGTTCCAGTGCCGCATCCATCAGCGCTTCCACGCCCTGCTGGACGGTGGCGCTGTTTTTGAGGATGCTGCAGAGGGTGAGGTTGTCCAGCATATCGGTCAGGCCGTCGCTGCACAGCAGATACCGGTCGCCCTGCTGCAATTTTTCCTTTGCATAGGAGGGTTCGATCATCATTTCTTCCGGATCCAGCCCGATATACTGGGTCAGCCTCGGCTTGCGCCCCACAACGCCGTGATCCCGCAGGAACTTGGCATCGTTGTGGTCGGTGGAAAGCTGGAACAGCGCGCTCTTGTGGAACCGGTAGGCCCGGCTGTCACCCACATTGCCGCAGTACACCTCGTCCTCGCTGAAGCAGAGCATCACGCCCGTGGTGCCCACCCGGCCGGGGACCTTCCGCGCCTCGGCGGCAACGGCGTCGTTCATTGCAGCGGACGCCTCGGCCAGAAACTGCTGCGGCGGGGCCACATACTCCCGCAGCCAGCGGCACTTATCCTTGAAGGTCTCTGCCGCCACAAAGGACGCCACTTCGCCGTTTTCCTCGCCGCCCATACCGTCGAACACGCCAAAGGCCGCAAAGGGGCTGGTGGAAACGTCCTGCAAAAGAGGCTTGTCGAGGCTGGTGTGGTCCAGCGGCATCGTCCGGCCGTCAAAATAAAAATTGTCCTCGTTGTTGCCGCGCACCCGGCCCATATTGCACAGGCACGCGGCGGATAGTCTGCATTCCATGAAAATCCTCCGCCTGAACGACTCAGGCTGTCTTCTTATTTCTTCTCCGCATCCACTTCCTTCATGATCTGCTCCAGATCCTGACGGAAGACCTGATACTCCGCGTTCATATAACCGAGGTACTCCACCTTCACCACATCGTCATGGTTGAACAGGTAGATCTGCTTTTCGGTCAGGTAACCTTCCGGGTACAGGACTGCAATGTAATCGTAACGCTTGCCGTCGTTCTCCGGCAGGACACCGATGATCATCATTGATTTGTTGGCATCCTTGACCGTAACGACCGTGCCGATGGGAAACAGATTTCCGACGTTCATAATCTTAACTCCTTATTTCTCAGTTATTTCCGGTTTGCAGCTGATCGGCCTTGTAGGCGTCGCCCAGCGTCTTATAATTTTCTTTTTCAAACAGCGAGGCCGCACCCTTGACGTCCTTATAGGCTTTTGCCGCCGTGCTGTCCTTGCCAAAGATTTTCTCCACGAAGGAGGCACCATAATTGGTATCGGGGTTGATGGCCTTTGCGATGGGCTCAGCAACGGCATCGGCAAGCTTCTTGGTCGTCTTGCCCGCCGTCGTGATGATGCCGAAGCATTTGGAGACATCGTTCACGTTTTCCATGTTCATGTTCAGCAAGCTCAACTGTGCGCCCAGATGGCTCAGCGGGATATTGCCCTTCACCACATCGCCCGCAAGGCCCCAGAGGTTCGAAGCACCCTCTTTGAGTTCCTTGCCGGTGCCCTTGATGGCCTTCCAGAGGTCGGGGGCCTGTTTGACCTTGCCCACCAGCGCCGAGATGGACGCAATGGTCGCGGTCAGCGAACCGACATTGTAGGCAATGCTGCCCGCCGTCTCGCCCAGAATCTTCTGATCCAGCGATTTCAGGACATTGACGTTGCCCACCTGTTCTTTATCGCCGAACCAGCAGTTGTAGATATCCGAAAAGCTGCTGGTCAAGGTATTGACCGAATGCGCAGTGACCAGCACCGCCGCCGGGGCCGCCAGACCGGCACTGCCGCCCGTAACGCCCCACGCTGCCGCTGCCGAAACAACTGCACCAATACCGGAAGCCACAGCCCCTGCCGTCTTGACGATCTTCCACGAAACGCCCTTGTTCTTATAGTCATTGACGACTGTAGAGACCGCACCCTTGGTCCAGTCCACAGCATTTGCCACACCGGTGGAGATTATCTCCTTGCCAGTGTTGACTTTTTCCTTGATCTTGTCCCACCAAGAAGCCTTGGTATCGCCAGTAGATTCCTCGCCGCGGAAACCGCCGCCACTGCTGCCGGGGGCCGTTTCGCCCTCTTTGATCCGGCCGCCGCGGAAACCGCCGCCATTACTGCCACCGGCGCTGGAACCGCCATCCGAAGCCGCATTCCCATTCAGCCCATTGGCCAGCGTATTATCGATGGTCTCGAAGCTCTCGGCGCTCTTGGTGGCGGCGGTAGAACCCCACTGGAGCGCTTCGAGGATGCTGGAGCAGCTTTTCTGGGTGGAGCTGATCTTGCCCACGAAGTTGTGGGAGAGGTTCTCGCTCCACGCATCGTTCGTCCGGTTCAGCACGCTGTTCAGGTTGGAGAACAGGCTCTCGTACTCCGCCCGGAGCGAGTTCAACTCCGCCGCCTGAGTCCGCAGCTCAGCGGGCGTGATCTGAATTTGTTTCATTCTCTATCCTCACTCCATTCGGTTACAGGTCCATGTCGCTGAGCTTGGTCTGACTCATATAGCTCACCGACACCTTCGACGAAACGATCTTCCCGATCACACCTACGCGCGGAGCCATATGGGGGCAGGTCGTTTTCCATTTGATATTTTCGAACGCTTTTTTTGCAGCCGCCGCAATGGACGCGATACTGCCCACCCGGATGCCATTGACCCGTGCAATAGCCTCGTCCACCGAAGCGAACCAGTTGGAGATATCGTTCTCCGTGGTGCAGAAATCGTCGGCCACGGCGCGGGTGGCGGTCAGGAAGCTTTCGCTCTCCTGCTGGACCCGCTGCATCTGCTGGCGGTTTTCTAGGATGTGTTCGTTGATCGTGTTGCGCTCGGCGCAGCCCCAGCTGCTGTGGGTGGTCACCCGCTGAAGGCACGCCATGGCTTCGTCGATCTGGTTGTTCGCGCTTTCCAACTGGGCCAAAAGGCTTTTCAGTTGTTCGGTATCCAAATTGATCATTTCTTCACCCCATTAACTGTTGCGGATGCGGGTCGCACCGTCGTGATCGACGCCTTCGAACCGCGCCGCCGCCCGCTGCATGTAGTCCCGGAAGGTCTCCAGCACCTTGACCATGGCCTGAGTCTTCTGTTTGTGCTGGCGCATGGTCGCCAGATACTGCTCGCTGGCGTTGCCGGTCCAGCTTCCCTCGATCTGGTTCAGCAGCTGATCCAACCGGCTGTTCAGGGATTCCAGTGCCTGAATCTGCCGGGTCACCTGATTGGCATTGTCCCGCAGGGTGTCCACATTGACTTTGATCTTTGCCATCTCACACTCCCCCTTCTCTTACCGCGAACTCTCGAAGATCTGCTTCCATTTCTGGTCCAGCAGCCAGTAGCGGCGGACGACGCGCTGGGTGTAGTTCTGGGTATCTTCGAGGTCGCTGATAAGATTCAGGATCTGGCGGCGGAGCTGCTCAGCCCGTTCGCCGATGGCCGCAGCCGTCTCCCCCTGAAAACTGTTGGACTCGTTCTGCACCGCCTGCAGCGCATTCGCCGCCCGGCGCAGGATCTGCCCCCCCTGCCGCTCCTGCCGGATATCGGCCTGCGCGGCAGCTTCGTCGATCATGACTTTACCATTCATATCACGGTATGCCATCCGTTTTCCCCTCCTTGCAGCAGATTCCACGCCTCCTGCCGGAATTCCTCCGGCGGCACGGGGCGGTTTTTCTCATTTTCGGTCTGCTCGTACCAGCAGCCGTTCACCATCATGTACAGGATCACCAGCGGCTCGCCGTCCGCGTCCAGATTCTTCAGCAGCAGCACCTCCGAGATCTGGTCGGTGATCTCCGCATCGCTCAGCTCGGTGCCCGCGCCGCTGCCCGGCCGCAGAAGCGGCTGCAGCTTTGCCTCGACCCGCTCCATGTCGGAGGTGAAGCGGACGGTCTCGCCGTTCCACTCCGCTGCCAGCCAGCGGGGGCCGTCCTCGGTCATTTCCCGGTGGAACATCCAGTGGATGTTATCATGGGTCGAAGTATTTTCCAGCATCAGCTCGGACTCGTAGTCCCCGAAAAAGAGCGGGTGCAGAAAGGCCGCAGCCTCCGGGCGGACCGTAAGCTCGCCCAGCAGGTTTTCTTCCACCGCGCCGCACTTTTCCAGCGCCTCTTCGCATTCCTGCTCGATCACGGCGCGGCGCTGGCTGATCTCCGGCATGGCCGCAATGTAGCTGTAATTCAGATGATCGCCGTTCAGCCGTTTGCCCAGAAAATAAATTTCCTGCATTCTGAGCGTCAATTCCATGTTCATTCCTCCTCGCTTTGCGTACAAGCGCCTGTCCCTGCCCCCGCATCGGCGTCGGGTGCACGGAGAGGCGCTTGTTCCTCAAATTAGCTTTGAGCGGAACAAGCACCCCGCGGGTTAGCCCTTCAGGCTGCCGGCCAGAGAGTTGTCCTGCTCGGTGAAGCTGTTGGCAACGGTGTCCAGATTGGTGGCAAAGCTCTCGATCATCTCAGCGAACTGAGTGAAGGTAGACTCCATGCCGTTGAACTTCTCGATGTAAGCAGTTGCAGCAGCACCGGTGAACTCGCCGCTCAGGTTGTTGACCAGAGTACGCATTCTGCCCACGTTGTCGTTGTGGTTGCTCAGCAGAGTACGCAGCTCATTTGCCTTGCTGTGAAGAGTGTCCGCATCCACGCGAATTGCCATAATAGATTCCTTCTTTCTTTTTTATAAAGGTGGATTGTATTTTCAACCCCAAAAAGAGGATGAAACAAGGTTATTTCTGGGCCAAGTACAGGGTATCGCCGTTCCAGACGCCCGCTTCTTCCAGCGTTTCGCCGGGTTTCAGCATCCGGCCAAGGCGGCGGTCCCACAAGGCGACCTCCGAGATCCGCCACTGCAGTTCCGGCGCATAGCCGCGCAACGTTTCCAGAATGTCGTCCAGCAGCTTTTCGCTTTCCACGTCCTTCGGCACTTCAAGGTCGAACTTCCGGCCCGAAAAGCTGTCGCCCACGGTCACGATCAAATGATTCATCTGTGCTCACCTCACGCTTCGACCAGTTTAATTTTTTCGGTCTGCTCCGGCCCCAGCAGGTAGCCGTAGCCCTCGTCGAGCGATTGGATCTTCTCCTCCGGGCCAAGGTCGCCGCAGATGTGGAAGGTGACCGACTGCACCGTGCCGCCCAGCAGCAGCACATTGGGTGAAGCCGTCATCTTGCTCACGATGGGGTCCATGGCCGAGCCCGCGTTGGCGTCCTCAGTGCGTTCCGCCGCAAGGATGACGGCCCCCAGTTTTTTCGCGAACTTGATGCCGTTGAGCAGTTGCCGGAGCATGGCCTCATCCTCCGAGTCGGTCATCTCCTTCAGGTCGTCGATGAGAACACAGATCTGCGGCATCTGGGTCAGCAGAGCCTGACGTTCCGCATCGGTTGCGGCGTCGCGGCACTCCGCTTCGCGGCTGACCAGTTCTTCGATGAACTTCCGCATCGTGCGGCTCAGCAGCTCGGCGTCTTGGGTGTCCACATAACGGCCCAGCGGTTCCAGTTCCGCAAGGCCCCTGCGGCTGCTGTCCAGAATGATCAGCTCGTTGTCCTCCCGGCTGGTCAGCAGTTTGGCAACGGTCTGCAGCATCCGGCTCTTGCCGCAGCCGGAGGGGCCGGTCAGCAGCACGGTGCCGCTGGCCGCAAGGTCCAAGCTGACGGGGGCAAAGCTCTTGGTGCTGTTGCCGATGGGCAGTTGATCCCGCTGCTGGTAGAGGCTGCTGGTCTCGTCCACGCTCACCGATTCCGGCATCACCGGGATAGGCTCCGGGCGGGCACCGTGCCAGCTCCGATCCATCCACTCCAGCGATTCCTTCAGGGCGGCGACCCGCTCTTTTTCGTTCTCGCCGGGCACGTAAAGCGCGGTCTGGAACACCACCGGGCCGCCGGTCTTCTTGATGAGGGCGCGGCCCTTGGCTCCGGCCACCAGCCGGTGCGAAGCCCGGCTGCCGCCCACGAGCTGACCGTACATCGTATCGTCGTTCATCTCAAAGGCGATGGCACCGGAGGTATTCTGGGTGATCTTGTAGCGGATGCCCGTCTGGGTGCTGGCCGTGTAGATCAGGTAGATGCCGTAGCTGGCACCTTCCTGTGCAATGGTGGTCAGCAGTTCCTCGTAAGCGGGGCAGAGCTCAAAGATGGGCTGGATGTTGTCGATGGCCAGCACCACGGCGGGGATGTCGTCCGAGACATTCTCGCGGTAATCCTTGAGAGAGCTGATGCCGTGCTTCGAGAAGGCCTTCTTCCGCTTGGCGAACTCTTCCCGCAGGATGTAGGCCAGCTTGTCGAACTTTTCCTCTTCGCTGCTCAGCACCACGCCGCCGACATGGGGCATCTGCTCCATGGTCTTCAGGCTCCAGCTGCCAAGGTCGATGATGTAGATGGAGATGTCCTTCGGGCGGTACCACCGGCCCAGACTGCACAGGATCGCCTTGAGCAGCATGGTCTTGCCGCTGCCCGCGCAGCCGTAGATGCCGTAATGGCCCTCGGCTTCGAGGTCGAGGCAGAGCACACCCTGCTCCTGCAGTTCCGGGCGGTCGTAACGGCCCACGGGGATCTGCAGCCACGGCAGCGCGCCGGGCCAGTCCCCGCCCTCGAAGGCACCGGGCACACCCAGCTCGTCCAGCGGGATGGCGTCGGGCAGCTCCGGCAGCCACGGACAAGGCATTTTATCAAGGTGGTGTTCGTTTGCCACCTTGGTCAGATACTTCGAGACGGCGGCCAGCTCGTCCAAACCGGACTGGAAGCGGGTGCGCTCCTCGTGAACGGTCTTGATGCGCTCACCGTTCAGCTCCACCACGCGGACCTGATTGCCCACGCTGGCGGTCGCTTTCCGATCCCCCAGATAGGGTGCGCCGCACCAATAGGACTGAATCTGTTCGTACACGTCATTGTCGCCGACCTTGACGTAGGCACGGCCCGCCTGCGACAGGTGCGCCGCGTCCGATGTGCCCAGCATATCGCGGCTGGCCGAAGCGTTCTGCACCTTGAGGCAGATAGCGAAGTTGGTGTTGGCGCGGATCTGGTCGTCCACGATGCCCGAAGGGTTCTGGGTGGCCAGCACCAGATTGATGCCCAGCGAACGGCCGATGGTGGCCGCACTGACCAGCGACTGCATGAACTCCGGCTCCTGACTGCGCAGTTCGCGGAACTCGTCGGCCACGATCAGCAGCCGGGGCATCGGTTCCCGGAACTTGCCCGCGTGGAACCCCTTGCTGTAATCGCTGAACTTGGAAACGCCGCACTTCGCAAAAATTTTCTGGCGGCGGAGCAGCTCGCTGTGCAGCGAGACCATGGAGCGCTGGATGTTGTTGCCGATGTTCGTGATCTTGCCGACCATGTGGGGCAGCCCTTCCAGCGTGTTGGCCAGACCGCCGCCCTTGTAGTCGATGATGACAAAGGAAACGTCGTAGGGATGATAATTCACCGCCAGCGAGAGCAGCCATGTCGTCAGCAGTTCGCTCTTGCCGGAGCCGGACGTACCGGCCACCAGACCGTGCGGGCCGTCGTTGACGACATCGAGGTAGAAGGGCTTGCCGCCCGCCATCGCACCGATGGGGGTGCTCATGTTCTTCCGCTCCTGCGTCCAGCGGTCCCATGCATCCAGCTCCTCCACCGTGTTCACGTTCATACCTTGTAAGAACGTAATGGCGGAAGGGATCTCCAGATGGGCCGCGCCGCCGCTGACCTCCACCGCCGACAGCGTGCGGCAGTAGCGGTCGAAGGCGTCGGCCTTGATCTCCGGGTCCGGGGTGAAGAGGGCCTTTTTCTCGGTCTGGGTCACGTCGTAGCAGCAGGGTTCCGGCGGGAAATCGAGGTTCACGACGAACTGGCACTGCTGCGGCAGATAGCCCAGCTGTTCGTCGGCGGAGATGTTCCCCAGATCGTAGGCGAAGAGGATGGAGGCATTTACGCCCGGCCCGCCGTTCAGGATGTCGCTCACGACCTTGAGCCGCTCGGCCATCCGGTAGGACCCCATAAGGAAGACGTAGTGGGTCGAGTCGCTCTTGCCCTCGCCCCGGAACAGGTCGTGGAACAAGTCGCTCAGACTGTTTGCGCTCTTCTCATCAAAGGCAAGGTAGCGGGTCTGCTCCTCGGCGTCCCAGATATGGGGCAGCCAGCGCAGCGCCTGCCAGAGTTCTTTTTCGTCCTCGTCGAAGATGCCTACCAGCTTCACTTCGGTGTAGAAGTGGGAATAGGTCATGGCTACGATGAGATTTTTCAGCAGGGAGACGACCCGGCGGTGGTCACCGATCAAGCCGCACGCACGGTATTTCCGCAGGTCGATGCGGGTGGGCACATGGTCCACGATGCGGTTCTCCTCGATGATCTCCTTGGCCAGTTCGGCCACATCGTCGTCCTCCATCTGGATGCCGGAACTGTCCATCGGCTCCTTGATGGGCACGCAGAGGGGCTCGTAGCCCATGCCGACGCGGAGCTGCAAAAAGTCCTCATCTTTGGGGCTGCGCTCCCACAACGAGAGCTTCAGTTCGGCCAGACCCTCGGTGCAGGTCTCCGGGGCGGGGTTCTCCCGCGTCAGGATCTCGCGCTGCTTTTCGGCCGTCTGCTGAATGACCGCCTGTTGGGATTCTATATATGCGCCGTACTTCTCGCGGCGTTTCTGTTCGTATTCCTGATATTTTTTGAGGTCACGCTTGTTGTCGCTCTTGCCCATGACGACACTGCTCACGGGCGAAACGAGGCTGGCCGCGCGGGCAGCGATCAGCGCGGGCGACGCCGCGCCCATGGCCAGCGAAGCGCCCACCATGGCACCGCTGCCCAACAGCGACGCAAGGAAGCCGCGCCGCTTTTCAAACAGCCGCGCCTTTGTGGGCGGGCGCTGCAGCACGATCGGCTCTGCGGGCAGCCGCTCCCGCTGGCGCGGCGAGCGCCGGTAGCGCAGATGCTTGCGGCTGTTCTGGGTGGTGCCCAGCCCCACACCGGAGGTATTGAAGTGCAGCCGCCGCCCAGCATCCACGAAGATGAGTTCCGAGTTTTTCACCTCGATGCGCAGGTGGAGCAGATCGATGATGTCGCCGGACTTGAGCTTTGCCTTTTGGATGCGGTGGCCGTTCAGGTAGGTGCCGTTGGTGCTCTGGCGGTTGTGGCCGCCGTCTTCGACGTAGGCCATGCCCTCCTCGCACCGCAGCGTCATCTGGTAACCGGAGACGGTGCCCTCGTCCAGCACGATGTTGTTTTCGTTCTTCCGGCCGATGGTCACGACCCCGCGGTAGGGCAGCGTATATTTCTGCCCGGCAGCTTCTCCCGCCTCCTGCCAGCAGATCGTCAGCGGCAGCTCATCGGTGATCCGCTGCAGGGTCGCACTTCCCCCGATGGCCTCGGTGTAAAGGTCCCGCAGCTTTTTGCCGGACGCATATAACGCGCCCTTTTTATAGGTAAACTTGAGTTGGCCGGGCAGCAGTTCCTCCACAAAAAGCATGTCGTTCTTGCCGCTGCCGACCGTAAAGCTTTTGCCGTTTTCCAACTCGACTTTGTAAAGCCGCTCGTTGTTCCAGCGCAGCACACATTGTATCATTCTGATTTCCCCATCCATTTTGATTCAAAGCGCCCCAATAAACCGCCCGGACGGAAGGTTCCGCAATTCCCGCCGCAGACCGCTTTTCGCTCACAACCTATTTTCTCAAAAATTCTACACTAATTTCATAGGCGCGTCAATATGGTTTTATCACAAAAATCCCTTTCCGAAACCAGTTTCGAAAAGGGATTCTGCTTTGTGTGTTTGGTTGGATCAGTCCACTACCGGCACATCCAGCCCGAATTCCAGCGGGCGGAAACGGGGGCAG
>ENA-ORSL01003131-ORSL01003131.1-human-gut-metagenome-genome-assembly--contig:-NODE-3131-length-11024-cov-3.792597_pt1 | contig 11024 bp, 8 predicted proteins | sample MGYA00242190_ERZ509157 | MGnify/ENA primary metagenome ERZ509157 (study PRJEB26280, sample SAMEA2338664) | human gut metagenome | biome: human gut; feature: human-associated habitat; material: faeces...
ACAGCTCGCGGATCGCATCCGCGCAGATACCGCCGCCCGCCTGAATACGGATGCGTCCCGCCGCCTGGCGCTGCAGTTCGGCGAGAAGCTCTGCTCCTTTTACCGCACTGTTCTGCTGACCGGAGGTGAGAATGGTGTTCATACCGAGCGATACCGCCTGCTCAAGCGCTTCTTTCGGATCGCGGCAGACATCGAACGCGCGGTGCAGCGTCACGGACATGCCGTCGGCTGCCTCCATCAGCTGTTCCATTGCCTCCATATTCATCGTTCCATCCTCTTTCAGCACACCGACCACAACGCCCTCTGCACCAAGTTCGCGGTACATCGCGACTTCCTCGCGGATTTCTTCTAATTCATATGGGGTGTAGCAGAAATCCCCGAACCGCGGGCGGATCAATGCATGAATCGGAATGGTTGTCTGTCTGCGGATCACCTCAAACAGCTTCGGACTCGGCGTTGTTCCGCCGATCACCAGATTCTGACACAGCTCCAGCCGGCTCGCTCCGCCTTTTGCCGCCGCAAGCGCCGACTCCGCCGAGTCCACACAGACTTCCAGGATATAATCGTTCATAAAATTCCCTCTGTTTTCGTAAGTTTTCTTTCTCTATCATACCCTATTTAGGGCGATTAGGAAAGAGCTTCTTTGGTTCACTTTCGTTCACTTCTGCTTTTGATGCAGATACTTCTCCCTCGTCGCCATCCCGCCGCGGATGTGGCGCTCGGACTTGTTTACATCAAGAATCTTCCGCGCCTCCGCCGCCAGCTGCGGATTCACCAGCACCAGCCGCGAGGTCAGATCCTTATGCACAGTGCTCTTGCTCACCCCGAATTTTTTCGCCGTCTGCCGTACTGTCGCTTTCGTCTCGATCATGTAAATCGCTGTTTCTACAGCACGCTCCTCGATATAGTCCCTCACAAAAAGCCTCCGAAGACGCTGTTTTTACAGTGTATTCGGAGGCTATGATGGGTATGTCTTCTATTTTATTATTTGTAATATACCCATACCGCTTTTGTCTGTTCCAGCACCTGATCGATATCCCAGGTTTTTTCGGAATTTTTTCTGCTGTTTGGGTCGTTGATTTTCAGTCTGCCATTCTGCAATCCGGTAAGAACGATAAAATGACCGTTGCTGGTAAACTCCCCGGGTCCCATCAGGGCAATGATGGGGTTTCCGGCCTGCAGGTTGTTTTCCACCCGTTCCCGTTCCACAGGGATTTCTTTGCTGGAAAGGCCGATCTGCCGGGCTCCTTCCAGCATCAGAGACCAGGCGGTTCCGCTGCCGTCTACGGCATAGCCGTTCTGTGAGGCAAAATCGGCGACCCAGCGCGGATTTTTTGTGATATCGCCGGTCATGAAAATGGCAACCATGGAAAGTGCTGTCGGTCCGCAGCCGCTTAATCCCATCACTTCACCGGCATATCGGTGATAGCCCCATCTCTGATCCCACTGCAAGAGAAGCGGAACCTCCGATGCGTATGACAGGTCGCTCAGGTCAATCTCCGGCTCCCCATCCTTTTTCAACGGATATTCTTCGACGAACGTCTCCGTCTCTTTGTTTCTCTCATAAAGCGATAGCAGATCCTCCGGGTACTGATCCATTGAAATGCCGTTTGCTTTCGCATATCGCTGGATCGGATTCTGCCGGAAGTGCCGCACACCGCCCAAAATCAGGAGACAGCTAAGCAACAGCAGCAACCCGCGGATTCGCCACACCTTTCTTTTTCGTCTCCGCACTCTTTCTCTTCTTCGCATCATCTTTTTTCGTTCTGCCGTCTCTTGCCATGTCAGTGTATTGCTCTCACGGATCATGAAAAATCCCCCTCCCGATCTTATTGTGTACTCCCAAAATCTTTCCATTCCTGATTTTATGAGATGCTTGAGAGTACATTCTTCTCTTTCATCATAACAAATTTCCGATTTTTCTTTTTGTATATTTTCCGAAGAAAAACTGCAATTTTTCTGTCCGCTTCCTTAAGATTTTTTGTAGCTATGCAGAGCCATGCGAAATGGAAGATGGAAGAAAAATCGCAAGTAGGAAAATAATAGCAAATTCCGGAAATATCGTTGAGAAAAAATATCAAAAATGGTAGAATAAGGAAAACACAAACTTTAAGCGGAGGATAAAACAAATGAAAAAACTGAAAGTTAAAAAAGGCAGTACCTGTATGGCTTGTCTTGCCTGTGTGGGAGCATGTTCTGAGGCATTTTATAAGGTATTTGATCCGGACAAGGCATGTCTGCAGATCGTAGAGAAAAAGGCTGTCCGCCCGATCGCCTGTCCGCAGTGCGGTAAATGTGCCGAAGCCTGTCCGGAAGGCGCCATTACCCAGAACCCGAAGGGCGTTTACATGATCAACAAGAAAAAATGTACGGGATGCGGAGCCTGTGCAAAGGCCTGCCCATTTGGCCTGATCGTAAAGACCGAGGGAAATCCGGCTTCCAAATGTATCGCCTGCGGTATCTGCGCGAAAGCCTGTCCGATGGATGTACTGGAAGTTGTGGACGAATAATGATCCGAACTCTTAGATATCGCCAGGATCTCGTGTAAGCACAGATCCTGACTCATTGCTCACATAAACATAAAAATGCACTGTGGAACGTCGTCGGACAATTTCACAGTGCATTTTTATCTTAAACGAAAAACAATTGATTCCCACTCGCTGCCTGGCAGAATGATCGATGCCCGTTTCCACAGACGGCATTCCGACAAAAAGGGACAAAATTTACAATTTTACTCCCGCGCCAGCAGAACCATCGATTTTGCCGGAAGCATCATGCTTTCTTTCATCTCTGCTCCATCCTCTGCACAGCGTTTTCCATCGCAGAGCAGTTTCCAGTTTCCTTCCGGGAGTTTCTGCAAAGCTTCTTTTTCCCATGGATTGTAGAAGACGCAGACTGCGCGGCCATCCGGGTATTCCAGTTCGTAGCCTGCGATCTGGTTTTCACGGAAAAATGTCTTTTTACAGTCCGGCTCGCACGTTCCGTATGCCTGAAATTTTCGGCGCAGAGCGAGAAGACCACGGTAATAGTCCACCAGCTCTTCCTGCTCTAAGGCGCGTGTCCAGTCAATTTTGTTGAGCTGCCACGACGATTTGAAGCTGTTTCCTTCGCCATGCTTCGTGCGCGCAAATTCCTCTCCTGCCTGGAAAAACGGCATTCCCTTGCAGGTCATCACAATGCCCGCCGCCAGACGGTTCATCGAAAGCGTCCGCTCATCCATCTTGTCAAAATCCGGCTCCGCATCCTCCTTCCGCTTCGGATCGGACAGTTTTAATTTATCCCACAGCGTATAATTATCATGTGCCGACACGTACGGAATCAGCTGGCTCGCATTGCGCGGCTCATAGGCTCCTTTTCCGTCCAGCCAGCCATCTGTCGCGGAAAGTATTCCTGCTGAAAGACGCTCTTTTCCATTGACATAGCCTCCCTCGGCGGCAATGAAAACACTTCCCTTGATGGAATCTCTCGTATCGTCACAGAACATGGAAATGCCATCCATCAGCTTTCCGATATTCTGTTTATCCGAAGGGAAATATCCCTCCTGCATTGCGCTTGCCGCTGCTTTCCACGGTTCACCGTAAACCAGAATCTCCTCACCGCGCGGCATCCGGTTCAGAGCTGTGCGGATCGCATTCATGGTCTCCGTGTCATGCAGTGCCATCAGATCAAAGCGGAATCCGTCGATATGATATTCCTTCGCCCAGTAACAAACCGAGTGAACCATAAAGCGGCGGAACATCTCCCGCTCACTTGCCGTCTCGTTTCCACAGTCGGAGCCATTGGAAATCGTGCCATCCTCCCATTCACGGTAATAATAATAAGGAACTGTTTTCTGAAGCGGCGAATCGAGATTGTACGTATGATTGTATACCACATCCATAATCACGCCGATGCCGGCTTTATGCAGTGCCTGAACCATTTCCTTCATTTCCCGGATACGTACCTCTCCGTGGAAAGGATCGGTTGCATAGGATCCCTCCGGCACATTGTACTGCACCGGGTCGTAGCCCCAGTTGAACGCTTCCGCATCGTCTTCCGGCACACTTCCGAAATCGAAAACAGGAAGCAGATGCACATGAGAAATGCCAAGCGACTTCAGATAATCGAGCCCTGTCGCATGAATTCCGTCTCCATTCAGCGTTGTGCCTTCTTCCGTAAATGCCAGAAACTTTCCACGGTGCTTATCCGAAACACCGGAATTCGGATCGCTTGAAAAATCCTTCACATGAAGCTCATACACACAGCGGTCCTCCGGCCGGATTTCCGGTCTTTTATCCTGCTCCCAGCCCACCGGGTCCGTCTCTGCAAGATTTACTACCATACTCCGCTCCGAATCAACACCGGAAGCCACACCGTACGGATCGACCGTATCAAAAACGCCATCTGAGTGCAGAATGTGATATGTATAATACGTTCCATACCGCGCTCCCTGCAATGCACAACTCCAGACACCCTTTTCGCCGCGCGTCATCGCAATCGAGGCTATTTTTCGGTCCCCGTGCTCACGGCTGCTGCCGCAGGAAAACAGTTCCAGCGAAACCTCCATTGCTGTCGGCGCCCAAAGCTTCCATTCTGTCACAAGCTGTTCATCCTTTTTCACCGAGACACCGAGGTCATCCCCTTCATACGTAAAGTTTTCCACAAATTCTTCCGATTCAAAAAAGCTTTTCCACTCCGCAGGCGTTCTTTTCACCACCGCATTCATCTTCTTTCCCTCCATTTCTTTGTAAACCCGCAGAATCTCTCCGACACTCCACGCCTGCGCATAGCAGCCCTTCGACATCACCGGCGCCGCACCATCATAAATCTCCGCCAGATGAAACAGACATCCTTCCTGCATCCAGCTCGCAAGACGGTCCAGTCCGCGGCGCACTTCCTGTTTTCCCTCCTTCGGGAAATAGTTCAGCACCGCACGGAAATACGCCCCAAGCGGAAATCCCCAGACTGTCCCCTGATGATATGCCCTGTCACGCTCCGGCTGGCTTCCGCCGATCCATGGATGAAATGCCGGATCCTCCATCTCCAATGACCGCAGTCCTGCTGTCGTATACAGCTTTTCTTTGACCGCCTGTAAGATCCGCTGCCCCTGCTTCTGACTCACCATCTGAAACGGAAGTGCCAGCACAAAGACCTGATTGCATCGGAACTGCTTCTCTTCATACGTGCCGTTCAGCACATCCTTCAGATATCCTTCCTCTTCCATCCAGAACTTTTCGAGAAAACTCTTCTTCACCTGCTCCGCAAGCTTCCCATACGCCGATCCATCCTTTCCGACAAACGGCGCCAGCTTTTCCAGAATCCTCAGACCATTATACCAGTACGCATTAATCTCCACCGGCTTCCCGTGACGCGGTGTCGGCAGCTCCTTGTCAATCCGCACATCCATCCACGTCACCTGCTCCAGACCGCCCCCGGCCATAATCAGCCCGTCACTGTCCATTTTAATATGGAAATCCGTTCCCTTCTGATACCAGAACACAATATCCTCCATCACCGGAAACGCCTCGCGCACAAACTCCAGATCTCCTGTTTCAAGGTAATACTCATACACCACATCCAAAAACAAAAGGGCCGCATCCACCGTATTATACATCGGAAGCGCATCCCCCTCCGGAAACAGATTCGGCATCAGTCCTTCTTTTGTATATGCCATAAAAGTCCGAAGAATGCTCTTACACGCCTCATACTCCCCAAGTGCCAGCGTGCATCCCGGCAGCGAAATCATCGTATCCCGCCCCCAGTCCGCAAAATAAGGAAAACCAGCCATAATACTCTTCCCACCTGTCGATGCACGTTCCGTAATATACTGACTCGCACTCACCGCCAGCTGCTTTCCCACCGGATCAGAAATCCCGGACTTTTCCGCAATCATCTCCTGCCGCTTCTCTTCCTCTTCTATCCACAGCGCAATCCTTTCCTCATCCCACTTATCCACATCATCCGCGAGACTATACACAACAAAAAAGACCTGCTCCCTGCCGTCTCCCGTCATCTCAAACCGAATCCGATGATTCACGACAGCACTTCCGATGCCATCTCTTCCATCCCGCGCATCCTGCTCAAAAAACAAATCCCTCCAGATCCTCTCCTTCTCCATCTGAAGCTCCCCATTTGTCCCATAAGAAAGAATCACACCATTGCTCGCAATGCACTTCCGATCCACCGCAAAATCCTGCCCCTCCTGCAGCTGCTCCCCCTTCGCAGCAAACCGCATCACCGGCCGAACCGAAAAACTCCCCTTCTTCCCACTTCTCACCCGATACCGGACAAGAACCGTATTCTCCCCCTGAACCATCCCAATCGTCTTCTCAATCTCAACCCCCTTCACCCGGTAAAACCATACCGGCAGACTCCCCATCTCAAACCCTTCCAGAAACCGAAACCCCTCCACATTCTGCGTCCGATTCACAAACTCCTGTGAAAACAGCTCCGTCTCCTCACCATCCACCTCCAACGTCTCCCAGACATTCGAAATCAGATGCTCCCGCACCGTAGGCGCCTTCAGCGCCCCCATCAACAGCGCCTGATCATTCCTCGCCGCATTCCCCATCACCGTCAGCGAACAATAACCTCCCAGTCCGTTCGTCAGCAAAAAACACTTCTTTTCCCCACTCCGAAAATCCATCCACTCCGAAGCATTCAGTCGAATCCTATCCATACCCCAAAACCTCCAAATTTCACACAATATCTTCCCGAAACTTTTCTGTTCTCATAAAATCAAGCACAAAAAACTCCGAAAATATTTTTTTCATTCTATCTCCAAACGTTGCACCAGTCAACAAACTCACGCCGATTCGCCCTCCGGGCAGATCCAGACCACTCCTCCCGTCCTCCAACCCCAGGATCTGGCTCCGGCGTCGTGGCATCTGCAAATCGCTCTGCATCTTTTCAATCTGTTCGCTGTTTACCTGTTCAAAATAGTTGTTGGCACACTCCAGCAGTACCATACGGCAGAAATCCCGGACAAAGCTCATATCGAGAAGCATCTGTGTTTTCTCCTGCATTGTGCTGCGGCTTTGCCCGTTGACCATCAGATACAGCAAATGCTCCCGCAGAAACTCCATGCTTTCGTCCTTCCGTTTTTCCTCGCGCTCACTCTTTGCAAGCTTTTCGGTGATTTCACCAACCACCTTTTTAAATTCTTCCGGGTTGACCGGTTTTAAAATATAGGCGGAAACACCGTAAGAAATCGCCTTTTTCGCGTAGGAAAACTCGTCGTACCCGCTGAAAATCACGGTTTCCGTCCCCGGATACTCCTCATGAATCCGGGAAAGAAGCTCAATTCCGTCCATGAACGGCATATTGATGTCGGTCAGCAGTACGTCTATCTTCTCTTTTTCAAACACCTCCAGTGCCTCCTCCCCATTGGAGGCCTCCAGAATATTCTCCCGGATATTCATCCACGAAAGCAGCATCCGAATTCCCTTTCGCTCTATCATTTCGTCATCTACAATCAGATATGTGTACATGTAGTTATTCCTCTTTCTAAGCAGCATTACATATTATTTCTATAATACCATTTTTCGTTTAAAATTGTATAGCTTTTGCCGCTCAAAACCGTTCCCGGAAACACCGGAGCCGTAACCATTTCAAAAAAAATGAAATCCGGAACGGTCTCCGATTTTTCGATCCGTTCCGGATTTTGTTTTTCACTTCTGTTTTTGCTTTTTATTTTTGATTTTCACTTCTGCTTTCCGTTCTGAAATCCTGCTTTTCCTCAATGAATAAAGAACGCGTCCTCTTCCTCGTCTTCCACAACCGGTGTCATCGGATTATACTCGGTTTCTACCAGCTTCTTCACCAGCTCGTGATCGAAGTTGCGGCGGATTTCACAGGTTCTGTCGAAAATCATGGTTGCTTCATCCCCCGGGGTGCATGCCGGCCAGTTCGGGAGGGATGGGGTTTCCGGGCTTCCGTAGCGGGCAAAGTTGATCCAGGCGGTGGCCATACGCTCCTGCAGACGGTCTGTTTCGCCCGGGACATTGCATACGGCGATGCGGTCGATGTTATGGAATACGAACGGAATCTCGGCACAATGCCATGCGGCTTTTCCGCCATCGATCGGGAATTCATAGGTAAACTGATAGGAATAAGTCGGCGCTTCTGTAAACTCCGATTTCTGACGAATGAATTCGATCGTGTCCGGACGGAAGAACGTATCCACAGACCACAGGTCGGCAATTGTTTTGTCCGGATATGCTTTTTCAAAAAGAGAAATCAGTTCCGGCGTTGCATCACCATATTTTCTCGTCAGGAACGCAATCTGTTCCTCACGGTTCATCTCATGTTTTCCCGGCACAACCGGTCCAAAATCAAACTCACCGATGTTGGTTCCTGCCAGCACAGGAATCGTTTTAGCGTGATCCGTAAATCCGCACTTGATCGGATTTCCGTGGAACCAGCCATTCTCCATCGGTCCCTGTCCGATATAGCAGCCTTTCGCAGCAACCTCTGCCTCAACTTTATTGTACGCATTTGACAGCTCATAATACGGGATCGTCTCAAGCTTCTCCACCTCGGACTCGTCCAGATTCAGTTCTTTTAACAGAGCCTTCACAATCGCGGTGCCGTCTCCGTCCTCTTTCTGATAAACCTTTGCCTCATAAACACCGCTCTCGATGATACCCTTCTGGAACAGGCCGTCTGCTGCCGGCGTATTCATCAGCGTTGCCACCTTCATACCGCCGCCGGACTGACCGAAAATCGTAACATTCTCCGGGTCTCCGCCGAATGCCGCGATATTGTCATGTACCCACTGCAATGCAGCTACCATATCTGCGTTTCCTGCATTCGCAGAATTTTTGTATTTTTCGCCAAACGGCGAGAGATCGAGATAACCGAGGATATTCAGCCGATGGTTCACGGAAACAACAACGACATCACCGAACTCGCTTAAGTGATCCCCCTCATATGCCACATGCTCAATCGCAGAGCCGGCGCTGAAGCCGCCGCCGTGGAGCCATACCATGACCGGCTTTTTCGCACCCGGATCAAGACTCTGTGTCCAGACATTCAGGTTCTGGCAATGCTCGTCCTGCGGCCAGTAACGATGCGGTACCAGCACCTCCATGTTCGGCTCATCCTGCTTTAAAAGCGGACATACATAGCCGTATGCCAGCGCATTTTTGATTCCTTTCCATGGTTTCACCGGCTGTGGCATCTGGAAACGGTCCGCCTCAGCGTAATGGATTCCATGAAACGCGTATGTTGTATTCAGGCGGAAGCCGCGTACCTTTCCTGCCTTTGTCTCTACTACCGGATCTGTTTTACTGCATACAAAATAATCTCCCATATTTCGGTTACCTTCTTTCTATCCTGTTCTGTGACGCGCAGTTTCCAAAAAGCCACCGCAAAATCCCCCTGATCTTTCCGTTTTTGCACCGGTCTTTGAAGCATCTGTTGTTTTTGCATTTACGCATCTGCTCCCTATTATACCAGACAATTTTTTCAGAAACAATTCTTTTCACTTTTATTTTCGGCTGTTTATATCAATAAAGTCCGAAAATCGCGTCAAAAATGGATATTTCCATCACAACTTCAAAGTGCTACAATAAAAAAGAAGGTAAAATCAACGTAAAAAAGGGGACTACTATGACGAAAACAGTACAAAAGAGCAAAGCCCGCGATATGACCCAGGGCTCTATCTGGAAACAGCTTCTTCTCTTCTCTCTTCCGCTGATGGCCGGAAATCTCTTCCAGCAGCTTTACAACACCGTTGACAGCATCGTTGTCGGCAACTTTGTCGGCAAGGAAGCACTCGCCGCCGTCGGCTCCGTCCGTCCGATCATCAATTCTCTGATCGGCTTTTTCATGGGACTTTCCACCGGTGCCGGTGTCATTATCTCTCAGTATTATGGCGCAAAGGCGGATGAAAAGGTCAGCCGCACCGTCAGCACGACACTGGTGATGACGTTTATTCTCTCCATTGTCTTTACCATTCTCGGCATTCTCATCACGCCGTACATGCTCCGCATGATGAGCACACCGGACGATGTCATCCGTGAGTCGGCAACGTATCTTAAAATTTACTTTGGCGGTGTTGCCGGTCTGATGTTCTACAACATGGGCTCCGGCGTTCTCCGCGCTGTCGGCGATTCCCGCCATCCGCTGTATTTCCTGATTTTTTCCGCTGTTGTCAATACCGTGCTCGATCTTTTGTTTGTCGTTTCCTTCGGCATGGGAATCGAGGGTGTGGCGCTTGCAACCGTTATTGCACAGTACCTTTCGGCGGTTCTGACGCTGTATGTGCTGACCACAACAGACGGCCCATACCGCATCTGTTGGAAAAAGCTCTGCATGGACTGGTCTTTGCTGTACCGCATCGTCTGCGTCGGACTGCCGGCAGCGATCCAGCAGATGGTGACTTCCGTTTCCAACGTTTTCGTGCAGTCCTATATCAATGTATTCGGCTCGGATGTTATGGCGGGCTGGAGTGCCTACATGAAAATCGACCAGTTTATGATGCTGCCGATGATGAGTGTTGGTCTTGCTTCGACCACCTTCACCGGACAGAACGTCGGTGCCAGCTACATTGACCGTGCAAAAAAGGGTGCTACAACCGCATTCCTGCTTGCTGAGCTTGTAACCATTGTGATGATGATTCCTCTGCTGATTTTCGCTCCGCAAATGGTCTATCTGTTTAACCAGGAGGCAGCTGTGATTCGTTACGGAACCCTGTTTCTGTATCTGCTCTCCCCGTTCTACATTCTCTGCTGCGTCAACCAGGTTTATTCCAACGTCCTGCGTGGCGCAGGAGACACCAGAACACCAATGATCGTAATGCTCGGAAGCTTCGTCGTGTTCCGCCAGATTTACCTGTTTGTGATGTCACATATATTTGATTCCATCATTCCGATTGCACTTGGTTATCCGGCGGGATGGCTGGTATGCAGTGTTCTGATTTATGCCTGCTATCGGAAATTCCGATGGAATAAAGGAATGCGGAAAAACTGAAGGATTCCTTTCCTGACATAAGCAAAAGGGGCTGTTGCACTAAGAAAATGAACGTAGTGCGACAGCCCCTT
>ENA-ORSL01003136-ORSL01003136.1-human-gut-metagenome-genome-assembly--contig:-NODE-3136-length-11020-cov-9.646147_pt1 | contig 11020 bp, 10 predicted proteins | sample MGYA00242190_ERZ509157 | MGnify/ENA primary metagenome ERZ509157 (study PRJEB26280, sample SAMEA2338664) | human gut metagenome | biome: human gut; feature: human-associated habitat; material: faeces...
CTGCAATGCAATGCGGGAGAGTAGGTAGCCGCCTCCTTTCAATTTCAGAAGCCTCAGATTTCGAAAGATTTCTGAGGCTTTTTTGTTCAATAACACTGGCTATTTAGTATAATAACCCTTGCTATATAATATAATAACCCCTCGCTATTTACCATAATAGCGAGGGTATTTCTGCGATATTCTGAGTGTTTTGTCACTGCTTGTTGGTGAATTTCAGATTTTTAGGAATCTTTACCCATTTCCGGTTTCGGGCAATTTTCAGGGTACTTCCTTCTTTCTGCTGCAACTCGTAACTACCATCGGGCAAAGCTATGAGGTCGGCAGTAAGATCTTCGCTCCCGTAATCATTGATAATGGATAGATGAGCGGTCTTTCCTTCTATGTCAGCATCTGTAATCAGCCATTTGCGACTATCACGTCTGTCACCGAAATATCCAGGCATTTCACCGAACAGTTCCTGTCCTGGAACCTTGAGGTTCTTATGGTAGAAGTCTATATTCATATAGACATCATACTCTTTGTTTGTAATCTTCCCCTTGAATAGGGTGCTGTCTGTTTGTGCCATACTAGATATACTAATTAGGCATAATAATGTTGCTAAAATCTTTCTTTTCATCACTTTTTTCAATTAACTGCGACAAAGTTATTCATTTAAATCAAGAAAACTGTATTTTTTATAGGATTTTAATAAGATTAATTCGTTTTTTTGCAAATATTTATTTATCTTTGCGGTGTTTATTGATAATTATATATGGAAAAGAAAAGATTATTTCCAGATTACATATTTGAGTCTAGTTGGGAAGTGTGTAATAAAGTTGGTGGTATCTACACCGTTCTTTCAACTCGAGTTAAGACTCTTACGGAAAGATTAAAGGATCAGCTAATCTTCATTGGTCCTGATTGCTGGGGAGACAAGGTGAATCCTTATTTCTCTCAAGATGATACGCTTTATGCGGAGTGGAAAACAGAAGCTCTGAAAGAGGGTTTAAAGGTTAAAGTAGGTAGATGGAATATACCGGGAGAGCCAGTAGCTGTTTTGGTAGATTTCAATCCTTACTATGCTGTTAAAGACCAAATCTATGGACAACTATGGCAGGACTATCAGGTTGATAGTCTTCATGCTTATGGTGACTATGACGAAGCATCGATGTTCTCTTATGCTGCCGCTCTGGTAGTAGAGAGTTTCTACAAACATGTTGTTGGAAAAGGCAAGAAAGTTATCTATCATGGAAATGAATGGATGACAGGACTTGGTGTGCTCTATGTGAACAAGCATCTTCCTGAGGTGGCTACTGTGTTCACCACGCATGCTACAAGTATCGGTCGTAGTATTGCCGGTAATAATAAGCCTCTTTATGATTATCTTTTTGCCTATAATGGTGATCAGATGGCGCAGGAACTCAATATGCAAAGCAAGCATTCTATAGAAAAGCAGACTGCTAAGTATGTTGATTGTTTCACAACAGTGAGTGATATTACTGCCAACGAGTGCAAGGAATTGCTCGATAAACCGGTAGATTTCGTTTTGCCTAATGGATTTGACAATAGTTTTGTACCTAAAGCAAGTACCTTTACAAAGAAACGTAAGGAGGCAAGAAAGCGTTTGCTCGATGTAGCCAATGCTTTGATGGGTACAGATTTGGATGATGATACGCTCATCGTTTCTACCAGCGGACGCTACGAGTTCCACAACAAGGGTATCGATGTTTATATTGAGGCTATGAACCGCTTGCTTCGTGACAACAATTTGAAGAAGAATGTATTGGCATTCATTGACGTACCTGGTTGGGTAGGAGATCCACGTCAGGATCTGTTGGAGCGTCTGAATAGCGGTAAGAAGTTTGATACGCCATTGGAGGTTCCGGAGATTACCCATTGGTTGCATAATATGAGTCATGATAATGTATTGGGTATGCTGAAGTACTTCAACATGCATAATAATAAGGAAGACAAGGTGAAACTGATATTCTTACCTTGCTACTTGACAGGCGATGATGGCATTATCAACAAGAGCTATTATGATGTAGTGTTGGGTAATGACCTCTGTATCTATCCTTCTTATTATGAGCCATGGGGATATACTCCATTGGAGGCTGTTGCGTTCAAGGTGCCTTGTATCACCACCGATTTGGCTGGCTTCGGTCTTTGGGCTAACTCAGAGAAGGGAAGTTACAGTGAGATAGAGGATGGTGTGAAGGTTATCAAGCGTACCGACTATAATTATTCTGAGGTAGCTGATGCTATCAAGGATACCGTAGCTAAGTACTCGGGATTCACCAAGACACAGGTGAACAAGTGTCGTAAAAATGCTGAGATTCTTTCAGAAAAAGCATTGTGGAAACACTTTATCGAGTATTACTATGATGCTTATGGTTTTGCCCTGCGCAAGGCTGAAGTTCGTATGAAGAAATAATAATCTCTCTCTCTTGATGGCGTAAGCCATAAAACAAATATTTGGATTCTGCAAGAATCGCTATGTTTGCAAGATAGAAAATATACATCTTAAAAATAAAACACAATGAAAATTAAGGCAGACTATGCTAATGCTCCTCAATGGAAGGAGACAACCATTAAATCAAGCCTTCCTAAGGAGTTAAAGTGCTTGGATGAGATTGCTCACAATATGTGGTGGGCATGGAATTATGAAGGTCGTGACTTGTTCAAGAGCCTCGATGCTGATTTGTACGAGAAGTGCAATGCTAACCCTGTATTGCTCTTGGAGCGTTTGAGCTACGACCGCAAGGAGGCTATTGTTAAGGACAAGGAGACAATGGCTAAGGTTAAGAACGTCTATAAGATGTTCCGCGAGTACATGGATGTGAAACCTAATGCTAAGCGCCCATCTGTAGCTTACTTCTGCATGGAGTATGGTATTAACCAGGTGGTTAAAATCTACTCTGGTGGTCTTGGTATGCTTGCTGGTGACTACTTGAAGGAGGCTTCTGACAGCAACGTGGATATGTGTGCTGTTGGTTTCCTCTACAGATATGGTTATTTCAAGCAGTCTTTGAGTATGGATGGTCAGCAGATTGCTAACTATGATGCTCAGAACTTCAACTCTCTCCCTATCGAGCGAGTATATGATGAGAATGGTAACCCATTGGTAGTTGATGTACCTTACACAAACTATCAGGTACATGCATACGTATGGCAGATGAATGTAGGTCGTATCAAGTTGTATCTCCTGGATACAGATAATGATATGAACTCAGAGTTCGACCGTCCTATCACTCACTCTCTCTACGGTGGTGACTGGGAGAACCGTTTGAAGCAGGAGATTCTGCTCGGTATCGGTGGTATGCTCGCATTGAAGAAGATGGGTATCAAGAAGGATATCTATCACTGCAACGAGGGTCATGCTGCTCTCTGCAACTTGCAGCGTCTCTGCGACTATATCGAGGAGGATGGCTTGAACTTCAACCAGGCACTCGAGTTGGTTCGCGCTTCTTCTCTCTATACTGTTCATACTCCAGTGCCAGCTGGTCATGACTACTTTGACGAGGCTCTCTTCGGCAAGTACATGGGTGGCTATCCACAGCGTCTTGGTATCTCTTGGGATGAGTTCATCGGTATGGGTCGTGAAAATGCAGATGATCACAACGAGCGTTTCTGCCTCTCTATATTCGCATGCAACACTTGCCAGGAGGTTAATGGTGTAAGTAAGCTTCACGGTTGGGTAAGCCAGCAGATGTTCGCTAATATCTGGAAGGGTTACTTCCCAGAGGAAAACCACGTAGGTTATGTAACCAATGGTGTTCACTTCCCAACTTGGACAGCAACAGAGTGGCGTAAGCTCTACGATACATATTTCGACAAGAACTTCATGAACGACCAGAGCAACGAGGAAATCTGGCATGCCATCTACAATGTTTCAGATGCAGAAATCTGGAATACCCGTATGGCATTGAAGAAGAAGCTCGTAGCTTATATCCGTGAGAAGTTCACCCAGACATGGTTGAAGAACCAGGGTGATCCTGCTCGTGTAGTATCTTTGCTCGAGCGTATCAACCCTAACGCTTTGATGATTGGTTTCTGCCGTCGTTTCGCTACATACAAGCGTGCTCACCTGCTCTTCACCGACTTGGAACGCTTGTCTAAGATCGTTAACGATCCTGAGCACCCAGTATTGTTCTTCTTCTCAGGTAAGGCTCACCCAGCTGATGGTGCAGGTCAGGGCTTGATCAAGAAGATTTTCGAAATCAGTCAGCGTCCTGAGTTCCTCGGCAAGATTATCTTCCTCGAGGACTACGACATGACTTTGGCTCGCCGTCTGGTTTCAGGTGTTGATATCTGGATGAATACTCCTACACGTCCATTGGAGGCTTCTGGTACATCTGGCGAGAAGGCTGAGATGAATGGTGTTGTCAACCTCTCTGTACTTGATGGTTGGTGGGTAGAAGGTTACCGCGAGGGTGCTGGTTGGGCTCTTCCTGAGAAGCGTACATATCAGAACCAAGGTTACCAGGATCAGCTTGATGCTGCTACTATCTACAACCTCTTGGAGAACGACATCATCCCTATGTATTACAACAAGAATAAGGAAGGCTTCAGCAAGGAGTGGATCCAGGTAGTAAAGAACTCTATTGCTACTATCGCTCCTCACTATACAATGAAGCGCCAGTTGGATGACTACTATGATAAGTTCTACAATAAGGAGGCTGCCCGCTTCAAGAAGTTGAGCGCTAACGACAATGCTCTTGCTAAGGAGATTGCACTCTGGAAGGAGAGCGTTGCAGAGCGTTGGGATGGTATCCACGTTGTATCTAAGGACGACTGCATGCTGATGGCTGCTGAGACTGGTCAGAAGATCAAGGTTCAGTATGTTATCGATGAGCAGGGCTTGAACGATGCAGTAGGTTTGGAGCTTGTTGTATTGAAGGAGCAGCCAGAGGATGGCAAGCAGATTTATGCTGTTTATCCATTCAAGATGGTTGGTCACGAGGGTAACAACTTTACATTCGAGGCTGAGATTGAGCCAATCAATGCTGGTTCATTCAAGACAGGCGTACGTATGTATCCTAAGAATGATAAGTTGCCACACCGTCAGGACTTCTGCTACGTGAAGTGGTTGGACTAATAGGATAGCGGATTTCTATTCGCATCATATAAATATAATGAATCCTGCAGCTCGCATAGAGGTGCAGGATTTTTTTTGTTTCTTTTCTCGGATTAGAAAGAAAACCGGGTATTATTTGTAATCAGAAAATAGAAGAAGAATCAGAAAATAAACAAAAGAAAAGGAGCCTTCCCGCTCAAGAAGAGTAGGGAAGGCTCCTTTTTTTGTTTATATATAATAATGTGGGAATTTTTATACGAGATACTGAGAAGAAATACTCTCGTTATCCTCTACGCGGCGGATAGTCTCAGCAAACATATCCGCGATGGTGAGCTGCTTAACCTTGTCGCAACGCTTGGTGTAAGGGATTGAATCTGTGAAAACAATCTCCTCGAGAGCAGAATGCTGTACGCGTTCCGAAGCAGGACCACTCATTACGCAGTGAGAAGCACAAGCGCGAACAGTCTTGGCACCAGCCTGCTTCATAATATCAGCAGCCTTTGTGATAGTACCTGCGGTATCAACCATGTCATCGATGATGACTACGTTCTTGTCCTTTACATCACCAATGATCTGCATGCTGGCAACTACATTTGCGCGAGCACGAGTCTTGTTGCAAAGTACGAGAGGGCAACCGAAGTATTTGGCATAAGTGTTGGCACGTTTAGAACCGCCTACGTCTGGAGAAGCAATTACCATATCCTTGAGGTGCAAGCTCTGCAGGTATGGCAGGATAACGCCAGAAGCATAGAGGTGATCTACTGGAACATCGAAGAAGCCCTGAATCTGGTCTGCATGGAGGTCCATGGTGATGAGGCGGTCAATTCCGGCAACGCTAAGCAAGTCGGCAACCAATTTGGCACCGATGCTGACACGTGGCTTGTCCTTACGGTCCTGACGAGCCCAACCGAAGTAAGGCACAACAGCGATGATGTGGCGAGCTGATGCACGTTTGGCAGCATCGATCATCAAAAGTAACTCCATCAAGTTGTCTGAATTAGGGAAGGTACTCTGCACGAGGAATACGTCGCGACCGCGGATAGATTCCTCGAAAGAAACGCCAAACTCACCATCAGAAAACTTGGTTACTACCAAATTACCCAGTGGGCAACCTAAACTAGCGCAGATTTTCTCTGCAAGGTATCTCGAGTTAGTACCTGAGAATACCAAATAAGAGTTCTTGTCACTCATTTCCTTTAGTGTTTACGTGTATTAATAGTTATGTATTATTCTAGATGATATATATATATATGAATCATTGCGAATTGGTTTTTAGCTGATAGCTTTTCTCAGTCTTTCGAAATGCTGAATCAGCTCCTTGAAGTCAGTCTCATTATGGATATCAAAGCGGTTCCAGATGTCTCCGCAGATTACCACGCCTCCAAATCCCAGGTCTTTGGCCATTTTGAGATTTTCCAGGCTCATGCCTCCCAGGGCGTATACCTTTTTGTCTATGAGACCAGCCTTCGCAGCCATCTCTAACTGCTGTGTAGAGAATGAGGATTTCTCGTCTTTGAATTCGATGCAGTCGAATATGTTTTTCAGAAAAACATAGTTTGACTTCTTCTTCATCTCCTTCAGCTTTAATAGGTCAGTACAGGTGCGGCTGTATTTGCCCTTGTAGCCATCAGGGACAGGAGCAAGAGGATCATCGATGTGTATTCCCGCCAAGTCGTATTCCTGCTTGAGGTAATAATGGTCGTGAACCGTAACCTTGCGTCGGTAGTCTTCTGGCAATAAAGTGAGCAAGCGCTCAGAGTATATGGGCGATGAACCTGGCTTGAAGAGATGCAGGTTGTCCATCCCCTCGTCGAACAGCGAGGTGAGTATCTTATCTTCCTCCACAAAGAATGTGGACTTGGTCATTATTGCTAATTTCATTGTCAAAATGCATTTTATACTGCAAAAGTATTAAAAATTTCGCAATCCTGCAATTATATCGGGATAAAAAGCTATCTTTGTACCATAAAATTAATATTTATCAAGAAATGAGAGTAAATTTATCGACTTTTTGTGAGATTCACACCCCAATTTATGTTTTGGAGGAGGAGAGACTGAGACGCAACCTGAGTCTTATCAAAAGTGTGGCAGAACGTGCCGATGTGGAGATTATTCTTGCCTTCAAGGCTTATGCCCTGTGGAAGACTTTTCCGATTTTCAGAGAGTACATCCATTCTACTACGGCGAGTTCTTTGAGTGAGGCGAAACTGGCTTTCGAGAAGTTTGGAAGTCCGGCGCATACATTTTCGCCGGCTTATACGGATTATGAGATTGATGAGATAGCCCGCTGTTCGAGTCATCTTTCGTTCAACTCGCTTTCTCAGTATGAGCGTTATCATGAGCGTGCCCGATTGGTAAATCCGGAAATCAAGTACGGATTGAGAGTGAATCCTGAATATTCTGAGGTGGAGACCTTATTGTATAATCCATGTGCTCCGGGAACCAGATTTGGCGTATCGGCAGATAAGTTGCCGGAAACCTTGCCTTCCGACATAGAGGGATTCCATTGTCATTGCCATTGCGAGAGTGGGGCGGATGTCTTTGAACGCACATTGGCACATATCGAGGAAAAGTTTGCTAAATGGTTTCCGCAGTTGAAGTGGATTAACTTTGGAGGTGGCCACTTGATGACTCGCAAGGATTATGATGTTTTACACCTTATTAATATATTAAAGGGATTTCATGCCCGTTATCCTCATCTGAAGGTTATCCTGGAGCCTGGTAGTGCCTTTGGATGGCAAACCGGTCCGTTGGTAACCCAGGTAGTAGATGTGGTAGAAGATAAAGGTATCAAGACTGCGATTATCAACGCCAGTTTTACCTGCCATATGCCAGATTGTCTCGAAATGCCATATATGCCGGCAGTGAGAAATGCTGAAACTTTGGAGGTTGAAGACCCGATGAAGGCTCCGGAGGGCGAACATATATATAGAATAGGTGGCAATAGTTGCCTGAGTGGTGACTTCATGGGGTACTGGAAATTCGATCATGAACTGGAAATTGGCGAAAATGTCATCTTTGAAGACATGCTCCACTACACCACAGTGAAGACAAATACCTTTAATGGCATCACTCATCCGGCTATCGGAATCGTAAATTTGGACGGAAATTTGGAAATTTTGCGCGAATTTGGATATGAGGACTATCGCGATAGGATGGATTGATGACTGGGAAATTGATGAAGTTTGTCCCTAAAATGGACGAATAATGCTTGAAATACGCCTAAAAATGCACGTTTTTCCCCTAAATTGAAGAAAAATGTGCATTTTTTATAAAAAAAACGCTGAAAAATTTGGTGGGTTCAAAAAAATGTAGTACTTTTGCACTCGCATTCAGAGGAACGCTCCTATGAAAGTTAGGAAATAAGCGGAAATAGCTCAGTTGGTAGAGCACAACCTTGCCAAGGTTGGGGTCGCGGGTCCGAGTCCCGTTTTCCGCTCTTTTTTTGAACTCGAGAAACATACCCATTTATGAATTTATATTTAAGATATTTTGATCAGGAGACATTAGTTACTAGTGTTGATGATGCTATTGATTTTTTAAAGAGTATTCCTGAGATTGAGATGGATGCGGAGCTAGAGGCAGATGTTCGTGAGTATGCCGCTAGCGATTTGACGTATCCAAAAAGATATAAGGTACGCCCACGTGTTTATTTTATTGTGATAAAGACTACGGCGCAAACTATGCAGGATTTTAAGGATAAGAAAGCATTGCGTACTCCTACTCCTACAGAGAGAATGGAGAATCCTGTTGTTGCCAGTTTGGCTCAAGAGGCTCCAGGCTGGTATGAAGGATCACTTGATTTCAAGCGTGTTGTGATGGTACCGGCTACAGGAAAGTTTGAGTACCGTGATACTCATTTCGTTGCGGATGTTAAAGCTGAATCAGGTTTGGATTGTTACAATCGCATCGTAGATTATCTGCGCGATTGTGTAGATTCACGCAGCCAGTTCCCATCTGCAAAAGGTAAGAATTTCCATTTCCGCTATCTGGGAATGTGGAAATAAAATATTCAGAAATTTAAAAGATTCGTGTCATGAACAAGGTTATGCTAATTGGTAATGTAGGTAAAGATCCTGACATTCATTATTTCGAAGCAGATCAGGCAGTAGCTCAGGTCTCTCTCGCAACTACAGAGAAAGGATATACTTTGCCTAATGGTACCCAAGTGCCAGACCATACAGATTGGCACAATCTTGTTTTTTATCGTGGGCTTGCAAAGGTAGTAGAGAAGTATGTGCATAAGGGTGACCGCCTTTATGTGGAAGGAAGAATCCGCTACCGCTCCTATGATGACAAGCAGGGTAGAAGACAATATATTACAGAAATCTATGTAGATAATATGGAGATGTTGAGTACTCGCCCTGCTACTAAAGAACAATAATTATTAATTTTTAGCTCAGAAATTGGATATATCCACCATAACTGATGCCTTCGGTGATGTGATGCTGATGCAGCCTTCCGCCGGGGTTATTGTAGCTGCTGTACTTGCAGCTATATTGTTAGGCATGTCTGCTTTTGCCAGTGGTTCCGAAATTGCTTTTTTCAGTTTATCACCAACTGATGTTGCGGAACTTGAGGATGAAAAGACTGATGCCGATAAGAAGATACAGATGTTGCGTGATGATTCTGAACGTACGTTGGCTACCATTTTGATAACCAATAATTTTGTGAATGTCACAATCATCATGCTCCTTAATTATGTATTCGCAGGAATCGTAGAGTTTGGTCCTAAAGCTTATTGGCTTCAGTTCCTGATTATTACGGTTATTCTTACTTTCTTGCTTTTGCTTTTTGGTGAGATTATGCCGAAAGTGTATGCCCGCCAGGATTCTCTGAAGTTCTGTCGCCGGTGCGTAGGGGGAATTCTGTTTGCCAGAAAGTTGTTTTGGCCTTTAGAAACGATCTTGCTGAAAAGTGGAATTCTTGCAGAAAAGATTATACAGAAGGAAAATCATGTGCTGAGTGTTGATGACTTGGAACAAGCTCTGGAACTGACAGATAAGAATGATATCAAGGACGAGCAGAGCATGCTGAAGGGTATCATCCGCTTTGGCGATGAAACAGCCAAGGAGGTGATGACCAGCCGACAGAATATTGTTGACCTGGATATCCGTAGTTCTTATCCAGAAGTATTAAAGTGCATTGAAGAGAATAATTACAGTCGTATTCCTGTTTATCAGGATAATACAGATAATATTCGTGGTGTACTGTATATCAAGGACTTATTGCCTCATCTTACGAAGTCTTCCAACTTCCGTTGGCAGAGCCTGATTCGTCCTCCTTACTTTGTTCCTGAAACCAAGAAGATAGATGATCTGCTTCGCGATTTCCAGGACAACAAGGTTCATATCGCCATTGTGGTAGATGAGTTCGGAGGAACATCGGGTATTGTTACTCTCGAAGATATTCTGGAGGAAATTGTAGGTGAGATCAATGATGAATACGATGAGGAGGAGAAGTTCTACTCGAAATTAAATTACAACACCTTTGTTTTTGAAGGTAAAACGCTTCTTTCTGATTTCTGTAAAATCCTGAATGTAGATGACGAAGAGTTCGAGGAGGTTGAGGGTGATGCTGATTCTCTGGCTGGTCTGCTCTTGGAAATCAAAGGCGATTTCCCAAGTATGCACGAGAAGATAGATTATAAGAACTATACTTTCGAGGTTATGCAGATAGAGGAGCGTCGCATCAGCAAGATTAAGGTGACGGTACATCCTTTGAAAGATAACGTGGAGGATTCTTCTAAGTAATCATCAGTATTCATCAATATCAGAATATAAAAAATATGGCAGTTGTCAATATACGAGAAGTTTATCCGGGAGTGAGTCTTGGTTTATGGCAGATGGATGAAACTGTAGAACAGTTGTTCGAGCAGTATCCTCATCTGCAGGCTTACCGCTCTCAGTTGGAAGAGAAATATAAGAACGATGGCAGGAAACTGGAGTTTCTTGCCATTCGTGC
>ENA-ORSL01003138-ORSL01003138.1-human-gut-metagenome-genome-assembly--contig:-NODE-3138-length-11018-cov-2.972909_pt1 | contig 11018 bp, 8 predicted proteins | sample MGYA00242190_ERZ509157 | MGnify/ENA primary metagenome ERZ509157 (study PRJEB26280, sample SAMEA2338664) | human gut metagenome | biome: human gut; feature: human-associated habitat; material: faeces...
GTTGTCCGAGCTTATGTTCAGGCTTGAGAGCAAATCCGATAATTGAAAAACAGCCGTCATGGCCGGGAAACCGACCGTGACGGCTTTGTCATATTATTGTGTATATTTATTTGATTTCAAACTCGGCGTACAGCGGTGTGCAGTTGTACCCCACGAATGCTATTGCGCGGTATGTGCCGCTCCCGAGCCTTGAGATGAGACAGTCACGCGATATTTCGAGCGTGACCGAGCCGGATATCCCCGAGGCGGGCCACTCATATCCGGTAACTATGGGGTACGGGAGGTAGTAAAGTCGTTTCCACTCACCGTTTTCCAGCCTTTCAAGCCGTGGATATGCGCTGTAATACATGAGACTTTCATCTTTGTCGGATTTTGAAAGCCGGAACTCAATTTTTTCGAAATCAGCAGACACCTGTTCCTGAACTGCTACAAATGTCACGCCGTCGGCAGTCGCGGTTTCGGGAACAAAATCCGGGACCTTGGGGTCAGGGGTGCCGTTGGGACAGAAGCGTACGTGCTCATAGGCATCTAATGAAAAAATATAGTATTCGGGATATTCGCTCTGCATTTGCTCCAGCGTCTGCGGGATGTAATCGTAAGAGGTGGTCTGAGCCGGGGTGGTATCTTGCGGAGCGGTGCTTTGAGGGGTCGTATCCTGCGTGGGCGCAGAAGACGGGTTGCATGATACAAGGCAGGCTCCGCAGATGAGCAGGCAGAAAAGCAGACAAGCAAGCGTTCTCAAAACCGTGATCCTCCTGAAATAATATGTTTATATAATTATAACATGCAAAGAGGGAATTTGCAGCATTTGCCGGAATATTTGTATAAACGCACAAATATTGAATGCCTTATATGGACATAATTGACAATGCAAAGCCAATTAAGCAATACGCTCTCATACGCCGGTTGCACTGAAATTTTTGAATTGGCGAGAGTATATTTTATGGACGATTGAATTTATACTAATTTAGTGAATATTTTTGCGTGGAGTATTGAAATTGCACATTCTGCGCGTTATGAGAAATATCCGGCAGAATCTTTTCCGGGCGTTTTTTTACAACTTGCTCGGAATTCCGATAGCGGCAGGTGTGCTGTATCCGGCATTTGAAATAACGCTCAACCCCATGATCGCGGAGGCTATGAGTCTCAGCTCGCTGTTTGTCGTGACAAATGCCCTGCGGCTCTTCTGTACGGGGCACAAGAGCACAAAAAATTAAAATCAGAGCGCATGACCTGTGCTAGGAAATAATGAGATAAAACACATGAAAAAGATCATCAGCATTGACGGTATGCACTGCGAGCATTGCTCGGCTCGGGTGATCCGTGCGTTTGAAGAGCAGGGAATGAAGTGATCAGTCTCGCTCGAGAGCGGATCTGCAACAGTCAGCGTAGACACAGCAAAAATGTCGGACGGCGCGCTTCTGGATGCTGTCGAGGCGTTGGGATTTGACGTGGTGAATATCAGGGAGGCGTGAAGAAAGGTACGGCTTCGGGCTGTTGACGGCTGCAGACAGGGCCGCAAGGTACAGTTTGTCGGACTGAAAAAATCACTTTACGTTTTTCAAAACGGTAAAGTGATTTTTTGTATTTAAAACCGTGGGATTATTACCTCGCATCCCGGCGCCAGACAGCTACCGCCGCAAGGTGTACGAGATATAGCATCACGACGGCGGTCACGGCACTCAAAAGCAGTCCGAGAATGGGCATTCCGGTTAAAAGATACCACCCGGCATCAGCAATGTGCAGCTTTTCGATAATAGTCGCACCGGTCTCCGCCGTGTATTTAAACCCAAATGCGGCATAAAATCCGCAGAAAAGGAGTTGCGTAAAAACAGTCAGCCCGGCCTGAACCGCTATGACGGGCCAATAGTTCAGGCAAAAACGCACAGGTGAAAATTCGGAGTCGGCACATGCCGCAATTACACGACGGCGTTCGGCGCCGTTGTTGCGCAGGTATAAAATTAGATAAGCAACCGCGAAAATCACCTGTGATACAAATGATACGGCTATAATTATTGTGCGTGCAAGAGCAAGATCTTTGTTGTCGTCGACAATTATCTTCATTTCAACCGTCATAAGCATGCTGTATAATATTAATGTGGTCAAGCGAAAGATGTAAATGGCGGCAAGCCATTTTGCTCCCGAAGCTATCAGCCCCCTGATATCATTATGGGTGAGTTTCATTTTGCTTTACCTCCTTAAAGCGTCACGAGCCGCGCCTGCGCGTCAGTTCGTTTATAAATCCTGTCGAAGAAAACAGTGTGTAGCCGAACACCTCACTGCCCGATCCGCCTTCGGTCATGCAGCCGTCCTTTTTGTCATAGTAAAAAAGCTGATAGGGGACCGGGTGCAGTATCACGGCTTTGATCAGCGTGTGATTGCTTATGCTTGTCAATGGTTCGAAACCGAAATCGCGCTCACGCACGTGCTCGTTCAGCCCCATGGCCTCCTTAAGACGGCTCCGGAGAATGCCCGTTACGATCTTTACCTTACCCGAATCCTGAAAACGCAGAATTGTCAGCCTGCGGCGGCAGGGAAAAAACATACATTCATATACCGTATCCCCGCACTCCACTGCAAAGTCGGGGCGGTTTCCTGCATGGTAAAGACTGCGCAACGCCCCGCGGTATATGTACAGGCGCATACCATTGCGTCGGCAGGTGCGGCGCAGCTTGCGCATAAAGTTCAGCCGCTTGAACAGTCGACGCACATGCGGTGCAAATATCGCCGCCAGCACGCCGCCGCCAACCAGTGTGGCGAGTACGGCACTTTCGTGCGACGCCACCAGGATACCCGACAGGCCGAGTATAAAGGCGACGATGTACAGTCCGTAAAACGCCAGCGCAAAGGCGGCAATCAGGGTTTCGCGGAAAACGACCGAAAAGTACGTAATTTCATTGCCATCGTTATAACGCCGCCAGGACTGACGTGAATAGTGATTGTGTACACGTGCCTTGCGCTTCTGGGCATCGGTCAGCTTTTCTTGCCGGCTTCCGTCACGTATGTTACTGCCTTGGTTGAGCTTTTCAATGTCTCCATACAACCGCTCACGGTTGAATTTGTCATTCAGTGCCATGTGTCCTCCAATTGGTAAAGTTCATATAGCGTTACAATATGGTCATGTTGCGGTCAAATATATTATAACACGCAGTCATAAGACTGTCAACACTTTTTCACAAAACAAATACTGAATTAATTCAGAAAAACTCTTGCAATAATGATCTGAATATGATATAATACATCTTATAATTCAAGCCAAGAGGATAACCCAATGCAATTTACAAACGAAAATAATTCACAAACCCCTGTTTCTCCCGAAATTGCCGAGATGTTCGACGATTTTGTTGAGGAAGCCAGAAATTCATATAGAATTCCCGACCGGGCGTTCGACAGTTATCGCGTCAAGCGCGGCTTGCGTGAAGCGGACGGTACCGGTGTTACGGCCGGCGTTACGCGCATAGGTAACGCGCACGGTTACGTTGTCAATGAGGGCGAAAAGGTGCCGGATGACGGCAAGCTGGAATACCGCGGATATGATATGTCCCGGTTGGTCGAAAGCTATGCCGCTGAGGGACGGTATGGTTTTGAGGAATGTACATATCTGCTGTTTTTCGGAGAGCTGCCCACTGCGGCACAGCTGACAAAATTCAATGCCCTGCTCGACGCCTGCCGCCGTCTGCCGCCGCGCTATACCGAGGATATACTTATGAAAGCGCCCTGCCGCTCACTCATGAACAAGATTTCAACCGGCGTTCTGGCGCTTTATTCCTACGACGAGGATCCGGATACCACCACGCTTGAAAACATGCTGCGCCAGAGCGTTGAGATAACTGCACGTCTGCCGGTCATTGCCGGGCAGGCATATGCGGTCTACAAAAACTATTTTTGCAACCGCAGTCTGCATATACATAATCCCCTGCCGGAGCTGTCAACGGCACAGAATTTTCTGCGTGTACTGCGTTCCGACAAGAGCTTTACTGAAGATGAGGCTCACCTGCTCGATCTTTGCCTTGTGCTTCATGCCGAGCACGGCGGCGGTAACAACTCAACATTTGCCTGCCGTGTTCTTTCGTCATCAGGAACGGACACGTATTCTGCCATAAGCGCGGCCGTCGGTGCGCTCAAAGGTCCGCGTCACGGCGGAGCCAATATCAAGGTTCAACAAATGTTCGATGATATAAAGGCAAATGTGCCAAACACAAAGGACGACGGTCAGCTGTCTGATTATCTCGTCAAGATATTGAGGGGCGAGGCATATGACGGTTCGGGCCTGATTTACGGTATGGGGCACCCAATTTACACCGTGTCTGACCCGCGTGCCAAGATGCTCAAGCGCTATGCCCGCGATCTCGCTTTCAAAAAAGGATACGGTGACGATTTTGAGCTACTTGAGAGCATCGAGCGACTGACACCTAAGGTTTTCTGCGAATTCAAGGGTATTGACCGTGCCATGTGTGCCAATATCGACCTGTATTCGGGCCTGGTATACCGCATGCTGGATATTCCGGTTGAGATGTATACGCCTCTGTTTGCCGTCGCGCGCGTGGCGGGTTGGTGCGCTCACCGCATGGAGGAGTTCAGCACGGCTCACAGAATTATACGTCCCGGTTACAAGTGCATAGAGCACGAGCGCGAGTTCATTCCGCTTGCGGACAGAAAGTGAAAATGTCTGTTTGGGGGGCTGTCTGTTATGTCGGCCTCCTTTTTTGACACGGCACAAAAATAATTTATTAATTTTTTCCTATTCGTCAATTTGAGACCTTTTTCGTTCTTGACAGCAGTCACTATATATGGTATAATTTTAATCGTAATAAACGCAAACAAGCACAAAATAAAAGGAGATTGAAAATATGAGAAAACTTGCCTCAATCATAGCTTTGATCCTCGTTGCCGCCACGGCGATATCCATGTCAGCCTGCCGCACACCCGGAGAGGGCAAAGACACAACCACGCCCAAGAGCTCGTCGATAACTCCCGAGGGGACCACGTCCACTCCCGATACGTCAACCACTCCTGCCGATACAACAACGTCCAACGATACAACCACATCCAATGATACAACTACTGCCAAAGATACTACCACAGCGCCCAAGGACACTACTACTGTTGCGCCCGAAGATATAGAGTGGACAAGCACTAACATTACGGTATATGTCTCTGTCAATAATGCTTGGGTCCGCAAGAGCCCCGATCTTGATGATGCAAGCCGCATTGAGGTACTGCACCTCGGCGATGCACTTACCTGCACCGCAACCAGTAAGTCTTGGATGAAGGTCACATACGGCGGTGAGACACGCTATATTTCCGCATCCTGCGTCACTACCGATGACATCAGCGGAAACGATTTTGAAACCGTCAATGACAAGGTGTATGTTTCGGTATCCACCGCATGGCTGCGCCTTGGTCCGTCTACCGACACCGAAGCGCTGAGCTTTGTTGCCAAGGGAACCGAGCTTACCCGTGTGGCAAAGAGTGCAAGCTGGAGCAAGGTCGTTATTGAAGGTAAAACGTATTATATCAGTAACTCCTGTGTGTCTACCACCAAGGTTCAATAACTTTTGATTTGATTGAATAAGACCGTCCCCCGCAGAATTTTTCTTCTGCGGGGGACGGTTTTTCAGATAGCCCGGCTTACAGAGAATTGCTTCTTGTAATTCTCCGATATTTATATATTATATATTGATAACTTTTGCTTCCCGGGCCATATTGGACTCACGGCTGTGACACGTAAACAGCAGGCATTGACCGCCGGCGCGGCACCAGCCGCTCAGAATATCCAGCATGCGTGCGGCGCGGATGTCATCAAGCTGTGCCAGCGCCTCGTCAAGTAATACCGGGGGCGGCTCATCACGGCATAACAGCCGTGTAAGCGCAAGGCGCAACGACAGATAGATCGCATCCCGTGTGCCGCCGCTTAAAAGTGCAACCGAACGTGTTGAGCCGTCGCTCTGGGTTGACAGCGCAAAATCATCTGCGATACCAAGCTGGCAATAACCACCGTCGGTCAGCACACTGAGCAGTTTTTGTGCTTCCTGACGAAGCGCCGGAGTAAATCCGCGCCGCAACTGTACGCTCGCCGAATTTATGGCGTTCAGCGCCATATCTATGGCTTCAGCCTTGTGCATCAGGCGTGCAAGCTCGCCCTTTACGGCATCAAGCTGTGCCGAAACACGTGCGGGCGATATTTCCTGAGCCTCGGCGAATGCTATGCGTCGCTCAAGCGCCGTCTGATCGTCATATGCCTCTCGCAGCGCCTTGGCGCACTGTTCGCGACGCGATCTGTGTTCTTCATCGCTGATAGCCTGTGCGCGGTCAAGGCGCTCGGCCTTCTGACGTAAAAACTGTTTGTCATATCCCTCAAGGCTTTGCGTCAGACGCTCAAGCTGTGCCTGACGTGCCGATATATCCTGCATCAGTTCGGTTCGGCGCAATGTGAATCTACGACAGTCAGCTGCCGCTTTTTGCATTGTGTCATAAATCGATTGTGCATCTTTATCCGCGCCGAGACCAAACGGTGCCAACAGCTCCTGTGCTCTTGATAACTCATTTTCAAGCGTGTGACGGCGGGTATTACATACATCTGACAGCGCCCTCGCCGCAGACATGTGATTGAGCTTGCCTTTTTCGGCGGCAAGGCAATCGTCTATATACCGTGCAAGCCCTGCGGCACCGGGATCACTGTCAAGCTCCAGCGGAGCGATAAAATCGGTTATATCGCGGCGCGCTTTGGCTGATGTTGCCAGCGTAACCGCTCCGGCAATTGCCATGACTGCTCCGATTCCGGCAATTGCCAGCCCGGGTATGACAATGTTCAGTGCCAGCCACAGCACAAGTCCGGCGGCCAGCGATACGCCTCCGACAAGCAGAGCCATAGTTCCGAGCGCCCGCCGCCGTGACAGCAATCTGACTCTGCGGTCATAGCCCTGAGTCACCAACGCCTTGGTCAGGCCGGACGCCTCCATTTTTTCGGCAATTGCGGCCAGATGCTCGTCGTATGTCGGAATTGAAGTATGCTGCCTGTAGCGCAGGTCTGCCTGCGACACGGCGTTATCGGCGGCAATCACCCGCTCGGCTGACTGTGTCAGCGTGGTCGAGTAATCATCCGGCGGAATAAAGCTGTCAGGGAAGGTCGTATTTTCAAGCTCGGACAGCGCTTTGCGCTGTACCTCCAGCTCGGCCGCTTCGCTTACCTGACGGTCGAAACGCCCGAGTATGAGCCACGCCTCGCTGCGCTCCCATATTTCGTCCAGTCTGGTCTGTTCGGCCGACGCCCGTTCGGTTTTTCGGCGGCATTCGCCAAGCTGCGCTTCAAGCTCAATGATCGACCGCGCATTGTCCTCGGAACGGCGCAGCTGTTCCTCGAGACGCTCACGTTCGCATTTCAGCTCATAAATTTTGCCGCCCCGCCCGGGTTTGTGTAAAAGCTCGCGGCGAGCGTCCTCAAGCCGTTTGCATACCTTTGGAACGCTGACGCCTTCATCGGCTGTGCGCAGCATGTTTTCAATGCTCGATCCCAGCTCGCCCGCGTTTATTTCGGTATTTCTGAGCTGTGATACTGCGCAGGTGCTGTTAAACGCTTGGGTTGACAGCCCGAGAAACAGCTCACCCGGGCATTGCCCGCGGTAGGCCATCTCACCGGTCTGACCGTCAAAAATTCGAACCGGCTTTTCGCTGTAGCTGTCGCCGCGTGCAGTGTGTGTGACAGTGCCCTCGCGCTCTATGCGCCAGATACGTCCGTCGGCTGTAGACAGCGTCATGCTTCCTACGGCGCGGCCGCCGGTCCAGCTGAGATAGCGCTCCTTGTCGGACGGCTCTGTTCCCCCGGCACGGCCGGCAAAGCCGTACAGCATGAAGCGTATGAAGGCCAGGATGGTCGACTTGCCCGATTCATTTTGCCCTTCGATAATGTTAAGCCCGTCATCAAATTCAAGGGTATAGTCGTGAAGCGCGCCGAATTCAATAATTTCCAGTTTTATCAGCTTCATTGCTCCACCTCCACGGACGGTGCATCGGGCAGTATAGTGCGGCCGTCTATAGCGGCAAGTCCTGCCCGCAGAGCGTCTGCGGCAACGATGCGCTGTGAGCTGTCACCGTCGCGCAAAAGCGGCAGCAGCTCACGGTAGAGTGCACCGCGCAATGTCATATCATTTTCAAGATATCCGGCATCGAACACAGGAAGTGTTTCGTCACGCAGCTCGATGTATTCGGGACCTGCGCCGACAATACGTGCAATTCCGGAGGCCGACAGCTGTGCCGTCGGTGCGACCTCTCCTGTGAGTATTACGCGCAGCGAGGTTTCGGAGCCGTAATTTTTTGATTCTATAAGCTGCTGAACGCGTCCGGCAACATCGGCGTCCGAGTCAAGGCCTGTGACGTCCAGCCTCTCGACCATATATCGTTTGTCGGCATAACGACGGGATTCAAGCGTCACACGGTGGTTGCTGTCGATCGTCACGATCAGTGCGCCGCCCCAGCCCGGTTCGTCAAAGCTACGCCCCATGGGACAGCCGCTGTATGCCACTGTGGTTCCGCTCAGTACCTCCGGCTTGCCGGGAACGTGGATATGCCCCAGCGCGGCGTAGGTAAAGCCGCGGTAGGCTATATCGCGAGGATTGAGAGGGCACTTTTTGGACAGCAGATTGCGCGTGTCGCCGTGTTGGCACAGAATGTGTATTTTATCGCCTGAAAGTGTCGGGATACGTACCATAGGGGGATTTTCCATGAGTCCGCGGACAAATGCCGCCCCCCAGATGTCGACACCGAGGTCTGGAAAATCGAAGCAGGACGGTGCTTCATCACGGAAAATATATACGTTTGACGGGAACTTGCCTGTGGCGTATATGCTTTGCGGCGTATACGGGTCATGGTTGCCGGGACATATGACGACGGGGCATTTCAGCGTTTCAAAGCCTGCCTGCAGTACCTTCAGAGTCTGCATACTGACATAACCGCTGTCAAACAGGTCGCCCGGCATAAGTACCAGGTCGACATGCTCGTCGGCGGCAGACTGCATCATTCGGATAAATACCTGGCGCAGCTCATCGCGGCGCTTCTCGCTGACAGACGGCGGCAGTGATGAAAACGGACTGTCGAGGTGCAGGTCAGCGGTATGAAAAATTCTCAGCATTTATGTCTCCGGAGTTAGATTTATTACATAATAATTATAGCATATATACGCTGAAATGGCAAGGGGACGGGGAAGGGAAAATTGTTTATTTTGGGGACAGGCAATATTCCGGTAATCCCCCGAGCCAACCGTAAAAAAATCACTTTACCGCCCTTCAAGAGCGGTAAAGTGATTTTTTTGTCTGTCAGCTCCTATATTGATTACTTTCTGATATTCGCCTTGCGGACAATGATGAATGCCACAAATGCGGCTGCAAGCAGCAGCACGGCCACAACTGAAATGATGATGCCGACCGACATTCCCTTGCTGTCATCCTTAGGTTGCTCGGGGGCGGAGGTGGTGGTTGTAATCGCCGCCGCCTTGTAGGTCGCGGTGAAGGTCATGTTTCCGGACACAGTCGATGCCTCAGGCGTCCAGCCGGTAAACTCGTAACCGTTGCGGACCGGCCCGTCAGGTAGCTCTATGCTGTCTCCGAAGTTGTATTCAAATGTTTTATATACACTGCCGTCCTGGTTGAAGAAGGTCACGGTGTAGACGCGCTTGACGGATCTGAACTGAGCCGTGTATACCGTATCTCCGGTTACGCCGACAAGCTCCTTGTCCCAGCCGGTGAAAATGTATTCATATGTATCGTCTGCGTCCTTAACGACAGCAACGCCGTCCGACAGATTTGGGATATCGCCGTAATGATATTTGGATGTCTGTACTTCATTTCCATTGCCGTCTACAAATGTCACACTGTAGTCTATGTACTCGCCTTTGAACTGCGCGGTGTAGGTTGTATTGCCTGTCACCATTCCAAGCGGTTGATCCCAGTCGGTGAAGGTGTAGGTGTAGATCGAATCGGCGGGTTTTGTGGGAGTAGCTTCGGGAGCGCTTACCAGATCGCCGTAGCCATATTCGGCCTCAGACATTATTTTGCCGTCGCCGTCCACGAATCTGACGGTGAATCTGGCTTTCTCGGCCTTGTACAGCGCGGTGTACGTGGCGTTTCCGGTCACGTTTGCCGGCACTTCGGGGTCCCATGCGTCGAACACATAGTTATACTGTTCTTCAATCACCGACGGCACCGTGGGTACGACCACAAGATCGCCGTAGTGGTAGGTAGCGGTGGAAATAACGGTATCGCCGCGTCCCATGAAGGTAACGGTATATTCAATATACCGCTTGTTGAACACCGCACGGCAGACTATGTCGTCGTTGGCGGTGACGCGACCGTCCGGCAGTACGTCAGCCTTGCCGTCGCCGTTGGTATCCCAGCCTGCAAAGCTGTAGGTATAATAATTATCTGCGTCTTTGGTGGGAGCGGCGGGCATTGTTACCAGCACACCGTGCGGGTAAAAGCCGGATTGCAGCATGACATCGCCGCAGTAAAAGCTGATCTTGAACTCCCCTATGCTCCAGACGGCATACAGCGTGGTGTCGCCGTCGAGGTTGTAGCTGTCTCCGGGGAGGTATTCGGCCGCGGTTGCGTTTTTGTTTGTCGACCAGCCTGCGAAGTTGTATCCCGCACGCTCGGGCACTGCAGAGCTGAGTATTGCGGGGCTGCCATCCTGCTTTGGCTGAGTAGGCAACTGTGGAGATCCACCGTTCGAGTCAAAGCTGATAGTATAGCGTGCAGTGGGAATATACTGCGCATAGCCGAGGTATATCCAGCCGTCCTTGCCGTTGAGACGTATCTTGCCCCAGCCGTTGGACGACACCTCAGATACAGTGACCTTGTCTCCGTAGCTGACGGAGCCGATTATGTTGTTGGAGGTTCCCGCTCCGTCGCGCACGTTGAGGTCGGACGAGGTTACGGTGATGAAATACGTTCCGGGTACCTGCTTGGAAAAGTCAAGCGCTTCACGACTGCGGAGGTCGTCGACATTGACGAAGATGCCTTCCGTGA
>ENA-ORSL01003139-ORSL01003139.1-human-gut-metagenome-genome-assembly--contig:-NODE-3139-length-11015-cov-5.913412_pt1 | contig 11015 bp, 13 predicted proteins | sample MGYA00242190_ERZ509157 | MGnify/ENA primary metagenome ERZ509157 (study PRJEB26280, sample SAMEA2338664) | human gut metagenome | biome: human gut; feature: human-associated habitat; material: faeces...
GCCATGACAGCTCCCTTTACACAAGGGAGCCGGGGTGCTCCCGCACCAGACCATCCAAGGAAGCGCAAGCAGAAAGGTAGGTGTGCAGATGGAACTGAAATGGATAGCTTCCCGGAAAGGACGGCTTTCTTCTTTCCTGCGGGGAGAGCTGAATATGTCCACCGGGCTCATGAACAAGCTCAAATGGGGAGATTCCCTCCGGGTCAACGGCGCTGCTCAGCGCACCAATTATCCGGTATCCCCCGGGGACATTATTACCGTGGCCTTTCCCGAGGAAACCCCGGAATATCCAGCGGAGGATGGGGAGTTGTCCATTCTTTATGAGGACGAGGCCATTCTGGCGGTGGACAAGCCCGCCGGAATGCTGATTCACCCGTCCCGGGCGAAAAACACTGGAACCCTGGCAAATCTTGTGGCCGGGTATTATCAGAAGACCGGACAGCATCTGGCCTTTCACCCCATGACCCGGCTGGATCGGGACACCTTCGGCATTGTGCTGCTGGCGAAGAACGCCTATGTCCACACCCGGCTTCAGGAAAACGGGGCGAAAAAAACCTATCATGCCCTGGTCTACGGCAGACCGGAAGGGGACAGCGGCATTATCGATGCCCCCATTGCCCGCCGAGAGCTGCCTAGTTTATTGCGTTATGTCAACCCGGAAGGAAAGCCCTCGCTGACCCGGTGGCGGCTTTTGGAAACGGGGGATGGCTGGAGCAAGCTGGCGCTTCGACCGGTCACCGGCAGAACCCACCAGCTGCGGGTGCACTGTGCCTATATGGGCTTTCCCATTCTGGGAGATCCCCAGTACGGAAGCGAGGAATCCCTGGCATTTTCTGCCCGGCTTGGCCTGAGCCATCAGATGCTTTGCGCAAAAATGTTGGAATTTTCTCATCCGATCACCGGAAAGCCTATGATTTTGCGGTCGGATATGGATGTTTCCCTATAAAAGTCCGATAATATCTGCCAGGCTGTCCGCCTTGGCATAAACCCGGGACAGGGTGCCGGTATCCGGCTGATCCTGGTCGGGAATCACCACGCTCAGGCAGCCGGCACGGCTGGCGGAGAGAATTCCGGAGGGGGAATCCTCCAGGGCAAGGCATTTTTCCGGAGCCAGCCCCAGAACCTCCGCACCCTTCAGGTAGATATCCGGCTCCGGCTTGCCATGGGGCACGTCGTAGGCGGTGACAATCCTCCCGAACCGGTGATACAGTCCCAGAGGTTCCAGGTACGCCCGAATCCGGGCTTGCGGGGAGGAGCTGGTCACCGCCCGGGGAACGTGCTTTTCGTCCAGGGCGTCCAGCAGCTCATAAATTCCGGGCTTCGGGGCAACGCCGTTTTCCAGGACGTAGGCGTCCATCAGCGCAATCCGCTTTTTGCGGATAGTTTCATAGTCGGCTCCCTCGCCGAAAAGCTCGTGAAGCTTGGCTTGCCCCAGGCTGTGGTTCAGACTGCGCATTTGCAGGGACTGCTCCTTCGTCATGGGAAAGCCGTAGAACCGGCAGGCCTCCATCCAGAACCGGGAGTACATCCATTCCGTGTCCACCACCAGTCCGTCCATGTCAAACAGCACTCCCGCAACGGGAGCTTTTTCTTTATATAATGTCAACATTGGCACTTCTCCTTTGCTTTTGCATATCATACCATAGCTTTTCAAAAGGAACAAGGAAAATAAAACTAGGAATTTTGAAACAAATGTGCTATGATATGCCCAAGAGGTGAGTACCCATGGAAGAAAAGAAAGAATTGGAGCGGCAGCCCTATGAACCGCGACCCGGCTGGCAGGTCTGGGGAGCCAGAATCGGCCTGGCACTGTTTCTCCTGTTTGTGATCTGGCAGCTTTGGGTCGTTGCCAGAGGGGGCCTGTAATGCGGATTCTGGGAATCGACCCGGGCTACGGCATTACGGGCTTCGGCCTGATTGAAGCGGATCGGGGACAGTACAAAATGCTCAACTGCGGGGCCATCACAACGCCTGCCAACACGGATTTTCCCTGGCGGCTGGAAGTGATCTACAACGACATGACGGAGCTTCTGCGGGTGTCCCAGCCGGAGGCGGTGGCCATCGAAGAGCTGTTTTTCGGCCACAATGTGACTACGGGCATCAACGTGGCACAGAGCCGGGGCGTGATTTTGCTGGCGGTCCGGCAGGCGGGGGTGCCGATTTTTGAGTACAAGCCCATGCAGGTCAAGCAGGCAGTAGTGGGCTACGGCAACGCCACCAAGCATCAGGTTCAGGATATGACCAAGCGGCTTTTGAAGCTGCCTGCCATTCCCAAGCCCGACGACGCGGCGGACGCGGTGGGCATTGCCCTGTGCCATGCCCGTTCCAGCACGTCTCTGTTGGCTGTGGCGCAGAAGCAAAAATAGAATGTCATTGCGAACCAGTCCACAGACTGGTGTGGCAATCCCCCGGACTTTCCGGGGCACCTATTACGAAGGAGAATTCTATGCTATACTATGTATCCGGCAAGGTGGCGCTCTTAGAGCCGGGTCTTGCGGTTATTGACTGCGGCGGCGTGGGCTACGGCTGCCGGGTGACGGCCTACACGGCTTCTCAGCTGAAGCTGAACCAGAACGCAAAGCTGTTCGTCACCGAGTCCATCCGGGAGGACGCCTTTGATCTTTACGGCTTTTCCAGCCGGGAGGAGCAGCGGTGCTTTTCTCTGCTGACCGCCGTCAACGGCGTGGGGCCCAAGGCGGCCATGTCCATTCTGTCCTCCGGCGGCCCACAGAACTTTACGCTGGCTGTGATGACCGGGGACGAGAAAATGCTCACCGCCGCTCAGGGCGTGGGCAAGAAAATTGCCCAGCGGATCATTCTGGAACTGAAGGATAAAATTGGCGGCGGCAGCCTGGAACTGGATTTCTCGGCCGGAAGCGGAGCGTCTATGCCTGCCCAGCAGGGAAACAATGCCGCCCTTGCGGGTGCGGCACTCCAGGAGCTGGGCTATTCCCCGGCGGAAATCAGCCAGGCTCTGAAGGGCGTAGACCCCAACGCCTCTACCGAAGAGATGGTGCGCCATGCCCTCCGGGCCATGGTCATGAAGGGATAAAAGATTATGAGCTTGGAATTTTCACAGGAACTGGACGAACCCATTGTTTCCCCTGTCTATGAACCCCAGGATGCCGGGGAAATCGGCCTGCGGCCAAAGCTGCTGGCAGATTACACCGGCCAGGAGAAGGCAAAGGGAAATCTGTCCATTTATATTGAAGCCGCCCGGCGGCGGAACGAGCCTCTGGATCATGTGCTGCTCTATGGCCCTCCGGGTCTCGGCAAGACCACCCTGGCGGGCGTGATTGCTAATGAGATGGGGGCGGGCATCCGGGTCACCTCCGGCCCCGCCATCGAAAAACCCGGCGATCTGGCGGCGCTGCTCACCAACCTGAATCCGGGAGATATCCTGTTTATCGACGAAATCCACCGGCTGAATCGGGTGGTGGAGGAAATTCTCTATCCTGCCATGGAGGATTTTGCCATCGATATTATCGTGGGAAAAGGCCCCAGCGCCAACTCCATCCGGCTGGATCTGCCGAAATTCACCCTGGTAGGAGCCACCACCCGAGCAGGTCAGCTGTCCGCTCCTTTGCGGGATCGGTTCGGCGTGAATCTGCGGCTGGAACTGTACACCCCGGAGGAGCTGGCGAAGATCGTCACCCGGTCGGCCACCATCCTGGGTATGCCCATTGAACCGGAGGGAGCCATGGAGATTGCCTCCCGGAGCCGGGGCACTCCCCGGATTGCCAACCGGTTTCTGCGCCGGGTTCGGGATTTTGCCGAGGTCATGGGCAACGGCACCATTACGAAGGAGGCGGCCGAGCTGGCGCTGAAGCGGCTGGAGGTGGACAAGCTGGGGCTTGACAACATCGACCGGCGGATGCTTACCGCCATCGTTCAGAACTACGGCGGCGGCCCGGTTGGGCTGGAGACCCTGGCTGCCACCATCGGCGAGGAGGCGGTGACTCTGGAAGACGTGTACGAGCCCTACCTCATGCAGCTGGGATTTCTCACCAGAACCCCCCGGGGCCGGTGCGTTACGGCTCTTGCCTACGACCACCTGCATATTCCTTATGAGGGTCAGACCCAGTTTGGCATTTGAAAAGTGCATAAAGGGGAAAAATTTCCGGTAAAAATTTTTATTTAGGATTGACAAAATCGACCCAGGTGTGTATAATCCGAGTTATGGCAATGTTTGCCACGAATCTATTACGACCCTGCGTTATATCATTTTCAGGTGGGATTTCACGGGGCAACAACAAACCGAAGAGAGGTATTTTTCATGTACGAAGACAAGACTTTAGTTTGCAAGGAGTGCGGCAAGGAGTTCGTGTTCACCGCCGGTGAGCAGGAGTTCTACGCAGAGCGCGGCTTCCAGAACGAGCCCCAGCGCTGCAAGGCTTGCCGTGACGCTCGCAAGAACGCCACCCGTGCCCCCCGTGAGTTCTTCACCGCAACCTGCGCCCGCTGCGGCGGCGAGGCCAAGGTGCCCTTCCAGCCCAAGACTGACCGTCCTGTGTACTGCAGCGAGTGCTTCGCTCAGATGCGCGCCAACGGCTAAGCCTGAAAAACGCATAAAGATAACGGAGCCGATTTTCGGCTCCGTTGTTTTTTGTTTGAGTGGACCATAAAAAGAAGATGTCATTGCGAACCAGCGTCGTAACGCTGGTGTGGCAATCCGTTCCCCACTCCGGGGGAGTTGTCACGAGGTGACCGAGAGGGTAAAATTCGCCCTTTCCGTCCCATCTGGGGTACCTCTCCTACAGGGAGAGGCAAGTGGCCCTCATCCGTCTCGCGCTTGCGGGGGACGCGCGAGCCACCTTCCCCGCAGGGGAAGGCTTGGAGATGTGGATTGCCACACCAGTCTGCGGACTGGTTCGCAATGACATGCGCTATACGAGACAGCGCATCTATCTTTCATTTTTTATCCGGTTTTCCAGCCGACCGGACTGAATCACCGGCGGCTTTGGGTCTGCCGCTTCCCAGGAAAGGGGCTTTTTTTCGTCCTCTTTCATGCTTTCTCACCTCAGAGCTAGTATGCGCAGAGGGGATGGAAACATACAATTCCAAATAATTTGTGAACGTTTCCTAAATCCTCTTGCATTGTTTTATAAAATCTGCTAGTATGTAGCACGCTACATAAATACGGAGGTGATTCCACTGCCTGTCAACTATGGTCATCTGATTCGCATTCTTCATTGGTGCTGCGATCAGACGATGACGGAAAACCTGGAAAAAATGGATCTGACCGCGTCCCAGGGACGGCTGATGGTCTTCCTGTTCCACCGGGGGGACAGCCCCACCTATGCCAAGGACGTAGAAACGACCTTTCAGCTGACACATCCCACCGTATCCGGGCTTCTGTCCCGACTGGAGCAGAAGGGCTTTATCGCCCTGGAAACCGACCTCAAAGACCGGCGAAGCAAGCGGATTGTGGTTCTGAAAAAGGGCCGCGCCTGCCATGAAAGGATGCACCAGCAGATTGCGGAAAACGAGGAGCGGATCGTCCGGGGCTTTTCCCCGGAGGAGCGGGAACAGTTTCGAAAGTTCTTGCAGCGGGCCATTGACAACGTTCGCCCCGATTGCGGGGAAAATCATCCGAAGGAGGAAACCAAAGCATGATAAAAACCCTTGTCCGGTGCGTCCGGGAATACAAATGGGACGCCATCCTGGGCCCCGTCACCATGATCGGCGAGGTCTACATGGAAACCAGGATTCCGCTGGTGCTGGCGAAGGTCGTTGACCTGGGTGTCAGCCAGTCGGATATGGGCGCGGTGGTGCGCTACGGCGGACTGCTGATGCTCTACGCTCTGATCTCCCTGATTTTCGGCGTTGCCTCGGCGGTGCTTGCCTCCCGGGCAGCCACGGGCTTTGCCCGGAATCTGCGCCACGATATGTATTATAAGGTGCAGGAATTTGACTTTGCCAATATCGATAGGTTTTCCACCGCGTCCATCGTCACCCGGCTGACCTCGGATGTGGCCACCATTCAGATGACCTTCCAGATGATGATCCGGATGGCCATCCGCTGCCCTATGATGCTGATTCTGGCCACGGCGAACGCCTACTCCGTCAGCCCCCGGCTGTGCCTGGTGTACTGCGTGGTGCTGCCGCTGATGGGTCTGGGCCTGTTCATCCTGATTCGGATGGTGTTCCCCCTGTTCGACCGGGTGTTCAAGACCTATGATCGGCTCAACAACGTGGTTCAGGAGAATGTCCACGGCATCCGGGTGGTCAAGTCCTTTGTCCGGGAGGCTCGGGAGACGGAGAAATTCACCTCCGTGTCCGAGAGCATCTACAAGGATTTCTGCAAGGCCGAGCGGATTCTGGCCTGCAACAATCCCCTGATGCAGTTTTCCGTGTACACCTGCATTCTGGTGATTTCCTATCTGGGCGCGACCATGGTGGTTGCTTCCGGAAACAATGCCGCGGCAGGCCTGACCACCGGTCAGCTGACCTCCATGTTCACCTTCACCACCCAGATCCTCAGCGCGCTGATGATGCTGTCCATGGCCTTTGTGATGATTACCATGTCCCGGTCTCCCATGCGCCGCACCACGGAGATTCTCACCGAGGAGCCGGAGCTGAAGGATTGCGACAACCCCGTGATGCAGGTGAAAGACGGCAGCGTGGACTTTGACAATGTGTCCTTCCGCTATTCCAAGACTGCCGACCGGTACGCCCTGGAGAACATCAATCTGCACATTGCCTCCGGCATGACGGTGGGCATTCTGGGCGGCACCGGTTCCAGCAAGTCCACCCTGGTTCAGCTGATTCCCAGGCTTTACGACGTGGCGCAGGGCAGTATCCGGGTAGGCGGCGTGGACGTGCGCGACTACGATGTGAAGGCGCTTCGGGACGCGGTTTCCATGGTGCTCCAAAAGAACGTGCTGTTCTCCGGCACCATCCGGGAAAATCTGCGCTGGGGCAATCCGGACGCTACCGACGAGGAAATGGTTCATGCCTGCAAGATTGCCTGTGCCGACGACTTCATCCGCTCCTTCCCGGATGGCTACGACACCCACATCGAGCAGGGCGGTACCAACGTCTCCGGCGGCCAGAAGCAGCGGCTGTGCATTGCCCGGGCTTTGCTGAAAAAGCCTAAGATTCTGATTCTGGACGACTCCACCTCCGCGGTGGACACCCACACCGATGCCTCCATCCGGCAGGCGCTGTCCGGGGAAATTCCCGAAACCACCAAAATCGTCATTGCCCAGCGAATCTCCTCCGTGGAAAACTGCGACCTGATTATCGTCATGGACGGCGGTAAGATCGTGGACATGGGCAAGCATGACGAACTGCTGAAAACCAGCGAGATTTACCGCGAGGTCTATGAATCCCAGACGAAAGGAGCGATGGAATAATGCCTCCTGTGAAAATGCGCGGCGATGGCCGCATGGCAAAAAACCCCAAGCAGACCATTTCCAGGCTTCTTTCCTATATGGCCCGGTACAAGGGCACCCTGGCAGTGGTGGGCGTGAGCGTTGTGTTCAGCGCGGTGGCTCAGGCGGCCAGCTCCGCTTCTCTGGGAACCCTGGTGGATGACTATATCACCCCCATGCTGTCCCAGGCCGTTCCGGATTTTGCCCCCTTGCTGCGCTTTTTGGGCATGATGGCCTGTGTGTATTTCGTGGGTCTGGTGTCCGCCTTCTTCTGCAACTACCTGATGGCCAAGGTCAGCCAGGGCACCCAGCGTTCCATCCGGGATCAGCTGTTCACCCACATGCAGACCCTGCCCATCCGCTACTTTGACACCCATCCCGCCGGCGACATCATGAGCCGCTACACCAGCGACATCGATACCCTCCGGCAGATGATCTCCCAGGCCATTCCCCAGTGCGCTTCCTCGGTGGTGACCCTGGTGGTGGTGCTCATTACTATGATTATCACCTCTCCCATCCTGACGGTGCTCCAGCTGATTACCGTGCTGGCGGTGGTGTTCGTCACCAAGCTGATTGCGGGAAAATCCGCCAAGTTTTTCATCGGTCAGCAGCGTTCTCTGGGCGCGGTGAACGGCTATGTGGAGGAAATGATCAACGGCCAGCGGGTGGTGAAGGTTTTCACCCACGAGGATGTGTGCAAGGCGCAGTTCGATGAGCTGAACGAGAAGCTCCGCAAGGACGCTTATTTTGCCGGTGCCTATTCCAACTGCATGGGTCCCCTGAACAACAACCTGGGCTATGCCCAGTATGCCATTCTTGCCATCGCCGGAGGACTGCTGGCGGTGTATTCCGGCGGCAGTCTGCTGACCCTGGGCAAGCTCATCAGCTTCCTGACCCTGTCCCGTTCCTTCAATATGCCCATTTCCCAGGTGTCCAACCAGATCAACGCCATCGTCATGGCTCTGGCCGGTGCCGAGCGGATTTTCGAGCTGATGGACGAGAAGCCCGAGGCGGACGAGGGCTATGTCCGGCTGGTCAACGCGGAAATCGACGACCAGGGCAATATCACGGAAACCGAAAAGCGTACCGGTCACTGGGCCTGGAAGCATCCCCACAAGGCAGACGGCACCGTGACCTACACGGAGCTGAAGGGCGACATCACCATGACGAACGTGGACTTCGGCTATGTGCCGGAGAAGACGGTACTCCATGACGTGACGCTCTATGCCCATCCCGGCGAGAAGATCGCCTTCGTGGGCGCCACCGGCGCGGGCAAGACCACCATTACGAACCTCATCAACCGGTTCTATGACATTGCCGACGGCAAGATCCGCTACGACAACATCAACATCAACAAGATCGCCAAGCCCGACCTGCGCCGCTCTCTGGGCGTGGTGCTTCAGGAGACCAACCTCTTCACCGGCACGGTGATGGATAACATCCGCTACGGCAAGCTGGACGCCACCGACGACGAGTGCATCCGGGCGGCGAAGCTGGCCAATGCCCACGACTTCATCACCCGGCTGCCCGAAGGGTATCAGACAGTGCTCACCGGCAACGGCGCAAGCCTTTCTCAGGGTCAGCGGCAGCTGATTGCCATTGCCCGGGCGGCGGTGGCGGATCCTCCGGTGATGATTCTGGACGAGGCCACGTCTTCCATCGATACCCGCACCGAGCGGCTGGTTCAGGACGGCATGGACGCGCTGATGCACGGCAGAACCGTCTTCGTCATTGCCCACCGTCTGAGCACCATTATGAATTCCGACTGCATTATGGTGCTTGACCACGGCCGGATCATCGAGCGGGGCAACCACGAAGCACTGATTGCCCAGAAGGGCACCTACTACCGGCTTTATACCGGAGCTTTCGAATTGGAGTAGGCCGAGCCTGGCCGAAATTAGGGTCAATCTGAAAACCGGGAATATGACCAACGGCGAGGGATTTTTCGCCTGATGAAGCCATTTTTTTGCAGGAATACTCTGCGTATTGCAAGACCCTAAGGCTTAGGAACAGGCTTTGTCACCCCGGTGCGCCGTTCTTTGCTCAGCCCGCCGGCCATGTGGGGCATACTGCCATCGGAGAATTTTGCCCGGCAGATGATGTCCTCGCCATATTTGTCCCGGAGGGCATCCACCGTCTCGTCCAGCCGCAGCTTCCGCTCAAACTGCTTGGGATCCATCCCCGAAAAGAAATCAAACTGCTGGTAAGGCTCCCCGGAAAGCCGGGTCACCTGAACCCCCAGCTGCCGCAGAGGCGTGATTCCGTCCCAGGCCTCGTCAAAAAGCTGGCACACTGCCTGAAAAAGCTCCGTTGTAACGTTCGTGGCACCGCTCAGCACCCGCTGATGGGAAAAATGCCGGAATTCGTTGGTTCTCAGATGGATGCTGACACAGCTGCCGCACTTGCCATCCTTGCGCAGCCGGGCAGCCACGGTCTCGCACAGGCTCAAAAGCACCTGGCAGCCCTCCTCCCGGGTCACCACGTCGTGGGCGGTGGTAGTGGCGTTGCTGTAGCCCTTGTTTTCCGCAGGCTCCGGGGTCACCGCGTCGGCGTTGCGCCCGTTGGCAAAATGCCAGAGCATCTCTCCCTGCTTGCCCAGCCGCCGCTTTACCATCTTCACATCCGCCTTTGCCAGGTCGCCGATGGTGTAGATGCCCATTCTCTGGAGCTTTCCCTCGGTGGCTCTGCCCACCAGGAACAGCTCCCGCACCGGCAGCGGATAGAACTTTTGTTCCATTTCCTCCGGGAACAGGGTATGCACCTTATTGGGCTTTTCGAAATCTCCTGCCATTTTTGCCAGCAGCTTGTTAGACGAAATGCCGATGTTCACCGTAAAGCCCAGCTCTTCCCAGATACGTCTGCGCATCAACTCCGCCGCCAGCCGGGGCGGTCCCCAGAGCCGCTGGGTGCCCGTCATATCCACCCAGGCCTCGTCAATGGAGTACTGCTCCACTGCCGGGGAAAACTCCCGGAGCATGGCCACAAAGTGCCGGGAGGCCTGGACATACAAGCCGTAATCCGGGGGGATCACCACCAGCTCCGGGCACTTTTCCAGGGCCTGAAACAGAGGCTCTCCCGTCTGGATGCCGTATTTTCTCGCCGGTGTGGATTTGGCCAGAATAATACTGTGCCGGGAAGCCTTGTCTCCCGCCACCGCCGAGGGCACCAGCCGCAGATCCCGGCTTTCCCCAAGCACCTTCACCCGATAGGCCGCGCTCCAGCTCAAAAAGGCGGAGTTGGCATCCACATGAAAAATTACCCTTTGGCTCATCTCAGCACACCTTTCTCATCAGGCTCCAGGTATGGGTTCGGATGGTGTATTTCAGCTCGAAGAGCCACAGCTTTTGCCGGACGGTGGCTCGGCACAGGAACACCGTGGCCTCGATTCCCACATACTGTACCTGCCGGATATTCACGATTTCCTCAATGTCAACGCGCATGAGCTGATGGGTCTCGTCCTCCAGCCGCAGCCGCAGGGGACGAATTTCCCCGGATGCGCTGTACATGGCAATCACATCCACCGGACACACCTTCTGCATACCTTTCACCTCCTGCTATGATTCTTTTTCAGACTGTCGAAAAACGCACTGGTGCGGGAGCACCCCGGCTCCCTTGTGTAAAGGGTGGTGCTCCGCGCAG
>ENA-ORSL01003146-ORSL01003146.1-human-gut-metagenome-genome-assembly--contig:-NODE-3146-length-11004-cov-9.054617_pt1 | contig 11004 bp, 8 predicted proteins | sample MGYA00242190_ERZ509157 | MGnify/ENA primary metagenome ERZ509157 (study PRJEB26280, sample SAMEA2338664) | human gut metagenome | biome: human gut; feature: human-associated habitat; material: faeces...
GGGTTCGCAGGTTGGCAAGCAGCAAAGTGGGTACCGCTTTGCCCTGCTTGCCAGTTCCTTCTGCGCTCCCTCTGGCGGCGCATTAAAAGCAGATCCTTGTCCGAACAAGCTATTGAAAATTTCAGCATTGTCTGGTAAAATGGCTGTGTATAATAATTCGCACCGGCAGGAAGTGACGAAGGCTCATGGGGCGGCAGCCGCCATGAAAAAAGAACGGGTTTTTGGCGAAAGGGGCTTGACAGCATGAAACGCATCCCCCATAATCAGACAGACAGACAGACAGACAGACAGACAGACAGGATAGCTCTGTCCTTTTGTGCTATCCGAGCAGCATATATATCAGGCGCGCTTTGCCCATGGGTTTTGTGGGCGGGGCGCGCCTTTTGATATACTTTCACAGCTACACCTGTTAAAAAGGAATCGAGGCGATCAATCAGAACAAAGAAGGAGGCTTTTACACATGAAGGGAAAGAAAATCGTATCAACGCTTCTTGCGCTGCTGCTTCTCGCCAGTCTGCCCGTGTCGGCGCTGGCGGCGGAGTGGGACATCGGCAAGGGCGACATCACCGTAAACGCGGGAAGCGGCGGGCAGACGGTCACGCAGGGAGGCGGAGCCGCTATACCGGACAGCGCGCCCGTCATTACGGGAACCTCTAAGGAAAACAACGTCACCATCAACGCGGATAGCGGTCAGACCGCAAGCGTCACCCTCTCCGGTGCGAACATCGACGTGCGCGATAAGGGCAAGGCCGCCGTTTCCACCACCGGCGAGGGCAATGTGAACATCGAGCTGAACGGAAGCAACGCGCTTAAGAGCGGTCACTCTCATGCCGGCCTGGAAAAGAACAACGACGGTAATCTGACCATTCAGGACAAGGATAAAGACGGCTCCCTGAACGCCAAGGGCGGTCAGGACGGCGCAGGCATCGGCGGAGGAAGCAGCGGCGCTGGCAGCGACATCACCATCACCGGCGGCAAGGTCACGGCGCGGGGCGGGAATTATGGTGCTGGCATCGGTGGCGGTGCTTACGGTAACGGCAGCGACATCACTGTCACCGGCGGCGAAGTCACCGCAAATAGCGGCAACTACGGTGCCGGTATCGGCGGCGGAGGTTGGGGCAATGGCAATAACATCTCCATCTCTGGCGGCAAGGTCACTGCCACCGGCGGCACGTTCGCTGCGGGTATCGGCGGCGGAATGCATCGGGATGGAAATGACATCACGATCTCCGGCGGCGAGGTCAGTGCCGCCGGAGGCAGGTGCGGCGCAGGCATTGGCGGCGGCCTTGATGCACGCGGCAGCGGAGACGTCACGGTTTCCGGCGATGCGAAGCTGAAGGTGCGGGGCGGCAAGACAGGCGATGACGGGCAGGGAGCCGGTATCGGCAATGGCGGCGTACGTGACCAAAACGGTCCGGTGAACGGCACAGAGGTCGAGCCGGATATTTGCGCGCTGAACCCCAGCGGGAAAATCGAATATTACGCGCCCGGCAGTGTCATGACGGGAACTCCCAGCAAAACGGTCACAAACCCAACCGGAGACCATGCGTGGGACAGCGGCAGGGTGACAAAGCCTGCCACCTGCACGGAAAAGGGAGTTAAGACTTACACCTGCACAAGGCATTCTTCTCACACAAAAAACGAGGAAATCCCTGCTCTGAACCATAGCTTTGATGGGCAGGAGTATGTTTCCGACAACAACGCCACCTGCGGACAGGACGGCACCAAGACGATAAGGTGCGTGCGCTACGGCACAGGCGGCTGCACGGAAACGGACACGGTAACGGACACGGGCAGCAAGCTCGGGCATTTCTTTGAGGTTGAGGACTATGTTTCCAACAACGATGCCACCTGCGAGCAGGACGGAACAAAGACGGCAAGGTGCGTGCGCTACGGCACGGGCGGCTGTATGGCAACAGACACGGTAACGGACACGGACAGCAAGCTCGGGCATCTCTTTGAGGACTATGTTTCCAACAACGATGCGACCTATGCGCACGACGGCACCAAGACGGCAAAGTGCGTGCGGTATGACCAGTGCGGGGAGACCCACACCATGCCGGATGAGGGAAGCCGGTTAATAGCTCCTCCCCTCTACCGCGTGACCGATAAGGACGGCAGGGACATTGCCTACACGGCCGAGCAAAAGGGCGGCGTGCTGACCGTCACCGTTGACGAGGACCTCGCCGTGCTTACGAGCAGCCTGAGCGGCATGACCGCCCTCAGGGCGCAGGGCATAGAAAAGATTATTTTTGTCACCAACGGCGCAAAGACCGCCGTAAAGCTCTCTACCATCATTTCAAAGCTCACCGCGAACGGCGTCTTCCGCCTCACCCATGACGGCAAGGCCGCCACATTCACCCTCGGCTAAAGCATGGCGGATGTGAGCGCCATTCTCACCAGGCCGTAAGCGAAATCTCAGAATCCATGCAGGCGGGCAGGCACAGGCTGTGCCTGCCCTCTTTGTCCGCCAAAAAGCGCGGCGGACGGCGGCAGTCAATGGCATCCCACCACCACCCCCGTCCCCGTGATAGTCATACCCCCCAAGACCGGCGATATGACGGTTTGGCAGAGCATACTGCACTTCTTAGGGATAAGGTAAGCAAATAGCGGAATGAATAAGCCCCCGGCTGCGGCCGGGGGCGATTTTTTGTATCGGGCTTATATCAGGAGCATCCTGTCGTTATTCAGCGCCTTGCCGGATATTTCCTTGAAGCGCAGCAGCAGGTCGGCAACCTCTAACACCTCGCGCTCCGCGCCGGATACGTCCATTACCACGCGGCCCGCGTCCATCATTATGGTGCGGCTGCCCAGCTCCAGGGCGGACTGCATGTTGTGCGTTACCATAAGGCAGGTCAGGCCGTTTTCTTCTACTATGGAGGTGGTCAGCGACAGTATCTTTTCCGCCGCGCCGGGGTCCAGCGCCGCCGTGTGCTCATCCAGCAGCAGCAGCATGGGCGGGTTTATGGTGGCCATCATAAGCGTGAGCGCCTGCCGCTGCCCGCCTGAGAGCAGCCCCACCGGCTGCTGCATCCTGTCCTCAAGGCCCATGTTCAGCATGGCTACCCTGTCCCGAAGGGTCGCCCTGTCGGCCCTGGAAAGGCGGCTGAGCCAGCCGCCCCTGCCGGAGGCTAAAGCGAGGTTTTCCTCTATGGTCATGCCGGGGGCGGTGCCGCGCATGGGATCCTGAAACAGCCTGCCTATATGCTTTGCCCTGATGTGCTCAGGCATGAGGGTGATGTCGCAGCCTGCCATGGTTATGGTGCCGCTATCGGCTATGAAGCTGCCGGCAATGGCGTTGAGCAGGGTGGATTTGCCCGCGCCGTTGGCGCCTATTATAGTAATGAAATCGCCCTTTTCTACATTGAGGGAGAGGTCGTTGAGCACCAGCTTCTCGTTTGGCGTGCCGGGGTTGAAGGACTTTGAAATGTGGGAAATGTTAAGCATCAGGCAGCCCTCCTTCCGTTGCGCTGGGCAAGCTTGCGCTTATACAGCGGAAGCTGCTCCTTGAGGTAGGGTATGGATATTGCCGCCACGACTATGACTGAGGATACCAGCTTCAGCATGAAGGCGGGCATATTGAAGCGCAATGCAACGGTGTAAACCAGCCGGAACACGAAGGCGCCTATAACCATACCAAATATGCGCAGCGGCATTTTCCGCCTGCCCATGAAAACATTGCCTATGAGCAGCGAAGCGAGGGCTATAGTTACCATGCCGGAGCCTATGTCGATGTTTACCGACTTCTGAGACTGAGCCAGCAGGCAGCCGGAAAGCGCCGTAAAGCTGTTTGCCACGCAAAGCCCGACTATGGTGGTAAAGGCGGGGTTGATGGAGGATGAGCGCACCATGTCCGGGTTGTTGCCTGTGGCTCGTATGGCGAGGCCAAGGCGGGTACGGAGGAACAGGCCGAGAATAACGGCTATTGCAAGCACCGCGATGACTATAACGAACAGCTTGTACTGGCTGCCCAGAATTCCGCCGCTCAGCATATCCTTAGCTCTTGTGAACACCGTCTCCGTCTTGTTCATGTTCAGTATAGAGGAGCCCCCCATAACGCCTATATTGACGGAATACAGCGCGGTGTTGACGATTATGCCAGAAAGAAGGCTGTTCACGCCCATTTTGGTCTGTAAAATGGCCGTAATAAAGCCGGACGCCACGCCGGAGAGCATCGCTGCGGGAATGGAAAGGTAGGGGTGCCCGGATATGGCGACAGTCGCGCCTACCACTGCGCCCAGCGTGAAGCAGCCGTCCGTGGAAAGGTCGCAGACGTTGAGCATGGAGTAGCTGAGGAACAGCGCCAGTACCGTAAGTGAGGATATGAGCCCCAGTTCAAGGGCGGTCTGTACAAGGCCAAGGGCCGAACTCAGTGACATTGCAATAAGCCTTTCTTACTATTCTATATATATTATCAGTTGAGCTCGTCGAAGCTTTCGGCGGTAACTATGCTCTGAACCTTGGTGCAGAAGGGAGCGAAGGCCGTTTCAATATCGTCGAACTTGTAGCCAAGCTTTTCGCAGGTATCTGTATTTACGGTAGCGCAGCCGTTGTCAAAGGTGCGAACGGGAAGCTCGGCCGGCTTTTTGCCCTCCAGAGCTACTTCGGCTACCATATTAGCGGTTTCAACGCCCAGGTTTGCGTAGTCCACGCCGTAGCCGAGGAATGCGCCGTTGAGGGCGAAGGAGTCCGCGCCGGTGTAGTGGGGTATTCCGGCGTCGTAGAGCAGCTCGCAGATGCTGAGCTCGGCCTTCATTATGGTGTTGTCGGTAGGGGTAAATACCGCGTCAACGCCGTCGGCTATCAGGGACTGTACAGCCAGCACAACCTCATCAACTGTGGTGCCGGTGTAATCTGAGTATGCCACGCCGCGGGCATCCAGATCGGACTTGGCGGCGGCGATGGGGGTTGCGGAGGAATCCTGACCTATGTCGTACAGCAGACCTACCTTAGCGGTATCCGGCTTTGCAGCGAACATCAGGTTTATTACAGCGGCGGTGTCAAGGTAGTCGGAGGTGCCTGTAACGTTGCTGCCGGGAGCCTCAAGAGATTCCACGATGCCGGTAGATACGGGGTCGGATACGGCGGCGAATACTACGGGTATCTGGTTATCCTCGGTGGCGGCCTGCATGGCCATGGCAACCGGGGTGGCAACGCCTACCATTATATCAACGCCGTCGGCGATGAAGTTTGATATTATCTGGTTCATAAGGTTGGCATCGGCGTTGCAGTTGTCGTAGGATACGTTGAAGGTGACGCCATTTTCTTCGCCTATCTCCTTGAGGCGGGACTGTATATTGTCCACGATCTGGTTAAGAGAAGCGTCGTCAACGTAGTTGCAGATACCGACCTTTATTTCCTTGCCGGCTTCTGTCCCGGAGGGAGCCTTGCCGCAGGCGGTGAGGCAGCTGAGTGCGATAAGTACGGTGAGTGCCAGTGCGATGATCTTCTTCATTTTGTTTTCCTTCCTTTCATAAGCTTGAAGCTTTAAAATTTTTAAAATAAAAACTCCCGTCACAGCAATTAAACACTGCTGGGACAGGAGTGATATTCCTGCGGTGCCACCCGGCTTGACGCGAACTGCGCCCACTTTGCGCGTACTATATAATACGCTGGCCTTTGTTTACGGAGAGCCTTGCTCCGTCTCACATACTCCAAGGCTTATGCCCTGTTTCCGGTCGCCCTCAGAAGTCCATTCGATCCTGTCTTATTCTGCCGCGATCGCACCACCCGCGGCTCTCTGAAGGAACAGCTTCAGGATCTACTTACTCTTCCTCAACGGTTTTTTGCATTGTAGCACCAGGAAAGGCGGCTGTCAAGAATTTTATCAAAATTTGTTTTCAAAACAGCCATAGAATATACGGCGCAATAATGGTATGATATAGCATATGAAATATATGAGAGGACGGTTACGCATATGCGCTTTGTAGGCAATGCATTATGGTTTATATTTGCAGGGCTCTGGCTTGGTCTGGGCTGGGCGCTGGCAGGGCTGCTCTGGTGCATAACCATAATAGGCATACCCTGGGGCGTACAGTGCTTCAAGTTTGCCAAGCTTCTGTTTTGCCCCTTTGGCAAGGACGTGCGGTTTGGGGGCGGCCTCGGTTCGCTTATACTCAATATAATATGGCTCTGCGTAAGCGGCCTGCCCCTCTGCGTTGAGGCGGTGCTCATAGGCTGCATACTATGCATCACCATAGTTGGCATACCTTTCGGCAAGCAGTGCTTCAAGTACGCCAAGCTGGCCTTAATGCCATTTGGTGCGGATATAGTAAAGACCTGATACGGTATTCAAGGATAATTGTTGATCATGGACAATACAGACAACACGCTTTTGCTGATCCTCAACCCCGAGGCGGGGCTGAGGTACGCAAGAAAGTTCCTTCCCGAGATAATAGCGCTGTTTACCGATTACGGCTATCAGTGCCTTGTATTCGTTACCGAAAAGCGGGGGGACGCGACCGAATTCGTTAAAAAATACGGCGAAAGGGTCAAATGCATAGTGAGCATAGGCGGAGACGGCACCTTCAACGAGACCGTCACCGGCGTCATGCAGGCGGGCCTCAATATACCGGTGGGCTACATACCCGCCGGCAGCACAAACGACTTTGCCAACAGTCTGCACCTTCCTTCGGATATTATGAATGCGGCAAAGAATATAATGGAGGGAGAGCCTGTATCCATAGACGTCGGCAGGTTCCAACAGAGGTATTTTACCTACGTGGCTTCTTTCGGCGCGTTTACACGGGCATCCTACGAGACGCCGCAAAACGTGAAGAACGCCCTGGGGCATCTCGCTTATATACTGGAGGGCATGAAGAGCCTCGCCAGTATCCGCCCGGAGCACGTGAAGCTGATAGCTGACGGCAGGACGTACGAGAGAGAGCTGCTCTTTGGCGCCGTGAGCAACTCCACCTCCCTTGGGGGTGTGCTGACGCTGGATCCCGATGTGGTGGATATGAACGACGGCAAGTTTGAGATAATGCTTGTGCATATGCCAAATTCCGCCATAGAGCTCAACGAGATACTTACCGCCATAGCCAGCAAGCAGTATGAGTGCAGCATGATAGATTTCATACGCACAGAAAGGGCGGAGATATTCGCGAGTCCGGATATGGACTGGTCGCTGGACGGCGAGCACCAGAAGGGCAGCGAGCACATAGTCATAGAAAACATACACGACGCATTGAGGATACTGACCAAAGAGACCCTTGGCGGCGAAAAGTAAATACTCACACAGAAAAAACACCCGTCAGGGTGTTTTTTGCATGTTCTTAATTTACTTCAGCAGCTTATCCATCAGGCGGAAACAGGGGGCAGGTGATAGCGTCCCAATATATCGGATTCGCCGGCAAATTTCTTGTTGCGGATATCCGCCATGGCGCCGGAGTGGCAATTGAACAGCTTCATAAAATGCAGCCTGCCTTTATCATTTAATGTGGTACAGCCACTTTACCCTGCGGTAATAGAAGAAGAAAGCTACGTCCGTCACTATCCAGGATATTGGATACGCGAGGCATACGTTGAGCATGGTGTGGTGGGCTTTGTACACGGTGGCTATCCACACTACCCTCAGCAGGCATACTCCGAGACCTATTATTATTACCGGGACTATCGCGTCGCCCATGCCGCGAAGGATGCCCGAGATTATTTCTATATATGTCCAGGTAAAATACAGCGGTACCATATAGAGCATCATCTGCCATGCCTGGGCAAGGACCTCCGCGTCGTCGTTGAATAAGGGCAGCAGGAATCTGCCGAAGCCCAAAAGAACGGCGCTGAACAGTAACGTTATACCCATGAACAGTTTCAGACTGAGTTTTTCGCAGCCGTGCACACGGTCCATGCGTCCCGCCCCGTAATTTTGCGCGGTGAAGTTCATTACGGCTATGCCGGCGGCGTTGCTGCATGCCCAGTAGAATCCATCCAGTTTGCCCGTGAGGGACCATGCGGCTACAGTAGCAGTGCCTAGAAGGTTTACGGCCACCTGGATTATCATGTTGGAAATGGCATACATTGAGGACTGGAGCCCAGAAGGTATACCTATGCGCAGCATACGGCCCAGAAGATAGCGGTCGATGCATATGCCCTTTACGGTTATGCGGTATGCCTCGGTGCTTCGCATCAGCTTAGCGGTAGCGAGCACCGCGCTGAGTATCTGAGAGACGATGGTGGCTATTGCAGCGCCGGCTACGCCCATCTTGAAAATTGCTACCAAAAGCAGGTCGAGGAATATGTTGACTATACAGCAGATTGAGAGGTATATGAAGGGGCTTCTGGAATCGCCTACCGCATTAAACACACCCGCCTCTATATTGTAAAGAAGCTGAGCGGTCACGCCGAGAAAAACTATGCGAAGGTACGTTGTGGCTTCGGATATGGTATCCGCCGGGGTCTGCAATACGCGCAGAAAAAACGGCGCAAATATAATACCCACTACAGTCAGCACTATACCGGATATTATACAGAAAGCTACTGCGGTGCCCGTGGCCTTTTGTATGGATTCCTCATCCTTCGCGCCGAAAAGCTGGGCTATTACTACCGTGGAGCCGCCGGAGAGCGCCACAAAGAAGCCTATGAGCAGGTTGGTTATATTGGCGGCGCTTCCGCCTACGGCGGCTAGTGCAATCGTACCTACGAATTTGCCTACGACTATGGCGTCGGCAGCGTTATAAAGCTGTTGGAAAAGGGTACCCGCAGCTATGGGCAGAAAAAAACTTATAAGCTTTCTGCCGATACTTCCTTCGGTAAGGTCATTTTTAACGCTATTCATTTTGACATACCTCACAAATAAGCTAAAATGGCAAAATAAAGCATACATCAGAAGCAGAATAAAAGCAACTGATTTAATTATCGGTTTTGTTTTGGTGCGGTATCAGCGGTATATCCTGCCCACCAGCCAGTTTACGGTGGTGGCTGGCAGCAGCTTGTTGATAAGGGTAAAAAGCTTATATTGTGCTCCTACGGTGTACAGCGCCCGGCATTTCCTGGCGTTTGCCGCCTTGAGTATGACTTTTGCCACGGCCTCCGGGGCCATGCCGTTCTGTTCATCGTGCTCCATCACGGCCACAGCGCGGTCGAGGGATTTATATATATGGCTTCCGGCGTGAGATTTTTTCCTTGCGGCGGTGAAGCCTGTACGAATGTCCCCGGGCTGCACAGCGCAGACCTGTATGCCGAAGGGACGGACTTCATTGCGAAGGGCAAGTGTCAGGGAGTTTATAGCTGCCTTAGCCGCGGAATAGAAGGACTGGTAGGGTATGGCTATGGGCGCGGCCACGGAGCTGAGGTTGATGATGCGGCCGCTGGCCTGAGCGCGCATCTGCGGCAGCACCGCCTGTATACAGTTGAATGCGCCGTAGAAGTTCACCTCGAGCTGGGTGTGGGCATCGGCAGGGTCGGTAAATTCCACAGGCCCTGATATGCCGAAGCCGGCGTTGTTTACAAGAAGGTCTATACGCCCCTCCTTTCCTATTACCCTTGCCGTGGCGGCGGCGATGCTGGCGGGGTTTGTCACGTCCGCTGTTATGTGGAAGATGCTGCTGTAATTCTCGCCTCTGCGGCTGAACTCGTACACGGTATAGCCGTTTTCACAGAGCATGAGGGCGGCTGCTTTGCCTATGCCGCTGCTTCCGCCTGTCACTATAGCTATCTTTTTCATTTGCTGCCCTCCAGTATGCTGCCGAGTATGTCCATTGCCTCGTCAAGTATTGAGTCGGTATGTGTGGCCATGTAGCTGGTGCGCAGCAGGCACTCGGTCATGGGGGTTGCCGGTGGCAGCACGGGATTGACGTATACGCCACCGTCGTATGCACGCTTTGCCATTATCAGCGTATTTTCAGGGTCATGGGTATATATGGGTATTATGGGTACGCTGGTGAGCTTGTGGGGTATGGCTCGCTCAGTCAGCCCCTTCTGGACGTAATTCGATATATCCTTCAGCCGTTGTACCCGCCATGGCTCCTTTTTCAGCACCCTTAATGACGCCAAGGCGCAGGCGCAGCTTGCGGGTGGTATGCTGGCTGCGAATATAAAAGGCCGGGAGTTATGGCGAACGTGATCGGCTATGAATTTTGACGATGCCATATACCCACCGAGACTTGCAAGAGACTTGCTGAACGTACCCATGTATACGTCTATCTCGTCCTCGAGACCGTAATAACTTGGGGTACCTCTGCCGCCTTCGCCCAGCACCCCTAAGCCGTGGGCGTCATCTACCATTATGCGCGCCCTGTACTGCCTGGCAAGGCGGACTATCTCCGGCAGGTTGGCAATATCGCCGCCCATGCTGAATACGCCGTCCGTTACTATGAGGCAGCCTGCGGTGTCAGGTATCTCCTTCAGCTTCTTTTCAAGGTCAGCCATGTCCCCATGGCGGTAGCGCAGCATAGTCGCCTGGGATAGGCGGCAGCCGTCGTATATGCTTGCGTGGTTCTCGCGGTCGCATAGAATATAGTCGTGGCGGCCTGCAAGGGCGCTGATAATGCCAAGATTGGACTGAAACCCGGAGGGGAATGTCACTACCGCTTCCTTATGCAGAAAGTCCGCAAGCTCCTCCTCTAATTCGAGGTGCATTTTTAACGTGCCGTTTAGGAACCGGGATCCGGAGCAGCCGGAGCCGTACTGATCAAGCGCCTTTTTGCCGGCTTCAATGACCTCGGGGTTATTGGTAAGGCCGAGATAGTTGTTGGAGCCAAGCATTATGCGCCGCTTGCCTTCCATTACGACCTGGATATCCTGACGCGTTTCAAGCGCGTGAAAATAGGGGTATATGCCCTTTTCCATGGCCTCGGCGGCCAATTCGTTTGGCTTGAGCTTTTCGAATAAGTCCATTGCGCCTCCTTATCGGGTATATAAAATGGTTAAAAAAATTGAATGAATGAATTATTAAAATATTTTAATCAAATAGAACGAATTAGTCAAGGTATTATGTATATACATTGACAAAACTACCATCAGTTGACAAGGACACACAAGGTTTTAGGAGCCAAACAGCACGGCATA
>ENA-ORSL01003151-ORSL01003151.1-human-gut-metagenome-genome-assembly--contig:-NODE-3151-length-10996-cov-5.879718_pt1 | contig 10996 bp, 8 predicted proteins | sample MGYA00242190_ERZ509157 | MGnify/ENA primary metagenome ERZ509157 (study PRJEB26280, sample SAMEA2338664) | human gut metagenome | biome: human gut; feature: human-associated habitat; material: faeces...
CGGCGGGGGGGTTGGATTTTTGGGTTTACCGGATTTCCAGCTGGCCGTCCACACAGTCCACCGTAACGGTGGAGCCGGTGGTGACGGCACCTTCCAGCAGCTTCTTGCTCAGCATGGTCTCCACGGTATGCTGGACATACCGACGCAGAGGACGGGCACCGAATTCGGGGTCATAGGCCTCGTCAACGATGAAGGTCTTCGCCGCGTCCGTCAGGACGCAGGTAATCTGCTGATCTGCCAGACGGTTATTGAGCTTGGCAATCTGCAAGTCGATGATCCTGGTGATATTCTCCTTGGTCAGAGGCTTGTAGAAGACGATCTCATCCAGCCGGTTCAGGAATTCGGGACGGAAGGAACGGTGCAGCAATGCCATCACCCGCTCCTTGGCATCCTCGGAAATTTCGCCGTCGGCCTTGATGCCGCCCAGCAGCTCCTGAGAGCCCAGGTTGGAGGTCAGGATCAGCACCGTGTTCTTGAAGTCCACGGTACGACCCTGAGAGTCGGTGATCCGGCCGTCGTCCAGCACCTGCAGCAGAATGTTGAACACATCCGGATGGGCCTTCTCCACCTCATCGAACAGGACTACGGAATAGGGCTTCCTGCGAACCGCTTCGGTCAGCTGGCCGCCCTCCTCATAGCCCACATATCCGGGAGGCGCGCCGATAAGCCGGGAGACGGAGAATTTCTCCATATACTCGGACATGTCGATCCGCACCAGATTGTTCTCATCGTCAAAGAGGGCTTCCGCCAGTGCCTTGGCAAGCTCAGTCTTACCGACACCCGTGGGGCCCAGGAAGAGGAAGGAACCGATGGGCCGGTTGGGATCCTGAATGCCTGCCCGGCTTCTCTGGATGGCCTCGGTGACGGCCTGAACGGCCTCATCCTGGCCGACCACCCGCTTATGGAGGGTCTCGTCCAGATGGAGCAGCTTCTCCCGCTCGCCCTGAACCAGACGGCTGACGGGAATGCCCGTCCAACGCTCCACGATCTTGGCGATCTCCTCGTCGGTGACCTTCTCATGCACCAGGGCACTGTCGCCCTCCTGCTGGTTCCGCCGCTCCTGCTCCTCCAACTGCTTTTGCAGCTGAGGCAGACGGCCGTATTTCAGCTCGGCGGCCTTGCCCAGGTCGTAGCTCTGCTCGGCAGCCTCGATCTGACGGTGCAAGTCCTCAATGTCCTTGCGGATCTTCTGAACCTTCTCCAGGGAGTTCTTTTCGTTCTCCCACTGGGCCTTCTTGGCGTTGAAGCTCTCCTGCTCCTCGGCCAGCTCCTTGCGAATCTGAGCCAGACGGCTCTTGGACAGCTCGTCCTCTTCCTTCTTCAGGGACTCCTCCTCAATTTGCAGCTGGATGATATGGCGGTTCACGCTGTCCAGCTCCGTGGGCATGGAGTCCTGCTCGGTGCGCAGCTGGGCGCAGGCCTCATCGATCAGATCGATGGCCTTGTCCGGCAGGAACCGGTCGGTGATATACCGATGGGAAAGGGTTGCGGCGGCAATGATGGCAGGATCCGTGATCTTCACGCCGTGGAAGTTCTCGTACCGCTCTTTCAGGCCACGCAGGATGGCGATGGTGTCCTCCACCGTAGGCTCGTTGACCATGACCGGCTGGAACCGACGTTCCAGAGCCGGATCCTTCTCAATATACTGCCGGTACTCGTCCAGGGTGGTAGCACCGATGCAGTGCAGCTCACCACGGGCCAGCATAGGCTTCAAGAGGTTGCCCGCATCCATGCTGCCCTCGGTTTTGCCGGCACCCACAATGGTGTGCAGCTCATCAATGAACAGCAGAATCCGACCCTCGGACTGCTTGACCTCGTTCAGAACGGCCTTCAGCCGCTCCTCGAATTCGCCCCGGTACTTGGCGCCGGCCACCAGCGCGCCCATATCCAGAGAGAACACACTCTTATCCTGCAAGGAGGTAGGAACCTCTTTCTTGACAATCCGCTGGGCCAGGCCCTCTACAATAGCGGTTTTACCCACGCCAGGCTCACCGATGAGCACAGGGTTGTTCTTGGTCTTCCGGGACAGAATCCGGATGACATTCCGGATCTCCTCGTCACGGCCGATAACCGGATCCATCTTCTGCTCTCTGGCCTTCTTCACCAGATCCGTGCCGTACTTTTCCAGAGCCTCATAGGTACCCTCCGGGCTGTCGGTGGTGACCCGCTGGTTTCCCCGGACGGCCTGCAAGGCCTGAAGCACAGCCTCCTTGGTGACCCGATAGGTGTCAAAGAGCCGCTTCACGCCGCCCTGGGCGGTTTCCATCAGACCCAGAAGCAGATGCTCCACGGAGACGTACTCGTCCTTCATGGACTTTGCCTGCTCCTCAGCCGCGTTCAGGGCGGAGATCACACTGGAATCCGCCTGAACCTGGTCAAGGCTCACGCTGCCGCTGACACCGGGCAGCTTTTGAAGCTCTGCCCGGGCTGCCGCCCGGAAGCTCTCCAGAGTAACGTCCATCTTTTTCAGAAGCTGGGGAACCAGCCCATCCTCCTGCTCCAGCAGAGCCACCAGCAGATGGATCTGCTCCAGCTGGGGGTTGTGATTCTGAGACATCAGCTGTTGGGCGGACTGGATGGCCTCTTTGGACTTATTCGTATAGATATCAAGATTCATAAGTCATCCTTCTTTCTTGGCGGATTAGCACTCTTGCGTTGTGAGTGCTAAATTCTTTTGTCCTTACTATATCCCATTCCTCAAAAATGTCAAGGGTCAGTAGAAAAAAGCAACAAAAAATTCACAACTATACATGTTGTACAAAAACAACTTCCGCTTTTTTACGCGCTTAATACTTCCTTAATATTTAACCCCTTATTTTTTAATACCCCCCGGCTATAATAAAGACAGCAAGAGCAAATCATTCTTTTTCATTTTCTTACCTCTCTTTTTCTCTGAGGGAACCCCGGTACGGTCTGGTCAACCGCGCCGGGGTTCTTTCATTCCAGGGTGTTCCGCGCCAACAGGGGCAAATATTCCGAAAGCTTGTATTATATCCATTCGGTTTTGCATATTCTTTCAGTTTCAGTTTTGCATACGTCCTTTGAATATTCGTATATTCCAGTCTATTTTGTATATTTTTGTGCATTGATATGAGAAGAATCGGAATATTTTCCTCAGAATTGTTCACATCAATCCTTGACGTATCCCCTTCGCCGCGGTATAATTCATTCATCAATTCTCCAAGCGAAACACTTGGAAACGAGAAAAGGAGATCATGATTATGAAAAAGATGCTTTCTCTGGCTCTGGTCCTGGTTCTGATGATGAGCCTGGCTGCCTGCGGTGCCAAGACCGAGACCCCCGCCGCCACCACTGCCCCTGCCGCCGCTGCCGAGACCACGGCTGCCGCTGCGGACACCGAAGCCCCCGCCGCCGAGGTCAAGACCATCGAGGCCGGCAAGCTGATTATGTCCACCAACGCTTCCTTCCCTCCCTACGAGATGATCGCCGATGACGGCTCTATTGAGGGCATCGACGTGGAGGTTGCCGACGCCATCGCCAAGAAGCTGGGTCTGGAGCTGGAAGTGGACGACATGGACTTTGACGCCGCCCTGCTGGCTGTTCAGCAGAACAAGTCCGACATCGTGATGGCCGGTGTCACCGTCACCGATGACCGGAAGCTGGTCATGAACTTCACTGACAGCTACGCCACCGGCGTGCAGGTGGTCATCGTCAAGGAAGGCTCCGACGTGACCCTGGACAACCTGGGCGAGAAGATGATCGGCACCCAGCGGGGCACCACCGGCTACATCTACACTTCCGATGATTACGGCGACGATCATGTCACCGCTTACGACAACGGTGCTTCCGCCGTTCAGGCTCTGCAAAACGGCCAGGTTGACTGCGTGGTCATCGATGCCGCTCCTGCCGAAGCCTATGTGGAGGCCAACCCCGGTCTGACCATCCTGGACACCGAGTACGTCACCGAGAACTACGCCATCGGCGTGAACAAGGACAACACCGCTCTTCTGGATGCCGTCAACGGCGCCCTGGCTGAGCTGACTGCCGACGGCACTCTTGATGCCATCATTGGTAAGTACATCACCGCCGAATAATTTTCCCTTTTCGTGCACTTTTTTGTATCAGGGACGGCTTTTGCCGCCCCTGATACGATGCGTTAATTGTCTGCGTGAAGAAGCCCCGGAGAGGCTCTTTCCCGGAAACAATTAGCCAAAACATATATTTAGGAGTGAGCTTGTGGAACAGTACGAAGCCTGGAAGGCCCTGCTTCGGGCCGGTGAGGCCACCGGATGGCAGGAATTCTACGTCAAATTCTATCAGGCTTTCATCGACGGCAGTCGCTGGAAGCAATACTTTAACGGTGTGGGCACCACCCTGATGGTCACCGCTATGGCACTAACCATCGGTATCCTGCTGGGTGTGCTGGTGGCCATGGTTCGTACCGCCCACGACCAGCAGCGCACCGGCAAGCACAATCCGGTGCTGGACATTCTCAACGGCATCTGCCAGGTTTACACCACGGTCATCCGGGGCACGCCTATGATGGTGCAGCTGCTCATTATGGGCTTTGTCATCTTCTCCTCCTCCCGGAACTACACCATGGTCGGCGCGCTGACCCTGGGCATCAACTCCGGTGCCTATGTCTCCGAAATCATCCGGGGCGGCCTGATGGCTCTGGATCCCGGTCAGGCGGAGGCCGGACGGAGCCTGGGTCTGAACTATATCGACACCATGCGCTTCATCGTCATTCCCCAGGCCTTCAAGGCCATTCTCCCGGCTCTGGGCAACGAGTTCATTGTTCTATTGAAGGACACCTCCCTGATCACCGTCATTGGCGGCAAGGAGCTGGTCTACGCCGCTCAGGCCATCTACGGCAGAACCTACGAGCAGATGTTCCCGCTGCTGGGCATTGCCCTCATCTATCTGGTTCTCGTCATGATTTTCAGCTGGCTGCTGAGCATTCTGGAAAGGAGGCTGCGTCAAAGTGATAGACGTTAAAAACCTGAGCAAATCCTTCGGCGATCACCTGGTGCTGGACAATATCTCCGAGCACATTTATCCCGGGGACAAGGTGGTCATCATCGGCCCCTCCGGCTCCGGCAAATCCACCTTCCTTCGCAGCCTGAACCTGCTGGAAGAGCCAAATGCCGGCTCCATCACCTTCGATGGGGTGGAAATCACCAGCCCCAAGACGGACATCGACAAGGTGCGCCGGCAGATGGGCATGGTGTTCCAGCACTTTAACCTTTTCCCCAATATGACCATTCTGAAAAACATCACCCTGGCTCCCGTGCGCACGGGCCTCATGACCCAGGCGGAGGCCAACGAGAAAGCCATGCAGCTTCTGAAGCGGGTAGGTCTGGAGGAAAAGGCCGATGCCTATCCCAACCAGCTTTCCGGCGGTCAGAAGCAGCGGATCGCCATTGTCCGGGCTCTGGCCATGAATCCCAAGGTGATGCTGTTCGACGAGCCCACCTCCGCCCTGGATCCGGAAATGGTAGGCGAGGTGCTGAACGTCATGAAGGAGCTGGCCGCCGACGGCATGACCATGGTGGTGGTCACCCATGAGATGGGCTTTGCCCGGGAGGTTGGCAACCGGGTGCTGTTCATGGACGGCGGCAAAATTCTGGAGCAGGGCTCCCCTGCCCAGGTTTTCGGCAATCCCCAGAATGCCAGACTGAAGGACTTCCTGTCCAAGGTGCTTTGAGAAATACGTCGTCATTCCGAACCAGTCCGCAGACTGGTGTGGGAATCCCCCGGTTGAACGTGAAGACTACTGGTTTAGAAACGAAAATATTTGAACATCAGGGGGATTGCCACGCCAGTGTGAGCACTGGCTCGCAATGACACAGTTTTTTAACAGTCTCGGGCGGCCATTGGCCGCCCCCTTTTTTGTGCGGCGGTGTCCTTCCCCTTTCCTTCAAAAGCCAGATCTTACGACTTTTTCCTTTAACTTTTTCTTAAAACCCTTTGCAAACGGCAAGTTGTGTGTTATACTATATAAGCTTTATTGTCAAGTATTATGCGCATTTGGAAAGAGGCGGTATGAATATGAACGACTTATCCCGAGTTTCCGTAGTTCTGCCCTCCCTGGATCCCGACGACAAGCTGGTCGCCGTGGTGGACGGACTGCTGGAATACGGTTTTTCCGATATTATCCTGATCAACGACGGCAGCAAGCCCGAGAATCTGCACTACTTCCACGACCTGGCAGCCCAGCACCCGGAAATCACCCTGCTGCACCACGAGGTCAATAAGGGCAAGGGCGCGGCGTTGAAGAACGCCTTCCGGTATGTTCTCCAGAACCGGCCGGACAGTCTGGGCGTTGTCACCGTGGACGGCGACAACCAGCATCATCCGGAGGATACCCGCGCCTGCTGCGAGAAAATGCTGGAAACCGGCTGCGTTGTCCTGGGCTGCCGGGACTTTTCCCAGCCGGACGTGCCCCCCAGAAGCCGGTTCGGCAACCGCACCACCTCGGCTATCTTCAAAGTCTTCGTGGGCATGACGATTTCCGACACCCAGACAGGGCTGCGCGCCATTCCCGCAAGCTATCTTAACCAGCTGGCGGAGGTGTACGGCGATCGGTTTGAATATGAGACCAATATGCTGCTGGCCTTCAAGGATCAGGGCATTCCCTTTGACGAGCAGAAAATCCGCACGGTTTATATTGAGGACAACAAAAGCTCCCATTTCCGGGTGATTCATGACTCCTGGCGGATTTACAAGCTGATTCTTGCCCATTTCTTCCGCTACACCCTGAGCTCTCTTGCCAGCGCGGCGGTAGACATCGGCGGCTATTCCCTGCTTAGCTCTGTCCTGCCCCTGACAGGCATTGCCCGGACGACCTGCGCCGGCGTTGGCGCCAGAGTGGTTTCCTCTCTGCTGAACTTCTTCCTGAATAAGAAGCTGGTCTTCCAGACCCATGTCAGCACCGGCAAGGCTCTGCTCCGCTACTATGCCCTGGCTCTGCCCCAGATGGCTTTGCAGGTGCTTCTGACCCAGGAAACCTATATTCTGCTGGGAATCAGCGAAAATTCCAATGGGCTGCGCACCTTCCTGTATGCCGTTGTGATGACGGTTTTGTACATTGTCAGTTATATGATCCAGCAGCGCTGGGTCTTTGCTCCGGAAAAATCCAAGTAAGAGGTTACGTCTATGAACAAGAAAAACACGAATCCGGTTCCCGGCACCGAGGGTGCCATGCCGACCAAGAAGAAAAAGAAAAAGGGCAGCGGCCTGCTGGGCCGCATCATCCGCAGATTCTTCCTGGTACTGTTCACTGTGGTCATTCTGGCTGCCGCCGCTCTGGTGTTGGTGCTGAACCTGGTGTTCAACGGCCCTTCCCCTGCCGCCCGTGACCGTCTGACCATGACCCTGATCGAAGCCAGTGCCACCAAGTGGGTACCTGCCCTGTTCATCGGTCAGGACACCGTGGACGAGATCCGCACCAGCAGCGTCTCTGACGGACTGGAGGACGATGTCACTGACATTTCCCAGATTGTGGTGCAGGCCAACAACGTCATCACCGGCAATACCAACGAGTGGGACAATTACCCCGACGGCGTCCGCACCGAGACCCGGTACGGCGATACCTACACCGCCCACATTATGCTCATCCGGGATCCCTCTCAGGTCTATATGGGCACCTCCACCGAAAAATTCTCCACCGCCATCCCCGGCAAACGTCTGACGGAGGTCATGGAGGAAAATCCGGATGTGATTGCCGCCATCAATGCCGGTGCCTTCTTTGACGACGGCACGGTCAGTGCCACCGTCGGCAGCACCCCTCTGGGTCTTGTGGTATCCGAGGGCAAGGTGGTCTGGACCTCCGGCAAGCAGCCCGGTCTGGAGGGCTTCGCCGGTTTCAACGAGGACAACATTCTGGTGGTTTCCAAGACCAATCTGAGCCAGTCTGAGGCGGAAAACCTGAAAATCCGGGACGGCTGCTGCTTCGGCCCCGTTCTGATTATGAACGGCGAGGTGAATCTGGAGGCCTACAACGACAAGTCCGGCATGAATCCCAGAACCGCCATCGGTCAGCGCAGCGACGGTACCGTGATTATCGTCTGCGCCGATGGCCGTCAGGTAGGCTCCCTGGGCGCTACCTACGCGGATATGGTCAACGTAATGCAGGAGTACGGCGCCGTCAACGCCTGCAATATGGACGGCGGCTCTTCTTCCATCATGATGTATCGGGATGTGAACGGCAAGCTGGGCACCGCTTCCCAGGATGCCATTTTCGTCAACACCCCGTCTTTGATTCAGTCCAAGCCCAGACGGATGCCCAACTACTGGCTGGTTCGGGCAGCATCTTAATAAGGGGGTGTAACCATGAAAAAGCACAATGATTTTGATATGGATGATCTGAATCCGGATATGGACGACACCCAGCCCGCACCCAAGGAAAAGCCCTTTTCCTTCAACGACCTGGACTTAGGGCTGGACTTCGACCTGAGCTTCCTGGACGACATTGAGGATCCCGAGGAAGCCAAGGAGCCTGCAAAGCCCGCCGCCCCCCAGGAGCCGGTCAAGCGTCCTGCCCAGACTGCCCCCACGGCTCCGGCTTCCCAGAATGTCCGGCGGCCTGCCCCGGCCTCCCGCCCGGCAGGTGTCCCCAATGCCCAGCGTCCCGGGGTCAACCCCAATGCCCAGCGTCCCGGGGTCAGCCCCAATGCCCAGCGTCCCGGGGTCAGCCCCAATCCCCAGCGTCCCGCCGCCTCTGCCGGCGGTCAGCGACCCGGCGGCGGTATGCCCCCCCATCCGGCAAACGCCCAGCGTGCCGGCGGCCAGCGTCCCACCGGAACCCCCGGTGCCCGGCCCGCACAGCGTCCGGCGGGCAGCCCCAACGCTCAGCGGCCTGCCGCCAGACGGCCTATGCCCACCCAGGAGCCGCCCGTCAGCCAGAAGAAGAAATCCGGCCCCCGGCTGGGCGGCGTGATTTTCTACACCCTGTATTTCCTGTTCATTCTGGTGTTCTTCCTGGGTACCTTCATCGGCCTGAACTGGCTTCACGGCTGGCTCACCGACTTCGAGCTGGCGCAGCCCGCCCCCAAGGCGGAGCAGGTCTTCACCCAGCTGTTCACCAACCCTGACTGGGGCGCCCTGTATGAATCTGCCGGTGCCAAGGATTCCGCCTATGAGGGTAAGGACGCCTATGTCACCTACATGAAGAACAAGGTAGGCGATCAGAAGCTGACGTATCTGGAAACCTCCGCGGGCCTGTCCGGCGACAAGAAGTATGTAGTTCGCCTGGGCAGCGAAAAGGTTGCCTCCTTCACTCTGACGGACAAGAACAAGGCCACCGGCACCGACAAGCTGGAGGATCTGAAGAAAATCCCCGACTGGCAGCTGGGCTCTGTGGAGGTCTACTTTGACCGGGCAGGCACCTACTATGTGGTCAAGCTGGACGGGCACACCGCCTTTATCAACGACGTTCCCCTGGACGACAACACCATCATCCAGGTAGCCACCACCCGGGCGGAGGATTATCTGCCTGAGGGCACCACCGGTGCCAGCATGTGCACCCAGCAGGTGGACGGCCTGATGGCTCAGCCTGTGGTCACCATCTTCGACAAGAGCGGCACTCAGATGGAAGTCACCTACGACGAGGCCACCCGAACCTTCACCGAGCGACTGGAAAGCAACACCATGAACGATGACCAGCGGGCCGCCGCCGTCAAGGCAGCAGAAACCTACTGCAACTGGATGCTGGCTGTGGACAACGACCGTGGCCATGCTGCCCAGATTTTTGACCCCACCGGCGAGGCCTACAAGTCTCTGACCAGCATTACCAAAGACAATCTGTGGGTTCAGAGCAACAACGGCTTCACCCTGGACAATATGAACGTCACGGATTTCGCCCTGTACAACGGGGATATCTTCTCCGTTCGGGTCACTCTGGACGTGAACGTCACCCGTACCGACGGCACCATCAAAACCTTCCCCTATGCCTCCAGCCTGTTCTTCCGGAAGAACGACGCCGGCAAGTGGATGTGCTTCAACTCCACCAACGTGGACGTGTCCCAGCCCGTAGGCCGGGTGCGCCTGACCTTCATGAACGGCGAAACCGAGGTGCACAGCCAGTTCTACGGCACCGACGCCAAGGAAATTGTGACCCCTGTGGTCTCCACCCCCGAGGGTAAGGTCTTCACCGGCTGGGTCACCATCGACCAGGACGAAAACGGTGCCAAGGTCTATAACCTTCAGTTCCAGCCCGACGACGAGGGCAAGGTTTCCATCCCCGACGGCGTGACCCTGAAGCCCATGACCCTGTATGCCCTGTTCCAGAACCCCGGTGAGCAGACCACCATCCCCTCGGCCTCCGCCGAAACCACCGCCGAAACCACTGCGGAAACCACCGCGGCAACGGAAGGAGCGTGACCCATGGCAGCCTTTCTGAATCAACTGGCCCTTTCCTTTGACCTGCCCATTCTGGACTGGATTCAGGCCAACCTCCAGTCTCCCCTGATGGACAAGGTCATGCCCATCATCACCCTCTTCGGCGAGGGCGGCGTGTTCTGGATTGCCTGGGCGGTGCTCATGCTGATTCTCCCCAAAACCCGAAAAATCGGGATTTCCATGCTCTTCGCCCTGATTCTTGGGCTTCTGGTGTGCAACATCACCCTGAAGCCCTTGGTTGCCCGGATACGACCCTATGATTTACAGGCTCAGCTGGGCGTTACCATCAACCTGTTAATTAAGGAGCAGAGCGACTTCTCCTTCCCCTCCGGCCATACCATCGCCTCCTTTGAGGCGGCGGTGGTGCTGCTGAAATACAGCAAGAAAATGGGCATTCCGGCGCTGATCATTGCCATCGCCGTGTCCTTCTCCCGTCTGTATCTGTATGTACACTATCCCTCCGATGTGCTGGTTTCCATGGTGCTTGGTACGCTGTTTGCCTTCCTGGGCTGCGCCCTGGCAAATCTCATCAAGCTTCCCAGCGTAAAAAAAGGAAGATTTGAAAAGTAAAAAATACCGGGGCGGTTCCATCGAACCGCCCCGGTACTTTTTTTACTTGTTTACAGAATGGCGG
>ENA-ORSL01003152-ORSL01003152.1-human-gut-metagenome-genome-assembly--contig:-NODE-3152-length-10993-cov-4.417261_pt1 | contig 10993 bp, 12 predicted proteins | sample MGYA00242190_ERZ509157 | MGnify/ENA primary metagenome ERZ509157 (study PRJEB26280, sample SAMEA2338664) | human gut metagenome | biome: human gut; feature: human-associated habitat; material: faeces...
TAATACATAAAAGGTTGCAAATCTGTTACTTTCCTATTACACAAAAAAATAGTTAACTACTTATTTGTAATTAACTATTGCACTTTTTACATCACTAAAATAATATTTTTCATTTTTTACTCAATGTTCTTGTAACATTATCAATAAAACCATCATATACCTGCATTACATCTACTTGTCTATTCTTTTTTATTCTATAAATAAGACTTGAACATGTAACTCCAAAAATTCCAGATGCTATTGCTTCTACATCACCATCATAAAATTCCCCATTTGCAATTCCTTCATTTACTATTTTTTCAATGATTTTGATATATTGAAAAACTGCCTTTTTACACTTTTTATTTTTCTCTTCTTCACCCCATAATTGTGAAAAAACAACATTAAGGAAATACTCGTATTTTACAATTATCTTTATTTGTATTAGTATAACTGCTTTTATTTTTTCTAACGCAGTAGTACAGTTCTTGGTCTTTATTTCTATATTGTTTTTCAATAATTCAAATCCTTCTTTTAATAACATATCAAATATATCTTCTTTTTTAGAAAAATGATAGTATAGAGATCCTTTTGCCACTCCTGCTATTGCTGTTATTTCTTCAACACTTGTATTATCATATCCCTTTTCTGAAAACATTTTGATTGCTGTATTAAAAATTCTTCTTTTTGTTTTATTCATTATAATTACTCCTCTTTCATACCACTTTTTATAAAATTAAATATCTTATTATACATTTTATATATTTGACTTACGTTTTTTATTTATCAATTAATGACTTTACATTTCAAATTCATATATGATGAAGTGAAATACTTGTACTGCTGAAAAGATAAAAGTCTGTGCAGAGTATAGATGGTTTCTGATATTCCGTTTGAACATGAAATGCCATATTTCTCATTCTCTATAAAATTATTCTATATTATGTTCTAATCATTTTCAACAATAGTTTTAATTTAACAATTATTTTCTTTTTTATAACACTTTTCTTATGCAGCGTACAGAGAGTATGGTATAATACTTTTGTATTCCGTTAGACAATTAAGGAGGTATTTTATTTATGGATGACAGATTACCTAAACATTTAAGAGACTATTTAAATTTTAGTTCAAACTTAAATAAGTCTGCTAGTACAATTCGCGAATATAGATATGATCTAGTTAATTTCTTGCGCTTCATTAAATGGACTGATCTGAAGACTCATAATAAGAAACTAAAAATAGAAGATATTGATACAATTTCTGATATTAATTCTGATTTTCTTAACAGGATTGATATTAATGATATATATGAATATATGGGATATTTAAAGGACGTTTGTCAAGATACAGCAACTACTCGTGCTCGTAAGGTCGCTAGTATAAAAGGCTTCTTTAAGTATTTGCATATTAAAGCTAGGGTTATTGATGATAATCCTGCAAAAGAACTTGAGAGCCCTAAATTAGGAAAAAGATTACCGAAGTTTTTAACACTTGAACAAAGTACAACTCTTCTTGATTCTGTTAGAAATGCACCAATTACAGGAAAACAACACGATAATAGGATTAGAGATTATGCTATAATTACATTATTTTTAAATTGTGGTATGAGACTTTCTGAATTGGTAAGCATGAATATAAGCCACATTAAATTTGATGAAGCAATGCTTACTGTTATAGGAAAAGGTAATAAAGAAAGAACTATATATTTAAATAAAGCGGCAATGGATGCTATTAAAGAATATCTTGAAGTTCGTCCTGAAGCCTCAATTGAGTGCACTGAAAAAGACAAGGATGCTTTGTTTTTGAGTGAAAGAAGAATTAGAATTAGTAAAAGAACTGTTCAAAATTTAATAAAAAACTATTTGAAAGTGTACTGTGGTTTGGGTGATAATTATTCTACTCATAAATTAAGACATACTGCTGCCACATTAATGTATCAATATGGCAATGTCGATATTAGAGCTTTGCAAGAAATACTTGGACATGAGAGTGTTGCTACTACTGAAATATACACTCACGTTGATAACTCACAAATAAGAGAAGCTGTTGAAAGTAACCCATTAGCAAATTATAAGCCTAAACAAAATTAATATTATTAATGTGCTAAAAGCTCAATGGAATAACTAACTTCTTTGGGCTTTTTCTATGCTATAAGAGAATAATTTTTTACTTTTCTACTGTATAAAAAAACTTCAACTTATATGAGAATTTTTTCTACCTTTATTTATTTTATTTTTTATATTTGTGTTGGAATTTTTAATTCTTGCCCAACATATATTATAGAGTTTTCTAAATTATTAATCTCTTTTATCTCATATATATTTTTATTTACGTTTCCGCCTATATTGTTTGCGATAGACCAAAGTGTGTCTCCTTCAGAAACTACAATGCTATCATATTGTATTGGTGCTGCAGAAAAAACTCTTGTTGTAAGCATACTTGTTATAAAAGATAAAATGCAAACTATTATTATCATTGAAATTATAAATCTTGGTAAATTAACTATTTTCATATATATTGCCTCCTTAGAACATTTGTTCTTATTACAATTAATATAATATACGAACAACTGTTCTTTGTCAATGCTTTTTTTTACTTTTCTCTTGCATAAAAAAAGACTCCAAGATTTTTTAAATCTCAGAGCCATTTACTTGTTATTATTTATTTAACTAATCTTAAAGCTTCTTTTGCTATTATAATCTCTTCGTTTGTTGCTATAACAAACATTTTTACTTTTGAGTCTTCTGTGCTTATTACACCTTCGTACATTTCATCACCCAAGTGTGAATCATCATATTTTATTCCAAATTCTTCAAGACCATCAATGCATCCTTTAACTATCTCTGGATTGTGTTCTCCTATTCCACCTTCAAAAGTTATGCAATCAATATGTCCTAAAACAGCCATGTATGCACCAATATATTTTCTTACTCTATAGCAAAGAACATCAAGTGCCATTGCAGCACGAGCATCTCCTGAGTCACGAAGGATTCTTAAATCTCTTATATCACCTGTTTTTCCAGATAATGCAAGAAGACCAGATTTTTTGTTTAATATATTTAGCATTTCATGTATATCAATTCCTCTTCTGTCCATTATAAATTCTATGATTGCAGGATCTATATCTCCAGATCTTGTTCCCATTACTAGTCCTTCTAATGGAGTGAATCCCATTGATGTATCTACACATTTACCATTTTTAACAGCTGTTATTGAAGAACCATTTCCTAAATGACAAGAAATCATATTAATTTCTTCTGGTTTCTTTCCTAATAGTCTTGCTGCTTCTAATGTTACAAATTCATGTGACATACCATGTGCACCATATCTTCTAACACCGTCTTTTTCATACCAGTCATATGGCAATCCATACATAAATGCCTTTTCTGGCATTGTTTGATGGAATGTTGTATCAAATACTAATACTTGAGGAATTCCTTCCATTGTTTCAAAACAAGCGTTTATACCTTGTAAAGCTGCTGGATTATGAAGTGGTGCATATGGAATTGATTTTGTCTTGAATCTTTCTAAAACTTCTGGTGTTACAAGTGTAGATTCTTTAAAGAAAGGACCTGCATTTACTATTCTATGTCCTATTGCAGAGATCTCTTTTAAAGATTTTACTGCTCCTATTTTCTCGTCTGTTAGGTATTTTACTACAGCTCTAAATGCTGCAACGTGATCAGGAAGTGGTAATTCTTCTTTCACCTTGTCTCCTGCACTTTTATATTCTATAAAAGGACTACCAATTTCTCCTTCTGCTGCGCCTATTCTATCGCATTTTCCTTTTGCTAGTACTTTCTCATTTTCCATATCTATTAATTGGAATTTTAATGATGAACTACCGCAATTTACTACTAATATTTTCATTTTTTCCCCCCCTGAACGAAAGTAAATTCGTTCTATATTAAATTTTATATTTATTCAGCTTGAAGAGCTGTTATAGCCACAACACCTACTATGTCATCAGCACTACATCCTCTACTTAAGTCATTTACTGGTCTTGCTATACCTTGTGTTATCGGACCGTATGCTTCTGCTTTTGCAAGTCTTTGAACTAATTTATAACCAATGTTTCCAGCATTTAAATCTGGGAAAATCAATACATTTGCTTTTCCGGCAACGCTACTATTAGGAGCTTTTTGAGCAGCTACTGCAGGTACTATTGATGCATCTAATTGTAATTCACCATCTACGTTTAGTTCTGGTGCTTTTTCTTTAACAAGTTTAGTTGCATTAATAACCTTTGATGTCATATCTGTAAGTGGTGCACTTCCCATCGTAGAATATGAAAGCATAGAAATTCTTGGTTCAAATCCTGTTAATGCCTTCCAGCTTTTAGCAGAAGATATTGCTATTTCTGAAAGTTCATCTTCATTAGGATTTACATTAAGACCACAGTCAGAGAATAAAAACATACCATTTTCTCCAAGTTCACAATTAGGAACATTCATTATAAAGAATGAAGAAACTAATTTAACCCCAGGAGCTGTTTTTAGTATTTGAAGTGAAGGTCTCAAAGTATCAGCTGTTGAGCAAATGCTTCCTGCTACTAGACCATCAGCGTCTCCCATTTTAACCATCATTGTTCCAAAGTATATATTGTCTTTTAATATTTCGTTTGCTTTTTCTAGAGTCATCCCCTTAGCTTTCCTAAGTTCATAAAATGCATTAGCATAATCATTAAATTTATCAGAAGTTACTGGGTTTATGATTTCAATATCAGAAGTTTTGATATCACCAGCATTTTGTTCAATTTTTTCTCTTTCACCAATTAATATAACCTTTGCAAATCCCTCATCTGTTATTTTTCTTGCTGCCTCAATCACTCTAATATCGTGTCCTTCAGGAAGTACAATAGTTTTGTTTAAAAGCTTTGCTTTTTCTTTAATAGTATCAATAAAGCTCATATTATACAACATCTCCTCTTTTGATTTCTTAAAAATTCCGTTTTGATTATACAACGATTCACTCTATTTTTCAATACTTTGAATTGTATTTTAACTTCCAGAATAGATAAAAACATTGATTTAAAGTCATATATGGAGTATTATGTTTAAAAATAAAAAGAAGGTGATTTAAAATTATACTAGAATATGAAGTTTCAAAAGCAGAAAATGGTTCAAAAATATCTCATATATTGCGTGATAAATTACATATTTCAGCAAGACTATTAAATAAATTGAAAATGAATGAAAAAATACTGGTGAATGGTATTCCTGTTTTTTCAAGCTATATTGTACATTTGGAAGATAAAATTAAAGTATATATAGATTTTGAAGAGGAAGATAATATTTTGCCAGAAAAAATGCAATTGGATATATTGTATGAAGATGATTATATAATTGCTGTAAATAAGCCAGCAGGCATTGTTGTACATCCTTCTTCTTATCATCCTAATGGAACACTTGCAAATGGAATCAAGTTTTATTTGAATAACAAGAAAAAGATTCGTGCTATAAATAGATTAGATCGTGACACATCTGGAATTGTATTATTTGCTAAAAATGAATACATACAAGAATTGATGATACAACAAAAAGTAATTCGTAAAGAATACTTAGCTATTGTGACAGGGGTTATGAAAAATAAAACTGGTAAAATAGATTTGCCAATAGCTAGAAAAGAAGGTTCAATAATGGAAAGAGAAGTTAGTTTGAATGGTCAAAAAGCCATTACTTACTATGATGTTATTAGTGAATCATCTGACAAATCTCTTTCTTTAGTTCATGTAGAATTAGCTACAGGACGTACTCACCAGATTCGCGTACATTTTGCTTATTTTGGAAATTATATTTTAGGCGATTCACTTTATGGAACAGAAACAAAAATTATAAATAGGCAATCCTTGCACGCTTGGAGAATATCATTTGCTCACCCAATAACAAAAGAAAATGTTACAATAGAGGCTCCTCTTTTTGATGATATGAAAAATGTAATTGAAACATATAATTTATAGAAATATATATTCTTATATAAAATAGAAAAATTCCTAAATCATTGAAAGCATTCAAGTTGCTATTCTTTGATTTAGGAATTGAATTGTAGTTTAAAATTTTACTCTATGCGTATAAAATTCAAATTGCAAGTACTACAGAACATGCAAGTATTGCAATTGCTATTATTAGAAGCAAGAGCAATATAATTATTACCTACTTGACAAAGTATGCCACTTCTTTTTACAAGAGTATTTCCAACAACGAATTCGCAACAACATCTTCTACCAATGTTATTAGCGAGTGCATCATTTAAATTTCTATCACTTGCACCTAATGTGGCTGTGTTATTTCTAGAATTACAGCTATTGCAAGGACAATTATTTGTTCCTAAATTTCCATTGTCATTACATGCACTACAATTAGATGAACTTGTTCCGAGATTTCCTGTATTATTTCCACAACCACAGTTGTTAGAATCATTTAAGTCAAGTACTCCCATATTATTGTTGTAAAGGTTGTTGTTATTTATACCTAAATTTCCCCAAGTATTACAAGCACACATTTATATTTTCCCTCCTTATAATGAACTTAACCATTTAGTATATAATACGAGATATAAATAAAAGTGTGACAAGAAAGACTGAAAATCTTCGCTTTTCAGTCTTTAGACCCTTGAGAGTTTTCAACTGAAAAAGAGAAAATCTCTCGCACAAGAAAGATGAAAATCTTCGATTTTCATTCTTTCGTCCCTCGAGAGTTTTCGACCGAAAGGAAGAAAATCTCTCGCATAAATTAAAGTTTTTTTGTGTAATAGGAAAGAAAATCAATACATAAAAGGTTGCAAATCTGTTACTTTCCTATTACATAAAAAAGGATCTGCCATATAAGCAAATCCTTTTCATATATAAGAGCAAATCTGTAAGCCGGGTTCTGTATTAGATAATCATTTATCTAGGACATATATTGCTATATGCCTCAAGCCACATAAATAAAAAGAAAAGACGAGCAATCTATATATTCTTTTTGTGTTGCTCCAGGTGGGGTTTACATAGCAGATATGTCTCCATATCTCTGGTAGGCTCTTACCCTGCCTTTCCATCCTTACCTCTAAAAAAGAGGCGGTTTATTTCTGTTGCACTTTCCTTAGAGTTACCTCCACCAGCCGTTAGCTGGCACCCTGCTCTGTGGAGCCCGGACTTTCCTCTCGTGCATAATGCACCAGCGATTATCTGACTTACTCCGTTAATTATATTACGCTTTTTTGAGTGTTATGTCAAGTATAAACAAGTTATATAACATTATTAATATTTTCTTCTGTTAAGTTTTTATATGAAAGCTCTATTTTCTTAGCTGTTCCTATATATTGATTTATCCATGCATTATAATCTTGTTGATTAATAGGTTTTCTTGAGCTATAAGTTCCGTCTGACATTATATAGTAAACTACACCATCACCACTTTTATCTACATCTGTTGGATATGGAGTACCATCATAATCTTTTGCTGCAAGTTCTTTATCCCACGCATCTACAAAAGCAACTAAATCATACGAATCTGTTTCTTTATTATATTTATATAATGAATATGGCCATAGTTTATCTCCTGCAAGACCCTGGTTGTGAGAAGCTGGATTTGTGATTACTCCATTATCATAAAACTCTGTTGATGGTGAACCTAGATATTTTTGATTATATGTTTTAGATTCAGTATAAAATACATATTTATACTGAATAACAAACTTATTACTATACTGCTTCCCCATATTGATTTTATATAAGTTTTGGCTTTTTCATAATTTGTCTTTATTTTTATCTTTTTGTCTAGTAAATTATTTAAAAGTTCTTCTTTTCCATCTGAATTAATGTCAGCTATTGCAAACATATTGTCTGATAATGCACCGAATACAGAATCACCAGAATCATCTGCCTCGTAGAATAATTCTGTTCCGTCTGGTAACGTATGATTATTATAAATTTCTTCTAGAGCCTTTTTATATGCTCTTAATACCTCTGTATCTTTTTTAACTATTTCTGTTTTTGAACCACTTTCACCAGATATCTCGCCAGATGAAATTATTCCACCACCATTAACTGGTTCATTATTGCTATTTCTAAAAGACATAACAGCAAATATAATGCACACACAGATTAAAATTAATAAAATTGCTATTAAAATAACATTACCTTTCTCATTCATTTTTTTACTATTCATAATTATCTCTCCCTCTTCAAATTTAATATTACCTTATTGCCATGAATAATTGTATAACTATATTTGATAAAATTCAACCAAATATATTGTTTGAACAAATAATTTGACGCTAAAATACATAAGAAAGTTTCAAAAAAATTCCTAAGAATTAATAATTTTAACTCTTAGGAATTTGGAAAACTTAATCAAAAATATAAATCATTTCTATCTTAGTTATCTTTCCGTTTTTTATATAAAAATTCATTTCGGCTCCTAATAAATTGTCATCACTTTTTGATGGTTCTTTGTATTGATATACAATGTTTTGGATTTCTTCTGTATTTATTCTACTCAAATCACTAATGTATGTTCCTTGCAATTTTTCTAATTTATCGCCCACTCCAATTCCTTTTGGCGTTTTATAATTTGGAGAAGTTGTTTCAATTTTATTTATATAATACTTTCCAACAAATGTATTAAGAAGTGCAGTTACTGTAATATCGTCATAAGTATATGTTCTCCACATATATCCATCACCTTTATCAAACTCTGATTTTACAGGTTCTTTTTTGAAGTTTGTTATATCATCTTTTAATATAACTTTTATGTTGTTTGTATCAATCAAAGAAAATTCTTCATCCAACGTATTGTCGACTTCTATATCAGAAAATCCAAATTTTTCATAAGATTCTATAAGTTTATTTTTCAATTCATCACCACTAACACTAGAAAAGTCAACATCTGTTGTAGATACCCATTCAATATTTGCAAACTTTAATTCTAGATTGCTAAATAATTTGTTTTCAATTAGTGCATAATCTTCTGCTGTTATTTCTTTATTATTAGCATCTTTCAAAGTTACGTTTGGATTGCTATCAGTATAAACTGTATTTCTATATGCTATTGTTTTCTCGTAAAGTCTTCCATTTTTCAAAACAATATCTTGTTTATTCTCATAGTATTCAGCAGCACTTGCTTTAACCAAATCATCAAAAATATAATGATATTCATTTGCTGCTTTATCAATAAATACTTTAACAGTTGGAAGCATTATATCGGCTTCTGAAGATCCCTCTTCAACATTTCTTTCTATCTTATTTAATCCATTTAAACCTTCATTAACCTCATAATAATTGCTATATGTATAAATTCCTGTTCCTTGACAAGATGATGCTATTATTTCAAGCCTGCCGTTTTGATCTAAATCTGTAATTGCGTAACCATAAGGTGCGTATATATCTTCATCTGTCGAAAGATTCCACGTATCAATGTTGTTCATAATTACATCTATTTGTTTCTCAACATTAATGGCTTTTGTTTGCTCCTTTTCTCCACTATTTTTTGTATCACCACTTATATTATTAGACATAACTTTGGTCTTATTATTAATTGATATAAATGCTCCCACAATAATTACTAAAACAATTAAAATTATAACTACAGCAACTCCAACAGAACCTTTTTTGTTTAAAATATTACTAAATCTCTTTTTGGCACTTTTTTCATTTTCACTAAATCCAGTAGAAAGTACAGGTGCTTTTAAATGTTTGTTTTTCATATTAACTTCTCTCCTTTTTCATTGTTTTTAATATTACTCTTGAATAATTTTTCCTGTCATCTAAATTTAAATCTTTTGTTACAAAGTCATCACATGTATATTCAATATCTTTATCTGCACACCTCCTCATGATATATACAAATGGATTAAACCAATGAATCACATTTGCTAATACAAGAACAGTTTTATACCAAATATCCTTACGTTTATAATGAGTAAGCTCGTGCTTAAAAATCAATTTTAACTCGCTATCATTATATTCAATCTCTGGCATAAGAATTTTTGGATTAAAAAATCCAATCAATACTGGAGAATCTATTAAATTACATTTGTATACATCAATTTTATTATGTATGTTTAATTCTTTTTTCACGTCATCACAAATCAAAGAATCAAACTTAACTAAATGTTTCTTAATCATAAAAACGAACGCTAAGTAGTTTGTAATATAAAACATCCCAAATAAAATCATTCCAATAACCCAAATATTTTTAAGTAAATCTACTATACTTATTTCGTTATTTATACTACTTGCATTTTTTTGTTCCACTTCTTTTGATGGTGAGTTTATTTGCGTAGATTGATTTGCATCAACATTTGAAATACTTTTATTTGGATTTACTGGATATATGCTTATAGGGTAGGAATTGTCGTTGTTATTTTTGCCAAAAGACATACTAATACCAATTTTTGTTTCTGGTGGAGTTATATTAATTATTGGAACAAGAAGCCTAATTGCCACACATAGCCAAACAATATATTTCCATTTAGCTGTATATTTGTTTGATAAAAAATTAGATAAAACAAGCATAAGTAGTATTACTATAGACATGCCAATTGTTATTTCAATGTATGTTTTAAACACTATTTTGCCTCCTCAATAAATCGGTCTAGTTCTTTAATCTCTTTTTTAGATAGCTTCTTTCCACCGTATAATGAAACAAGTAAACTTGAAATAGAGTTTTGGTGCATCTGTTTTAAAAAATTTTTGCTTTCTCTTTGTAGATACTTTTCTTTTTTCTCTATTGCAGTGTAATAGTTTATCTTTCCTACTTTTTCGCACTTTACAAAACCTCTTCGTACTAAGCGATTTAGTAAATTTAATAATGTTGGTTTTACCCAGTTCTTGTTTAGCACTTCCATAAGGTATTCAGATGTTACTGTTTCATTTGCGTCCCATATTGCCATCATGATTTTTAGTTCAGCATCTGGCAATCTTTGATTATCTTTCATACGCCCCTCCCTTTTAGATTTATCTGATTTGCTTATATTATACATTTGTCTAAAATAAATGTCAAGGAAAATCTTGTATGAAAATTTCTAATAT
>ENA-ORSL01003155-ORSL01003155.1-human-gut-metagenome-genome-assembly--contig:-NODE-3155-length-10991-cov-2.637893_pt1 | contig 10991 bp, 8 predicted proteins | sample MGYA00242190_ERZ509157 | MGnify/ENA primary metagenome ERZ509157 (study PRJEB26280, sample SAMEA2338664) | human gut metagenome | biome: human gut; feature: human-associated habitat; material: faeces...
GGCAAGCCGCTTTGTCGAGCTTTCCGTCCTCCGGCTGCAGGGCGATCTCCGCCAGTGCCTGAATCTGACCGGGGCTAATGAAAAACAGCGCACCCGTTTTGAGTTTTTCCTTGTCCTCTTTGACCTTCACGCCGGCAGCCTCCAGCACCTTCTGCGCCAGCTGCTGCGCCTTTTTCTCAGAGAGCTCAGACTGCAGCTCCAGAATCTTTCCGGCGATGAGATCGACCACCAGTTTCGTCCGCTGGCCGACATCGCCCGCCGAGAGCATCTCCCGGAATTTCAGGCGCATGGCGCGCTTCCACGCCTGACTGGACACTCTGGCGCGCGTCACGCCGCCATAGACAGCGGTCTTCGGGCTGCCGGTATCGTCACGGTTCACACAGCTCGGCGGAACGGTCTGAAGTACATGGACGTCTACGTAAATTCTCTCATTGTTATGCATGGTCGTCATCCTTTCCCTGTTCAGTCCGGAACGCGTTCCGGTAAAAATCCTGTCCCCAGCGCAGACGGACTCTTGCAGCTCCGTCCGGCGTCTGGAATTCGTACAAATCTCCGGCCAGCTCCACATAGTCCAGCGGAATGTCCTCGCTTCTCAGAAGCTGGACCAGCCCGCGCAGATGGTGCAGGCACTCCGGCATGCTCCGCGCAGTGGCGAAGGCATTGAATCTCCGCTGCACCGCCTTGAGCCGATCCGTGTCATTTCCGGCAAGTTTCCGGATCGCCATGCCCAGACGCTGCCCGTCCGCGTGCATCGACCGCTGCGCGCCCTGCTGGTGCAGCGCATACAGCGTCAGCGCGCCCGACACCGCCCATTCAGCCCAGGTCGGCTCGCCGGTGCTGCTCATCAGCTCCTCCGGAAAGTCCCGAAACAGCAGTCCCCAGAGCTCCGGCAGGTCTCCGGGCGCTTTTCCGATGCCGCGGCGCAGATTTGCCAGATCCGCGCGGATCAGGTGCGGATTGGGCTCATGCTGCCACGATTCCAGCCGTCTGCGCACGTAGCTTTTCACCTTTGCTTTTTGGTCACTCATCAGCTACCTCCTCATTCTGTTGCATTCTTTAGCAGGGACTTCAGGCTTTTCAAATAGCGGTTGTATTCCGTTGGCGAAGAATAAAACACACTTTTTCGCTCTCCGTTCGTCTGAGTAAAGAAACGGTCATTCGTATCGGCCATTTCGTTCACAACCCAACGACCTGTAAATGCAGCCGTCCCGGCATCCCGTACCATCTCTCTGCCCAAATTGTCCGCAATTCTGAATACAATCCTACGCCAACACTGTTGCTCCTGCGCGCGGGTGTTCTCGTCATCTCCATGCTGAGTGCCAATGTGTGCGAGCCACTCTCTGAACGGCAAATCAACAGCGGCATAGAGCAAACGCATGCCTTCATCACGTTGTGACTGACACGCCTTCTTTCCAGCCCCCTCCAGCTGTCCTCCTTGTGCCAAATAGAGTCCCTCTGCCAAAGTGGCCAACGTTCTCGCCACCTTATCAATGAGGTGAATTTCGCCGCCAACGAGCAAAATCCATAGTTCACCAGCTGTATCAAGCAGGCTCATTTGAAAATCCAAATGATCCGAGACGATATCCGTAATCGAACCTTTGTTCGAATCATATGTGACGCCAACAGAAGCGATATGGACATATTTTCTTGGAATGACATTTTTTCTGCGCAGCTCCGTCAGCCATGCAACTATCCCTGGAATGTGTGCATCTTCACGCCTTCCAAGAATCACCTCAAAGTCTCTCCACATCTGCCGCTGCGAATCCACAAACGCCGGAACAAATTGCGGCGCAGCATTTTTCGGTGTCTTGCCCGCTCGCCAGAGTGTCATCTGCTCGGAAAATGCATTTACTCTGCCCTCTTTACCAAAAAAATCACCACCTGTTGAGGAAAAACCGGTAACCCGGTTTTCTTCGCGGCTCAAAATCAATCTGCGAGACTGCAATGTCAAAAGCTCTGCCTGATTATCCGGCAGGAGAATCTCCCTTTTCTTAGCCGTTGTCATTGTTGGCCGTTCCCATGCTGGCTTGTTTTCCGCCCACATATCTCTTCCGTCTTTCAGGAAAACAAGGTTAAGCATCAGTGTTTCAAACAGGTTTTCTCCAATTGCATATACATTAACACGATCCCCGAGCCATCCGCACCCAGTCCCGGTCTCTTTTTTGGTTGAAGCACTATCGTCAAAGCCAATCAGTGTCACGAGCCATCGTGCCGCCTCTGCATAGCTTAAAGTTTCCTTCTCTTCGCCGACGCGAAGCGGGAACAGGCGCATTTTATGGGCGCTCTCTGACAATTCCCCATTCAGTTTTGACGCTTTGAATTTCGTCCCCACCGCCGCAGCCGGGACTTGATAAAATGGGTACTCCGGATGAAAGAGCCAGAAGCGATCCTTCCACGTCTCCAGGTATGCCCGGATAGGCTGCTCCGGAAAACGTCCGGCATTCCACAACGTCTGCCAGCGCCGGACGGCAGCCCTGCGATCCTCGATCGGGTCATTGTCCCCCTCCGGGTCTACGCGGTAGAACACCGTCTGCAGGATCGCCAGCAGCAGGCGCAAAAGCGCCACATCCTGTGTCGGCAGCTCGCCAGCCGCTGATACCTGTGACTGTTTAAGAGCACCTGCATCAGTGAGCATTCCTCAACCGCACAGTCCTCGGTCATCACCCGGATCCAAGGCTCATTCAGCAGGTTGAATTCCATTTGTTCCATGCGTCTCCTCCTCTTCTGTTAATCCGACTTGCGGGTCATATCGCAGTGTCTTACCGGCCAGCTGCGCTGTACCGGCCGCATCCAAGATCAAAAACAGTTCGCCTTTCAGCATCGGTGCCTGCAGCCACAGCGGCAGAGACTGACGTGTTTGATCCTCAAGCGCTTTCAGCACTGCATCCACACAGTATCGCGCGCTGAAATTCGACGGCAGCCGCAGACGCTGTGCCGCGATCCAGCGCGCCTCATCGGCGCTTGGCTGGGTATCCGCGCGCAGGAGTGTCCCCTTTTGTACACCGGAGAGCAGCAGCATGCCGTCTTCCGACCGCTGCACGACCAGAACCTCAACAGCTGCCGTCCCGTCACGGACCGCCGCCTGCGCCTGAAGATCCGTAAACCGGTCGATGTCATCCATCATACCGACCAGCGAATCATAGACGTCGTGCTGCGCCAGCAGATAAACCTCAGCCTTGCGCTTTTGGCGCTTCTGCTCATTTTGATAGTCTTCATATGCCTCACCGGCATCCTCGCCCGGCTCCGGCGGAAAGCGCACCGCATCGTAGGTCCGCTGCACAAGCGGAGAAATATCCTCCGGTAAACAAATACGTTCCGGCAGCAGCCGCCGCGTGCGCAGCAAGAGATAGTCCCCGTACACAGCCCGGCTTCCGGCATCCAATTCTCCGAGCGCGCCCATGACCAGACAGCGCGGTGTTTCCAGTCCCTGCGGTCTGGTGCGTGTATGCCGGTGCAGACGGCCGATGCGCTGCAGCAGCAGATCCATCGGGCACAGATCTGTGATCAGCAGGTCAAAATCCAGATCCAGCGACTGTTCCAGCACCTGCGTGCCGATCACCAGCACGCCGCGCCGCACCTGCGCATCTGATGTCTTGCCGACGCACCGTAAGATCTCCTGCTCATGCTCCAGCCGATCCGGCGCCAGAAAGCGCGAGTGATCCATCAGGATCACTGCATCCGGATAAGATTGACGCAGTATCTCGCGCAGCATCTGCGCCCGCTTGACGGTATTGACGATCAGTCCGACGCAGCCGTTGCTGAGCGCCTCGCCCGCCGCTTCAAGCGCCCGAGCCTGCTCCACGCGCTGCACACTGACGGTGCGCCCTGCGCCCTGCGCAGAGGCACCGGCCATATGTACCGTCTCATCCTCCGTCCAACTCAGCAGCGGATAGTCCTGACACGCGGCGATCGCCGCATCCGGCGGCTTATTTGACCCAAGGTAGGCGCGCAGCAGCTCCGCTCTGCGCTGCCCCGGAAGTGTGGCCGACAGCAGGATCACCGGCACATGATAAGCACCCAGCCAGTTCAGCACGCGATCCAGATAGGTATTCATATACGCGTCATAGGCATGGCACTCGTCCAGAATGACCACCTTACCGGTCAGGCCAAGCTGGCGCAGCATCACATGTTTTCGGTTCAGCGCAGCCATCAGCAGCTGATCCACCGTACCGACCACCAGATTTGCCAGCAGCTTTGTCTTTCGGCCGCGGAAGAAAGCATGGGTCTGCAGCGGATCGGCATCCGTTTCACCCTGCTCGATCTGTACGCACCCGGATGCCAGGCATGCAAATTCTGCGTTCATCTCCGCCTGCCCGTGCACCAGCTCCACCGCGACCCGCATTGCGTCCGGCTGGTGCCGTGCCCACTGCGTCATGCGGGTAAACATCGCATTCGATGTCGCCTGAGACGGGAGGAAAAACGCAGCTCCGCCCAGGCCAAAGCGATTCATCAGGATCTCGGCCGCGGCCAGCGCCGCCTCCGTCTTGCCATGTCCCATCGGTGCCTCAAGGATCATCACACCCGGCGTTTTCATTGTCCCCGCGACCTGCTCCACCTGCTGCTGGACGAGATTGGGCGCAAAGCCGAAACGCCGCTGAAAATAGTCCCCCGTGCTCCAGTCGGCAGAGACGTTCCACGGCTGCGGCAGATCCAGCTTCTGCAGCGCCCGCTCGGCGCGGCGCGGATCGTAACCGTCCGGCAGCTCGTCCATAGAGATGAGCGGGAAATATGCCGTGTTGCTGGCGATCCAGTCTGCCATGATCACCAGGCCGCTCAGCGCCATCTGCGCCGCCACCGAACACGCAGCATCACGCGCCGGCGCCCCACATCCGAGCGTATCCTCCGCCCAGCGGATAATATACCGCTGCACCGAGCCCCACAGCGTATCGCTGTCACCCGAACCGCTCCAGCCGAACGCCATAGGTGTATTCTCACAATAGCCGGTAAGCATATCATCTTCGGTCCTGCCGTGATGTGCGCCGACGACGGCCGCGAGGTCATCCGTGAATCCCTCACTGCGCAGGATCTCCGCACCGGCAGCCGCATGCGGGAGATGCACATCCAGCTGCTTTCCCTTTTGGAACCGTATCTCCAGACCGGCCGCTTCCAGACGTTGGCGTAATTCCGGCCGCTCAAGTGTGATTTTTCGCTGAAAATCCGGGGTTGCTTTCCCAATGTCGTGCAGCAGCGCCGCCCGGATCGCCAAGCGGAAAAACTCGTCACGGCGCATACCAAGGCTCACGCAATACTGCTCCGGCAGCCAATATGCCGTCAGATATTCCATAACCGCCGCCGTATCACGCAGGTGGATCAGCAGCGGCAGCCAGAGCTGCGCATCATCCGGCGCGGTCTTGGCGACCAACGTGCGCACGGCGCGCGCAACACGTTCCGCTTCTTCCGCTGTATCATAACGGCGTTCGATACAAACGCCATTCGCTGTCTCACATGTCATCTTCATCACATCTTTCCTGTCAGCACATAATGGATGATGATTCCAATTATACATTGATATCATTTACAATACAAGTTATATCGACATGCACAGACAAATTGTCAGCGCGTGCGGCACATTCACGCACGGTGGTCATTTATAGCGTTTCATGAGCGCGGCGAACGCGCAAACGGGCACAAGCACCAGCAACAGCAGAAAATACATACTGCACATCTCCCTTCCGGATCAGGATCATCCGCTCGCATAGCGGGATCGGTTTCTGTCTCTAATATACAGCACGATATGTCCAATAAAACGGTCACTGAAAGCAGAACACAAAAAAAGCGGCATGCAGAAATTGCATATTGCCGCGCTGTATACTTTCGCATGCTCCGCAAAAAATAGGAGCGGGTCAAGAAACCCAAAACGAGAAAAGGAGATGGAAAACGAAATGGCTACTTCCAACAGCAGCAATCTGGTCAACCCCAATGCCCGTGAGGCGATGAACCGCTTCAAAATGGAGGCCGCCGCCGAAATGGGCGTGAACCTCAAGCAGGGCTACAACGGTGATCTGACGTCCCGTCAGGCCGGCAGCATCGGCGGTCAGATGGTCAAGAAGATGATCGCCGCCTACGAAAACGGCATGCAGTAAGCTGCCGACCATCTTGAGCAACCAAAAAGCAGGGCCGCGGAAATTCCGCGGCCCTGTTGCTGACGATCAGATGATACGTATTCATTTCCCGGGGTAAGCGGCGAAAAACGCCTTGATCACATCCGCCGGTGCGGTGCACGAGCCCTGTATCATGGTGGGCTTGCCGCCGCCGCGGCCGCCGATGGCCGCGTTGATGGCCTTTGCCTCGGCGCGCAGATCAAGTGTGCGGCTGCCGATGATATAGCGATAGCCCTCCGCGTCGCTGCCGGTGAAGGCGGCGCAGACGCCGCCGGCGAGCAGCATGCCGGCATTGACGAATTCACGCATAGCGACCGGATCGTCAAAGCGGTCGATGACGCAGATGCTGCCGGGCGTCTCCTGCAGCAGCTGCAGACGCTGCGCATTGAGCCGGTGCTCAAGCTCTGCGGCCGCAGCCTTGAGCTGCGCGATCTCATCGAGCAGGCGCTGCACAGCCGGGACAACATCCGTCTGCCGCACGGACAGCTGCGCCGAGAGCGCCGCGACCTGCGCGCTCTTTTCCCGATAATCCGTCTGCGCGTCCGCGCCGCACAGGATCGTCACACGGACGCCGCCGCGGTGGCGCATGACGGACGTGAACTTGATCGCGCCGATCTCGCCCGTACAGGACACATGCGGCGCGCAGCAGGCGCAGACATCGTAACCCTCGACCGTCACGATGCGCACATCCTCTTTCAGATCCAGCTTGCTGCGGTATTCCATGTGCGCCAGCCGCTCCGGCGACGGGTACTCCGTCCGGACCGGCACGTTGCGGTAGACGGCTTCGTTGGCAAGATGCTCGATGTGCATGAGCTGAGGCCATGTGAGCTCGCCGTTATAGTCCATCGTGATCGTGTCTTCCCCGAGATGGAAGCCGACATTGTCAAAGCCGTATTCACCGTGGATGAGCCCCGAGATGATATGCTCGCCGGAGTGCCCCTGCATGCGCCGGAAGCGCTGCGGCCAGTCGATCGCTCCATACACCTGCTCACCGGGCGTGAGCGGCGCATCGGTATAGTGCACGATCGCTTCCGGTGTGATCTGCACGTCCAGCACGCGCGCGCCTCCGAGCACGCCGGTATCCGCCGGCTGCCCGCCGCCCTCCGGGAAAAACAAGGTCTGGTCCAGCACCACGGCATAGCGCTCTCCGTCCGGGGCGCAGCGAAGCACCACGGCAGAAAAATCGCGCCGGTGGCTGTCCAGATCGTACAGCTTCTTGGTCATGGTCATATCCCCCATTTCTTGCAACAGTATACCAGCTTTTTTCGTTGAACTCAACCCTTGCACATTTGCGTCGAATATCGTATCCTTATCACACTACATGGAAAAGAGGACATTTATGAACCAGAAACTCAGAAACCTCGTCTACACCGCCATGCTTATGGCTCTGTGCTGCGTGGCCACCCTCGTCATCAAGATCCCGACCGTCACCGGCGGTTATCTCAATGCCGGCGATATCGTGGTCGTGCTCGCCGCCCTGCTGGCAGGTCCGCTCTACGGCGGCGTGGCTGCGGGCTTTGGCTCCGGCCTCGCGGACGTGATCTCCGGTTATATGAGCTATGCCCCCGGCACGCTCGTCGTCAAAGGGTGTGCTGCCGTGGCCGCGGCGCTGATCTTCCGCGCCTGCCGCAAGAAAAGCTTCGGCTTTGCGCTGCTGAGCGCCGTCTGCGGCGAGATCATCATGGTGCTGGGCTACTTCGTGTTTGAGAACTTCGTTCTCGGCTACGGCATGGCCGCCGCCGGCGAGATCCCGGGCAACGCCTGTCAGGCCGCCGTCGGCGTTGCGGGCGGTCTGGCGCTGTACTTTGCGCTGAGCAAGGTGCCACAGATCCGCGAATTTGCCGAGTCCGTTTCGGCAAAGAAAAAGTAAACAGCCCTCAAGTGCAAAACAGCCGCTCCCAACCGGGAGCGGCTGTTTTCATATTCCGTTACACCACGCGCACACGGATGACCTCCGGGATGCGGTCGATCCTTGCGATCTGGTCATCGTCAAGATGTCCGTTGAGATCCATCATGGCATAGGCATACACGCCATAGGCCTTGTTGATCATGTTCTCCACGTTCAGGCCGGTGCTGCAGGCGATCTCGAGAAACTGATTGAGCATCGTCGGCACGTTCTGGTGCAGGATGCACACGCGGCTGACGCCCATACGCTCGAGCGTCGCGTCCGGGAAGTTGACGGAGTTTTTGATGTTGCCGTTGGCAAGGTAGTCATACAGCTCGCGCGCAGCCATGACCGCGGACTTCTCCTCGCTCTCGGGCGTGCAGGCGCCCAGATGCGGCAGGGCGATGATGTTGTCCACGCCGACGACCTTCTCGTTCGGGAAGTCCGTGACATATTTCCCGACACGGCCGGAGGCGATGGCGGCGAGCATGGCGTCGTCATCCACGATCTCGGCGCGCGACTCGTTGATGATGCGCACGCCGTCCTTCATCTTGGAAAACGCCTTGGCATCGAGCATATGGAACGTCGCATCCGTATACGGAACGTTGATGCTGATATAGTCGGCCTTGGCATAGATGCCGTCGAGATTCACCTCGTGCTTGACATCGCGCGACAGACGCCACGCGGCATCCACGGACAGGTACGGGTCATAACCGCAGACCGTCATGCCAAGCGACACGGCGGCGTTGGCGATCAGCGCGCCGATCGCGCCGAGGCCGATCACACCGAGCGTCTTGCCCATGAGCTCGGGACCGGCAAACTGCGACTTGCCCTTCTCGACGAGCGCGGGAATGTCTTTGCCCCGGCCGTTGAGCCCCTTGACCCAGTCGATGCTGCCGAGCACATCGCGCGATGAGAGCACAAGTGAGCAGAGGATCTGCTCCTTGACCGCCTCGGCGTTCGCGCCGGGCGAGTTGAAGACGACGATGCCGCGGCGGCAGCATTCGTCCAGCGGGATGTTGTTCGTGCCGGCGCCGGAGCGCGCAATGGCGATCAGGCTCGGCTCGAACGCGTAGTCATGCAGGTCTGCCGAGCGCAGGATCAGGCCGTCCGGATCGGAGACGTTTTCCCCGACGGTGCAGCCGCGTGCTTCCAGCTTCTGCAGGCCGCAGGGGGAAATGCGGTTCATGGTCTTTATGTTATACATGGTGATCCACCTCAAACTGTTTCAGATAATCGATGAGCGCATCCACGCCCGCCATCGGCATGGCGTTGTAGAGCGAGGCGCGCATGCCGCCGGCAACACGGTGCCCCTTGAGATTGAGCAGTCCGTGCGCTGCGGCGCCGCTGATAAATTCCTTATCGAGCGCATCGTCCCCGGTGCGGAACGTGACGTTCATGTCCGAGCGAGAACCCGGCTGCGCACAGGCGTGAAAGAGTACGCTGTTGTCGAGAAAATCATAGACCTTCGCGGCGCGTGCATGCTTGAGCCGCTGCATGCCCTCCACGCCGCCCTGACGCTCGAGCCAGGCGAGCACAAGGCCGAGGATGTAGATGTTCCAGCACGGCGGCGTGTTGTACATCGAGTCCTTGTCGATCATGCGCTGATAGCTGTACATGACCGGCGTGATGGGCAGCTCGTGTCCGGCAAGGGCGCGGTCCACGATCGCGACCGTGAGCCCTGCGGGCGCCATGTTCTTCTGCGCACCGGCAAAGATCACACCGTACTTCGACACGTCCACCGGGCGCGAGAGAATATCGGACGACATATCGCACGCGAGCGGCACAGCACCGGTCTCGGGCACGTACTGCCATTCCGTGCCGTAGATGGTGTTGTTGGCACAGTAGTAAAAATACGAAGCACCGTCCGTGAGCTGCAGCTCACTCTGCTGCGGGATGCGGGTGTGGCCGCAGGTAGAGGTATCCGCCGCGATGTGCACCTTGCCATATTTCTCCGCCTCTTTGGCGGCGCTGCCGGAAAAGTGCCCCGTCACGGCGTAATCCGCAGTGCCGTGTTCCCCCATCAGATTGAGCGGGATCATGGAAAACTGCGACGTGCCGCCGCCCTGCAGAAACAGGATCGCATGTGTGTCCGGCACGGACAGCGCGCTGCGAAAGCGTGCCTGCACTTCCTGGAAAATATCAGAAAACGCCTGACTTCGGTGGCTCATCTCCATCACGGACATACCCGTGCCATGATAATCGAGCAGTTCGGCCTGTGCCTGCGCCAGCACTTCCTCGGGGAGCACCGACGGTCCGGCAGAGAAATTGAATGTTTCCTTTCGGGTCACAAGAATCGCCTCCGACGTTAGAATTGACCCATTGCGGCACATTCCGCATGGATTGAGAAAATTCTAACACCATCCGGATGACGCGTCAAACCAAATCCCCCACAAGCATTTGTCCGGAAATGTCAGAGATTTTGACATTTTTCACAAGACCGCGCAGATCATCCCCCGCGACGCTGACCAGACAATAGTTGTCCGAGTGGCCGACCCAGCGTCCGTCCTGCTCCGTCTCAAACAGAACCGGCAAAATCAGCCCGATCTGCTGCGCAAGGTAGCGCTGCCTGCAGCCGTCGGCCACACGCTGTGCGGCGTGCGCGCGCGCGGATTTCACAGCGTGGCTCAGCTGCTCCGGCATGGCGTCCGCCTTCGTGCCGGGGCGGCGGGAATACGGGAACACGTGCACGGCCGCAAAGCCGACCTGCTCCAGAAACGCCACGGCCTGCGCCTGATCTTCCTCGGTCTCGCCGGGAAAGCCCGTGATCATGTCCGCCGTGAGCGCACAGCCCGGGAAATACCGGCGCAGCCGCCCGGCACAGGCGAGAAACTCCGCCGTCGTATACTTGCGGTTCATGCGCGCGAGCGTGCGGTCACAGCCGCTTTGCAGCGACAGGTGGAAATGCCGGCAGACCTGCCCGGTCGCGGCGGCACGGCGGCAGAAATCCTCCGTGATGGTGCGGGGCTCCAGACTGCCCAGACGCAGCCGCATGTCCCCCGCGG
>ENA-ORSL01003158-ORSL01003158.1-human-gut-metagenome-genome-assembly--contig:-NODE-3158-length-10984-cov-3.776375_pt1 | contig 10984 bp, 12 predicted proteins | sample MGYA00242190_ERZ509157 | MGnify/ENA primary metagenome ERZ509157 (study PRJEB26280, sample SAMEA2338664) | human gut metagenome | biome: human gut; feature: human-associated habitat; material: faeces...
AGACCAACTCCGAAGCCACAGCCGAGGCATTCGTAAGTGCCGTTTTGCAGCTCTTCAGCCTTGCAAGCCACCATTGCGAGTGGAATAGAAGCACTGTTCGTATTGCCGAAATCTTGAAGACAAAGTGGTACTTTCTCTTCCGGCATTTTCATCTTTTTACGAATACGGTCATCAATGAATTTATTAGCCTGATGCAGGAACAGATAATCGATTTTGTTGACGTCTATTTCAAAATGGTCAACAAACTCTTGTAATGAACGAGGCGGCACCTTGATGGCAAACGAGAATACATCCATACCATTCACCACCATATCGATTCCCTTGCGTATCACTCCTGGTTCAATCTCCTTTTCTTCGATAGCTTCTGGAGTAATAGGATTGCGTGTGCCACCAAACTCTGTCCATACGGCCTTATATCCGCTGCCATCCACTCCAAAGCTGAATTGCAATGGATGAGTCCAGTTCTCGTCAAATTCCAAAGCTGTAACAGTAGCCGCATCACCGAAGAGTGGCTTCACGGTCTTATCTTTAGGAGAGCGATTCAACGAATTGGTTTCTGCACATACCAGCAGTCCTCTTTTGAGCTGTCCATGGCTTAGAAGAGAAGAGAGATTACTCATGCCATATACCCAACCTGAACATCCTAACGGAAGGTCAAGGCAGTAGCAGTCTTTGCGGAAGCCAAGACGATCCTGCAGAATTGCAGATGTGATGGGAGCAATGTAGTCGCGTGACGTACACACATAAATAAGCGCATCCACACTATCTGCACTCCACTCAATCCGATTCAGAAGTTTTGTGATAGCTTGATAGGTCAGGTCACTTGCTGTAGTGCCAGGTTTAACCACTCGCTTCCGCTCAATACCCGTTGAGGCAATCACTTTCTCTGCCTCCGACTTATCAGCAAAGATAGGAAGCGTCAGATTCTCTTCTATGGTGGGAGGCACACAAGCCGCAAGACCCACCATCTTTACTTTCTCAATTGTTAAGAATGACATTGTATTATGATTTTATTTCTTTATTTTCACTCGTTGTTTTTTGCCCGAAGAAGTCATTGGAATTTTGTCAATCCAATCATAAGCTACAGGTCGCTTATATACCTCAAGCTTATCAGTCAACTTTTCGGCGATTTCATCAAAGGTCATCGTAGTGGAATCTTTAAGTATGTAACAGAATACCAGTTCGCCCATAATGCCCTTTTCATCTTTCATAGGCACACATACGCAATCTCCTACACCTAAAGCCATAATGGCATCTTCCACTTCCATAGGTGAGACCTTCTTACCACCTACATTAATCAGTTCCTTTTCGCGGCCAAGAAGATAGATATAGCCATCCTCGTTCTTATAACCGCAATCGCCTGTGCGGAAATACGCTCCATAAAAGGCATTATTTGTATCTTCATCGTCTAAATAGCGAGCCATTACCATATTGCCCTTTACGCATATTTCGCCTTTCTCTTTGCAAGACGCTTCCGTTCCATTCTCGTTGAAGATCTTCACATCCACCTTGCCGCTCACAGGCTTGCCGATGCTGTCAAGATGTTCCGTATCGTGGAATTCCTGAAAACAATTCCGAGAAGCCTCTGTCAGGCCATAGTGCATGCAGATGCGAGTGTTAGGGAACATCTCAAGCATCTCCTTCTTGGTATCAAGAGGCATTGCTGCACTTCCTATCTCGATATACCTGATCTGTTCAGCATATTTGGCTATACGTGTTCCGCTCATCTTACGAATATATGCCCAAGCAGCAGGTACTACACCAAATCCCGTGATGTGATATTGATCAAAGGCTTTTAGGAATGCCCTAACATTGGCAAAATTACCGAGAATCACAATGGTGGCACCTTTCATCAAGGAGCAACGTATTCTTCCCATTCCAAAGGAATGGCATATAGGAAGACCAAGCAGTTCAACATCGTCTGCTTGGGTTCCTATATATCCATTGATGTTGGAAGCAGATGAATAGATGTTGTTGTACGACAGACACACTCCCTTGGGGTCACCCGTTGTTCCTGTAGTGAAGAGGATTTCTGCAATGTCAGAAGAAGCAAGAGTAGCAGTTGATTCAGACAACTCTTCTGCGTTGTTCAAATCCAGTTCGTCAAACAATTTCGATGGGAAATTGCTGCTCTTATAACCGAAACAACAAGCTGGTCTAATCTTGTTCTCGATGAAATGCAGACGTTCCTCATTGGATTCCGCATCCACTATCACATTAGTAACTCCGAGAATATGGGCTGCAAAATAGAGATATACATACTCCACATCTTTGTGAGCAGAGAGTATGATTCGGTCTCCTGCATTCAGGTCCATATTTTTGAGAACGGAGGCTGCCTTTCGGATGTTTTTGCCTAAATCGGCATATGCCACCTCACGCCCATTCATGACAATAGCAGTCTTGTCAGCAAACTCTTCACAGTGTTTAAAGACACACTGCAGCAAAGGACTATGTTCGTACATACAAATTCTTTTATTCTTTTATTCTTTGATTTTTTCGATTTCAGCTACCCACTCATTGATAGTTGCAATGTCGAAAATGTCTTCTTCCGGCACCATAACGTCAAAAGTTTCTTCTATCTTTGACAGAATCATAACGCTTCGCATCGAGTCGAACCCTTCCATTTCAAAGAGTTCTTTGTCGCAATCCAGAGTATTAGCATCTAACTCCAAACACTCTGCTACTATTTGTTTTACTTGTTCTTGAATCGTCATTTTTTTTTTGTTATTTTATTGAAATACCACCGTCAAGCACAAAATCCTGACCTGTTACCCACGAAGCTGCATCAGACAAAAGATAGACGGCTGCATAAGCAATATCTTCGGGTTTTCCATACCTGCCCAAAGGATATAATTTTGCATTTTCAATTAATTGCTCTTCTGTAACAGTTCCCCTATGTATAAGAGGGGTATCAACCATTCCTGGGCAAATACAATTTACTCGAATCTTACGACTTGAAAACTCTTTAGCACAGAACATCATAGCAGAATTCAAAGCAGCTTTTGAAGCCCCATAAACACCATTGCTTCCGCTGAAAATCTGAGTGCCTCCTAATGATGCCAATACAACCACACTGCCCTGCTTTTGGATTTTTTTCTTTTTGTATAAAAGTCGAAGCAGTTCAAAAGGGGCGTAGAAATTTGTATTGAAAATGTCATCTAACTTATCGCGAGTGGCAAACTGCATAGGAAGTGTCAGTCCTTTACCGCTGCATAAGACAACTCCATCAACAGGCGTAATGCTTGAAACAAGGTTTTCAAGTTGGTCTTGATTTAACAAATCGGCAGGAATAACCTTATGACCATCTCCTTCCATTGAAGACAGGGTCTCCTGAAGACGATCTTCATTTCTGGCAGACAACACCACCGACGCTCCCATTCGGGAACATTCGATGGCTGTCTGTCGTCCAATACCAGAAGAGGCTCCTGTCACAAGCACAGTTTTTCCTTCTAATGAAAATGGATTGTCCATTAGGCTTTTGCGATAATTCTGTTGTAAATGTCTGCAATTGTCTTAGAATTCTTGATGTCGTCACCGACCAAGGTTACATCAAATTCGTCATCAACCATTGCAATCACTGAGAGGCCTATCAGAGATGACCACTCATCGTTGTCACGAAAATCAGTTTCAGGAGTGAAACCTGTTACGTCAATGTCGTCAAAAAGCTCACCGAAGAGCTCTACAAATTCTTCTAATGTTTTCATAATTTGTTATTTTAATATTTTAATAAATGTTGCTTTTTCTGAATTAAGACTTAGTCTTTCATTTTGAACTTTTTCGAAATAATTATCTATTTCTTTGTCAATGATTGGTGCTACATATAATCGTTTAACTCCAGATATTTTCCACTTTGCCGGTAAGCCTACAAAAAGACTTTCTTCTCCATAGTTGGAATAATCTTTGTTTACTACACTGTTAGATGCAACAATAGAATAATTTGGCAAAACAGAGCCTTTCATAATAGAGACTCTATTACCTATCCAACAGAAGTCACCTATAATGATTTTCTTTTTGTTGTTAGAAATAGAATTGTCTCTTACAATGTAGTGGAAATCTGTATCAAAAATTTGGCTTTCCCACGATATACTCGCTCTCTTTCCAATAGTTATAGACTGACTGCACATTATCTTAGTACGAGGCCCAATATGAAAATCGTGACCTACGGATAGTCGTGCTCCTTTATTTACAACTACTATAGCTCCATTTGAAATATTAGCACTTCCATTAATTTCAAATAATCCATCAATAATGAGCACTGTCTGCATCCAAGGCTTGTCGCCCCAGATTATGCTTTTTAAAGCCCCAACCCTGACCATACCAGGTGAAAAATATGTTGGTGTTAATTTTACCCCCCCTGTTCTCCAATGTGTATATTGGTTGGACCATATATAAAAACAGGAAGATATTTTGCTTGTTGGAATGGTAGATATTTGAAGTTAAAGAAAACTGTTGTAAATACCCTTGCATACGGTGTTAGCAACAATTTAACTATACTTATAATGAGTTGCTTCATAGTTCTATCTTTTTTGCAGGATTTCCAAGAACACTTAATCCATCCTTTATGTTTCGCATCACAACACTTGCTGCTCCAACCATCACGTTATCTCCGATTTTTTTATGCGGAATGATTATAGATTTAGGACTCATTTGAGAACCTTCTCCCACTATAGCACCTCCTCCAATGAATACATTACTTAGAAGTGTTCCATAGTCTCTAACTTGTGCGTCATGTCCGAGATTGGAAAATGGATGGATAATTACATGTTTTCCAATATTTACATTATCAGATATTGCACACCATCGAGCAATATAAGACCCTTCACCAATTTCGGCTGTATCATTAACATACGCGCCAGAACTTATAAATGTATAGAAATGTGCTCCTTTAGACTCAAACATTTCTGCATAGAACTTTCTCCACTTTGGGTCTCCCATTGCAACAAAAAAGATATCGTTTGGTTGAATTTCATAATTTTCAGGCGCACTTATGATTGGTGGATAGTTACCTCGCAAACCTTCAAAGGCATCCGATTTAGAATCCAAAAAACCTTTTATTTCTAATTCCCCATTTTTTACATCTTCTGAATCTTTTATCGAAGAAAAGACCTCTCTGGCCCAACCTCGGGCTCCTATTATTAGTAGATTTTTCATTTTCTGTTTCATAATATGTTTTGACATATCATTATACAAACCGACAATACCAACATCCTGAAATTACAGTATGTTTACATTATTGATGAGGAAAGTATAAGATGTTGAATAGCACACCTTGTAGGGGTGTGACAGAATAATCATATAAAAATAGTATGTTACTTCTTGCCGTGGAAATAAACGTCGCCAAAGTTGTATTCAATGAATATCACCTGGAAGACATGGTTGTCGCGATAACCAAGGAATACATGGTTGTCGCCTGAGGCACGGAACACCAAGAGGCTTGTCATTCCTACGGGGACATGTTGCTTGGCCGCGGTTGTGAGACTGTCAACCGGCATTTTCTCAAAACCGAATGAATGGCGGGCTGAGGTGTTCACTGTGTTCCAGTCAAGGCTGCTGAGCTTCTTCAAACGCTCCAAAAAAGAAATGAAAAACAACGAGTCGTTATGGCTGTTGACATAGCTGTATGGGCGAAGTTCTGAACAGCCAAACACAATCCTTTCCTGAGACTTGCCGATGACGGCAGCCAATGTCTTGGGCTGTTTGATGGCGAACTTCTTTACCATAAGGAAAATGACTATTGCATCTGTGTCTTGAAATATGATTCCATGCTCGACAGCGGAATGACAGTACCACGGTCGTGGGGCATTGCCTCGATCCAAGGTCTCTCCGTATGGGTGCGGTTCATCAATCCTATTGCAGAGAATTCTCTGTAAGCATCATATGCCTGATTGAAAAGGATTTCCTCCTCATCTGTAAGGAGAATTTCTTCCTCTACTACAGGAAGAGCGGATGAACCGTATGCAGAGAACACGTCATATACGGCAGGTACAACAGGCCCGTACATCCATGCCTCTACATTCTCAGAAAACAACGGTGTACCGAAAGCTGCGAGATGATAGCCCTGCTGATAGTAGAGCAGTTTCTGCAACTTCAGGTTGGTAAGACGCTCGCCTCCGTTGGGCTCGTCATTCTGTGCCTTGAAGATTAATTTCTTCGCTATGTCCAATGCCTTGTATGTCATATCTTTCAGTTTTTCGACGTAAAGATAAGCATTTTTATGCTCACGGCAAAAGAGTAGAATGAAATGGTCGTGTTTATTAGTCTTAATTAACTTAACGGGCAACAACGACATGTATGATGCGTTGTATTTCTTCTTCCGTCAGTGCATGGTGCATGGGCAGACAAATGACGCTGTTTGCCATCTTATGGGCATTGGGCAGATTCTCTGGCCTTGCACTCTCCATGCCTCTGTAGGTGGAGAATTCTGAGATGAGAGGATAGAAATATCTACGGCCAAGCACATTGATTTCCTTCATTTTGAAGTAAAGGTCATCACGGGTCATACCGTACTTCTCTGCATCAATGAAGATTGGGAAGTAACTGTAATTGTGCTTCACACCAGGCATATCATCAAAGAAGGTGATACCCTCAACATCGCGCAATGCCTCACGGTATTTGATGGCTACTTGATGGCGAGCCTCAATAGCAGCATCTACCTGCTTCAAATTGAGCAAGCCGTATGCGCTTCGGATTTCATCCATCTTGCTGTTGATACCTGGCCCCACTACTGTCACCTCATCAGCGATACCGAAGTTCTTCAGGTAGTCAATACGTTTCTTGGTCTTTTCATCGTGCATCACAAGTGCTCCACCCTCAATGGTGTTATATACCTTTGTGGCATGGAAGCTGAGTGTACTCATATCGCCAGCATTCAAAAGTCCTTCGCCATTCACTTCTACTCCAAAGGCATGAGCTGCATCGTAAATAACTTTCAGACCATACTTGTCTGCGATGTCCTGGATTGCCTTGGTATCGCATGGTTTGCCATAAACATGAACAGGCATAATGGCAGTGGTACGTGGTGTGATGGCCGCCTCAATCTTGTTAGGATCCATATCGCCTGTTGCAGGGTCTATATCTACAAAGACCGGCTTGCATCCGTTCCACCAGATACTATGGGTTGTTGCCACAAAGCTATAAGGGGTTGTAATGACTTCGCCTGTAATGCGGAGGGCTTGCAATGCCGTCATCAGTGGCAGGGTGCCATTGGTGAACAAGCTCACGTATGGCACTTTGAGATATTCTGCCAATGCCTTTTCCAACTCCTTGTGGAAGCTTCCATTATTGGTAATCCACTTACTATCCCAAATCTTCTTCAATTCTGCAGTAAAATCGTCAAGATTTGGAAGAAGTGGCGATGTTACTGTTATTAATTTATTATCCATAAGCAGGAATTTATATTCTTCTATTTAAATTTCTTTTATATATTGTTTCTCATCGGGTTTCAAAACCGCTTAGGCTACTGCTACTTTTATACCTTTTAAATTATTCATATCGTAGCCATGACTATATTGTAAATAGCCATCTATATTACCACACACCCTCTGAACCACCTATATTTTAAGGCGATTCACGAGATGTTAAAAATAAGGAAAGTTCAGATTTAACATCTATTTTCGTATAAAACAAGGCAAAACTGCCTCTTTTTCTACATCACTGCAAGTTTTAGCTGTAAGACGATTAACTAACTCCTTGATGTACCCAACCTGGAGATAACTTGTTCATATCACCTTCAGGAGAATTCGCAAACATTGACTTACTATTCCAAAAGCACTTGCGATAGTAACGAAGCACATTAGGATAAACATAATCAAGTTTATCATAAAATTGTTTGCGAGAACAACCATGGTCGTATATCTTGAACTCACGGATAATGGGTGCGTAATCGCCTAATTACCGTTACCGGCATAAATATAGATCGGCATAAAGACATCAACTAATGTTGCTTTAAATGCACACAAAGAAGTTCTTTTATTTTTTCCATATTGCGTTTCAGAATATTCCACTCGCCTAAAATGTCTTTGTTTTCACAAACTACAAGTTCTTTCCGCAGCACTTTTTAAACTTCAAACCACTTCCACACGGACATGGGTCATTTCGCCCAATGCCCTTATAGGGATTAACTACAGGCTCCTGTACGCCATTCACCAAGCGGTCTAACTCCTTAGGACTTAGTTGTCTAATAAAATCCCCCATTGCGTGTTCGTAATCCTTGTCAGAACAATCATCAATATCCGATACCGCCCACTCTATTTCATCTGTAATCGCTTTTCTTGCCTCCGCATAAAAAGGAAATTCAGGAACCTTATCATGATATTCATCATTCTTCGACAACCTTGCCAAATCTAGAAAGTACAAATCAAAATCCTTCTGTCTTAAAAACAACTCATCGTCCTTTAATGGGTCATAACTCTTACCATCCTCTTCCGCCTTCTTCAATCGTTGCCATGCCCCATAAATTCGTTCCATTTTATGCAACCTAAACATAGTCGATTTAGGGCCACCAGCAATCTTCGCTATTTTTACAGCATCAGCCTTCATTTTATCACTAACAGCCCTCCCCTCCGAACGCTCTTTTTCGCGAAGCGTTATAAGCGCCTTCTCGCGCATCGGATCATAAAAATCATACGAAGTCTCAACAACCCAATCTCTCACATCCCAAAACCAAGCCCTATCCACAACAACCGTTTTCTCCGGAGAGTGCCAATTGTTCAGATCGTCACGTTTCACAATAATCGGACCGATTGACAATTCTGCATCCAAAGACACATTATGAAAGAAAACCATCACCAAGTCATTGTAAGCCACAACATACGGAGAAGACTCTTTTCTATAGCCCAATATACCCTTGTCGCCATCTTTTAGACCTTCTGCACGAAATATAGCATACTGCCATTCTCCTAAATCCGTATTACTTTCTGCAATAGCCTTTGCTGAATCAAGCATATTATCGTCCAAAAGTTCCCGAAGAGACAATTCATCGTTTATGTCCATCAAAATACTCATACTACCCATAGACATTCGCCACAGAACCGAAAGCCAAAACAGATAAGCTACTCTTGGATGAATTTTCTTTTGTTGCCCATTATAAAACGGAGAGTAGGCAGACTCTAATACGCCAAATCTGTTTTCACATCTGACACAAAACTCATTATCAAACTCAAGTTGGTTGATATTTTTTTTAATATCATCCTCTGTTATTTGCTCCTTACCTTCTCCTTTAGCAAAACGCCATTCAGGAACTTCTCTACCATAGAATTGACAATTCTTTTCGAGCGCATTTATAAAGTCATGATTCAAAGCTTCTCGAAAGCGTTTTCCTTTACCATCCCACGAAAAAGTAGGATGAGCTAAGAAATTTGGAACCATATGCGACCCTGTTTTATTAGCTGGCAGCTTTCGGCAAAGGCAACATCTTGTATCAAACCGTATGTTAACCAAGTTTTGGTGACATTCAGGCGTAGCTTTGTGGATAGTCTTTATTTCAGAGAACAACGCATTTACAATCTCTTTTTGCTCCTTATTAAACCTTTCAGCATCCAGAAAACTCTCCATCCGTTCAGCCACGTCCTTATATCGAGAGTGTACATACTCAAACATATTGTTGTGTGCAAAATATCGCATAGCTGCCAATTGCATTTTCACAAAGGCATGAAAAGCCTCAAAGCAATCCAGCCGACTGCCAAAGCACTTCTTATATGCAGTTTCCAGTTCTTCAATCTTCTGCTGCATAGTCAGTGCATCACGTGCATTTACAGCCGAAATAAGTTCATCCGATAAAGATAATATGTATGAATACTTTTTCATTTCAAAAGCCTAATGTTTGGTGATTTAAAAACTAATGATCATGAGTAAGCGGTCACTTTAGGTACGTTAAGCCCTAAAATGAATGCTTTATTATTATCTTTCAAAGAAATTTAGAAGAAGTTACAAGAATTTCAGAGGGAGATTACAGAATACCCTTCTCTCTTAGCCTCAGTGGCAGAAAGTCAGCCAAGTCTTTCGAATAATCATTATCATACTCATGTATATGAGTCAAGAAGTAGGTTGTCCATTTTCGGAAGTCAACACCTGCCAGCTTGCAGCATCCCATCATAGTGTACATGAAAGCTGCTTCCTCAGCCGCATCATGTTTTCCACAGAACATATAGTTCTTTCTACCGATGGCTAATGGCCGGACGCAGTTTTCAATCGGATTGTAATCTATCATATAGCGGCTTTCATTGATACCAGTATTGGCACAATAGTCACGGACACTGAGTCCACTCTCTTTCCATGCTTGATGGATTTTCTTGAATTCTTCAATCGTAAAACTTTGCATAGCTATAATATTAATATGTGCGTGCAAAGTTAAAGAAAACTTTTATGTCTCACAATACGGGGTTAGCCGATGGATTACTAATTAATTGCTATTAATTTAATTATTCTACTTATATGCAATTGCTTTATTTTGCTTACACTTAAAATCAATCACCAGTGCCTCTATTTGGGATGTCATTATTTTCACCACCACTTGAAGTTGGATCAGGAACTTCACTTATCCTTGCAATTAATCCAACTACGTCTTCCAAACCGACAATCTTATCAGATTTGGATATTTGCAAGGATGCTTTTAATAACTGACGCTTACTTGAAATAGGCATTACCACCTGTTCTGGCGAAGTAAGAACAAGTTTAATTTCTTTTATCCAAACATTACAAGCATCATAGTTCTCCGCCTGTGAAGCTGTAACAATAGCTCCTAATGCATGATATATATAATCAAATGGCAATGGAGTAAATTGGTGAAGATTCATCATTCGAGCATAAACATCTGATATGCTTTTTTCTATAAGTGCCACATTTGACAACTGATTCTTGTACGTAGCTAACAAATCATTTCCGACAGAGCGAACAGATTTCTTTTGCTCCTCAAAATATTGCTTTAAATTTGGCTCAGGTGCGGAAGTCCGTGGATAGCCCACCAGGCATGTTAACCGAAGATCAT
>ENA-ORSL01003160-ORSL01003160.1-human-gut-metagenome-genome-assembly--contig:-NODE-3160-length-10968-cov-2.380005_pt1 | contig 10968 bp, 6 predicted proteins | sample MGYA00242190_ERZ509157 | MGnify/ENA primary metagenome ERZ509157 (study PRJEB26280, sample SAMEA2338664) | human gut metagenome | biome: human gut; feature: human-associated habitat; material: faeces...
CCGGTAAAGCCTGTGATATACGTTCTTGCTTTAAAGTAAGTTCCTACATATTCAGATTCATGGTAATCGGCGGTCGGAACCAGATAAGCGTCCACGCCGTAGGCTCTCATTTTTTCGCGGAGAGCAGCTAATCTTTCTGGTATCATAATTTTTTCCTCATCTTTCTTTTCGAAAAATACTGCCGGCATTTTTTTCAGGATACCGACATTTTTATTCTATCACATTTTCCAGATCTGTCAAAGTGATGATTAAGAATTTGTCTCACTGTTTCCGAAATTTTCTAAAATCGTTTCGCATTTGGAGATTTTTCCTATTTTTCAAGAGCTTTTTTGTACCATTTTGGTTAAAAAAGCAGTAAGATAAAAATAAAGTGAAAAGCGTGGTGAAACTACGCGAAAAAGCAGAAACTATGAAGAAAGGGGGACATACTGTAATGCATACAATATGTCTGAAAGACAACTGGACATTAACTGTCCTCGGAAAAAATGTTTACGATATTCCGGAAACTCCAATTGAAACGAAGGTACCGTCTACCGTTTACGGCACCCTTCTGGAGAAAGGCCTGATCCCGGATCCGTTTTATCGTGACAATGAGCTCGATGCACTAAAATTGATGGAGAACGATTTCGCATACGAGACAACGATCGTGATCAGTGAGGAAGACAGAAAAGCGGACCGTCTGTTTTTACACTTCGACGGAATTGATACCATCGCAGATGTTTATCTGAACGGAGAGAAAATCGGCTCCGCAGACAACATGAACCGTGTCTGGGAGTATGATATTACCGATCTTGTTGCAGGTGATGCAGCCGATACCGTATATCAGGTAAAAGTGGTTCTGCATTCCCCGACAAAATTCATCGCAGAAGAAGAAGCAAAATGCCCGGTTGGAGCAGCATCCGATGCAATGCCGGGATTCCCGCATATTCGTAAAGCAGCCTGCATGTACGGCTGGGACTGGGGTCCGCGTCTTCCAGATGCAGGACTGTTCCGTGAGGCTTCTGTTCTCGCAGTAAAAACTGCCCGTCTGGCACAGGTATTTGTAGGACAGGAGCATCATGTAACTGGAAAAACCGTTCATGGAAATGTGGTTGACTTCGTCCGCCTGACCGCAGATGCTGAAATCGAGTGGATGCCGGGTGTAACCGACGGTAAAGTAAAGATCGTAATGACCGTTACTTCCCCGGATGGAAAAACCGTTCTGACCGCAGAAAGCGGCACAATGGATCCGCTGACCAATTCTGCACCGGCAAAGAATCTGACCGGACTTACCTGTGATCTTCGCAGCAATCATGTACAGGCTTCCCTTACCGTAGAAAATCCGGAGCTGTGGTGGCCGAACGGCTATGGTGCACAGGCACTGTATCAGGTAAAGGTAGAGCTCGTTGCAGACGATATCCTGGATACCTGGGAGAAGAAGATGGGTCTTCGTACCATCACCGTAAATACTGACGTGATGGAAGATGAAGTCTTTGATGAGCACATGACCGGCCAGTCACCGGATTACGATGACGGCGACAACATGATCATGACCAACGGTGAGAAAAAAATCATCATCACCGATAAACCTGCAAAGACCGTAAAGGGCCGTAACTTTGCGTATGAAATCAACGGACTGCAGATCTTCGCGATGGGCGCTGACTACATTCCGGAGGACAATATCTTAACCCGTCAGACGAAAGAGCGTACCGATCTGCTGCTGAAATCCGCACAGGAGGCAAACTTTAACTCCCTGCGTGTATGGGGAGGCGGATACTTCCTCGATGACTTTTTCTATGATGTCTGCGATGAGAGAGGACTCCTCATCTGGCATGACTTCATGTTTGCCTGCGCAGTCTATGATCTGACACCGGAATTCGAAGAAAATATCAGGGCAGAGTTTATTGATAATATGAAGCGAATATCTCCGCAGAAATCCGTCAGAATATGCGCAGACTCCGTTCCCATGCAAGTATTGCTCTATGGTGCGGAAACAACGAGATGGAAACCCAGTACGAAACGCTGGCATGGCAGAAATCTAAGAAACAGACGTATGATTACATCCATCTGTATGAGTACATCATTCCGAAAATCGTCAAAGAAGAGGATCCGGAGAAATTCTACTGGCCGTCATCCCCGTCTTCAGGCGGAAATTACGAAAACAGCAATGCAGAGAACGTCGGCGATACCCATTACTGGGGTGTATGGCACGGAAGCGAGCCGTTCACCGCTTATCGTTCCCACCATTACCGTTTCCTGTCCGAGTTCGGATTCCAGTCCTTCCCGGCACTGCAGACTGTAAAACGGTTTACCGAAGACGGCGACCGCAACATCTTCTCCCGTGTCATGGAAATGCACCAGAGAAATACGGCTGCCAACGGAAAGATCCTGAACTACATTTCACAGACATACCTGTATCCGAAGAACTTTGACGAGCTTCTGTACTGCTCACAGCTTCTTCAGGCCGATGCGATTCGTTACGGCGTTGAGCATTTCCGCCGCTTCCGCGGTACCTGCATGGGTGCTGTTGTATGGCAGCTGAACGATATCTGGCCGGTAGCATCCTGGGCAAGCGTGGACTACTATGGAAACTGGAAAGCCCTGCAGTACGCAGAGAAGAAGATGTTTGCACCGGTCCTGCTTTCCTGCGAGGAGCACGGAGAGATCGATCAGAAACCGTTTGTCAACACACTGCCGCATCCGATTGATGTCAGTGCAGACCTTCATGTTGCCAATGAGACCGGTGAGCCGATCGTCGGAACCGTAAAATGGTCCCTGTGCCGTCCGGATTCTTCCGTAGTCAAAGAGGGAGCTTTCGAGGTGAATGCACCGGCTTACGGCGGACAGTGGATGCCGCATCTTGATTTCAACGATCAGGATCCGCTGGAAGTTCATCTGACCTATGAGCTGGTTGTTGATGGAAACGTAGTATCTTCCGGATCAACTCTGTTCTGCGCACCGAAGCATTACCATTTTGCAGATCCGAAGCTTTCTGTATCAGTAGACGGCGATACCGTAACCGTAACCGCAGAGAACTTTGCAAAATCTGTCAGCGTAGAGACTGAGAACGGTGTGCTTCGTCTGGACGATAACTTTGTGGATATGGAAGCCGGAACAAAGACCTTCCGCATTCTGCCGACCGCAGACTTTACCGCAGAGGGAACCGGCGTATCGGGCGCATACCGCGTAAGAAGCGTTTATGAGACTGCAGAGAGATAAGGAAAAATTTTAAAGAAATACATAAAAAAGAAAGAGCGTGCAGCAAATGCCTGTGCGTTCTTTCTCTGAAAAAATTCGAAAACAGATGATCGTTACCGTCCAAGCTGGAGTTTTCGTGCCTGCTTCGGCGTGACGCCTTTCAGTTTTTTGTAGCAGCGGATAAAGTAACTGCAGTCCGTATAACCGACCTCCCGCGCGATAAACGAGATGTCGTGGCTGGAAAACAAAAGCATATTTTCGGCTGCATTGATCCGGGTTGCTGTAATGTATTCCTTGCAGGTCATATTGTACCGGCGGTAGAAATTCATGGAAAAGGTGGAGTGCGACATATTGCACATCGCGGCCAGTTTTTCTACGGTCAGCTCCTCAAAGTAGTGGGAATCGATGTATTCGGAAATCAGGTCAAACCCGATTTCATAAGAAGGATGAACGCCGGGAGCCAGAAAGAAATCACCATTTTTCTGCCAGATCCGCGCAAACTTGGTGACGATTTTCCGAAGATCGGCAGTTAATACCATCGAATAACCGAATTCTTTATTCTGATATTCGGAAAGAATATCGGAAAAAAGCGGAAAAAGATTCATTTGGGCCGTCTGTTCCGGAGAAAAGATACAGGGACAGCGGTAGGCGTGAATCCCATGCAGCATGGCGCGCAGATCGATTTCATCCGTTTTGCAGGACGGCAGAAGATTGGGATCGAATTTGATCACATCGTACTGAACTGGAGAAGAACCTCTCGCAAGAGCGATGGAGTGGACGCATTTGGGCGGAAAAAGAATGACAGCGCCCTTCGTGCAGGTGGATACGACATTGTCAAGGGAAACTTCGATTTCGCCTTTGCGGACGTAGAGAAGTTCTACATAATAATGCCAGTGCGCCGGAATCGGCAGGAGATCGCGGGTGCTGTCAGAAAGAAATGCCTCATAGGGGGAAGCAATTGGATCGATGTATTCGTATAAATTGTTCATGCCAGTGATGTAAAAACCTTTCGTCTAAGTTATGCTCTATTATAGCCGCATTTTGCGGTCTTGACAAGACGAGGGGGAATCAATAAAGAAACAGGAAATTCTAAAAGAGAAAGGACAGGGTAGAAAAAATACCATGCAGAACACAACAAATGATATGACAAGAGGGAACAGCATGAAACTGATTTTTCAGTTTTTCCTGCCCATTCTGATCGGAAATCTGTTCCAGCAGCTTTACAGCTTCGTGGATTCCATGGTTGTCGGAAAAGGAATCGGAGATACGGCGCTTGCCGCAGTTGGAAACACAAGCTCCGTTCATTTTCTGATTATCGGCTTTGCCGTCGGACTGACGGGGGGCCTTGGCATCTGTATTTCGCATTCTTTTGGTGCAAACGATACAAAAAAGCTGCGGAAAGAGATTGCCATGTCGGTCTATATCTGCCTTGCCATCGGAATTGTGATCACAACGTTCAGCCTGCTTCTGATGCGGCGGCTGTTTATCTTTCTGCAGACGCCGGAGGATATGATGACGGATACTCTCGTGTATTTCGGAACAATCCTGGCCGGAAGCACCATCACGATTTTCAATAACTTTGTGATGACACTGCTCCGCTCGGTCGGAAACAGCAAGGTTCCGCTCGTCTCCATGGTGCTTTCTGCCATTGCCAATATTGTGCTGGATCTTCTCTTTGTGTTTCCGCTTCACATGGGTGTATTTGGAGCAGCACTTGCCACGGTTCTGGCGCAGGCGATTTCCGCGCTGTACTGCTTCTGGCACATCCTCCGTGCACCGGAATTGCTTCCACAGAAGGGGGACTGGAAAGCGGATGGAAAAATTCTTGCCGCGCTGACCGGAAAAGGTCTTCCGGTTGCAGTGATGAATTCTGTTACTGCTATCGGAGGAATGGTGCTTCAGGTCTTTGTCAACCAGATGGGAACCGCCTATGTGGCTGCGTATGCGGCATGCATGAAGGTCTGCGGTCTGTTTGAGCAGCCGGGTGTGACCGTCGGACTGGCGCTTCTGACCTTTACCGGACAGAACTATGGAGCAAAGAAGTATGACAGAATCAAGAGCGGCGTATGGGCCGGTGTGATCCTGTCGATTCTGGTCAATCTGCCGTTTGCGGCGCTGGAAATTTTCGCGCCGAAATTCCTGGCATCTCTGATGCTGAACGATCCGACTGTCATTTCCTACACCTGTATCTTTCTTCCGCTCACCGGAATCGCATTGTTTCCGCTTGGATGGCTTTTCGTATTCCGAAACGCCTGCCAGGGCATGGGAAAAACGGTACTGCCGATGATTTCCGGTGTTGTTGAAGTTGTGATGCGTGTCGGCATCGTTCAGATTGCGGTTCCGCACTTTGCGTTCCGCGGTGTCGCATTCGCTGAGATTTCCGCATGGATTGGCGCGGGAGCGATGCTGATGGTTACGTATCTGGTGTATCAGGTGCGGCTGTCAAAAGGTGTTTCGAAGTAAAAATAAAAATCCCGGATTCTGGATACCTGCCGTAAAAGCAGGAACCGAAAATCCGGGATTTTTGTTTTTGAAAGATTTAGCTGTTTTCCACCGGTGTTCCCATGTAATAGAAACCGCGACACTCATCCAGATATACATTCTGCAGCGTGCCGATCAGGGAAGCATCACCTTTGAAATGAACGAGCGTATTGTTACTCATACGGCCGGTCACAAGGGACGGATCCTGTTCATTGATGCTCTCGACGAGAACTTCTTGAACTGTGTGGGTATGTCTTGCCGTTACCTCACGGGAGATTTCCTGTACTTCAGCAAGAAGACGGTCGAAACGGTCCTTCACAACATCGACCGAAATCTGATCCTCCATAGCGGCAGCCGGTGTTCCTGTTCTTCTGGAATACTGGAAGGTAAAGGCGCTGTCGTAGCGGACCTTACGTACCACATCCATCGTTTCGAGGAAATCTTCCTCTGTCTCGCCAGGGAAACCGACGATGATATCGGTTGTCAGGGAGACATCCGGTACTTTCGCGCGGATGCGGTCAACAAGGTCAAGATACTGCTCTTTCGTGTAGCGGCGGTTCATCAGCTTTAAGATGCGGCTGCTTCCGGACTGGAGCGGGAGATGAAGATGGAGGCAGACCTTTTCGCAGTCGCGCATCGCATCGATCAGCTCCTCAGAGAGATCCTTCGGGTGGGAGGTCATGAAACGGATGCGTTTCAGCCCTTCGATTTTATTAACCTCGCGCAGAAGCTGGGCAAACGTCATCGGCTCCTCGAGATTCTTTCCGTAAGAGTTGACGTTCTGACCGAGCAGCATGATCTCCACAACGCCGTCTGCAACGAGGCGTTTGATCTCTGCAACGATTTCCTCCGGTTTCCGGCTGCGCTCGCGGCCGCGCACATACGGTACGATACAGTAGCTGCAGAAGTTGTTGCAACCGAACATGATATTGACGCCGGATTTGAACGGATATTTCCGGTCAACCGGAAGATTTTCTACGATCTTGTCGGTATCTTTCCAGATATCGATCACCATGCGGTCCTCGGTCATACAGCGGACAAGGTATTCAGCGAAGCGGTAGATATTGTGGGTTCCGAAAATCAGGTTGACGAAATGATAGCTTTTTTTGAGCTTTTCGACAACGAGCGGCTCCTGCATCATGCATCCGCAGAGGGAGATGATCATGCCCGGATTTTTCTTTTTGTATTTGCCAAGCTGTCCAAGACGGCCGTAGACGCGAAGATTGGCGTTTTCACGGACGGTACAGGTATTGTAAACGACAAAGTCAGCATCCTCGGTCTCCACAATGTGGTAGCCGACGGTTTCCAGGATTCCCTCGAGCTTTTCAGAATCGCGGGCGTTCATCTGGCATCCGAATGTTGTGATACAGGCAGTCAGGAATTCTTTGCCGTTCTTTTTCGCGCGTTCCGGGACGAGCTGCTGTTTTAAGAGCGCCATAAAGTAATACTGGCGCTGCGGTTCTGCTTCCGGAGCCGGGAGTGTGATATCAACGTCCATCAGGTCGATGCCGGAAACCTCTGCATCCGGAATCGTTCTAAGATCTATTTTCATAGTTGCTGTTCCTCTTTTCTGGGTAGTAAAAATCGTGGCAGAATGCCGAGAAAAAAGACCCGTCGCATCGGATCTTATCTGTCTGTTATTTTATCGTATCTGTGGGAAAATAGCAAGAAAAAAAGGTGCTGCAATCGAAACAGAACACCAAACCGAAAATTTTACGGTTTTTCAAAATTATAACAAAATTTCAGAACCAATTCTTGACAAATGACAAAAATCGCGCTAAAATTACAGCCGTCGTGTAAGATAAATTCTGGGAAGAGAAAAAGTAAATGCGGAAAAAGCGTTTGCAGAGAGCTGTCGGAGAAGGTGCGAGACAGCAGCGTGTCCGGATTGAACATCATCTCGGAGAAGGGAAACCCAAAGAACTGTTTTTATTGTTTCATTAAGATAAAGACAGGATTCCAGTAGGTTTTCACGGGAGTTTCCCGTTACAGAAACCGCGTATGCTTGTGCGTGTATTCGTACTTGTTTCAAAGGAGAGACAAGGGTGGTTTGCGGAAAAAATATGGTCCGTCCCTGGTTATCGTGGGGCGGCTTTTTTTATGCAGAAACACCGGTAATACAGCCTGGCAAGAAACAAATCCTGCTGCAAAACACGCGCAGACAGGAAAAGGGAGGAAACATATGAAAGTGTACAAAAAAATCATGAACGGCGTGGCATTTGTCGAGAAATTGATTCTTGTGCTGTCCACGATCCTGATTGTTGTGCTTACGGTCGGAAATGTCCTGTCCCGTAAGATTCTGCATCAATCCTGGTCATTTACCGAGGAACTCGTTGTTGCGGTATTTGTTCTGATTACACTTCTCGCAGCAGCGCTTGCTGCCCGTGACGGAGAACTGGTCAATCTTTCTTTGCTGCCGGACCGTCTTTCTGCGAAGGCGAGAAGAATCCTGCTGGTTGTCAACACAGCATTTAGTGTTGCCTTTACCGTAGTTCTGTTTAAATACGGCATGGACAAGGTACTGACCCAGCTTGCCAACGGAAAGAGAACGTTCGTGCTGAACTGGCCGGAATGGATTTTCTGGTCCTTCGTACCGATCGGAGCCGCCTGCATGACGCTCCACATGATCGAGTATCTGATTGATACCTTTGTAAAAGCGAAAGAGGAGGGAGAAGAAAAATGATCAGTGCAATCCTTTTTATTTCATTCTTTATTTTCCTGATCCTTGGTATTCCGATCGGCATCTGCCTCGGTTTATCCTCGATCTGCGCAATTTTATATTCCGGCACATCGCTGACGATCGTTGCCACCAACATGTATTCCGGCATCAGTAAATTCCTGCTGCTTGCCATTCCGTTCTTTGTCCTGTCCGGAAATATCATGGCAAAGGCGGGTATCTCCAAACGGCTGATCCGTTTCGTTGATACATGTGTCGGCCACAAAAAAGGCGGTATCGCCATCGTGTGCGTTATCGTTGCCTGCTTCTTCGGCGCTATTTCCGGTTCCGGTCCGGCAACTGTTGCAGCTCTTGGTATGGTTCTGATTCCTGCCATGATCGAGCGCGGCGGCTTCTCCGCACCGTTTGCCACAGCGCTGATGGCGACATCGAGTTCGATCGCAATCGTCATTCCGCCGAGTATTGCATTCGTTGTTTACGCATCCATCACCGGCGTATCCATTGCAGATATGTTCACCGCAGGTATCGTTCCTGGTATCCTGATGGGTGTTGCTCTTGTAATCGTTGTTCTTCTTGAGGCAAAGAAACACAACTTTCAGCCGACGCAGAAGAAGGCAACGGCAAAAGAGAGATGGGATGCATTTAAGGATGCGTTCTGGGGATTCCTGATGCCGGTTATTATTCTTGGCGGTATCTATGGAAGCGTATTCACTCCAACAGAAGCAGCAGCCGTTTCCGTTGTATACGGTCTGTTTGTCGGAATCTTTATCTACAAAGAAATTAAGATCAAAGATCTGTGGGATCTGATGGTAGACTCTGCAAAGACCACCGGCGGTATTATGCTCATCGTAGCAAGTGCTTCCCTGTTTTCCTTTGTCTGCACCAAATTCGGTATTGCGCAGGCAGCTTCCGATCTGCTTGGAAGCGTTGCACATAATCAGTTCACATTCCTGCTGATCGTCAATATCATTTTCCTGATTGCAGGATGCTTTATCGATGCAAACTCCGCCATGTATATCTTTATCCCGATTATGCTTCCGGTCTGCAAAGCCCTTGGCTATGACCTGGTAGCATTCGGTATCGTGGCAACCGTCAACCTGGCCATCGGACAGGTAACTCCACCGGTTGGTGTCAACCTGTTTGTTGCCATTTCCGTAAAACTGAAAAAAGGAATGGAAGTTACCATTCAGCAGATTTCCAAAGCTGTTATGCCAATGATCGCGGCATCGGTAGCGGTTCTGCTTCTGATTACGTATGTTCCGCAGATTTCCACGTTCCTTCCAAAAGCACTGGCAAAAGACGGAGCTTATACCGGAACGGTAGCTGCAGCAACGAATTCCGATACTTCCAGTGGCGATGGTGCGGATGGCAGCACAGCAGGAAATTCCTCCGGCAATGAGGATTACAATGATATCGCTGATTACAGTGACCTTGGATGGGAAGAGCAGACCTGGAACTTTACCTGCTCCACCACCGAGAACAGTACCTGGGCAGAAGGCGGACGCAAGTTCGGCGAGCTCATGGAAAAAGCAACCGGCGGCAAGATCAAAGTCAATGTATACGCCGCAGACCAGCTGACCAACGGAAACCAGTCCGAGGGAATCCAGGCACTGATGAACGGAGACCCGGTACAGATTTCGATGCACAGCAACCTGATTTACTCTGCATTTGACCCGAGATTTAACGTCGTATCTCTTCCGTTCCTGTTTGATTCCGTAGAAGATGCGGATGCAAAACTGGACGGCGAGGCAGGCGAAAAATTAAAAGCAATCCTCGATGAGTACGGCCTGCACTGCATGGGAATCGCCGAGAACGGTTTCCGTCAGCTGACCAACAGCAAGCAGGAAGTAAAAACCGTCGATGATATGAAAAACCTGAAAATCCGTGTAGCAGGAAGTAACCTGCTGATGGAGTGCTACAAACGCTGGGGCGCCGATGCGACCAACATGAACTGGTCTGAGACCTACACCGCCCTGCAGCAGAAAACCGTAGAAGGCCAGGAGAATCCGCTTCCGGCTATCGATGCAGCCAGCGTACAGGAAGTACAGCCGTACTGCTCCATGTGGAATGCAATTTATGACTGCCTGTTCTTCTGCATTAACGGAGACATCTATAACAATCTGACCCCGGAGCAGCAGAAAGTTGTCGATGAGGCCGGACAGAAAGCCGTCGATTACGAACGTGCCATCAACCGTGCCGGTGACGATGAGATTATGGACCGCTGGCAGAACGAGAACGGTGTCAAGATCACCAAATACGAAGATATGGACATCGACTCCTTCAAACAGGCGGTAGACGGTGTAGATGCGTGGTATCAGAACGAACTGGAAAGCCAGGGCTATGACGATGCCAAAGATCTGATTGAAGCCTTTACAAAGAAAGATACATCTTCTGCAAGCACCTACGATGTAGAAGACAGAAGCGATCTCGACTGGCCGGAGCAGACCTGGAACTTCACCTGCTCCACGACAGAAACCAGTACCTGGGCAGAAGGCGGCCGGAAGTTCGGTGAGCTGATCGAAAAAGCAACCGGCGGCAAGATCAAAGTCAACGTATATGCCGCAGACCAGCTGACCAACGGAAACCAGTCCGAAGGTATCCAGGCGTTGATGAACGGAGACCCGGTACAGATT
>ENA-ORSL01003164-ORSL01003164.1-human-gut-metagenome-genome-assembly--contig:-NODE-3164-length-10957-cov-14.832233_pt1 | contig 10957 bp, 7 predicted proteins | sample MGYA00242190_ERZ509157 | MGnify/ENA primary metagenome ERZ509157 (study PRJEB26280, sample SAMEA2338664) | human gut metagenome | biome: human gut; feature: human-associated habitat; material: faeces...
TCTACCTTTCTAGTTTATAAAGTAAAAAAGTGTCTACTGAAATCAGGAAAAGTCAGATGCTTCAAACAAGCCATAATTACCCCATCTGTATGAGCAAGTGTCTGTACCTCTGCTATCATATTTTCTACCCTTTCGACAGAATAGTATTTACGATAGTATAATCTGAGATGTTTGTAATATTCAGATTCTTCTTGACAAATAGTGTTAACTCGAAAAATCTTATACCAACTTCCATCATTACGGCGAGCGTATTCTTCTGTGAAATCATCAATAAGGCCTATTATACACATACGATATATGGCCTTCTGTAATGATTCTTGATATTGGGCATAACCATAAGCATAAGACTTACCAGTTCTTCTGCGCATTTGTCTTAGATACTCCGTTTCAAATATAGGCAGATTCCTTGATGCTAATTCTACATTGTATGAATTAAGTTCAACATCAGATACATTACAAGAGGTATAATAAGTTAGCGTCTTGCCTTTGTATTTAGGCTCTGAAATATATCTAAGTATTCCACCTTTGCTTTCCTTTTTTACACATGAATCCCCTATGCACATTTCTTCATTAGAAATGGTAACATTAAGTCTATTCATTAGTAAGTTCATAACATATAATTCAAATTCCTCTCCCAAAAAATTTTGCTCATAAAAATACTTATTTTGAGTATAATCAGCAGAGAAGTATTCAATTATACGTGTTCGTATATTTTGTGTACTAAATTTCTTTGGTGAATACATAATTGTGGCTAACGCCATTTTCTTATCACGCCCGGCACGTCCTGCCTCTTGGACAAAAGACTCTAGTGAACTTGGATAATTCAAATGGAATGTCATTCGCACGTTAGACTTGTCAATACCCATTCCAAAAGCCTTTGTTGCAACCATCATGTTGGTTTTGCCTTTAAGAAAGGCATATTGACAAACAGTATCATCACCTCCTTTATATGTTGAGATGCTTCTTAATCCCTTATGACGTAGTACTTTTTCTACACTTGGAACACTGAGATTCACCTTCTCTGATGCTCGCGTACAAAATACGATACCAGCGGAATTAGTACTTACTTGGTTATACCACCCGTTCTCGACATCAACATCAAGGTCTGCATTGAGTATTTTATCAGCGACAGCAGAATCCATCAAATTCTCCCGTTCAATGAATCGTTCTTTGATGAATTCTACAGCATTATTATCTTGTATCTCAACTATTTTTTGGGTGGCATCGTTTATCACTTCGAGAAGTTTTTCTTCCTTTATATCTCCAACAGCCCACGCATTCGGTGCATCTTTTGCATCAACCTCATAAACGTTATATTGAAGTTCAAGACGATTTGTATTTTCATATCTTACGGTTGCATCTTCATCTAAAGAATAAGCATTAATGCCAGATAATTCGCGTTGAACATCAGCAAGGACATCGAATGATGCCGTTGCTGTAAGACCAAACAATGATATATGGTTACCTTCTCCTTCAACTTCTTTTGGAAGTACATAATTGAATAAGTTTCTGCCAAGATGAAGATATGCAAGACGGAAATCATGTCCCCATTCTGAGACACAATGCACCTCGTCTATTACACCATAAGCGAAATAGACTCCTGATTCTCGCATAGAACGTAAAACCTCTCGGAAGCGATAAATACTCAAACGCTCTGGAGACAAGAACATTATTTGCACTTGCGAACCGGTTAATGCAAGTTCTCGTCTTCTACCTTCCTCAAAACTCTTTGTTATGTCACTATTTATATATGATATACAATCTATACCTATATTTAACAATCCATCATATTGGTCTTTCATCAAACCTTTTAATGGATCCACAACAAGTGTAACAGCTGGTTGCAACATAGCCGCAAGCTGATAAGTCAAAGACTTACCACCTCCTGTTGGGAGCAAACCAATTACACTTTTTAATTGAAGAGCCCTATTTAATATAGGTAATTGCCCTGGTCTGAAATCTTCTTTTCTAAAGATGAGGTTTAAAAAATACCTAAGTTTAGAGCAATTCGCTTCGATTTTATGATATATTCCTTGACTATTTTTTTCAACAAATGGCTTGTAATTGATACGTTCTGTAGTGTATAGAACTCTGTCTTCGTACACTTTTTCAGAAGATCGTACAATAAAATAGCAATCATTTGAAGCCTTAAATTTAGAGAAAGCAACCTCTTTTGCATTGCAAATCTGATCAATCGACACATCAATAACAGCATCGTATTCTATTTCAGACGAAGCATCTTTTTGGGCACTCACAGATATTTTTGGCAATACCATATGATCATAATCTTTTGTCATGGCAATGAGATTATGATAAGCCTCCAAAAAATCCTCTATAGAAATCTTTGCAACGGAAGTATTATCCTCAATAATGAGAATTTTCCATTCCTGTTTGTTTGTATCAAGTCGTTCTGAGATGATTGCTTCAATAAATGTCTTCTGAATACGCGCAACGGCATTTAGATTCTTTGCTTTTTGTTCATCAGACATGATTGATACGTAATTCAGAACTCTCTCGCTTGCCAATGTAGGACATCCTCGTGAAATTAAATTACTCATTAAGGCATAGACTGGGCACAAATTCTTATGGGCAGTCATGTCAAAAGGAGCTAATATTTCAAAAGCACTTTCTTCAAGGGACGTTTTTCCTATCTTGTCCGTAAAGGATGCGAAATACTGAATAGGCGCAAAATATTTGTAATTATGCAGAATTTCTGAAACAGAAGAAAGACTATAACTAAAACTTCGAATAAAACAGCCATATGCCTTATGATTAGGATCAGGATGATAACCGAAATTTGTATTTTTGAAATCTGTAAAAACATGAATATGATTTTCTACGAAGTAGTTAAGAAAAGAACGTATTCGTTCTTCTTTGAGGTTAGCAGGACCAACACAAAGTACGATATGCTTTTTACCTGAAGAGGTTATCATTTTAGAAACTCCCTTCAAGCTTACAGTTTCAATATCAAGTATGTTAGAGAATATATGGATAGCAGTTGGCTGCTCCACATGAATGGAAGTAATACTATTACTATTGTCTCCATAATCAGATGGCAGATATTTAGAAACGGCAATAATTTCAGCATTATACTCTCCCAATGTTTTTTTCACATGCAGAATAGCTCTATTCCTTGCAACATCAGAAGGCTCTTCAAGAACAACTTTTCGGAGTTTTCCGAGCATTCCATGCTGACGGAGTTTTTCGATTACAGCCATTGTGCCTATTGCCTGTCCACAGCCCCAATCGTAGATTTCGACACCATCACTTAAATCTGAATAAGGAAACTCATGTTCGTCCAATGCACGCATCAGTTTATGATGATGCATTGGACCATATGCGGACATGTATACACAGCACTGCTCTTCTGTTTCCAGAACAGCAGTACCATGATTAAGTGTGCGGCCCTGACTATCTCTGTACTTATAAGGGCAGGACTTAAAAATATCTGGTACATAAAGATTAGAGATTCTTATAATCTCGTTGATGGTCAGATGACCAACTTTTTGTATATCATCTACGTAACTCATTTTCCAGTAATTGTTTCACTCCAAGGATTGTCCTTGTGACATTTGTAATTCATAACGGCAGACTGTTTGCTCGCATTAGCATAGCAATATTCGCAGCCATGTACACATGTGTTATATTCACCTATGTCCTTGCTTTTTATACAACCACAAAAGGCTCGTTGTCCTTTGTCTTTGTTGTCTCCATGAAGTGCATACTTTCCATTTGGAAGCATAATAGCACCTCCAGGTAATGGTTCTGTTTCACCAAAGAGGCTTGCTTGTGGCATAGAATACATTTTCACTTTTAGATAGTCCATTAATTTCTTGTCATTGTAGGCAAGTTTTATGATAAGCTTATCATCAACACAATGGTTCTTGTTTATTCCAAATTCCGTCAAGTCTATTTTCTCCCCACAAGTAGCCAGTTCATAATTCCACTTTTTGTTTAAAACTGATAGTTTTTGAGCGAACTCTCGCATTTGCCATTCTTGCCAATCTATATAATTAACATTAGCTTTTTGTAGGTTTGCCTGCACTTTACGATAAGAGAGTATGTCAGCAAAACTAAATACTAACTTCTCTGTATATCCTAGTAGCTGGTTGCCAATATTCTCAATTTTATCAAGTAACTTGGCAATATCTATATTGTCTGTTAGAACCAAAGGGTCAAAACGCCAAATCACATGACCTTTGCCAAGAGCATTAACAAGTTGTTTGAATGTTTCTATACGTTGTTTTAGAGGTGGCACATTCTTTTCCAATTCTTCTTCCTCATAATCATTCAATGAGTATTGAATATAACACCCGATTCCACGTTGTTTGAGGATAGGCAGATAGCGCAATAATGGCTTAGGATTCTTCGACCAAAACACAATAAATCGTGTGTCTTTGTAAGACACATAACTTTTCACCCCGTTAAAAGGATTTGTCCATGCCGAATAGCCAGCCTTATCAAGACGATAAAAGAACCAGTCTGCATAGAAAGCTGGAATGTCTGTGCTGCGACTTGCAGATATAAGAACCGGGACTTGCATATCTACAAGTTCTCCATTCTCACGTGGAAGTTTTTGTTTAGTCCATGTTGCCATGTGTTAGTCTAATTTTTGGTTTATAAGATGTCTATAGATTTTCAATAAGCCATTAGTGATAGCAGAATTGCGTTCTATTTGTACAAAAGGAGACTCTTGTATAAGAACTTTTATTAAATCTCCAATCATTTCTTTGGCTTTCATTTCAAACATCATGTAGTCAAACATAGAATCTCCTTCCTCCCAAAAATCGCTATGAGAACCATAATGATAAACCTCCCAAGCTTTCAACAAAGGCAACTTAAACATCTCCATGATTTGAATAATTTTCAACACTTGCAAAGAATAATCCCCATCTTGTTTATTATCTGCCATTTTTGAATAACTCATCTGTATTTTTTTTATGGTTCTAATAAGCATAGATATTTCATCAGCTGTTGGCTTGCTAGGATCTGAAAACTTTTTAGGTTCATAAAGTAAATGAACGATTTCGTTCAAATTATTATGAATTTCATAAAGTACAGACTTAACATGGTCTTCTTCAGTCAGGTCCCTTTGTGGAATACAATTCTGATTAAACTCATCTCTTGTAACAGTATTAAGAATAGAAAAATTATTCTCAACAAATTTGATAGCATTACATACACCGACTTCAGGATGATTAAGAAACCATTCCAAATATTTTGGGTATTCTCTCCGACTATCATCATTCATAAAATATGATGCTGGATAATAGTCAAAAATATGATCCATGACAGTGGCTATAATCCATTCCGCCTGCCAAAGCTCTTTTCCTGCTTTTTTTTGTTCGTGTATGTCGTTGCCATCATAAATCAAAGTAAAAGAGGCATTCCCTATATAGGATAACGCAGCTTTCAATGAGTCTTTTGTGAATAGCGGATTGTTATGTACCATAAAGTTATTAATTTAATAGTTTATTTATAGATCTTACTTAGTATGTATTCTTTAAGTGATGAATAAGGAGTATAGGATACCTTTTGTACCATTTCTGCAACTTGGTTAACCTGTCCTGTAATTTGATCAACAATTAGCATAGGAACAAAACCTGCATTGTCATAATATGACTTTATCATACTCAAAGCATAATTCGCAACAATCTCTCTTGACTCATCGGATGAATATTGATTAGAAACAAGCATAGGGATAAGTTCTCTAGCAAAGACATCTGTGATATCTGGAATAGCCCGTCCTTCAGCAAGTTTCAAGTCTTCTGTAATATTGAATGGATTATATGAGACTTCCTTTGAATGTACTTTAAGAGGATTGGAAGGCTTCTTGCAGTTGTTACCAGAAAGTTTCTCTATAGCCTTGGTCACAGTCTGTATATTGCTTTCCATTTTTTTAAATCTATTACCAGCTTCGTTGTCATCAAGCTCCAAATTGAATATTACCTGTAAAACATCAGACCAGTTATCAGCTAAATCCCGAATAACGTTTTGTCTCTGAGAACCATCAGACATGCTTAATTTAACCAAAACATAATGAGAGGCAATATTATTATCGGTTATATCTGAAACTTTACCATAAGCGTATTCTTCCTCATAATAGTAGCCAAATATACCTGCGTATGAAAATAGTCTACTTTTCATTTTCTCGTTTCTGCCTCCAACTAAGCGATCGGATTTCAAAAAGATATAACTAATGTCGGAAAGAATAGCAATTATCGACTCCAATTCACCTTTAGAGAACAAAGCTGTTGATTGGTTTGTTCTTTGGTATTCCAAATCAACATTTCTATCATACAAATGCAAAACACATTTTTGAACAGAACCTTCATTAAGAATGATGGAAAATCCATAATCCGACAAATCAATCTCTTGCCATCCAAAAGGTGTTTGCGCAGAGACACAATATCCCTTAAGCAAAATCTCGGTATTTGAGAATTTTACTACACGCATTGGTTTGGGGGCAAACTGTGGTTGTCCTGTATCTCCATTTGTTGCAGTCAAGATATACCCATCTCCAGGTGTAAGCTGATACCCAGAACATCCATTGATGTTCTTTTTAATTTTTATATATCTCGGACAGACTTGTAATCCTCTTACAGGTTGACCATTTTCATAACGCTGATGACAGGTAGAATCAAATTCGAAATTAGACAAGAACGATTCTTCACGCCTTTGTTGCTCTTCTTGCTTACGACGTTCTGCCAATCGTCGTTGTTCTTCTGCACGACGCTTTTCTTCTTGAAGACGCAATTGCTCTTGTCGTGCATTCTTTTTATTGTTGAAAAAATCAAATATTCCCATATCAAATAAAAAAAATAGTCCATCAGTAGCCAACAGGACATATTTAGTTAAACGAAAAGCGTACCACTGATATAACTACGTATTAAAGTGCAGGTCCTGAAGAAATCTCAATCTACAAGATATAGTAAGCAGACTACTACAACGTAGGAACTACTATGCCAATTTCTGTCGGCTTTGTATTTCTGTTTCTTAGACTGTGCACCTGTAAGAGTAGTATAACGCTCTTTATATTATATGTTTGAAGTCTCTGTATCGTTGCCTATTGTCATAGAATGGTACATACCAAAACCATTGTTTTGCACTGGATTTGCCTTTATTATAAAGATATTACCATATCTACTATCGGTTCCATCACTAACATGCATTATTTTATAGCCGTTTTCATTCATTGCTTTTTACGATTTTTGTTATTTAACGGAACTGAGTCTAAGCAGCGATTCTGTTATATTATTGTATTATGTTCCAATTTAATGCGTTTAATTCTTCGTCGTCATGTTCCTCCAAATAATTTGCATACCAGAGAATTATATTGCACAATTCTAATGTCATGCTTTGTAAAAGATATGGTGGATTTCCTAAACTCTCAAGGAACTCTGGGGTCTGACGCGAATTTTTCTGCTGTTGCTCATTGGCGTTTTTGTTGACAGTATGCTCGTATGCAGCAGATATTTCTTTAAGACGTTGGAAGCTATCCTTAAGAACGTTTGGAAGGATATTTGTGCTTTCTATACGAATTTTATCTCCGACCTTCACCTCTTTTCCTGAAAGTATCAAACTACACCAGGTGGTATTAATTCCTCCTTTATTATCGACAAGGATATCGTGAAAGACATATTTCCCATTATTCTTTTTGTTAGGAAGAAGACCTTTCTCTGCCATGGAAGTGAATATGAGTTCTATACATTTTCGTATATTTGTCATCATATTATTGTATTCTTTACCCGAATAGTTTCGTGCGTGTATAGGCAATAATAAATCTTCCATATAGATGGCAACTTCACTGTCAAGTTCGCTTCTGTTAATAGCTTTAAATACATCTGGATAATAAATCAAACGTATCTGCATTTCTGGTGATAACTTGGCTTTGTATGGAATGCGCTGGAAAAGGATATCTCTATCTGTTGCCTTACTGTAGTATTTCTTTTTATTCCAGTCGCCATCCCATTCTTCACGATTGTCAATTATCAGATCATTGAGTTCTTCCTCGCTACCTCCTGAAAGTACAAACCATGGAATAACTCGCTTTTGTTCGGCGCAAATTCTTGTAATGGAAGATAGAACGTGCACTAAAAACCGTTGGGCATTATCATGATCTCCTTTTTTGTATTTGCACTTTGCATCTAATATTATTGCAGACCAGCGCTTGAAATCTGAAACAAGAGCTTTTTCAGCTTCCTCCCAGCAATTGAATGACACTAATTCCAAACCATAGCGAGAAGCCTCAATTGGGTAAATCTGAGTGTTGTCAGGATCGTCTTCGACCCATAAAACCTGTATGAGATTTGTGTTCATATATAATATTTTGTTGAAAGGTAGGCTATCAATAGCCTACCTCATATTTAACTTCTAGTACAAACTGGCTAAAGGCATTTTCAGCACGTAAGTGACAGTAAAATTCTTTTCTGGTGTAGAAAGTATCTTTACTTCACCACCATACTTTCGCATGATTTCGGCTATTTCGCCACCACCTATACCACCATGTCCATTCTGATTTAAAGCAGAGGAATAGCCATATTCCATTATCAAATCAGAATTTATGCCAGAAGGCATTGGTGTGCCATTATTAGCTATCTCTATGAGCAAGCTAAGACCATCAGTAGTCCAACTTGTTTGAATCACGTAGTCTTTACGAGCAGAGTCAGTGAACCCATGAGCGCAAGCATTAGCAACAATGTTGTCAAACACTTGCTGTAAAGCTTTTTTAGGAAACCATGCAGCGTTCATAGATTCTCCTTTATGAAAGAGAAGTTTCCCCGTCTTTTTGTCAAAGACATCCTTTGTGAAACTGTTAGTCTCAAATTCTTCCCAAAGATGCTCAAATTTAAATTTCGAGTCATGATGAGTTCTCTCATACTCTTCTATGAACATCTGAGGTTCAATGATTTCACATTTTCCCCAATCCTGTTCGTCAGACAAATTGGCTACGCGATTGCATATTGTGCGTAATCTCAAACGCATAATCTCCATCGCCTCGCCAACAGTCATTGTACTGACAGAAGACAACCTGTCCTTTGAATTAAGACGACCGTTATGTTCTTGCATACAATAAAGTAAAGAGCTAAACAAACTGTCGAATGCAGATATATTCTGCGACAAGGCATGTTTTCTCAGACGAATGGAATGTCTGAAACCATTCTCACGCATTTCAACATATTGTTCCTGTAAGGCGAAATCCTTGAAAGCTATGTCTTGAACCTGTTTCTGCTGCTGCTCTATATTTGGAATTTCAAGACGTACCAAATCTCTCCAAGAGTTTGTCAAGGTCGCATTATGACCGCTGTCATAAACAAGTCTTACTATCTGGTCTTTTACAGAACGACTCAGCATCTGAGAGGCAAGAAACCTTACATCAACTTGTGCTGTTGGCTTTAATACAAACAAATTTTTAGGAACCAGGAAGGTCGTGACATCTGTTGTGTAGCCAATAGCTATTTCTTTGTTAGAAACGGCTATTATCACAGCGGGACCATTAACACGATAATACCGTCTTATTCTATCCGTCTTCAATAGAGGTAATTCATCCACATTGAATCTACCCTTAGAGAAAACGTTAGAAAGATAATTTATGGTAACCACATGATCCTCTTTCTGACATTCGTCAGATATTATTGGAGCTGTTATCGTTTCTGTGATTTCTCCTATTAGTGTACCGCTTTTTGGAAGACTGAGATAGTATGAAGGCAGTAGGATATCTACGTTCAGACTATCATACGAAAAACGGCGTATAATAGTATTTTTTTCACGCTCAGGCATACCTGACATTTCAATTTCTTTCTGAAAAGCTGTTACATCAATAGTTTTCTCGTTTGCTTTTTGTGTAAGGGCTGTTGCATCACACATTACAATTGTGTCATGTGACATCTTGACAAAATGAAACAGAATATTACCAGAAGGCAGTTGGATTATTTCTTGAAGTGTTTTCTGCTCCTTGATGTACTGATGCAAGAAAGTAGTGTCTTCACTAAGAACGTTCTTTTTGGACATACAGAAGAGTATTTCACCACCATTCTTTACAATTCGATTGCAAGCAGCAAAGGTATCCTCAATCGAAATATTGCTGAATGAAGACAACTCTACCAAAACTGCATCGAACATGCCATCTGCCAAATCAGACCATAAGCCTTCCTTAGATTTAGAATCCTTGTACTGCTCAATATTCTGTCCGCAAGCATATGCACGCATGGCGGCATTTGCGAATCCTGATGCAACAACCAAATCACATTGATCCAAGCCTACGAATTCGCGTCCGTTATTGGAATTGGGTATAAAAATCCTTCCCTTTTTATTTTCTAATATGTAGGGTACTAAGGAACTCCATTCCTTGGGTTCATCAAAATCCAATCCCAAAGTAGCGATAACATTCAAATGTTCGAATGCATAATCAAGTAAAATATCGAAGTTATCAACAAGGAAAGCTTCCTCTGTTTCCGAAATCAATCCACTTATATAATAGCGGGTGTATTCTTTGTATTCTTTTACAACATGTTCGTTTGCTTGTCTACCAGCAGACAATTGGTAAACGTAGCCAACCAACTGTTCAACATAAGAAAGACGTTGAAAGTCAGCTGGTATAAAGAAATCTGTGAACGCACTCTGAGTCTTTTTTACAGCCTCTGTCTCAGATGCGAGATTTTCATACTTGGCAACAATAGCCTCTACCTGAATGTACTTCTGTGTACTCATATCGTTTGTTTTTTTGTTTGACTTTTATAATTTCGGTGCAAAGGTACACTGGGGTTGCGAATTCTATGTTCGTAATTTACGGTAATTGTTATTTATCAATGAAATTTTTTCATAAATCTCATTCTGTATTTCCTTTGGCTCTATTACAAGGAGATTTTCACCAAAGCTAGTAAGTTCTCGAATTAATTCATAATCCTCAAATCCGCAACCTATAGGGTTTCGTGGGAATTTACTTGTAAAACGACAA
>ENA-ORSL01003168-ORSL01003168.1-human-gut-metagenome-genome-assembly--contig:-NODE-3168-length-10948-cov-7.101809_pt1 | contig 10948 bp, 9 predicted proteins | sample MGYA00242190_ERZ509157 | MGnify/ENA primary metagenome ERZ509157 (study PRJEB26280, sample SAMEA2338664) | human gut metagenome | biome: human gut; feature: human-associated habitat; material: faeces...
GGAGCGTCCCAAAACAAGCCTTTAGGGCTTGTGTGCTCTTGTCAACTGATGGTATGCTTCGCGCTGTATATTTGAAAGGTTAGAATCATCAGATGGAAGACAGGCGCGAGAAGGACAAGGGACTTAAAACAGGATGGCTTTGGACCATAACGGCAGTTTTGGCTCTGCTTTGCTGCGCCGCCATATATGTAGACTGCGTGCTGGGAAGGTTGTACAGTGAGCAGCGGAAGCACATACAGCTTTCGGCGGAGGCCACGCCGGTGCCTGTGATAAGTGTCACCCCGTCGCCGATACCTACGCCGGTACCTACCAGAGTACCAAAGCTCGGGGACATAGAAAATGTAAGCTTCCCGGACTATGATACCGGAGCCGCGTCCGATTACAGCTATCAGAGCGACGAACTAAAGATAGCTGTAAACAAGGTTGAGGACGACGGCGTAACATATTACGTCGCGGACATATGGATGCGAAATGTTAACTGCTTCCGCACCGCCTTTTCCAGCGGCAAGTACCGGGGGAAGCGGGAATCTGCGGAAAAGATCGCCAAGGACAATAACGCGATACTGGCGGTCAACGGAGACTTTTTGAGCGGCCTCGTGATACGCAACGGGGAGCTTTTCCGCCAGGCGGAGGTAAGAGCTACGCCCACGCCGGACCCCGATGCGGCGTCTGCGCCGGGCTATAACAGCTATGGAATGTACGGCACGGTGACGCCTGCGCTGTCCGCTGACGAAGCGGCAAGGCCGGAGCGCTCTACCTGCGTGCTGTATCTCGACGGGACCTTGGCCACGACCGAATTCGAGGATTTCAGCACTAAAAAAGCTATGAAAAAAGGTGCGTGGCAGGGCTGGCAGTTTGGCCCTACGCTGGTGCGGGATTCCAAACCACAGAAGGACGTAAAGAAGCAGGGCAGAAGTCCCCGCTGCATACTCGGCTACTATCAGCCCGGGCATTATTGCCTGATAATTATAGACGGGCGGCAGAAGGGCTACTCCATAGGTATGAATTTTGACGAGATGAAGGAGCTCTGCACTCGCATGGGTCTGAAGGATGCGTACAATCTTGACGGCGGCGGCAGCGCCATAATGGTGTTTAACGGCGAGATAATCAACCGGCCATCGGGCAAAGGCGACGCTCGCAAGCTGCTCGACATGATAGTTATAGGCGAATACCTTGACGGAGGGGAACTGCATGGCGTGACGCCTTCACCTGTACCCACAGCAACTACGGAGGAAGCGGGCAATTGAAGGACAGTGAAATAAGAAAAAGGCTGAAAGCGGCTATACTCTGCCTTTCCGCAGTGCTTATACTTTCTGTTGTGTCGGGAGCGGTGCTTTTGAATAGCATCGGCAGCACCAACGGTTGGGGCAGGACTGAAAAGCAGGAGGACGAGATATATACCAAGGAACAGATAGACAAGTTCATCACCAGCGTCCTCATAACCGTGCAGAACCAGCCCCTTTCCAGCGATAAAGCAGGAGCGGATATGGTGTTCATAGCGTCCTTTGATTCCTTCCGCCAGCGGTTGACCATGGCTGCGCTGTACAGCCAGATGGAGATAAATGGCGCGGCGCTCAGTAATATTTATGCGAACAGCGGCCCCGGCGGCCTGGTGAATGCCGTAAACGACGGGTTTGGGCTGGATATCAAGTACTACGCCTGCACAGATACGGCGTCGCTGGGAGCCATGATAGACCTCCTTGGCGGTATAACCGTAAAGGTGGATTTCAGCGAGGCGGACTATATAAACAAGGCCCTTGGCGAAAAGAGCGTAAGTGCGGGCCGGGAAAAGCTCAACGGCAGCCAGAGCATGATATACGCCATGGACGACATAAGCGGAGAGGAGCAGATGGGCGGCCTGAAGCGCCGCCTGGAGCTTGTAGAATCTGCGGTGAAGAATATGCGCAGGACTGCCACAAAGGAGGCAATGCTGCCATTGCTCAGCCTCGTTGCGGGCAGTATAAAGACTAATCTCGATTTTTCCGCCCTACACGATATGGGCTATGAGATATTGAAGGCCGAAGAGATGGAGTATCGGAACATATGGATCCCTGCCGACGATAGCTGGAAACTGGACGAAAACGGGCAGTTCACAATAGAGGACTTTGAGACGAACAAAAAGCAGCTTTATAACGGGCTGTATAAGGAGTAACAAAAAGGCGGCCAAAGAGCCGCCTTTTTGATGCATAGCTATTCGACTACCCGCCTTGCGAAAGCAAAGTGCCGGTTCCAGTAATCCGTATTGCAGCTTCGCTTTACTACCTTTCCGTGTGACGATGAGGCGTCAATCATGTTTTTTGAGGAAACGGCTATACCCGCGTGCTGTATATCTGATGAATTCGCACTGTGAAAAAACAGGATGTCGCCTGCCTTGACGTCGCTCAGGCTTTCGATCTTGCCCCAATCCGCATTTTGCGCATATCCGGCGCAGTCCTTGCGATCGACAGCTATGCCGCATTCGTTAAGTACATAATACACAAGTCCCGAGCAATCGAACTCATCCGGCCCGGAGGCATTTAAAACATACTCTTTGCCGACCTGATTCTTCGCGGTGGAGGCGATGGCGTCTGCCGTCGGCGCCTCCCTTGCGGGCCGGGCGTCTGCGCTGCGGTACAATATAGTGAAGTTATGCTTGTTTTCCCATTTCCTTGCATCCTCCTTGCTGGCAAACCACAGGTCTATCATGTTCAGCGGCTCCTTGGTTAAATGATTGACCTTGTTTTTGTAGGCGTTGACGTCGGCGGCTATTGCGTAACCGTAGCCGGGTATATAAAGCTCCGTGCCTATGGGTATAGCGTTGGGATTTACTGAGGCGGTGCCCAGCTTGCACTCCGCACCTGTGGAGGTAACGGAGCTGCCGGAATAGGCTGATATTTTGTCCGCCGTAATACTGCTCCAGCCGTCAACGCCGTCCTTTGGCGGCTCACGCCATATACGCTTATCGCCTGTGTATATTCCGTCCGCAAGCGTCCAATTTTTTGCGCTGTCGCTCAGCAGCAGGGCAAGGGTTTCATCTCCCGCAATACCGTCGGTGGGCAGCGCGTTATCCTCCTGAAACATCTCGATTGCAGCCCTTGTGGCAGAGTCGTATGTGCCGCTGGGATTTTCAAGGTAGCCGAGCGCCTTCAGGGCGGACTGTATGTCAGCTATGGCTGAGGAGGTCAAGCCGCTGGAAGGATCCGATTCGGGAGCCGCTATCGGATACATTTCCGCAGCCTGCTGCTTCTGCTTGCGTATGTACTCGATGTATGCGTTCTTGTTGTAGTCCTTTATATCGTTCCTCTCGGCGTAATCTATGAAGTCGGCGCAGAAATTCTTATATTCCTTGCTGTCAGGGAAATCCACATAGGTTATTACATATTTATCCCCGTCTTTTATCAGCCCCGCTTCGATAAAGGTACCCATCACGGTGGTTTTAAAATACCCTTTTAGAAGGTATTCGTACATTATGCCGCCGGACAGCTGGTCTACTATGCCGAATTCCGTGATCTCAAGGCTTTGGAACCTGCCCCTGTCTATCGCGGGGACGGTGGTTTCCCTGAGGACCTGGGTGAAGCTTATCCATTGCCTGAGCAGGGCGATGTTTTTGTGGGATTCAAAGCTGCCCTGTAATTGCAGCAGCCCGTCGTACATGGTGCTGTTCGAGCTGTCGAAGCCGAAGTCGTCGTTGCCATGCGCCATGTCGTCAAGGTAGCGGGTGAGAAATTCAGCCACCGCCTGCTTAGGGTCTGTGCGGTCAAAGGCATAGGTAGCCGCAGCCGCTTCGGGCTCCTGCGCGGAGGGATCAGGGATAAGTGTGGGCTTGGGGGACGGGTCTGCCGTCTGCTCTGCTGCCATGCCGGGAGTATCCTTTTCCGGCGCACTCTGGCAGGCGGTGGTGAAGCAGCATAGGGACATTATCAGCGCGATGCACAGCGTTATCGCCCTGAAGGCGGGAGAGGTGCGATTCTTCATGAAGGCTCCCTTCATGCGCCGCTTTGCCATGCGCTTTGAGCGTATCTGGCTCATGCCCAGTATGGGTTCGGTGTCATATGAGAACATGTCGAGTATCACGGTGAGGTAGCCCCGCTTCTGCTCGTGGCCTATGTAGGCCAGTACGTCCGAGTCGCAGGCTGATTCCATATCGGCGCGCAATTCTGAAAATGCGAAGTGTACAACCGGGTCAAACCAGTACACGGCGCGAAGGATATTCAAAAGCAGCGTCATGTAATGGTCGCCGCGCTTTTTATGTGTAAGCTCATGCAGCAGGGCAAAGCGCAGCCTGCTTTCGTCGTTGCAGAGCGAGAGGGGCACCAGCAGCACAGGCTCACCGAAGAAGGCTATGCCGGGGGACATGGACTTATTCACTATCCAAAGGGGAAGCGGCTTTACACAAAGCTCCTTGCAGCACCTGTCGTAAAGCTCGTAGACCTCCCTGGGTCCACCCGCCATGAGGTGCTGAAGGGATTCGTAATAGCGCAGCTTTACGAATATCAGCCAGCCGAGGAAGCCTATCGCGCCAAGCAGCCATACTACGAATACGATGGAATACCAGTCGGTGCTTTTTGCGGGATTTACGTGCTGTGATGGGGCTACATCTGTATCCGGCTGTACCGCCGGGGCGACGCTTTCGTAAGAGGGCTGCGTGTTGGGCACAGACGCCGGAGCCACGTCCAGAACCGGAGCAGGAGTGGGCAGCTCGGCTTGAACGGCTTGCTCTTGCGGTATGCTCTGCAAGCCGAGGTGTATTCCGATATCCGGCGTTACGGGAATGATCAGCCGGAGTATAAGCAGCCACCACATGAGGTATTGAAGCTTAGAGGATATGCGATTTTTGAATATAAAACGAAACAGGAGTATGCCTGCCGTTATGGCGGCGGAGTAGAGAGCCACCTGAACGAGGGCATCAACGGTCGCTTTCATTTTCGGTTTCCTCCTTCAGCATCTTTTCCAGCATATTCATGAGCTCCAGCCTGTCGCTGCGTGAAAGGTCGCCCTCCCGCACCATGCTGGTTATCATCAGCCCTACAGAATCCGACTGCATCTTGCTTAGCACGGCGCGGCTCTCGCGGGCTATGCATTCCTCACGGGATATGGCGGGGGAGTAGAACTTGTCCCGGCCGCGCTTTTCTGATGAGATGTAGCCTTTCTTTTCCAGGACGTTCATGTAGGATTGGTATGTCTTGTAGTTCCAGCTGGCGCGGCTGCCTATGCGGTCTATGGTTTCGCCCAGCGTTGCCGGGGATTTTGCCCAAAGCGCCTCCATAACTATCCATTCGTTGGGGTTTAGGGTATCCTTCACAGGCATTACCTCCTATGCTTTTAATATCAAGCTTGTGATTATAAATATAATCTAAATTAACGTGTGGGTCAATAAACTGCGGCAAAGCTTAACAATTAGTTCATCAAATAAAAAAGGCCCCGCAGGGAAGAACCTGCGGAGCCGTGTACTTGCAGTGATTACTGAGCGACGGTAATGGCGGTTATGTGGGTATTTACACCCTCATACCAATAGAGGAAGCCCTCAACGTCAACTACGTCGCCTTCCTTGAGAGCGCCAACGGTGGAGTAAACCTCGGTGTCGGGGCCGGTAAGGTAGGACTCTACGCAGAAGTCATAGGAAGCGCCGTTGTAGCCGAAGGTGACATAGATGTCATCGCCGGGCTGGTCGTTCTTGTAGGCCACCTTCTCGACGGTCAATCCCTTGAAGGAAACAAGCTGGTTCTGGTGGTCGATCAGCTCGTCCTTTCCCAGAAGCTCGGTGGCGTCAAAGGGAGCGGCGATGAAGCTGCCCTCTTCTATTTCAAAGGTGGCGTCGATTATCTCAATTTCGCCTGACCACTCAGATTTGTAGCCGGTGACTTTGATCTTGATGCCGGGTACCAGCTTGTCATAGTCTTCCTGAGAGCATGCCATGTTGTAGAGGAAGTAAGCGCCGTCCTTATCCTGGGAATAAACGGTAGCCTTGTCTTCCCACCAGGATTGCTTGGCCTGTACGTAGGTTTCTACTGTAACCTGGCTCTCCAGCTCGGCCGCCACATATTCGGCATAGGTCATAACGCCCTCGGATTTGACGTCTTCCTCGGTAGCAGCGGGGGTTTCTCCAGCGGGAGCCTCAGTGGTAGCCTCCTGGTCGGGGGCTTCGGTTGCCTCGGGAGCCTTCTGGGCACAGCCTGCGAAAGCGAGGACCATGCAGAGGGTCAAGAGCATTGCCAAGAATTTTTTCATTGCTTTTCTCCTTTATAATTGCCGCCCCTTTCGGGAGCGGTTTTATGACTTAATGATTATACAATAGACATTGCAGGATATCAAACCCGTTTATTACGCTTTTTTGCGGCGTCACGGAGGGTATACGCCCCGATAAGCGCCCATGCCGCACAAAGTGACAAAAGCAGTGCCCTTGAAGGGCCGGGGAGAGGGCCGAGATCTTCTGCGCCTTCTGCGGATACGCTCTCCCTTCCGGCTCCGTCCAGACGGTAAAGGGAAGTAACATCTGAAAACAGCTTGTCCATATATGCGTCATCTACGGTCTCCTTGCGGCGGACGGATTTTGTGACGTTTTCTATGAGCTGTCCCGCAGCGTCGCGTAAAGACGCGGAGCCGTTGTATACTGGGGTGACGAAGGTATTGTCGGAGTTGGCCAGCAGCATCTTCACCGCTTTTATCTTTACATCGTAGTGGGCGACGTCCTGCCCTTCCCTGGAAAGATAATCAAGATATTCGTCGGAATCCTGCGCCATGGAGGTGACGGGAACGTAGCCTTCTGTTTCGGAGTATGCTATCTGCACGTCGTTGGTCAGCAGGTACTGCGTGAACAGCCAGGAGGCCAGTACCTCCTGAGGATCGCCCTTGTTGAATACGCATACTGAAGGACCCTGGGATATCATTTGGGGGTGATCCGGATCAAACTGGGGTATGGGCATTACCGCCGTCTCAAATTCTACCAGCTTGTCCGCGCTTATGTCGGAAAGGGGGGCGTGGGTGCCCATCCATGTGGCGCCCGCCGTAGAGTCTATGGCGAATATGCACTGGCCCGCGTTAAGGAAATTCGCAGGATAGCTGGATATCTTGAAGGTGGAGAAGGAGCCCTTCTTCACGTGTTTTGCTATGGTGTACAGCAGCTCCTTTGTGGTATCGTTGAAAAGCAGCACTTCGCCCTGATCGTTGGAATACCCGCCGCCGGACTGGCGCAGCAGCTGTATCATCATATTGTCGGTGGACTTGTATATGAAGGGTATCATCACCTTCTGGCCGTTTACGGCGAATGTGCCGTCGGCGTTTTTCGTTGTGGCGGCGTCGGCCACTTCCCATACGAAGTCCCATGTCAGAGTATCCGGCAGGGTATAGCCCATGGCCTCCACGTAGGTCTTGTTTATGTAGCAGGCCTCTGTGGAGCGCATGAAGGGCAGGGCATAGCAATGGCCCGCGAAGCTGCATTCGTTTAGGAAACTGGGTATTATCTCGCCGCTCCTGGGAGAGGTGAACCTTACGTCACTGCCGCCAAGCCCGTACCTGGGGTGGTCAAGTAGCTCATCGAGGGGCGCTACCACGTTTGTCCCGGTTAGGTACGTCGCTATGTGGTCGGGGTAGGTTATACAGACGTTTGGGGTGGTGTTGGTGGAAATATTGGTGATGACGTCGTTATATATCTTGCCATAGTCGGTATAGAGCCGAAGGTTCACGCGGATATTCGGGTACAGCGCCTGAAAGTCTGCTATGGCTTTTTGGTATATCTGGGTCTGGGTCTTGTTGGTGTCGTTCTTTGCCCAGAAGGTTATCTCATAATCCCTGTTTGCGTCGAATTCCTCAGGCACCGCGAATTCCCTCAGCCCCCGGGAGCCGTGGCAGCCGGTAAGGAGAGGAAGCAGCATACACAGCGACAGTATGAGGCAGATAAGCTTTTTATTCATACTAACCCTTTGTACCTCCTCTGGATACGCCGTCCATTATCTTGTTGCGGAATATCAGAAACAGCGCTATGAGCGGCACTGATATTACCACTACCGCCGCCATCATGGCGGGTATGTTTTCCCGGCCAAAGCCGCTTTCGCGTATGGCCTGTATGCCGTTGGAAACTAGGAAGTAATTCTCGTCGTCGGTGATGAGCCGTGGCCAGACATAGGAGTTCCAGCACTCTATGACCTTCAGTATTACTATGGTTATCATAGTTGGGCTGCAAATGGGTATCATTACCTTGGTGAGATACTTGAAGTCCGAGGTGCCGTCCACCTTTGCGGCGTAATACAGTTCGTCTGGTATCTGTGCGAAATTCTCTTTCAGCAAGTAAATATAGAATACCGACGTTACCGAGGGCAATATAAGGCCGGTGAAGGTGTTGCGAAGGCCAAGGTCGGTAATTGTCACGAAGTTGGTAATTATCACCAGCTCGTCGGGTATCATCATGAGCGACAGCAGCAGGGTGAAGGCAAGACGCTTGCCCTTGAATTCAAGCCGGGCAAAGGCGAAAGCAGCGAGGGTTATGACCGATAGCATCAGCAGCGTGGTGATCAAAGTGAATACCAGCGTATTGGTGAAATAACGCCCGAGGGGCACCGCCGTAAAGGCGTCGACGTAGTTTTGCAGAGTGGGGGAGAGGGTAAAGAACTTTGGTATGTATTCTGAATTATACGCGCTGTAGCTCTTTACGGAGGTCAGCACCATCCAGTAAAAAGGAAACAGCACTATGACGGCCCAGAGAGACAGCAGTATATGCACTACCGTACTGCGTACACGGCTGCGAATTCTTGCCTGCTTTTCTATTTTGGCGTAATCGGTATGTTTTTCCATAGGTCGCTCCATCAGTAATGAACGTGCTTTTTGCTGATAATAAGATTTATGCAGGTTATGGTGAGCACTATGGCGAACAGTATTATGGCCGCTGCCGATGCGAATGAGGGGTAGCCGCCGCTGTTGCCGTAGAGCATATCGTAAATATAGCCTACTATGGTGTTCATCTCCGCTGCGTTAAGGTCTGTGCCGAAGAGGGCGACGGCGTCGCTGTACGCCTTGAAGGCGCCTATAAAGCCGGTTATCACCAGATAGAATATCATCGGGGAGATGAGCGGCAGCGTTATGCGGGTAAATATGCGGAATTTGGAGGTGCCGTCTATGCGGGCGGCGTTGTAGTAGTTCTGGTCGACGGAGGCCAGCGCGCTTGTGAGTATGAGTACCTTGAAGGGCATTACTATCCATATAGTATAGAAGCAGAGCACGAACATCTTGGCCCAGTAGGGGCCGTCTATGAAATCCACGGACTTTCCGCCGAACCAGTTTATCATCAGGTTAACAAGGCCGTCCGTATAAGCAGTCTTCTTGAAGAGTATCATAAATACCAATCCCACCGCCAGGGTATTTGTGACGTAGGGCAGAAAATATACGGTCTGGAAAAGATTGCGAAGCTTTTTGATTGAGCTTAACCCGGCGGATATGAGCAGGGCAAGGCCGGTGGAGAGGGGAACGGTGATTATCACCAATAAGAAGGTGTTTTTCAGCGCCTGCAAAAAGTAAGGGTCGTGGAGCACGTAGGAGTAGTTGTAAAGCCCGATGCCGAAAAAAGTCTGGGAGGCGGAATTATAGCCCTCCTCAAAGGAATACACGAATACGTCTATGAGGGGGTATATCATGAATACCCCTAAAAACAGTATGGCGGGCAGCAGATACAGCCAGCCCTTTGCATTGTTCTTTTCCATATATCACTCCGCCCGGAAGGCTATGCGCTTTCCGTCAGTTTTATCGAAAAGGAATACCTTGTCAGGCCGCAGGGCGAAACGTATTTTACCCGAGGCCCCATCGGGCTTATTTGCAGAGCTTATTATGGCCCGTACGGTGTCGGCTTCTGCCGCGGGGTGGGAGAATATGACGCTGGTGTCCCTCCCCATTACCTCTATGCGCCGGAAGATGCAGCAAAGGGGGCCGTTTTCCTCCGGGATGAAGCCTTCCGGGCGGATTCCAATATTATATTCGCCATCGGGTGTGCCGACAGCCGGCAGGACGTCGTTTTCGCCTATGAAAAGCCTTCCGCCGCGGACGCTGCCGGTAAACATATTTATGGGCGGAGTGCCGAGGAACTTCGCTACAAACATATTTACGGGCTGGTCGTAAACCTCCTGAGGCCGGCCTATCTGCTGTATCACGCCTGACTGCATTACTATTATCATATCCGAAATGCTCATGGCCTCTTCCTGGTCATGGGTGACGAATATGGTGGTGATTTTGGTTTTCTGCTGTATGCGCTTGAGCTCCTCCCGGGTCTGGAGGCGGAGCCTGGCGTCAAGGTTGGAAAGAGGCTCGTCGAGGAGCAGCACCCGTGGCATTTTAACAAGGGCCCGGGCGATGGCGACTCGCTGCTGCTGTCCGCCGGATAGCGCCTTTGGCTTGCGGTCCATAAGGCCCTCGATCTGAACAAGCTTAGCCGCGTCGTAGGCGCGAGCGAGCATTTCTTCTTTGGAAAGCTTGTCCTCGCCCTTTAGGTTTTGCAGAGGGAAAAGTATGTTTTGCTTTACTGTAAGGTGGGGATAAAGGGCATAATTCTGAAATACCAGCCCGACGCCGCGGTTTTCAGGCGGCAGGTCCGTAACGTCGTCCTCGCCAAAGAATATGCGTCCCGCCGTAGGGGAGAGCAGGCCGGAGATGAGGTTTAACGCGGTGCTCTTGCCGCAGCCCGAGGGGCCTAAGAGGCCGATGAGTTTGCCGTCGGGTATTTCCACATTAAAGTTGTTCACGGCTATTACGTCCGGGGCGTTCTTGCCCTGACCGGAGAATTTCTTGGTGAGATCCTTTAATACGACTTTCATACTGATGTCCTTTGACACTGAATTTGTCTTTGAAAGATGCCTTTCAAGCTATTCTAACATATATGAGCGGGGTTTTCTATGATATGGCAATAGTTAAGTTATAAACAAAGACAGTTTGTCGAAAAACCCCGGGGTTGATAAGGGGCCGCAGCCCCTTATGTTTAATCCGGCTCTGA
>ENA-ORSL01003169-ORSL01003169.1-human-gut-metagenome-genome-assembly--contig:-NODE-3169-length-10946-cov-10.034340_pt1 | contig 10946 bp, 7 predicted proteins | sample MGYA00242190_ERZ509157 | MGnify/ENA primary metagenome ERZ509157 (study PRJEB26280, sample SAMEA2338664) | human gut metagenome | biome: human gut; feature: human-associated habitat; material: faeces...
CAAAGGGTATCAGCAAGCAGCTGATTCCTATCTTTGATAAACCGATGATATATTATCCTATCTCGGTTTTGATGTTGGCAGGTATCCGTGAGATTCTGATTATCTCAACACCATTCGACTTGCCTGGCTTCAAGCGATTGCTTGGTGATGGTAGCCAACTGGGTGTGAAATTTGAGTATGCTGAGCAGCCTTCACCAGATGGTTTGGCACAGGCATTCATCATCGGTGAGAAGTTCATCGGTAATGATTCTGCTTGCCTTGTTTTGGGAGATAACATCTTCTATGGTGCTGGTTTGAACCAGATGTTGCATCAGGCAGTAGTAGATGCAGAGCAGAACAACAAAGCTACTGTATTTGGTTATCGAGTAAGCGATCCTGAGCGATATGGAGTCGCAGAGTTTGATGAGCAAGGCAATTGCCTGAGTATCGAAGAGAAGCCTGAGCATCCAAAGAGCAATTATGCGGTAGTGGGCTTGTACTTCTATCCAAACAAGGTGGTGGAAGTAGCCAAGCATATCAAGCCATCTGCTCGTGGTGAGTTGGAAATCACAACAGTGAACCAGGAGTTCCTGAAGGATAAGCAGTTGAAGGTTCAGACCATGGCAAGAGGATTCGCCTGGCTTGATACCGGAACCCATGATTCCCTTTCTGAGGCATCCACCTTTATCGAAGTCTTGGAGAAGCGCCAGGGCTTGAAGGTTGCTTGCTTGGAAGGTATTGCTTATCGCCAAGGTTGGATAGATAGTGATACGTTGCGTGAGAATGCTCAGCCTATGCTGAAGAATGACTATGGCAAGTATCTGCTTTCCATTCTTGAAGAGAATGAAGCTTCTTTGACAAAGAATCTTGAGTATTAAATATTTTTCGAATCCCTCCGTCTCCCTTTCCAAAGGGAGCTCCACTTTCTCCCCAAGCCCCTCTTCAATGGTCTTTACACCCCCTTCGGTTCCCCCGTTAGCGGGGGACAGAAACCTCAGGAAGCGGGAATGTAACCGCACACTTTTGGCGTGCTCGGAACCGCTACGCTCTAAGGTTGTCGGACCGTCAGAGGTCTCGCCATATTTTGCGGGATGGGACCGCCTGGATGAGGGTTCCCTATAATTAAAATATATATATGCATAATATAATAATAACAGGTGGAGCTGGTTTCATCGGCTCACACGTAGTAAGACTTTTCGTGAACAAATATCCTGAGTATCACATCATCAACCTCGACAAGTTGACATACGCAGGCAACCTGGCTAACCTCAAGGACATTGAGGACAAGCCTAACTATACTTTCGTTAAGGGCGATATCTGTGATTTCGACCTGATGTTGAAGCTGATGCAGGACTATCAGGTGGATGGCATCATCCATCTCGCTGCCGAGAGCCACGTAGATAGAAGTATCAAGGATCCATTCACTTTCGCCCAGACCAACGTGATGGGTACCCTGTCTCTGCTCCAGGCTGCTAAGATTTACTGGGAGAGCCTTCCTGAGGGTTACGAGGGCAAGCGTTTCTACCACATCTCTACCGATGAGGTTTACGGTGCCTTGCAGATGACTCATCCTGAGGGTATTCCTGCTCCTTTCACCACCAAGGCATCCAGCGATAAGAACCATGAGGCTTATGGCGAGGAGTTCTTCCTGGAGACTACCAAGTACAATCCTTACTCTCCATACTCTGCATCCAAGGCAAGCTCAGACCACTTCGTCCGTGCTTTCCACGATACATACGGTATGCCTACCATCGTGACCAACTGCTCTAACAACTACGGTCCATACCAGTTCCCTGAGAAGTTGATTCCGCTGTTCATCAACAATATCCGTCATCGCAAGCCATTGCCTGTATATGGTAAGGGTGAGAACGTGCGCGACTGGTTGTATGTAGTAGATCATGCCCGTGCCATCGATATGATTTTCCACAAGGGTAAGATTGCCGAGACTTACAACATCGGCGGTTTCAACGAGTGGAAGAACATCGATATCATCAAGGTGGTAATCAAGACTGTTGATAGATTGCTCGGTCGTCCTGAGGGTGCTGACTTGGATTTGATTACTTATGTAACAGACAGAAAGGGTCACGATATGCGTTACGCCATCGATTCTCGCAAGCTCCAGAAGGAACTCGGTTGGGAGCCATCTCTCCAGTTTGAGGAGGGTATCGAAGAAACGGTAAAATGGTATCTCGAGAACCAGGAATGGATGGATCATGTTACTTCTGGGGAGTATCAGAAGTATTATGAGGAGATGTATAAGGACAGATAATGTCTTTTTTCGAAAACCTACCTTCAATAGTCTTTGCGACCCCTTCGGTTCCCCTTACAGGGGACAGAAACCTTCCTTACCCTTTTTCGAAAATCACCCCGTCCCTCTTTACCCTTAAAGAGGGCTCCACCTCTCATCTCGGTCTTCTCCCCTCAGGGAAGAAGAGGGAAACCGCCCTACTCGGTGCTCGGAACCGCTACGCTCTAAGGTTGGCGGACCATCAAAGGTCTTCGCCAGGTTTATGCGGGCTGGGACCGCCTTACTATAGCTTGCTGAGGTAGGGAATAGCTGTTTATAGTTTACAGTTAATAGTTTATAGTTTACGATTGATTTCGTGGTTATTTGCTGATAACTTGCAGATTTCTTGTTAATTGCTTGGTGGTTTCGAGAAAAAAGCGTACTTTTGCGGCAGAGTTAAACGTTTAAAAGGAGAAGGTTATAATGAATGAAAGAATATTCGATATAAAAAAGGTTGCACGCTATATCGCTTTGTCTTTGTTGACGAAACAGATGACGGTTAGCCCTTTGAAACTCCAAAAGTTGCTTTATTATGCGCAAGCTTGGAGTATGGTGTTCTTTGGTCGCCAAAGACAACTGTTTGCAGATGTTCCGCAAGCATGGGTAAATGGTCCGGTTTACCCTACTATATATAATATGTGGAAGAATAGAAACATGTGTGAGCATCTTACACCAGCAGATTTTGAAACAACTGAGGATGTTATAGATGAAGCTCTCGGCGAGGTGACTAAGCAATTAGGGCTTGGCGATGATGAAATCCAATTGTTGGAACAAATAGTACTGAAATATGGTAGCAAATCACAGAATTACCTCATATTCTTGACTCACTCTGAATTGCCTTGGTGTGAGAAACGCGAGGGGCTGAAACCTTATGAACGCTCGGTAAATCCTCTGTCATTGGACACGATGTATAGCTATTATGCTGAGCGTCATGCCAAGAATGTAGAACGCAGAAAAGGTATGGTAACGGCATGAGTATAGAGATTTTTGATGATGACATCGAACAGTTGCGAGATGATTTATCTGTAGAACCTTGGAATGTCATCAGTAATGATGACGTCAGGAATTCTTGTCTGTTACCGATTCGCATCGGCTATGAATTTGTTGATATGGGAGATACAGAATATGGTTTTAATCAGAATTTCTCTGAAAAAGATACCTTTGAGTACTTTGACTGCATGAAATATATTTCTGGTCGAACCATTGATGAACTTTTGATGGATGATGGCTTTCGTTTACGTAGGCATTCTGCTTTACACAAGCCTTTGAAGTCGGCTTTGGATAAATTGGAACTTGGTATAACTGAAGGACAGCCAATCATCTTTCATTTTGGACTATATACGGATAAGAAGCAAATGGCTTCAAGAGAAAGTGGTGTTCGTTCGCCTAGAATATACTTTATGCAAGGGTTGTATGGTGTAATTTATCCTCTCTTCTTCGACCCTTATCATGAAATTACAAAATAGATTAATATCCTACACTGTGGTACTCCTGCTGTCACCTTTACTCTTCCTGGGTTCGCTGAATGGCGAGACTGGCAGAAAGAGTGTGAAAGAACTCTTCATCGTGCAAAAAAATACTAGAGAAAATGGAAGAATGCAATAGGGAGAAGATGCAACAATTTTGTGTCTGCTTGTGGAACCTAGTCTTTTTGAAAAGACGGAATTGGGAGATTTCCAGGCAATTAATGATCCAAAAACTACACTTTCTGAACTTGATAAATCGGCTCAGGAAAGGATGTATTTGAAGCTAGTTGAAGAAATTGAACGTATAACTAGTTCATGTAACTAAATTCTTTTTATTAAAGGTTTTTCTAAAATATGAATATTTATGAACAGAAATGATAAGTTTGAACTTTTCTTCTCGGAAAATGAATTGATTTCAAGTAATAAGTCTTGGAAGAAAATAGGGGATAATTATGAGCAGTATAGCATAAATAGTTCTCGTAATTATATAACCAATGCATCTTGTGGTATTAATTCTAAATAAATTTGTCTTATGAGCAATTGGAGTGAGATTTTGACAGAAGTAAATCAATCTTTTCCAACAAATATTGATTTGCTTAATAAAAAAAGAAAGGAGTATATGGATAAAATAGCGGAAATAACAGGGCGTAATGTTATAACCTATTATTCTGGCTGGCTTAAAAATCCTAATGCTCCATTTATTTCAATCAATGATTCAGACATGAATGCTTTCATGACTAACGTATATAGACTGGATAGAAGTAAAGGGCTTGATTTGATTTTGCATACTCCTGGTGGCGATTTAGCAGCTACAGAAAGTATTGTGAATTATCTTCAGTCTGCTTTTGATGGGAATGTGCGTGCTATTATTCCTCAAATATCTATGTCCGCTGGTACGTTGATTGCCATGTCTTGCCGAGAAATATTAATGGGACGTGAGTCTTCTCTGGGCCCGATAGATCCTCAGCTTGGAGGAATTCCATGCCAAGGAATGCTGGATGAATTTGATAAGGCTGTAAATGATATCGCCAATAGACCTTCTTCCTTAGGCTTGTGGCAGGCAATCATTGGTAAACTAAATCCAACTTTTATTACCAATTGCGAGAATTCGATAAAATGGTCAAAGGAACTAGCCAAGTCATTCCTATTAAAAAATAATCCTGAGCTTAATATAGACAACATATATGAGGTTTTTCTCAATCATCAGCATAGTTATTCGCATTCTCGTCATATTCCTAAGGAGCAATGTAAGGCTGCTGGCTTGAAGATAACAGATTTGGAAATGAACCAAGACTTACAAGATGCTGTATTAAGCCTTCATCATTGTTATATGATTTTGTTTGATAAGATTGCATGTTCTAAGGTTGTAGAAAACCAAATAGGTGGTTGTTTTATTCAAAATTATTCTGAAGAGGGAAAATAGGTATGGCTATATTTGTATATACATGTAACCAAGAAAATTCTTGGAAGGCCATGAGTTCGTATGGTGTGATGCAATGCGTGGCTTGCATTTCCTGAGACCTTCGTTTCCCCAGAGCAAGCTGGTGAGATGTGTGAAGGGTAGAGTGATAATCATCCCGTCCTTCTTTGGTGATAAAGCGAGCTGCACTCGGCAATTTGAAAGCGAGCTTTCATTGCACTCATTGGTATCGCTTTTTCCCATTAAAGAAGGCTTTTTCGAAAACCTACCCGTCCTTCCTTACCCTTAAGGAAGGCTCCACCTCTCACCCCGACCCTCTCACCCTCAGGGAAGAGGGAGGAAACCGCTCATCCTCGTCGCTCGGAACCGCTACGCTCTAAGGTTGGCGGACCAAAGCGGTCTTCGCCAGATTGTACGGGATGGGACCGCCGGGAGAGGGAAGTTTATAGTTTACAGTTTACAACTTATATTCGGGGGATTTTGTTGATTTATTGTGAATTTCTTGGTGTTGTAATTTGCAGATAACTTGCAGATTTATTTTGATTTTCTTTGGCGGTTTCAATAAAAAAGCGGAACTCTGCGGCAATAACCTATAAAATGAATAATGACTATGATGGGAATATTACAAGTTGCCTCTTATATATACAAGCGCTATATGGATGATTTTGGCGTTCGTATTGATGAAATGAAGTTGCAGATTTGAGTGAAGCTAAGAATCAAGGAAGAGGGTGTGGCTTATGACACACCCTCTTCTTTGTAAAACAGCTGTTTTTTATACTTTAATTATATATAAGTAAAAGATGTTATTGTATTTATCACTTATCTGATGTTTATTTCAGAATCAGGCGTATTGGCATCGCCTTGTAGCGACCATTGTTCATGCCGTTGCTACCACTCACGAATCTCATATTGGATAATCCTATCCTCTTGTTGTAAACATCAAAGTATCTATACCAGAAACCATATTCAGGACTGTTGGTACCGAAGCCCTGCGTACCTGACAGCAAAGTCTTGGTCCAGAGATTTACATGGATAGGGTTCTTATGGCTCTCGCCCTCCAAGAATCCACCCATAGGCAGATAGATGTATGGCAACTCGGAATCCACCGTCTTTATACGCACGCAGTTGTAGGTTTCTCCTAACGATGTGGACTGTGGTACCACCTCCAGATTGCCTGCATTAACTAATTCTTCGAACACGGCATCAGTTGGAATGGTATAGCCTGTTGGTGCCAAGGTGCTGGAGAGATCCTGAGTGGCATCGCTGGTGCTCTTTTTTTCAGAGATACAGAAATAGCCACCAATGGCTTTCTTGTTCTTTGCCAGTGCCACCACATCTGGGGCATAGTAACCATTGTTGGATGCACCTAGGTTGCGGTCTAACATATAATAAGTAGTGGTGGTTTCATCGGCCTTCTTTCCCTCTACCTTTACCACACCATAATAGAACCAGCCCTTCACCTTCTTCGTCTTATCCCCGTTTTCTGCCAACTGATAATCATTATATACCTTGGAATTCTCATCTATCTTATGGAAGATACCAGTATGATAAACAGGATAAGTGATCTCGATGCCAGCCTGGTTGGTGATGGTAAATGAAGACTTCCACAAATCTTCATTTACCGTAGTATTGGCAAGGCTTACCTTCCACTTACCATTATATTCTTCCACTTTGATTTTATCATCCTTTTTAGTAATCTGATCACCATCAAGTTTAGGGATAAGATACGTGATATTGGCTGTTCCCACGCAGAAATGCAAACCATCATTTCTCACAGCCCCTTGCATTTCTTCAGGAGTGATGCCTTGCACAGTGACCAACCACTTGAAATAGTCGACAGCTACGGTGGAGTTATTATACTGCATGATAACGGTTCTATCAGGATCATCTTTTCTAAAGTCGAAACCAGCCTGCTTGATGGTTATATCCAGAGAAAGGTCGCCAGAAGTAACGGTGATGGTTCCTGTACGTGGATTCTCTGATTGGTTATTCTTTTCAAGCGTAAGCTTCAAGGTATATTTCTTGCCTTTAGAAGATCTGCTTGTCTCTGGTATATCATTCACGGTCTCTTGCTGACAAGCGGTTATCCAAGAATTATTTCTCTTGACACTATATAGCGCACTATCACTACTCGTTGCCTTTGGCAGGGTAGTAACAATGGTTACGATAGCCTTTGTAGTGCTTGCATCTACCTCCTGATAATCGCTCACTCCCAGTTCATAGTCTTTGCAAGCTATCATTTGGGTGATTTCAGGATTATCGTCCCGCACCTCTACTTCCACTCTATTCTCTGGCAGACTCTTCTTAGCCTCTTCAAGCGTAGAGAAGCCATAGTCGTTTACCTTGGTTACCTTGATGGTATAATGGTGGTTACGGAGCAAGGCATATTGGATTTTCTCTTTAGCATTCTTGTAGAGTGCCACCTTATAATATCCTTCTCTATCCTTATAATTCGCCTTGATAATCACCATTGCCTTGCCTGCAGAAGTTTCATTTACTGCCACGGTGGTTGCGGTACCGCCGCCCAATGGGTTGTCTTCCGTTCTGAGAACGGTAGATTCTGCCAAGTCATCGGTCGTAGGCTCAATATAATTGGCAGGAGCTATGGCTGCCTTGGTTGCCGTGTTATAGACATACAAGCCTGCATTAGTGAAATTACTCTGGATGCTATTGTCTATCTCCAAACTTATCTTGGCGCATTGGCGCAACATCGTCACTGAAGGATTAGCTTCCAAAAGTTTATCTATTGAAATTTTACCCCAGCAGATAGGGGCATCAAGCTGAGGGTCTCTCTTCTTAGCAGCAGTGAGAGACTGCAAGTCTTGTGCCTCCCTCTCCGTCATGTCGCTGGCATTGGCTACAAGATGTACATTCTTGGTACCTGCAGGTACATTGGTTATCTTTACCTTGTAGCTGCCATCAGACTGCTTTGATAAGGTAGAATAGCAATCTGTCTTGTCTAAGTATTTGTCCTTATCTCCATAGAACACAGCGCAGAGCGAATTGAATGTCTCCGAGGCCCCCGCTCTTGTACCAATCTGTTGCTTGGTGAAGTTAGTCAATTGAAGGTTCAAGACAAGTCCCTCGGCAGGGATTTCATCCCCGCCGAGTCCGATAGCCTCCATCGTATCCTTGCAGGAAACAAGGCTTAGGAGCAATCCTATCCATATCATTAAATGTTTGATCTTCTTCATTGCTTAAACTGATTTATAACAGTGTTCAAATCTGATTCTAATCTTATTTAATTCACACCACGTGGTTTGCCAGCGTGCCAAGAAGTGCCATCGTAATAGCCTGTGTCATTATGCTTCTCATAGCTGTTGCCATTGAAAAGCAGGACGCTTTTTCCATCCGTATTTTTGTTGTCGCTTTTGATTCTGATGTCCTTCTCGTGGTCTCCCTTAACAGCCTTGAGAGTAATCACAGTCTTATACCAACCATTATTCAAATTATCGCATGACCAACTTTTACCCGCTGTATCATAGATGGTAAAAGACTCGCGCTCTTTATTACTGTCATTATCATTTTTGCCATTGGCGACACCATATACCTTGAACCATCCGTAAGTCGGGAATTTGGTGTAAATGGTAAAGTTGATGTTCTCAATAGTTGGCATGGCATCATATATGTTCCAAGTAGGATCTGATGTTGGATCATAGACAATCCAACCCTCTCGATCCTCATAGTCGAAGAGAGGAATACCCGGCTCCAAGTGGTGAGTGCAACGATGAAGCGTATAACCTTGTTCCTTATTGGTATTGTTACTGAATATAATCAATGTTTCACCAGGCTTGATGGTCTTTTTTCCCGTAGCACCATGCTCTGTATATTTCGACTTCGCATTCTCTTTGAAGTCCACGTAATACCAACCCACATTCGTATAATCCGCAACCATTTTATCACCAGGCCATTTTTCTGTAAATATCCAAACTCTAGAGTTGACTTCAGTTCCGGTTGTCTCACCAATCTGGGTATAGACATAGGTATAATGATAGTCTGGGTTAGGTATTCGGTCATTCTTATCCTTTAAATCATACCATCCATCTGCCCAGTTGGTATTTCCTTCAGTTCCATTATAAGTCTCTTTCTTTTTTTCTTCAAGTGTACCCTCATAATTATCAGTTCCATTACCTCCTTTATAATGTGCGCGGTCGTTGATGGCACGGAAGTTGATACGATAGTTACCCATTGCAGGCTTTACCGTTACCTTGATTTTCTTGACAAAGTTGAAGCCTTCTGCAGATTCCTTTGGCTGCACAGTGAGGTAATGTACTGTCGTGGTAACAGGGTCAGTGGTTGCCACAATCTTGAAGGTTCCTTCTGGAGTATCAGGTTTATCGCAAGATGCCTGAATGGTTGACTTACCTACGGTGGAAGAGGTGTTACCGGTGAAAGCCAAACCGCCGAGGTTGGTCTTAAACTGTACCACTTTGGTATTGTTGTCGCTACCCCTATAGATGGTTACTTCCTGTGGATTTACCTCAAAATAAGGAGAGGCATCATAGGTTACATCGAGATACTTCTTAATGTTACCAGCCTTAATCCAAACCTTTGCCGTACCCTTGTACTTTCCATTATAGTCGGAGAACTTAATGTCCTCGTTGATTTTGAATGTGATTCTATGATTCTTCACTGCATCTAGCTTGCTCAACACAATCACATCTTTCTCACCACTGGATGTTGTTACCTTTTCATCGCAACCGAAATCTGCCTTTGTCAGCATTACGTTCGACTCATAGTCGATGGAGTCTGTCGTGGTAGATGTTACGCTCGCCTTCGTCTTGCTTACCCACAAAGTAGTATGGTTGAAGTCGGCATCTATCGTTACAGGAGTCCAGTCCTTTACGCTCACATTACAGTCGAGAGTCATGTTTCCCAGACTCTTGATGTTGCCGATAATCTCATAATAGGTGCCACGAGGGAAGGTCGGAACTTCGGTGGAAGTTGGGCTCTCGTCCTGACGATGTCCCAGCTTAATCGTATAGTTGTTCTCAAAGCTACCATTCACAAAGCCATTAACTTTGAGGGTAGACTGCTGAGAGGCATTGGCGATATAACGCTCAGGCAGATAGTAAGTGCCTTGGAAAAGCCACTTATCGGCGGCTTTCTGTGGAGCAGCTGTAGGAGTAGCACCCTGAACAAGGGTGATGATGTTCTTATTATTCACATTGGCATTGTCTGCTTGCTCTGTCCAGTCTCCCGCCTTATAATAACCACCCTTATTGCTTGCCTCAGAAGGAGTTGCATAAACTTCATTTTCAAAACCTTTGGCATAATCAGGGCTAACATTAGAATTGCTAAATGCTCCATTCCAACTCAGCGTGGTGCTAGGAGAAAGCTTTTGAGCCAGAATATCCTTGATGCGATAGCTCTTGCCTTTGAATGCAGAACCTTCAGCAGTAGGGTCGAAAAGCAGGTTGAGCTTAACCTTTACGCATGTAAACTTCAGGTTAGCTACCACAGTGGTATATTTCTTACCACTTTTTTCTATTTTTGTATTGATGATATTACCGTTCACATCCTTTGGCTCATAAATCATCGGGATGTTTGTAGAAACCGGCATTCCCGGTTCTGTTCCAGCTACATAGTTCAGTACTATATTTTTGAGATCATCTTCTGTTTGGATAGTCTGACCACTCAACACCTTGTTCATATTGGCAACCACATAGATATGGTAAGTGCCCGGCTCGATATTGAGCTGATAGTTAGCTACATGCTGCTCCAGCATCATCGAAGCCAGTGGGGCAGGGAGCGTCTCTTTCAGGAGCTTGCCTTCATTTCCTGTAGGGAAAGC
>ENA-ORSL01003173-ORSL01003173.1-human-gut-metagenome-genome-assembly--contig:-NODE-3173-length-10930-cov-7.944644_pt1 | contig 10930 bp, 6 predicted proteins | sample MGYA00242190_ERZ509157 | MGnify/ENA primary metagenome ERZ509157 (study PRJEB26280, sample SAMEA2338664) | human gut metagenome | biome: human gut; feature: human-associated habitat; material: faeces...
TTGTCGTTTTACAAGTAAATTCCCACGAAACCCTATAGGTTGCGGATTTGAGGGTTTCATTAAAATATCTGTTGAATTTTGCTTCTTTGCCTGTTCCTGTAATTCCAGCCCATTCCATTATCATTACTATAATAGGACCATAGATATGATGTTTCCCTTCCTTTTTGTCTGTTCTTCCAAGAACCTTTAGTCCTACTAGTTTGCAAGGTTCTATCAAATCATCAAGATGGGTAATAACAAATCTTACTTGTTTGGCCAAGTCATGATTGTTGGGCCATAGTAAAGACTCTATAGGGCTCAAATTATCCTTCTTACCTTTCGCAATAGTATCGAAAATGACGAAATTTTGAAACTGGCTCTCATTATAGGTATGAAAACAGTCGCAGATAACTTGCTGCAAAGACTTTGCCTTATCCATTCTTTCTTTCAAACTATTCATCTGATATGTGATACCGCTATTATTTTCTATAAATTTAATGGTATCTCTCGATTTCTTAGCAACATTGTCATAGTTATCCTTATAAATCTTGTAACATAAGTCAGGATGGCATCTGATGTAATTCTCCTTTGCAATAATTTCTCTACAAAGAGCCATTACGCCCGTTAGCTTACAAAAAAATAAGCTAACAGAACAGCATAGATCTTTCACGCAATCTGGGTAGCTTTCCAAGCCAAACATATCTCTACTGAATGTAAGACCTGTTAAGTATGAGTGATTAAAAACAGATAGCTTCTTTTCTGCTTCATTACCTCCTGCCTTTTTGCGAATGATGGGACACATCTTTCTAAATAGTTTCTTGGTTCCAGCTAATGTACTTCTCAGTTTTCGACAAAGCTTAAGAGCTGTGTCGTAGCATTGGTTGTGGTCGGTGGCATATAACTTATTGAACTCTTTAGAAAATTTTTCTAAAGAAATGTATTCTTTATCTATTTTGGCAATGCTGATTCTTACTTCAGCATTGATTAAATTGATATCACTCTCGTCATAATCACGACTTCTGATGGATGCAAAGATCTTATCGTTTTCAAAGTCCTCTGCATCATTGATAAGGTTCTGAAAGCTTTGCTCAGAAGCATCTAAAACACTTGTGTACTTCATTAGCTGATAGTTTAAATTAATACTGGGCAGTAATAGTCTCGTACATCTTATAGGGGTGTGCGTGAGGATATCCTGCTTTCATTTGCAAAGTTACGAAAAGATTGCGGAAATTAAACAAAATGGATAACTTTTCTTGTGTTAAAAAATACTAAGTCTTTGATATTCTGTATTTTATGATTTGCTTTTGGAAATTTTTAGTTTCTGCCGATTCCAAAAGTTGCCACAAAAGTAGTGTCTTAGTGTAATTTTAAGAATCAAACCAGAGTTAATTTTTAAGATTTAAACGTTAACAAAGAATGGCTTTTCAGTCCGAGCTAACAGAAAGAACAGTCTTAAGTTTGTTTCACTCTGACTGAAAAGCCGTATAATTCTTAAAACATCATTTCTCAAAATACGTGCCAATGGCTATGAGAGGGATGTTTTCCATCCATTCTTGATCTACATATCCTTTCATGGAGATACGCAGTCCTTTCAGCCCAGGGTTGTCTTTGATGAACTGGGCCAGGGACCTAGCACGTACGTTTTCCTCAGCCTTCACTTCTACTGGTATAACCCTCTGGTTGTCTTGAATGATGAAATCTATCTCCGAAGGTGTCTTGGTATTGCTCCAGTAATAGGGCTTTAGTCCCAAGGCCAATAGTTGCTGTAGCACATACTGCTCTGTAAATGCACCTTTGAACTCTGTGAATACATTGTCGCCTATCAGCATCTGGTCTGCTGAGGCATCCGTCATGCATGCCAGAAGACCACAATCTAATAAGAACAGTTTAAAGACATCCATGGCTTCATAAAACTTGAGGGGCATTTTAGGCTCCTTGATGCGGTTCACCTTATATACAATGCCGGCATCTACCAGCCATTGTATGGCCAGTTCAAAATCCTTGGCTCTGCTGCCTTTGCGCACAGCTCCATAGATGAACTTCTTGTTTTCACGTGCCAGTTGGGAAGGGAGCGAATCCAGTACCTCCCGGATTCTTGTTGATTCCGCAGCTGAAGTATGTTTGGAAATATCCCTGCGATAGGCTTCCAGAATATCACGCTGCAGGGTGCGAACCTGCTGCAAGTCTGTATTTTCGATGAATTTGCTTACCACTCCAGGCATGCCGCCCACAAAGTAATATTGCCGGAGCAATTCCGTCATCTTGGGTTTCATGATGTCGATAAGTCCCCAGTCTTTGGAATGGAGTAATTCTATCCATCCTTCATTGCCGGTAGCATCAAGATATTCCTCGTAATCCATAGGGTACATGGTAAGCATATCTACTTTTCCAACAGGGAACGACTCTCCCTTACCAAGGGTAACCCCAAGGAGGGAACCTGCTACCATGACATGGTATTCGGGAGCTTTTTCGCAAAAGTACTTCAAACTGTGGAGTCCTCTCGGAACCTCCTGTATTTCATCCATGATGATGAGAGTGTCAGCAGGTGTAATCCTTACGCCAGTAATGGCTTGGATGGTAATGAGGATTCTGTCTATGTTGTAATCGAGCTCAAAGAGCTGTTTCATTCTTGGCTCATCGTCACAGTTGATATATGCTACGTTTTTGTATTCCTTTTCTCCAAAGTGTTGCATAATCCAAGTCTTACCCACTTGTCTGGCACCTAGTAACATCAAGGGCTTTCTGTCCACATTTCTTTTCCATTTAAGGAGCTGTTTGTATATCTTTCTTCTCATAACTGTCTGTATTTTAAATATTTCTTCTGCAAAGATACACTTTTTCGATGATAAAAACAAGAAAACTACACACTTTTTCGATGATAACAAATGTTAAATCATACACTTTTTCGAGGATAATCTTAAGAAAATAGTCATACTGGTCAGAGATTTGTGATAGGCTTTGTAAAATATATTCTGCTTTTTCTATTTCTGGGAATGCCATGATTATAAATGAAAAAAGCCCAGCCTATTTAAGCATTGTTAAGAGGCTCGGCTGGAACTAACGATGCAAAGATACAAGTAATTATTGAATCTCCAAAGATTTTGAGAAGAATATTTTGATTTCGCAAGAAAAAATGGGGGATAATATAAAAAAGGTGGCGAATCTCTTTGTTATCTTTGATTTTTGCAGCATCTGGATTGATTCGCATAATTCTTTAAATTTCAGTATTCTCTGCCATCCTCTGGCTGGTGGATCTCTGGGATTTGCGCCAAGATCCTCGTAAGCTGAACATGCGAGCTAGGAGGATAGAAAGAAAGGATTATCATTAGTCTTTATGATAAACAAAAGAACCCGCCAGGAATCCCAACGGATTTTGAATCCAGTAGGACACCTGGCGGGATGTTTGTTTGGAGTTGTATTTTATAAAGACTCATCCACTTCTTTCCAATCTATCAGTCCCTTGCCCGTTTCATCGAGTTCCACTGCCAGGGCGATGACCTTGCGCTTGTCCGCCTTGAATGGTTCGGTGTAACTCTTGTCCTTGATCTGGCTCTCGGCAGCAGAAATGCCGCCATTGTTAGATAGCTTCAGCTCCAGGACGTAGATGATGGATGGAACCTCCACAATCATATCTATCCTGCCAGTGGCTAGCATTCTCTCTACTTCCACCCTAAAGCCCAAGGCTCTGAATATTGTGCTCATTATCAGCCGGTAACGCTCCTCCATATCCATGCTCGCCATTTTCTTGTTGCTGTATGGAACATCGGCGATTAGAGCCTTCAATGCCTTCTTGGCTTCAGCGGTGTTGCCGTCCTGCATCATTTTTCTGAGGAAGCTCTGCGCAGAAACCACTTCCGAATTCGACTTCATGGTCAAGGCTGGAACCACTACCCGGTATAATGCCTTGCGAACTTCAAAGTTAGGGAAGCCCAGGATGTAAACGCCATCATCGTAACCCTTGATGGTGAGATACCCCGACTGGTAGAGGAAGAGCTCGGCTCCGCCATTCACCACGTCCGATGTCTCCAGGGTATCGCCCTCGATGAAGCAATGGTCAAAATATTCCATCTTCATCTCCATGTCATCCACGAACTTTGGCAATAGGGAAGTGGCTCCAGATGAAGCCCAGTAATTTCTCAATTTCTTATCCGACAGGGCATTGATGAGGCTGAACGGATTGAAGATATCTACCATATTATCGCTGCAGAAATGATATCCGTCGTAATAGGCCGTGAGCTGCTTTAGGGTCTCCTCTGGAGTCCATCCGTTTTCTTCTCCCATCGCCTCAATCTCAGGCATGAAGTTGTTGGCTACTTCCTGTTTCGAGATACCGCAGATGGTGGCGTAGGGTGCATCAAAACTGATGTTGCTCAGGTTGTTGAGCACGGAGAAGAGGGAGATTTGCGTAAACTTGGTGATGCCCGTGATGAAGACGAAACGCTCGTGCTCGTCCTCTTTTTTCAAGACGGCAAACACGGACTTGTAGATGGCTGTGCAGGCATCATGCTGCGGAGTCTTCCAGGAATGCTGCAATGGAGAATCATACTCATCGATGAGGATAACCGCCTGTTTTCCGGTCTTTTGAAACATTGTTTCGATGATGTTCTGGAAGCGGACGGCAAGGGAAGCCTCCGGGCGCACGGCTACCTCATACTTCTGTTCAAGTTTATAGAAGGCGTCATCAAGATAGGAGTTGAGTTCTTCGGGTGTAGCACCTCCGCAACTCATGTCGAGTCGAATGACGGGATAGCAGGTCCATTCTTTCTCCAACTCCATCACCTTCAATCCTTCGAAGAGTTCCTTTTTTCCTTCGAAGTAAGCCCGAAGTGTATCCACGAGAATCGACTTACCGAAACGGCGTGGGCGGCTCAGGTAATTATACTTTTTTCCCCTGTTGGCAAGTCTCCATATCATATCAGTCTTGTCAACATAAAGATAACCACCCTTTCTGATAACCTCAAAAGACTGGATGCCTACTGGTAATCTTCTATCGTTCATTTCTGTATCTGTCATAATCTGGTCTCCTATGTTTTCAGGATAGCTTTTTGCGAGCCATCCACCTTTCTGCAAATTCTTTCTGCAAAGATACGACGAATATTTTGATTTCGCAAGAAAAAATGGGGGATAGTATAAAAAAGGTGGCGAATCTTTTTGTTATCTCTTATTTTTGCAGTATCTTTGCAAATGCAAAGCTGCACTCGGCAATTTGAAAGCAAGCTTTCATTCCGCCCGTTTGCATTTACTTTGCATTCGGATTGATTCGCCTTAGGGCGATGATATCTGTTTTTGTGGGTTAAAATAATAGCGTTTGCTGTTTATTCGATAATAATGTTCCTGAAGTTTGGCCGCGGAAGAACATATACCATAGAATAAATAAGTAAGCGTCCGCTATAGCGTGGACGTAAAACTTATCTATGGTATATAGGTTAGGCCAAACACCTTGGAACGTTGGATAAGTGGATCGTCCACGTTTCTGCGTTCTGATGGGGATGAGGCTGGTCTTGATGCAAACCTAGGTTGGCTTTGTTGCTATGGATAAGGGTGTTTGGTTGTAGCTTTTATTTTCTGAGTAACAAAGCAGTCGCATTAAAACTATATTTAAGCTTTAATGTTATGGCAAAATCATTGATTGAAGAGCTACCTCGCATTGCAAGCGAAGGTAGGCAAGAGGCTCAGCGCATCATCGAGCGATTGAGCAGTGGCACACGCATTGGGTTGCAAACCAATGAGCTGGTGTTGCCTCGCAAGGATGTCTCCGGATTCTTCCGTGGACAAGTTCCCAATATCCCTAATGCATTCAATGCCGCCCTGGATGGGGGGAGTTGGATGAACCGTCTGGTGTATGGTGATAATCTCCTGACCATGCAGGCGCTGCTTGCCGGAGACCCTCAGACGGGCTTGCCTTCTTTAAGAGGCAAAGTGGATTTGATATACATCGACCCGCCGTTTGATTCTAAGGCGGATTATAGAACGAAGATTAAGTTGCCAGGATTGGATTTACAGCAGAAGCCTACTGTTATAGAGCAGTTTGCTTATGCTGATACATGGGAAGAAGGAACTATCTCTTATCTGAAAATGTTATATCCGAGGTTAGTTTTGATGAAAGAATTACTTTCTGAAAGAGGAACCATTTATGTACATATAGATTGGCACGTTGGACATTATGTTAAAATAATGTTGGATGAAATATTTGGGAAAGAAAACTTTCATAACGAAATAGTTTGGTGCTATACTGCTGCTTCTAATGTGACTTCTGATTTTCCTAAAAAACACGACGTGATATTTCGGTATACTAACAATTCAAAATTAGTATTCAATAAAGATGATATTCGTATTCCTTATGCTGCTGGTAGTTTGGATAGGGCAACTAGAAATGTTATCGGAAGAGAAGGGATGAATTTTTCAGAAATTGTTCTAAATAAGAACGGAAAAGTGCCTGAAGATTGGTGGATTGATATTCAACGAGCATCACGATATCCTGGTGAAAATGTGGGTTATGCAACTCAGAAACCTAAAAAACTCCTCGAACGTATCATCAAGGCATCTTCCAATGAAGGTGACCTCGTCTGTGATTTCTTCGGTGGCAGCGGCACCACAGCAGCTGTAGCCGAAAGACTTGGCCGTCGCTGGATTACCTGTGACATCGGCAAGCCTGCATCCCTCGTCATGCGCAAGCGTTTCATCGACCAGGAAGTAAATCCGTTCCTCTATCAGAGCATCGGCGACTATCAGAAAGAGGCTTTCCATAACAACAAGAAACTCCGCCGAGTGGGCGATCTCTCTCAGGTAGTCTTAGGCCTCTTCGGTGCCTTACCATTCTCTCCAGAGCAGGTGAGCGACAGAAACTTCGGCTATGTCAAGGGCACCCGAAACCTGGTGATGGTGGATAGTCCTAACCGCCTGACCACTGCTGCTACCGTTCGCCGTGCCGTGGAAGCAAAGGCTTCTCTGCTTGGCGGCGACTGGGATAAAGTCATCGTGCTCGGCTGGAACTTCGCCTTCGACATCTCGCAAGCCATCGAGAAATATAAGAACAGCAATGTAGAGGTGCTGGTGATTCCGCCCGATCTGCTCGACAAGCTATCTAAGAAGGGTTTCAAGAAGCTCATCGCCGACAAAACCGTCCGCTTCTCTTCTTTGCAATATCTGGTGGTGAACCCAGTTGAAGTAACCGTGAACGGCAATGGCGAGGATGAACTCGACATCAGTCTCAGCAACTATGTGCTGCTCTCGCCAGATAATATCCCGTTGGACGATAAGGACAAGGAGAATTTGCAGAAGGTGATGGAGCAGGACCCTCTCTCGCTGATAGAATATTGGTGTATCGACCCTGATTATGACGGCGATACCTTCCGCAGCACCTGGCAGGATTATCGTGAGAACGTGGATAACGACAGCGACCCGCTGCACTGCGTATATTCTACCCGAATTGCCATGCCGCATAAGGACGAGCGAAAGGTTTGCGTCAAGGCGGTGGATGTGTTCGGATTCGAGAGTCAGGTTATCCTGGATGTGAAGTGTTAGTGTTAAGAACGAATAGGAGATTACGACTATGGCTATCAATTCAAGTAATATATCTTTGGAATTGGCGCATCGACTCACCGATGTGGTCAATGCAGCCTGGAAGAGTGGGGAGATGCTGGAGAAGGTGACCCCAACCACCGCTTCGCTCTTGAACTATTGGTTTGGAGAGGGCTTCTGCAACGAGCGTGCGAGAAACTTCCACGAGGGTCAGCGTCAGGCTGTCCTCAACATCATCTATCTGCACGAAGTGATGGGAGAAAACTGCGTGATGGATGCCTATCAGGGCATCATTCCGGAGCTGATGGATAGGGCCGACCTGGCTCAGCTTGCCAAGCCTAAATATCAGATGCCTAAGTATGCAGTGAAGATGGCTACGGGCACGGGAAAGACGTGGGTGATGCATGCCTTGATAATCTGGCAGATGCTGAATGCCCGGCACGAGGATGTGGAGAGCGGACGATTTACGCAGAAGTTCCTGATTGTGGCTCCGGGTCTGATAGTTTACGACCGTCTGCTGGATGCCTTCTGCGGCAGAAAGAAGCGCGACGAGGAATATCGTGACCCTCAGACCAACGACTACTACATGAACCAGGAGGTGTTCATCCCCGAGCGTTATCGTGACGAGGTGTTTTCGTTCATCCAGAACAATGTGGTGACCAAGGAGGATGGCATCGGCAGGAAGACCACCGGCGAGGGACTGATTGCCCTGACCAACTGGCATCTGTTTGAAAATCAGATGGAAGAGAAGGAACAGGATGAGGATGTGGATGATTCCAGCACGGTGACACCTGCTGAAATCATCAGTGATCTGTTGCCTATCCGTCCGGGCAAGTCGGCGGGCAACGACCTCGGCATGCTCGACCGCCGTGCCCTGGGTGGCACCGAACTGGAATATCTGGCGGGTTTAAAGGATTTGATGGTAATCAATGATGAGGCTCATCATATCCACGAAATCAAGCGTAATGGCGAAACAGAGGAGGTGGAATGGCAAAGAGGTCTGAATGCCATCAGTGCCACCAAGGGTACAAGATTCATACAGGTGGACTTCTCGGCTACCCCTTTTGATACGAAGGGAACAGGAGAGAAGCAGGTGAAACTCTTCTTTCCGCATATCATCGTTGATTTCGACTTGCCGATGGCGATGAAGCAGGGACTGGTGAAGCTGCTGCTGCTCGACCGTCGGCAGGAACTTACCGACCTGGAGAACCTGGATTACAATGCCGAGCGTGATGAGCAGGGAAAGGTAGTGGGGCTGAGCGAAGGCCAGCGCATGATGCTCCGTGCCGGATTGACCAAGCTGAACAAGCTGGAAGAAGAATTCCTGAAAAATGATGCGTCAAAGAACCCAAAGATGCTCATCGTCTGCCAGGATACCACGGTATCTCCTTTCGTAGAAGAGTTTCTGAAGTCGGAAGGTCTGGAAGATGAAGACATCGTTACCATCGACAGCAACAAGCAGGGCGAGGTGAAGGATGAAGAATGGCAGGAAATCAAGAAGAAGCTCTTCGATATAGATAGGTATAAGAGTCCGAAGGTAGTCATCTCCGTGCTGATGCTCCGTGAGGGTTTCGACGTCAACAATATCTGTGTGCTCGTTCCGCTGCGTTCTTCGCAGGCGCCAATCCTGCTGGAGCAGTTGGTGGGTAGAGGCTTGCGACTGATGTGGCGAGAGTCTGATTACATCGACATCAAGCGTGAAGACCGCCTGAGGGTGTTGAAGAATCATCAGCCTCCCCGCACCTATATCGATACCTTGTCTATCGTGGAGCATCCGGCTTTCATCAAGTTTTATGATGATTTGCAGGATCAAGGCTTGGTGGCTGTGGATGAAGGCGACGTGGGTACAGGAGGCGCCACTGGAGATATTCTGACCGTAGGACTTCGTGAGGATTACGGGAAGTATGATTTCCAATGGCCGGTTATCCTGCATGATTCCATCGATGAATTTGAGGATGCAGAGATAGATCTGGATGATTTAGAGCCGTTTACGATGTATCCACTGCCTTTGCTCCGCAAGTTCCTGGCAAAAGAGGGCGAGACCTTCGTATCGCAGGAATCTCTGACCAAGACTACCTTTGGTAAGTATAAGGTGACAGCCAATCTCTTCAATGCCAGCGGATATAATGAGTATCTGCAGAAATTGCTGAGGGTAGTAACCCTGCGCTTTGAGAACTGTCGCCGCCAGGGGTTCCCGACCATTCAGATTAATGGTGCCCAAACGGTGCGGGTGATGGACTGGTATATCCGGGAGAAACTTTTCTCCGCGCCTTTCAATCCGTTCCAGGGCAACGACTGGAAGATATTGCTGGCTAAGGATGGCATCGTGACGAAGCATATCGTGGAGCAGTTTGCCGTGGCCATCTATAAGATGCAGAACCGCCTGACAACAATCAATGCCGAGGTCAGTCATACGGATTTCTCTTCGCTCAGAGCCATCAAGATGAGAGAGTCTTACTCGATGGAGGTACAGAAGTGCATCTATCCCCGACTGGGTTATCCTTCTCATGGCGGAGGATTGGAAAAGGCATTCATCGAGTTTCTGGATAGGGATGCTGAGGTGGAAAGATTCCTGAAGATTAATGAGAATGGCCATTCTTTCGCCATCATCTTTTATGTGAGGAAGGATGGCTTGATGGCAACGTATCATCCTGACTTCATCGTAGCTACGGCTGATAAGGTTTATCTGATTGAGACCAAGGGCGACGACAAGGTGGATGATGTGAACGTGCGCCAGAAGCAGACGGCTACTGTAGAATGGATTAAGAAAATCAATGCTCTGGAGCCTGGGGATAGGATGAATCGCACCTGGGAGTATGTGTTGGTAGGCGAGAGCGTGTTCTACTCGTTGAGTGGAAGTGGGGCTACGATTACCGATATCTGCAATATGTGTAAGGTTTCGTATTCTGTGGCAACGGGCAATCTGTTTGATATGTAAAGGGCAAATGCTATGAATAAAGCATTTGCTGTAATAATAAAGCTATTACTGTAATAATAAAGTAATTGCTGTAATGATGATAAAGAAAGCCAGCCTTTTCGCAGGAGAAGGCTGGCTTATATAAGAAACGTGGAACTGTTAAGCGAAAGAAACTTCTTTCCAATCTATCAATCCCTTTCCTAAATCTTCTAGTTCTATGGCAAGAGCTATTATTTTGCGCTTGTCTGCTTTGAATGGTTCTGCATACCGCTTAGCTTTAATTTGTTCTGCAGAGATTTCCCATGTTCAGGTAAAGATTCAGAAATGCTTGTGGTGACTGAATGTCATTACCCTTACGCATGGAAAGGGTTGGCAAAACTATTTCATTCAGAGCCTGTCTTACCTCGAAGTTTGGAATACCAAGGAGGTAAGTTCCGTTCATGTAGCCCTTTATTGTGGAGCCCACTTTAAAAAGGGGCATATTTTGAATCCAGTCTGACCAGTGTGGTCATT
>ENA-ORSL01003174-ORSL01003174.1-human-gut-metagenome-genome-assembly--contig:-NODE-3174-length-10929-cov-2.001471_pt1 | contig 10929 bp, 9 predicted proteins | sample MGYA00242190_ERZ509157 | MGnify/ENA primary metagenome ERZ509157 (study PRJEB26280, sample SAMEA2338664) | human gut metagenome | biome: human gut; feature: human-associated habitat; material: faeces...
GGCCGAGGTGCTCAACGCCAAGCAGACTGAATACGGCCACGACATCTTCCTGATCGCCGACGAGCCGTACCGCGAGATCGTGTTCGACGGCGGCGAGCAGCCGTATCCGAGCAAATTCTACGACAACACGCTTTCGTGCTACTCGTACTCCAAGTCGCTGTCACTGCCGGGCGAGCGCATCGGCTATGTGGCGGTGAATCCGCGTGCCACCGACGCCAAGCTCATCGTGCCGATGTGCGGCCAGATCAGCCGTGGCACCGGCCACAACTGCCCGTCCTCCACCGCGCAGCTGGCCGTGGCCAAGGTGGTGGACGAGACAAGCGACCTGTCCGTCTACGAAACCAACATGAACCTGCTGTATGACGCGCTGACCCGTCTGGGCTTCGACGTGGTGCGCCCCGGCGGCACGTTCTACATCTTCCCGAAGGCGCTTGAGGAGGATGCGAACGCGTTCTGCATGAAGGCCAAGGATTACGACCTGATTCTCGTGCCGTCCGACAGCTTCGGCGTGCCCGGCTACTTCCGCATGGCCTACTGCATCGACACGGAGAAGGTGGAGCGTTCCATCGCGGCGCTTGAGAAATTCGTGCACGAGGTGTACGGCCGCTGAGCCGCTCGCGTATTTCGCCTATATTCCGCTTATAGATGGCGGATTCGCTCTCGTGCCTGATGCCATCTCGCTTATGGATGGCGGATGATGCGGGGAAAAGCCGGTTGGAGGGTATGGATATTGCCCCCTAACCGGCTTTTTGCTGTAGGACCCCGCCATCTATAAGCGAGATACCGTGGGGCGATTTGGAAAATCCGCCATCTATAAGCGAGATAGTGCAGGATTGTGGGGCGGCAAGCCGACTGTCTGACGGGACCGTGTGCGTTGATACAGGTTCGCCCGGAGCTGGTGGGGTCCAGCTCCGGGCGAAGTCTGTTATGGGGAAGGAAGGAATCTGAATCGGTTAATGCGTGAATCCGTCAGTGGGTGGCGATCTCGTCGATCTTGGTGACGTGGCCGCCGAACTGGGCGCGCATGGTGGACACGACGCGCAGGATGTCGTCGGCGCCGCCGCGCGAGGTCTGACGTGCGTACAGTGCGGCCGCGGTGGCCGGGGTCGGCACGCCGAGTTCGAGAGCCGCCTCGATCATCCACTTCGCCTCGCCGGACTCGTTGGCGACCGGCGGCATGGACTTGAGCGTCGGGTCGGACTTGAAGGCGATGGCCAGCAGGTCGAGCAGCCAGGACTGCACCACGGAACCGTCCCTCCAGGAGCTCATCACGGCCGCCGGATCCTCAACGAGATCGGACTTCACCATGGTGGCGAAGCCTTCGCCGAAGGCCTGCATCATGCCGTATTCGATGCCGTTGTGCACCATCTTGGCGAAGTGGCCGCCGCCCACCGGGCCGGCCAGCACCAAGCCGGAATCGCCTTCCGGCTTAAGTGCCTCGAAAATCGGGCGCGCGCTCTCGAAGTCCCCCTGGCTGCCGCCAACCATAAGCGCGTAGCCGCGGTCGATGCCCCACACGCCGCCGGAGACGCCGCAATCCATGAAATGGATGCCCTTCGGCTCCAGTTCGGCCGCGTGGCGTGCGTCGTCGGTGTAACGGGAGTTGCCGCCGTCGATGATCATATCGCCCGGCTGAAGAAGCTCGGCAAGCTCGTTGATGGTGCTGTCGGTCGCTTCACCGGCCGGCACCATGACCCACACCAGACGCGGGGCCTTCAGCGCGGCCACCAGTTCCTTCAGGCTTGCCACGGTGCGGTCCGACTCGGGGGAGCGGTCGTAGCCGACCACCTCATGCCCTGCCGCCGCGATGCGCTTCGCCATGTTGCCGCCCATACGTCCCAGGCCGATCATTCCCAACTGCATGATGTGCTTCTTTCTCTAAAAATGGTTGAAAAGTTTTTGCGATTTTGAATAAGGATTGATGCCGCCCGTTGGCTTCCCGCGCCTTCCGCAACGCAGAAAAGAAGGTTGCGGCAAGCTTTGCGGGCGGCAAGTTTTGGTTATGTTTTGGGTTATGTGAGTGTGGTTGCGATTGCTGCGTTCAGTGCGTCAAAGCACCAGCGAGAGCAGCATCACGCAGCCCAGACCGACCACCGACAGAATGGTTTCCATCAGCGACCAGGTCTTCAGCGTCTGGCCCACGCTCATGCCGAAGTATTCCTTGACCAGCCAGAAGCCGGCGTCGTTGAGGTGGGAGAAGAACACGGAGCCTGCGCCGATGGCCAGCACCAGCAGTGCCAGATGGGTCGGGCTCATGCCGGCGGCGAGCGGCACCATGATGCCGGAGGCGGTGACGGGCGCCACGGTTGCCGAACCGGTGGCGAGACGGATGAGCACGCCCCCCAGCCAGCCTGCGATCAGCGGGTTCATGGCGGATTCGGTGATGGAGTTGGCGATCACGTCGCCGATGCCGGAGTCGACCAGCGTCTGCTTGAAGCCGCCGCCTGCGGCGACGATCAGGATGATGCCGGCCACGGAGCCGAAGGACTGTCCGACCATGCCGTTGACGGCGTCACGGGAGAACTTCTGCATGTAGCCAAGGGCGACCATGGCGAAGACGGTGGTGATGAGCAGTGCCACGAGCGGGGTGCCGAGGAACGCGATCACACGGCCCCAGGCGGTGGTGTTCTGACCGGTCAGATCCACGATGGACGCGGCGAGCATCAGCACGACCGGCAGCAGGATCACGGACAGGGCGGTGCCGAAGGACGGGCGGTTTTCCGCGGACTTCGGAGCTTCGGCCTCAGCCTCGTTCTCCGGAGCTGCGATCGGAACCCACTTGGCGGCGAGCCTGCCGAACAGCGGGCCGGAGATGATGACGGTCGGGATGGCCACGATCAGGCCGAGGGCCAGGGTGATGCCGAGGTTCGCGTTCAGCGCGCCGATGGCGGTCAGCGGACCGGGGTGCGGCGGCACGAAGGCGTGCAGCGTGGACAGGCCGGCGAGGGCCGGGATGCCGAGCAGCACCACAGGGGACTTGGAACGACGGGCGGCGAACAGCACCACCGGGATGAGGATGACCACGCCGACCTCGAAGAACATCGGGATGCCCACGATGAACGCGATCAGTGCCATGGCCCACGGCAGACGCTGCAACGGTGTCTTGGCCATGATGGTGTCGACGATGGTGTCCGCACCGCCCGACTTGAACAGGATGGTGCCGATGATCGAGCCGAACGCGATAAGCAGGCCCACGTTGGAAATCGTGCCGCCGACGCCGGAAGTGAAGCTATCGAACGCCTTGTCGAACGGCACGCCCGCGCACACGGCCATGACGAATGAGCCGGCGAGCAGGGACAGGAACGGATGCACCTTGCATGCCGCGATGAGAAGAACGATGACGGCGATGCCGATGATCGCCGCTGCGATGAGATTCATGAATCCTCCTTGACTCGTTGAATTTCTCTTTCGATTTTTAGTTATGTGCGATTATTTTGCGCTGTGTTGCGGCTTGCGCCGTTCACTCGGCTTGCTGCGATTGCGCGGCCACCTTCGCCGCGTACTCGTTCACTGCGGCGACGGCACGTTCGACCATTTCCTCGACGCTGCCTTCGATGGAGACTTCCACGCCGTTCTCGTCTGGCTGGAGCGGCTCAAGAATGGCGAACTGGCTCGGCAGCAGTGCCGGCGGCATGAAGTGGCCCTTGCGCTCGTTGAGACGCTGCTGGATGAGTTCCTGCGAGCCGGTCAGATGCACGAAGAAGGTGGGAACGTTCTGGGCGAGCACCTCACGGTAGCTGCGCTTCAGGGCGGAGCTGGAGACCACGGTGTTCTCGTCCAGCGCCTCGCGAGCCACCATCCAGGTGTTGATGACCTTGAGCCACGGCCAACGGTCCTCGTCTGTCAGCGGAATGCCTGCGCTCATCTTGTCGATGTTGGCCTGCGGATGGAAGTCGTCGCCTTCCGCGTACACGTATCCGAGACGTTCGTGAATGGCTTCTGCCACGGTGGATTTGCCGCATCCTGCAACACCCATCACCACTACGTGAATGCTCATGTTGTCCTCCTTGAACTCTGCTGTATTGCCAGTGCCACTTCGCATCGGCGATGACATCAATATAGCTATGAAAGGTAGTACTAGTCAAGTTAAAAGTACTACGAATAAAAATAATCATGCGACTTGCTATGCTGTAGGTAGTACAAATCGGCGGCAAATCGCGCGAATCGTGCGGGGGTAATTATTCGGACGTCACGCGAACGGCAATCGTATACGGCGTGTCGCAAAAACCTGAAAAAAGATTTGCACGCACAACGAGAGGAATTGTGGATGGCAGGAAACGAAAACGGCGGCGAACTGCTGCAGGATGCAGTGTGCCGCACGCTGGCCATCGAAATGCTGGACGGCAAATGGCCGGCCGGTGAAAGCTTGACGTTGGAAGACGTGCAGAACCGTTTCGGCATCTCCCGTACCGTGGCGCGCGAAGTCGCCAAAACGTTGGAATCCATGGGTGCGGTGACGGTGCGCCGACGCGTCGGATTGGTGGCGCGGCCGTTCTCCGACTGGCAGGCGCTCAACCATCAGGTCATCGAATGGCGACTCCACTCCACGCAGCGCGAGCGGCAGCTGTCGTCATTGACCGAATTGCGATTGGCGGTTGAACCGGCTGCGGCGGCCTCGGCGGCACGCCTCGCCTCCATCGACGTCAAGGCGAAATTCCCCGTCTACGCGGCGCAGATGCGCCAAATCGCCGAATCAAACGAAGAGGGGGCTGCTGGCCTGACCAAATTCCACGATCTGGACGTGGAATTCCATACTTTGATACTGCGCGAAAGCGGCAACGAACTGTTCGCCGCGCTTGCCGACACCATCGCCACCCGGACCATCCGGCTGACCGAGGTGGGCGCATGAAACGGAAGGTGCTGTTCGTCGCCACCGTGCTGCGCGGCCGTGTGGAACTCGGCAAATACCCGATGAAGCCGAAGCCGGCCGCGCTCGACGCGCACGATGCGGTCGCCGACGCGATAGCGAAGGGCGATCCGGAACGTGCGCGCAAGGCCATGTTCGACATCGTCGACGAAGTGGCCCGCGCGCTCAACTTCTTCTAAAACCGATCGCTACCGGCGTCGAACCGCCGGATTCGCGGTCAAATCACAGGTTCGCGTCGGCCGTCTGACGCAGGTCGTCAACGATTTCGCCCAAAGTCTCGCTGAACACCGCTTGATCGGTGTACATCGAATCGAACAGCGTATCGATGTTTTTGCGGAAATCCTTCGGCAGAATGGCGCAGTCGCGTTCGGCGAGCTTGTCGAGACGCTTCTCGCCGGGATGCGTGCGGCGGTTCAGCGCGAACAGCACATCGAAATACGATTCCATGAACGCGGCCATGCGATGGTTGACCGCGATTTTGTCGCCTCGGCTCGCGGCCTTGCGGATCTGTGCGTCGTACGACGGCAGGTTGCCGGTAAGCAGGCGCATGTTGCGATTGATGATGTTGCGGCGCAGTTCCTCGGGGAACGGCACGTCGAACCGCTGTCGGGTCGCGGCGTACTGGCCGTCGCGGTCGAACAGCACCTTGCTGGTGAGCATGTTGTGCCACATGCACGTCGTATAGCCGTTGCTGGCCTGGAACCGTTCCACCACGTCGGCGACATTGGCTGCGAACTGGTCCAGATCGCGGTACAGCACGTCGATATTGGTGCCGTCGTTCAGCGTGCAGTCGTCTTCGGTCTCCCAAAAATCGTTGTCGATTTCCATATGGCTGCAATAGTTGCGCAGCAGCCTGCGGCGGCGTTCGGCAGACACGGGTGCGGTGACGTACACGTAGACGTCGTAATCGGATTTTTCATCGTTGTCGCCGGTGGCGCGTGACCCACCCAACGTGATGGCCTCGACTTCCGGCCATGCGGACACTGCTTCGACTAGTTCATTTGCCAATGACATCGTTTACCTCTCTCTGCGTCATTGCTGGAGCGGCGCTACGTTGCGCCACGGTGTGCAAACGATGCCAGTATAACATACCAAATGGTAACTGTCGAAGTTGTGCCGGCCTACGCGGTTCCTCATAGGCCGGTACAGCGCATTCCGCCGAACGACGATTGTCAGGCGGAATGCTATCGAGCGATCGCTGTCGAGCGGAACGCTGTCGGACGGCAGCTGTCAGTCGACGGTTGCGGCTTCCGTCGAACCCTTGGTCGGATCCTTCTGCAGAAGCAGGAAGACGAGCGCGACGGCCAGCAGAATGGCTATCGACAGCACGCCGATCGACGCGTTGCCAGTCAGCGACGTCGTGGTAGCGACGAGGAACGTGCCGATAATCGACGCCGTCTTGCCGAAAATATCGTAGAAGCCGTAGTACTCGTTGGCATGGTCCTTCGGAATGATCTTGCCGTAATACGAACGGGACAGCGCCTGGATACCACCCTGGAACATGCCGACCAGAATCGCCAGAATCCAGAATTCAAGTGCGGCGCGCAGGAAGAACGCGGCGAAGAAGACGATGCACATGTACGCCACCACGGCCGCGGTGATCATGGTTTTCGAGCCGAACCGGCCTGCCAGCTTGCCGTAGATGATGGAGCAGGGGAACGCCACGAACTGCGTGACGAGCAGCGCCACGACCAGCTGCGTGGAGTCGATGCCCAGCTGCGTGCCATACGACGTGCTCATGGAAATGACGGTGTTGACGGCGTCGATGTAGAAGAAGAACGCGATCATGAACATCCACAGCGGCTTGTTCTTGCGGATGGCGCGGAACGTGGAGCCGAGCTCGGCGAACGTGCCGCGGATGGCCTCGCCTGCCTGCCCCGCGGTGGCGCGGTAATGCACCTGCTTATAGCTGGTGAGCAGCGGAATGGTGAACGCCACCCACCACAGCGCGGTGATGACGAACGAGGCGCGCGTGCAGGCTTTGGTCGCCCAGCCGAACAGCGCGGGGCCTCCGAAAATCAGCGCGATGCAGACGATGAACGGCACGGTCGAACCGATATAGCCCCATGCGTAGCCGTGTGAGGAAATGCGGTCCATCCGTTCGTTCGAAGTCGTGTCCACCAGCATGGAGTCGTAGAACGTAAGCGAACCATTAAGGCCGATGGTGGCCAGCACGTACACGATGATGAACGCGAGCCAACCAAGCGGCATCGCCATCGCGCAGCACATGACCACGCCCGTCAGGAAGAAGCCGGTGAAGAAGCGGATCTTCATGCCCTGCACGTCGGCGATGGAGCCGAGCAGCGGCATAAGCACGGCGATGACGAGCGATGCGATGGTCTGCGCGTAGCCCCACGTCGACACGATGTTCGTCTCGCCGGCCGCCTTGAGCAGCGAATTCGCGTAGATCGGCACGACGGCGGTGGACAGCAGCACGAACGCGGAATTGCCGACGTCGTAGACGATCCACTTCTTCTCGCGTGGCGTCATCATATGCTTGGATTGCTGCGGCTGCTGGGCCTGCGCGTTCTGCTGGGACGGCTGGGTCTGCGGCTCGGCTGTGTCGGTCAATGTTGACTCTTTTCGGCTAAATGTCAATCTTATGGCTCATCTTATTCCATTACTTCATCGTACGGGCGTGGCGGGGGGTAACAGACCATTCGACATGAACAGCGCATGAACAAGCATGTTCTGCCCGTACGGGCCGCATACGCGTGCTGTCGAGACATGGCAAAAACGGCGGAATATGGGGAATGCAAGCCGATTTTCGTCCACAAGTTTGCGATTGGCCGGGGCTGGTTGTATAGTTGAGAAGTTGTGTGTTCTGCCATGCACTTCGTTGTGTGGTGTCGAACGCGCAGACTTGCAAGTCAATAGTAATTATAGGGAGTCCATTATGGCAGCTCGTTGCGCAGTGTGCGGCAAGGGACCGCAGACCGGTTTCACCGTTTCGCACTCACATATTCGCAATAAGCGCACCTTCCGCCCGAACCTGCAGCCGGTTCGCACCACCATCGACGGCGAGAACGTTCGCGTTCGCGTTTGCGTGAAGTGCATCAAGGCTGGCAAGGTTCAGCGCGTTGAAGCGTGAATCGCGAAATAACAGCTTGAAACCCCGGTAAGCCGAATGGCCGCCGGGGTTTTGCTTTATCTGGCCGTCCACAAGCCGTGTTGCGGCGAATGGCGCCGCCACGAATAATGGGGAATTCAGCCCGCCGCACAATCATCCGGTCGTGCCACAATGGAGTGTTATGAGCACCACATGGCAAACCCCGATTTCCTCGTTCGAAACGAACCGCCGCAGAGTCGGCGCGCTGAAATCGCTGGGCGTGGTGTCCGTGGGCGACGCGCTGACCTACTATCCGTTCCGCGTCACCGAGCCGGTGCCGGCACGCGCCCTGCGCGAAGCGAAAATCGGGGAGAAGATGGCCTTCGCCGCGCACGTGCGTGGCGTGCGCGTCTTTCCGATGGCCCGTCGCGGATTCCGGCTGATCGCCGACGTCGATGACGGCGATTTCGCACGCAGCCGGCACATGGACGCTTCCATGGCGTCTCTCGTGTTCTTCTCCTATCGCAAGTCGTACGTCGATTGGATCCAGCGCAAACTGCACGAAGGCGCGTTGCTGGTGGTCGCGGGCGAGCCAAGCGTATACAACGACCGTCTGCAATTCACCCATCCCGACATACTGACGGTCGATCCAGCCGGCGAGCAATTGCGCAGCCGCTCACCTGAGGAAGCCGCCGAATGGGATGACGGCTTCGGCACGGAACAACCGGCGGCAGTCCCGCAATCGCCGACCATGCCGAATCTCAAATACGATGCGGCTTCCGTACCGGAGGCGATGCGCCACGTATGCCGCCCACGTCCCGTCTACCACGCGAACTCGCGCATCTCCAGCGAACACATCCACGAGTCGATCGAAAAATGCATGGACCGGCTGTGCGGTGACGAATACGCTGCGGCACAGGCAGCCCGTGCATTGCATGGCGCCGATGCCAGCGACGCGCAACATGGGGAATTCGACGCGCCGCAAGCCGACCGGCAGGCACGGACGGAAGCGCTTGCCGCCGCCATTCCCGACATCATGCCGGAAGCGTTTCGTATGGAACATGGGCTGATGCACCGAGCCGAAGCGTTCATGGCGATTCACGATCCGCAAAACCGCGACGGTTTCAACAAGGCGTTGCGTACACTGCGCTACGAGGAAGCGCTCATCTGCCAAACCGCGCTGGTGCAGTCTCGTGATTCGTCGCGTAAGGCCACGGCCACAGCCTGCGCCGACACGCGGCTGAAAGACGATTTCGTCGAGTCGCTGCCGTTCTCGCTGACGGACGGGCAACAGCAGGTGATCGCCGATATTTCCGACGATATGGCACGTGATTACCCCATGCAACGCCTGCTGCAGGGCGAGGTCGGCTCCGGCAAAACCGTGGTCGCGGTGGCGGCTATGATGCAGGCCGTCGGCTCCGGCAAACAAGCGGTGCTCGTCGCGCCGACGCAAGTGTTGGCGGAACAACATTACAGCAGCATCCGCGGCATGGTGGATCGGATGTGTGGTACCGGCGAAGAGGCTGACGAAAACGCGAAATCAGGGGAATCGCAGACAAAATCAACGCACCATGCGGTTGTGGATGAAAGTGGACAAGTCACGTCGGGAAACGCGCCGGAACCGCAAAACGGTGGACAATCGGATGGCGGCCAGGTGGAGAAACTGCTGGACGGCCAATCGAACAGCCTGCCGGACATTCCCGTGCTGCTGCTCACCGGCGGCATGAAACTCGCCGCCCGCCGACGCGTCCTCGCGCAAGCGGCCTCCGGCAAACCATGCATCGTGGTGGCCACGCACGCCGCGTTCTCCAAAACCTTCCAAGCGCCCAACCTCGCGCTGGCGGTCATCGACGAACAGCACCGCTTCGGCGTGGAACAGCGCGAATCGTTGAATGCCAAAGGCTCCACGGCACCGCACTTGCTGGTCATGACGGCCACGCCGATCCCGCGCACCGCTGCCATGACCTGGTTCGGCGACCTCGACATCTCCTGGCTCACCGAACTGCCCGGCGGCCGCAAGCCGATCCGCACATTCGTCGTGCCCGAAGCGAACGGCCCGCTGATGGCGGAAATGTTCGGTCTGATTCGCAAGCGTATCGACGCGGGGGAACGTGCCTACGTGGTCTGCCCGCGCATCGACGCCGACGCGAAGGATGCCGACGATGCGGGCGGTTCAGGCGATGCGGAAGTCGGTTCCGCATTCGACGCCACATACGATTTGGGCGAGGACGACGAACAGCGCGAACAGCGGCCGCCGTTGCATTCCGTCGCGGAAATCGCGGAACGCTTGCGATCGCTGCCGCAATTCGCTGGCATCCGTATCGCCACGCTGACCGGCCGCGACGATGACGAGACGAAATCGCAGATTATGGCCGATTTCGAAGCGGGCGTGACGCCGATTCTGGTGGCCACCACCGTCATCGAAGTGGGCGTGGACGTGGCGCAGGCCAGCTGCATGGTGATTTTCGACGCCGACCGGTACGGCCTGTCCCAGTTGCACCAGCTGCGTGGACGCGTGGGCCGTGGAGGCACCGAATCGGGCGCGTTCCTTATTTCACGTGCGCCGGAAGGCAGCGATGCGGCCAAACGCCTTGACGTGATTGCCGGCACGTTGGACGGCGCCGAAATCGCGCAGGCCGATCTTGAATTCCGCGGCGCGGGCGACGTGCTGGGCGACGCGCAATCCGGTGGCAAATCCGGACTGAAACTGCTGCGCGTGGTCAAAGACGTGAAGATCATCGAGGAAGCCAGAGCGGCAGCCGCGAAACTGGTGGCCGAAGACCCCACGTTGCAAGGGTACGTGCAGCTTGCCGGCGCGGTGCTCGACTTCACGCGCGGCAACGAGACGTTCCTGACCAGCAACTAGGCTCGATGGCTATGCGCGTAATTTCAGGACGATTCAAAGGCATGGCGTTGACCACGCCGAAGCCGGGCACCAGGCCAACCACCGACCGTACCAAGGAAGCGATATTCTCGCACCTCGATTCGTGGGGTGTTCTGGATGACGCACGTG
>ENA-ORSL01003176-ORSL01003176.1-human-gut-metagenome-genome-assembly--contig:-NODE-3176-length-10924-cov-3.834023_pt1 | contig 10924 bp, 8 predicted proteins | sample MGYA00242190_ERZ509157 | MGnify/ENA primary metagenome ERZ509157 (study PRJEB26280, sample SAMEA2338664) | human gut metagenome | biome: human gut; feature: human-associated habitat; material: faeces...
ATATTAATATACATATTAGTATAAATATAATTATTGTAGTTTCTGCTCCTAAAAATATAATGATTTCTGTGTACATCTTCATTTTTTCTTTATAAGATATTGTCATTTCATCAGTATATCTAATTGCAGTATTATTTTTACTATCATATAAATAATAGTTATCTTTTCCATTTGTTAAATCTTTTGCTTTTATAATTGCATATTCGCTATCTTTTTGAGCTAGTGCTTTTACTTCAATGTCATTTATTTTAATAGTTTTTTCTTTATAAGCACTATCAAATTTTTTATCTATATCAAGTGGTAATAATTTTAATTTTTCAAGTGATATTTCATTATATTCTTTATATGATTTGTCTTTTTCATTATATAAATATAATTTTATATTTCCTTCACTATCTTTAAGTGCGATTAATGTTACATTAGCAGATTCATTAAATAAGGAAGGTACTTTTTGACCATCTATTTCTATTTCTTTTATTTCAAAGTTTTCTTTGCTTTCTATACTACTTGTTCTTTTTACTATAACATAATCTTTATCATTTATTTTAACAGTTATTGGATTAGGATCAATTACACTTACAATTACTGTGTATTCTTTAGTACTTCCATTTTCTGCAGTGACTGTTATTACAAATTTATTTTCTCCTTCGGATACTTCATGTTCTCCGTCACCGTTTACGCTTGCTTTTGAATCATTTTTACTAACATCAATATTTATTTTAGTTGTATCAGCAGGTACTTCTACTTTGTAGTTTGTTTCATCTTTTGAGAAAGAAGGGGATAAGTCGTACCCATCTACTGATAAACTTTTTAAAGTATTGTCTTTTGAATATGATGCTTCTAGTTCTGCTTGAGTAATTACTTTTACTGTTTTTGATCCTCTATTCATAGAAAGTTTATTTTCATTTTTATCATAGGCACCAGCAGATTTAACTGTGACAGTTCCACTTCCTTTAGCGATTGCTTTTAATGTCCATGTTTTACTTCTTGCGTTTTCGCCATAATCACTAAAGAAATAAACATTTCCTCCGCTTACTAATTTAAATTTGCTTTTATCATAGTCAAGTGTCCATTCCCATGAACCTAATGTTGCGCTTGATGATATTTTAGTTGATACTGTAAATGTTCCTCCGACTACTACTTTACTCTTATTTGTTGACACAGATATTGTTGCTGATGCTGCATGAACAGATAGGGTAAAAGTAAATGTAAGAAGTATTGTTAATAAATATTTTGTAATCTTTTTCATTCTTCCTCCTATAATTGTTTATCACCTTTTAAGTGTTTTTGAACTTGTAGTAAATCAAGTATTGTTATGTTATTATCGCCAGATGTATCTGCTGCATAGAAATATGCTCCTGATAATTTTTTATCATTTTTTAAATGTTTTCTTATTTGAAGTAAATCAAGTATAGTAACATCTCCATCACCTGATGAGTCTCCTCTTACAACTATTGTGTAAGTTTTAGTATCTATTGCTGAGACTATTGTTATTTTTTGACCTGTTGCTAGTTTTGTATTATTACTTTGTACTTTTCCGTTAGAATTAGTAACAATTATGTTTTTAGCACCACTTTTAATTAAATTGTTTTTAAGATCACTAATTAATGTTTTAGTTCTTATATTAGTTAAATAACCATTTTTATCATTAACATATGATGAATTAATTATATCTTTATTAGATGTTGTATCTTCAACTTTATTAATAGTTATAGTATATTGTCTTTTTATACCTGTTTGAGATGTTACAGTTATTGTAATATCCGTTTCATCATCTTTAAGTTCATAATCTCCAGTTCCACTAATAGTAGCATTAGAACTTTGAGTATTTGCTTTTATCGTTATTTTATTAGTTGTTTTAGGCACATATGAATCATATGTTAATATGTCTTTATCAAATGAAGGAGTGATATTAAAGTTAACTACTTCTAATTTTGATAAATAATTATTATTATCACCACTTTTTGGTAAAGAAGTAAAATTAGGCATATTATTATAAACAGGAATTCTAAATATAAATTTTTGGCTTATATTTTCACCATTAACATATGCATTGTAAGCCGTATTTCCTTCAGTGGCAGGTGCTTGTATATTTGTTTGATATTGATGAGTATATTTAGATGATGTTGTATCAGTACTTACATTAAATTTTTGAAAATATAATGTATTTTGACCTTTAGTAATGTAACTTACTGCTAGGAATGATGCTCCTTCTTTAATAGCCGTTTCTACATTATTCCATTCACTACCTTTTCTATCGATAAGTTTTGCTGCATAAGCAAGTCCTCTTACTACAGGATCATTTGTATAATCATCTTTGTGTGCTCCGATATTAAAGAAGTTATAGTAACCACTTCTAGTTTGTCCTCTATAAGTAAAACTTCTACCATCAGTTGAAGCACTACCATCATTACTTACTTCTTGTCTAATTCTACTAGCAATGTGTACAGGACTTATACCTAGTGATTTACCTGCATTGAACATTGGAACAGTGTATTTATCATCTTTTAATTTACCATTTCCAAATACTGATTTTACAAGACTTGGATAAATACTTTCTAAACTTTTATCGTAGTCTAATTTTTCAAACATAAATATTCTTTTTTCATATAACCAGTTTCTTGGATCCATATAGAATGCTATAACATCGTTATTTACATAGAACCAAGTTTTACCTTCTGCTGGAGTAGAGGAAGTTCTATAGCTATCATCAGTTGTTTGCATGTAATTTTTTCCTACTTCTTTATCAACAACTGTATTAAAATCTAAATTAGTTTTATCAACTACAAATTCCCAATTAGGATATTTTTTATGTAAATAAGTAAGATATGGTATATATGAATCTGGAAATCCTTTGCTTTTTAATTCTTTTGAATAATTATCATCAGTAGCGGTTATATCACTTTTTCTCATAATATAACTTTTACTCATGTATCCGACTTTATTTCCATAATATTGAATTTTATACCAATCTTTACTTTCCTCAAGTATAGTTACATTAACCCCAAGAGATAATCTCTCTTTAATTTTGTATTTTGTACCAGCTCCTTCTCTAACTGCGACATCATTACCAGTTACTCTTGCTGACCAATCTATTGTAGTTTCAACATTAATTTTAGATATGTATTTACTACAAACGTAACCTTGTTTTTCTTTGTATAAGACTTTCGCCCATTTTTGGTCACAACCACTACCTGAATATAATTTATCTTCAAGAACAGTTACTTCTGTTCCTCTATTAACGTTTTTTATTATTGAATAGTTAGTACCAGCACCACTTCTTATTCTTACATCATTACCATTTATTTCAGCATTATAACCACTAGCATTTATAAAAAGTGGAATACACATAAAAAATAAGAGAGAAAATAACATTTTTATAGATTTTTTTTTCATATATACTCCTTTTATTATCATTATTATATTAATTATAACAAAATTCGATGTTTTTTTCATTATTTTATGGTAAATTTACATAGAAAATGTGCTATAATATCTAATTAATGAGGTGGTTTTGTGAAAAAGAAGGAAAAAATAGTTATTAGTTCTAAAATTATTATAATAATTATGGCTGTCTGTCTTTTTATTTCACTTGTTATTAACATATATCTTTTTAGTATAAAAAAAGCAGTTAATATGCTTGATGAAAATATTGTGTTTTTTGGAGATTCTATTACTAGTGGATATAAAATAGAAGAGTTTTATCCAAAAAATAACGTAATTAATAGTGGTACTAGTGGTGATACAACAGAGAATTTGCTTGAAAGAATGGAAGATGTTTATAAATATAATCCATCTAAAGTATTTATACTTATAGGAATTAATGATTTAAACAGAGGAAAGAGTATTGATGAAATATTAGATAATATTCAAAGAATAGTTAATAATATTAAGACTAATAGGAAATACACAAATATATATATAGAATCTGTTTATCCTATAAATAGAAATGTATTTGAAGATAAAGATTATTCATTTAATAATGACATTAGTAATGACACTATAAAAGAATTAAATGATAGATTAAGCAATCTTTGTAAAGAAAATAGTATTCAATATGTAGATGTTTATAATAATTTAATAGATAGTGAAGGTAATTTAAAAGAAGATTACACTAGAGAAGGATTACATTTGACAGATTTAGGATATTTTAAGGTAACTTCTAGTTTAGTAAAATACATTAACTAATCAGTTAAATTTATGATTGATGTATAATTAGAAAGGAAAAATATAAAATGGAAAAAACTAAATATAATTTTAAACAAATTAGTAATTCAAGAAATGTAATAATGGGAATAGCAACTATTTTAATATTAATATTTCACTCTCAAACATTATATTTACATAAAATATTTAATTCAAATATCATACAAAATTTAATTACATTTTTTAGAGATACGGGAAATGTTGGGGTCGATATATTTTTGATTTTGTCAGGACTTGGATTGTATTATTCATTTTCTAAAGATTCAAATATAAAAAATTTTTATAAGAAAAGATTGTTACGTATTTTACCAGCAACAATTATTGTGGCAATTTTTACAACTGTATTAATGGAAGGTAGTGGTTTTGGTTATTTTTTAAGAAGAATAACACTACTTACATTATTTACTGGTGAGGATGTTGATTTTTGGTACTTTAGTTTAATAATTATATTGTATCTTTTATATCCATTATTTCATAAAGTTATAAAGAAATTTGATTCTAAAGGCATAATCATGCTAATAGTGCCTATATTAATTATTAATCATTGTATTAGAGTTTTTGATATTACATTATACAAGAATATTGAAATTGCTATTACAAGAATACCAGTGTTTATTGCAGGAATATATTTAGGTAAAAAATCAAGTGAGGGTTTTAAAATAGATAAAAAGATATTAATTCCTATATTATTGTTATTAAGTATAATGATATTACTTTTATATATAGGTATTTTTAAGAAATGCGCATTTGTTATAAGATATGTTTATTTCTTTATATCTATACCAATTGTAATTTTATTGTCATTTATCATTAAAAATAACGATAATATTGTTGAAAGATTTTTAATAGATATTGGAAAATATTCTATGGAAATTTACTTAATATATGAATATTTAGTTAAGAATTGTGTTAATTTATTTGTTTATCATGATAAGTACAATTTAGCATATTATATAGCAGTTATTATTTTAACTTTTATTTTAGCGCATGTATTGAAACAAATATCTAATAATATTAGTAGTAAATTAGTAAAAAACAAATAATAATTTAAAGTATATATGCAATGAAATAGTTTAATTGCAAATAATTTACTATCTAAATTATAAGTGATATAATGATTTATAGGGATGTGAAAATATGAATTATGAAGTTAATGGTCATAATATATTTATTATAGTAACTACATGTTTTTTAGCATCATTGATATTTGTACAACTTATGAAGAAAGTTGCTATATTTTTAAAAATTATGGATGTTCCAAATGAAAAAAGGAAGATACATAAAAAACCAATGCCTTTACTTGGAGGACTTGGAATATATTTTGCTTTTTTACTTGGATATATGGCATTTGCGCCTAAGAATAATTTAATGATTTCTATATTGATTTCATCATTTTTGATTATACTTTTAGGTTTATTTGATGATATGACTAAGAGTGAAACCCCTATGCCTAATAAATATAAGTGGTTAGTTCAATTAATAGTTGCTGCTATAGTTGTATTTTATGGAGGACTTGAACTTACAAAGGTTACTTTATTTGGAATTAAAATTAATTTTACAGTAGTGCCTTTATTACCAGAATTATTATCAATATTTATAATAATCGCAACTATTAATGCAATCAATTTGATAGATGGTCTTGATGGTTTATGTGCAGGTATTTCATCAATATATTTTTTGACAATTGCTGTTATAGGATTTATATTAAATAAATTTGGCGGTCTTGATATTATATTGTGTTTAATTATGCTTGGAAGTACACTTGGATACTTAGTACATAATTTTCCACCAGCTAGAATATATCAAGGAGATGCAGGTAGTACATTTTTAGGATTTATGATTTCTGTTGTTTTCTTACTTGGTTTTAAAACAACAACATTAACATCACTAGTAATACCACTATTAATATTAGCTATTCCTATTATGGATACATTATGTGCGATTATTAGAAGAAAATTAAAAGGTCAAAAGATAGATCATGCTGATAAAGAACATTTGCATCATCAATTACTTAAAAAATTATCAAAAAGAAGTACATTGCTTGTCATATATGCAATTAATGTTTTATTTTCTGTGACTAGTATTTTCTATGTTGTTGGAGATAAAAAAGAAGCAGCAGTGTGTTATGTAATAATAACATTTATTGTATTATTTCTAGTTTTTAAAACAAATATTATATTTGAGAGGTCTAAAAAATAGACCTTTTTAATTTTATGTGATATTATATTTATAAGGAGTTTTGATATGAAAGTAGCTATATTGGGATGTGGAGCATATGGACTTGCTCTTGCAAGTATTCTTGTTAAGAATAAAGTTGTTGTAACCATGTGGTCTTATTCAAATGAAGAGAAAGAGATTCTAACTAAATCGAGAAAAAGTAACAAATTAGAAAATTATAAAATACCAGAGTGTATTAATTTTAGTACTGATATGAATGAGGTTGTAAAAGATTGTAATTTAATTGTGATAGCGGTTCCTACTTTTTCATTTGAAAGTACCGTTATTAAATTAAAAGAATGTATAGATAAAAGGCAACCTGTATTAATTGCTACAAAAGGTATACAGCAAGATACGTGTTTATTTTTACATGATGTATTTAAAAAACATTGTAAAAATAAAATCGCAGTTATATCAGGGCCTTCTTTCGCAGTAGATATTGTAAAAGAAGTACCAATTGGTTTAAGTCTTGCTACTAAATATAACTCGGTAGATTTAGTAGTTAGAAAGTGTTTTGAAAATAAATTAACTAAATTTAGAAGAACTAATGATATCATAGGAGTAGAAGTATGTGGTAGCATTAAAAATGTAATGGCAATTGCTTCAGGTATGCTAGAAGGAATGAATGCATCTCCGTCAACTAAAGCATTATTTTTAACAGAAAGTATGAATGATATAAAAGAGTTATTATTCGCACTTGGTGGAAAGAAAAAAACGATTCTTTCATTCGCAGGTTTTGGTGATATTTTAATGACAAGTACTTCACCATCTTCAAGAAATTTCAGTTTTGGATGTTTAATTGGAGAAGGAAAGAGTAAACAAGTTATTAACAATTACTTAAAAGAAACAACTGTAGAAGGAATGTATACTTTACAATCTATTCACAAACTAGTTAAAAAGAAAAATGTAAAGATGCCAATAATTAACTTGATATATGATATAATAAATGGAAAGAAAGAAAAGGAAGAAATATTAAAATTTTTAATAAGAAAGTAGGGTAATTATGAGTAAAGGTAAAAATTTAAATCAAAAAAAGAAAGCAAATACTAATGTAAAGTCAAATAATGTTAAAAGAAAAAAAATAGAGAATAAAACTAATAATAAGCAAGTAAAAAATATTAGTAAAAGTGTAAAGGAAAAAGCAGAAAATATTAATATAATTGAGAAAAAAGATAATACTAAAAGTGAGACTAAAATAGAGTCAAAGACTGAAAGTAAAAATATATATAAAATATTATTTTTTATTTTATTATTTCTTGGTATTATGCTTGGTAGCGCTTCTTTAAGTATAATGTATAAACAACATCATCAATTATCTAAATATAAACATGATGTTAAAAATCTTTTAGTAATAAAAAAAGAGTGTATAAAAGACGATTGCAAAAATAAAAATGCACTTAAAAAATTAAAAATTGTAAGTTCATATGGTGATGATGAAGCATATCATCCAAAAGTAATATCTTTTGATGAACCTTTTAATGGCTATAAATATTGGATGGCATATACACCTTATCCACATGCTGATGATGCTAAGGAAAATCCTCATATCGCTGTTAGTAATGATATGAAAACTTGGAAGGAACCAAAAGGTTTTGAAAATCCATTAGAGCCTTCTCCAGAAAACTTCAAAGTAGGTGATATATATAATTCTGATACACATATTTTATATAACTCTGATACTAAGCAATTAGAAGTATGGTGGAGATACGTAAATAATGAAGATAAGTCAGTTATTATTTATAGAAAAACATCAGAAGACGGAGTAAAATGGAGTGATAAAGAAGTTGTAATTAAAAATATTAGACATAAAAAAGATTATTTATCACCAGCAGTTATATATGAAGATGGTAAATATAAAATGTGGTATGTTTCAGGTAGAAAACAAGTTGAATATATTGAAAGTGATAATCTAAAAGATTGGTCAGAAACAAAACGTATTAATGTCAATTATAGTAACAAAGGATTAAAATCATGGCATTTAGATGTTATTCATACTGATGTTGGATATGAAATGGTTGTATCTGCATTTATAAATGATGAAAGAAATAGAATGAATTTATATTATTCAAAATCAGAAGATAATGAAGAATGGTCTGTACCAGAAATAATATTAACACCTTCTTTTGCTACTGATAATTGGGATAATAAAGGTATTTATAGAAGTTCACTTTTAAAAATTGACAAAACATATTATTTATTCTATAGTGGAATTTCATCAACTGGAGAAAGGGGCGTTGGTTTAATTACAGGTAACGATGTAAATAATTTGTGTTATTCAGAATAGGAGAACATATGAATAAAAAAGAATATTTAATTTCAGTTATTATTCCAGTATATAATGTTAGTTTATATCTTGAACAAACTATTGGAATCTATTGTTAATTAAACAATAGGTTTTGATAATATTGAATTAATTTTAGTAAATGATGGTAGTACAGATGATAGTAAAAAGATTTGCAAAAAATATGAGAAGAAATATCCTAATAACGTTAAATATCTAGAACAAAAAAATTCAGGTGTAAGCAGAGCAAGAAATAATGGATTAGAAAATGCTACTGGGAAATTTATTAACTTTCTAGATGGTGACGATTACTGGAATGATAATGCATTTGAAAAGGCAATTGAGATGCTTAATAATAGAGATATAAATTTTATTAGTATTAGAAATAAATTATTTGATGCATCAGAGAAGTATCATGTGTTAGATTATAGATTTGATAAAAATAAAATAGTTGATATATTAAAAGAACCAACTATGTTACAAACTAGTTCATGTAATATTGTTTATAGAAGTGAATTTATAAAAAAATATAGGTATGAAGAAAATATAAAATATTCTGAAGATGCTAAATTCATGAGTATATTGTTAATGGACTGTAGTAAATATGGAATTATTTGTGACTCATTATATAATCAAAGAAAAAGAATTGAAAATACATCTGTAACTCAAACATGTTTTACTAACATTGATTGGTATAGTAATACTATTAAATTATGTTATGAATATTTAGCTAAAGAATCAATTAAAAGATATGGAAAAATTATAGATTATATACAATTAGTTATATTATATGAGTTTCAATGGAGATTCTTTACTGACAAAGAAAAAATAAATATTGATAAAAAAGAAATTAAAAAGTATTGGAATATTCTAGTAAAATTGTTAAAGCAGTGCGATGATAAAAATATTTTATTTTTACCAATGGCAAATGATTTTAAAAAGAGAAAAATGCTTGAAATTAAATATGATGGATATGTTTATAATAAATTAATTCTAAAAGGAAATAAATTATTATTAAATGATCATTGTGTGTAATATAGAAAATATTCCTTTAAAAGAAGTAAAATATCATTCTATAACAATGATTTTAAAAAGAAATTTAAATACAGTTTAAAATATTCAACAACAGTTATGGATTCAATTAATGAAAAGGGCTATTATAAAAAGAATGGTGTTAAAATATATTTTAAAAATGATCAAATAAGAATTAAGTAAGCATGATATTGGAGGTAATTTAAATGAAAAAAATGATTTGGCTATTTGGTGAAAATGAAAGTAAAACAATGAACAATAATTCATATTATTTTTGGAAAAAGATATGTAATATTGATGATGAAATAGACAAATATTTTGTTGTAATAAAAAACAAAAGGAATAAAGAAATAATAGATAGTTTAGATGCTAAGTTAAGGGAAAAGGTAATTTATAAAAATTCTTTAAGACACTGGAAACTATATATTAAATCTACTATGCAGATAGTTTCACTTAGTTATAAGGATGTTATACCTAATAAATTTTTGTTTAAAAGTATAACAATGGGAGTTAAAAAACCAATTATATACTTACAACATGGGACTCTTGGTATTAAAAAAATAGGTTATAGAGGAAATGGATATAATAATAATTTCTTTAGATTTTTCATATATAATGAAAAAATAATTAAAAACATGATGGAAGAAAACGATTTCAAAAGATATCAATTATATTATGCTAAATTTCATCCAAGATATATGGAATTATTAAAAAAGAGCAAAGAAAAAGTATCTCAAAGACAAATATTATATTTTTTAACATGGAGAGAATACTTAGGCCACAATAAACAAACTGATAAACTTATTGATTCAATCTCTTCTTTAGTTAATGACGAGAGATTAATTAAATATTTAAAAGAGAATAATATTAAATTTAAGATTTGTTTACATCAGCTCTTTAATGCTAATAACTTATTAGATTTTGCTGATAGTATTGATAAAGAACTATTTGAAATTGTTACACCAGCACAAATAGATGTTATGGATGAACTTGCTCATAGTGAATTATTAATAACAGATTTTTCATCAGTTGGATTTGATTTTACATTCTTAAATAAACCTGTAATTTTATATGCGCCTGATTTAGAAGAATATTTAAAAGGAAGAGAACTTTATTGTACAGTTGATGATTTAAAGAAACATTCAATATTAAATTCTTATGATCTAGTAACAAATATAATAAATAAAG
>ENA-ORSL01003178-ORSL01003178.1-human-gut-metagenome-genome-assembly--contig:-NODE-3178-length-10920-cov-2.855867_pt1 | contig 10920 bp, 10 predicted proteins | sample MGYA00242190_ERZ509157 | MGnify/ENA primary metagenome ERZ509157 (study PRJEB26280, sample SAMEA2338664) | human gut metagenome | biome: human gut; feature: human-associated habitat; material: faeces...
ACGGACCAAGGTGTCGGGAGTTCGAATCTTCTCACGCACGTGGAAAAAGGACTTTGAATCTTTGTTTAGCAGAGATTTGGGGTCTTTTTATTATATAAAAAAGGGTGGCACAGGTATGATACAGGATATTGCACCAATGAAATTTCACAATGAATATCAACAGAGAGAATGCCGGGATAAGGATATCGTATTTTTATTTTCGGGAAATAAACTCCTGGTAAAAAAAGATTCTAAAATCAGTTTCTTCTATATGAAAGAGTTTACAAATGAACTTACAAAAGAGACAGAACAAGAGGCTGACGGATTCGGTAACAAAAGATTGCAATATCTGTTTTCTATTGATGATGTACAGTATTATCTGCTGAAAGTATGGTCAAAGGAAGAAGCAGAAAAAGAGGTAGAAAAGCAGCTTGATGAGCAGGTCGATAGGCAGAGCAAAAAGCAGAACGATAATATTGGAAATATGGAATGGGTAACGATTCGCAGCCTGCGGGAAACCGTTTCAAAGAAAGATTGTTTTGCTGCGGCAACGGCATATCATTTGTATGTGTGGTATCGGGATAACCGTTATTGTGGCAGATGCGGAAAGGAATTGCAGCCGGATACGAAGGAGCGAATGATGCGTTGTGCATGCTGTGGCAATATGGTTTATCCGAAAATTGCTCCGGCAGTAATTGTGGGAGTAATATACGATAATAAAATATTGATGACAAAATATTCAGACAGGGAATATAAGAAATACGCATTGATTGCAGGTTTTACAGAAATTGGCGAAACTGCGGAAGAGACAGTTCGCAGGGAAGTCATGGAAGAAGTAGGATTGAAAGTAAAGGATATTGTATACTATAAGAGTCAGCCATGGGGCTTTGATTCCAATCTTCTGATGGGATTTTATGCCAGAGTGGAAGGAACAGATGCCATTACTTTAGATAAGAACGAACTTTCTCTGGCGGAATGGGTACCAAGAGAACAGGTTGCAGGCATGGATGATAAAATCAGCCTTACTAGGGAAATGATGGAGAATTTCTATAAAAATGGCGAAAAATGTTTGCAATAACTACATTTTCTTGACAGTTTTGCATAAAAAATATATGATATAGAAGTGAAAAATCTTTTCAGAGAGGACTGATTTATTAATGAAGAATGAGAGTAAAAAGGCGAATGCAAAGCTTACATCAGTTCTTGCAGCAGTGCTTATTATAGTAGTAGCTATTGTAGCGGTAATTGCTGTAAAGACAAAGGATAGTGGAAGTCTTGGAACTTATTCATGTGAAATTATGTCAGGCGATAATTCATCGACTGTTTTTGAAATTACATTTAATGAAAAGAATAATACTTATAAAGAGAATATCAGTGTGGGAGACAAGGCAGTAGAGCTGGCATCAGGAACATTTGTCATGGACGGAAATAAGCTTACACTGACCTCCGATGGTGGCGATGTACAGAATCTTGTAAAACAGGGAAAATACCTGATTGCAAAAGATTTATATGAAGGTGAAATACCGGATGGAGATACCTTTGATGCTACCTGTACATTTAAGAATAGTAATAATGTGGTATATTCCATTACCTTTAAAGCGGATGGAACTTATGTACAGGATGATAATGGTGATGTATCGGAAGGAACTTATACGCGTGACGGAGACTGGATTAAACGTGAGAGCAGTTCTGGCACAAGCGTAGGAATTGATTATTTGATTTATAGCGGAAGAATAACTAATTCCTACTATATAAAAAAATAAAACAAAAAAGTAATGGAATAGATGAATTGCAATAGAAGCAATACAATAAAAGTAGTGTGATGGCTGTAACAGGAAGCAAAACATAAGAAGTGCAGAGAGTAGAGAAAGAAGAGTCGAGGGAAATAAATGTCAAGAGAGGAATTCCTAACAGAATTAAGAAAGGCTTTGCAGGGAAGGGTAAGCCAGCAGACGGTGAATGATAATCTCCGCTATTATGAAGAATATATTCTTACAGAATCTCATAAAGGAAAGACGGAGGCTGAAGTAATTGCAGAATTAGGAAATCCAAGACTTCTTGCAAAAAGCATAATCGATGCAGAAAATGCAACGGCAGAGAAAACTACAGCAGAACCACAAAAGGGAATGGATGGGCAGGAAACAGCTTCCGGAGAGTATTCTTTTAAGAAGATTAAAATTCGAATCTGGCTTATATTAGCGACAGTATTTCTGTTTGTAATTTTGCTTATAATTCTGCTTGCACAGGTAGTTGCATTTTTACTTCCGGTTCTGCTTCCGGTAGCAATCATTTTCTTTTTAATTATAGCAATGGGTATGAACAAAAGATTTTAATAAGCAAGTATAATAAAGTAATTTTAATATAGAAATAACAGAGGAATTTGTGTTATGGCAATGATTAAGGTCCCGGCAGGGAAATGCTTTATCAAGCATGGAACAGCGGTAAATGCACTGTATATGGTAATTCATGGAACAGTGAGACAGGTGTCTAAGCTGGAAGAAGTGCAGATTGGAAGCGGTAATATAATAGGTCTGATGGATTGTGCAGAAGAAGAATATATAGCAGATTATGTGGCAGCGGATGATGTAACACTTTATCCGTTTCATTATCATGCTCCGGAGGACTTTGGTAAGATATTTATCAGTCAGCCGAAATATGCAGCAGCATTTTTATCTGTGGCAATTCGTGAGGCAGACCATATGCTTGGACGAAACCAGAGATTTCAAAACAGTACAGAAAAATATTATAGCTTTGCACTGGCAATGTATCAGAAATATCAGGAGTTATGTAGAAAATATTGCATTCAGGAGAAAAGTTTCCGGAGAATAGAGAGCCTGCAGCCTTATGTAAGAACCAATATGGCACCGAAATGGGAAGCGGATTATTTCCATGAACTGGCAGAACTTGGGAATAGTGGAACTATGGATTTCTTTCAGCAGAAAGAGGATTTGCTGACGGGACAGATTATGCAGGCAGCAAGAGCTATGTGCAAAGCGGTAAGAGAGATTGACCATGCAAAAGAATATTTACAGGAGCATGTAAATCTGTATCTGGATACCAATCGAATGGATTTATTACAGCTTTATTTTGACTTGGCAGCCCGTGCAGCAGCAAGTGGTACTGACATCGAGGAAATACGACAGGCAATAGAGCCATTGTTACAGTTTATCAAGGACAACCGTCTGGGAGATGCAGGAGAACGGGACAAACGAATTACGGAATATCAGACTTATGATTTTAGCAATATAAAGATAAAGACAGATGCAATATATAACTTTGCAGGAGAACTGATTGGTGAAGTACCAAAGCCGCAGGCAGAGGATAAGCTGGTTCAGGGAACGGAAGATTTACTGGAACAGGAATATGCGGAAACCGATGGAGAAGAGGAAGAAGAAACAGAGGACTGTCTGGCACATATCTTAGAATATGCAGGAGTGGCAGCAGAGGATGTACATAAAATTCGAAGCAAAATGCATGAATATGATGCAATTCCGGATAATTTTGATAATGATGAGAAAACGAGAAAACTTCGGAAAGAGTTGACAGCATTATTCTATGCTACTTATAAAAATGTATTTAAGCATGCCATGAAAGATGCGGATGACCTAGACCCGGTTATTCAGATGTTTTTGAATTTTGGATTTATGGATGTGGGAATGGTAGGAGAAGATACCGCTAATGAACTTTATGATTTGACAGATAAACTGTTCAAGTGTAAAAGCGACCATGTCTATACCATGTTTGAGTGGTTAAAGAGCATCTATGAAGGAAAGAATGAACCAAGCCGGAATGAATTTGACCTGGATTATAATGGATATCTGGCAGAGCAGAAGCGGATGGGTAAGCTGGATGCAGCAGGAATGGAGCAGTTGAAAACAGACTGCTGGGAAAAGACCAAATATGAGATGAATAATATGTTTGTGTCAACGAACCGGGCAACTTATGGAAAAGTAAGTACCTTCTGTCCGATTCTGAGCAAGCATGACATGGTGCAGGAAGCAGAGAAGATGCTGGTGACTGCAGAGCGGATTGAGGAGGCAATCAAAAAAGTCCGTGAAGTTGATTATTCGTTGTTCTACCGTGAAGTGATTTTTTCAGATCCGATGCATGGTGTAAATGCTGAACCGGTGCAAAAAGAAGTATTTCCAGATGTTATTCTGATGCCGAATGTGGGAATGAAAGCAATGATGTGGCAGGAAACTGCCGGAGTAAAACGTGATACATCCGCCCGATTTGTTTTCCCGGTTATGACTATCTACAGCCTGCAGGATATGATGATAGAGACCTGCGGAAGATTCCGTTGGGAAATGTGCCGTAAGATACAGGGAATGCGTTGGAATGATATTACAGAGAAATCCCTAACTTCAGAATATTGTGATTATATCCAGTACTATCGGAAAAACCGTGATTTATCCACAGAGGCAAAGGAGAAGATTAAGAATACACTCTGGAAGTCAAAGAATAACTATCGTGAAGTATTTATTTCTGATTATATCGGATGGATTAAATACGAGGCAGGCGGCAGTTTCCGCCTGAACCGTGTAGCAAGGGATATTCTGTTCCGTTATTGTCCGTTTGCCAAGAAATACAGGGATGCATTAGAGGCAAACCCGATGTATCAGGATATGATCAGCCGGTTTAAAATATTCCAGGAACGTAAACTGCGTCATATCGATGGATTCCGTACCAGATATGAGAAGAACGGCGGCGAGATGAATATGGAACTGCAGGAAAATATGAATTTCTATAATATGTAAAGAACAATAACTACGAGAAATACGTTTTGCGAGCTACTCGCGTAAATAAGAAAGCCACATGAATCTTAGGATTCCTGTGGCTTTCTTGAGGGGAGTATAAATAATTAATAAGGGGTATAACTGTATAAAAAAACAATTCTTATACGAAAAAAATTATAATATAAAAGTTTTTAAAATGCAATGCAAATGAGAATAATAATAAGAAATTAAGAAATAATATCACTGTATCAGAGAATCAAAAGAAAAAGTATCTGATAAAAAAAGGAGGCGATATTATGGCAAAAAATGCAGATAATGCAAAAAACAAAACAAGCAATGTAAACCGCACAATGAATGCTGATAATGACTTTGAAAATGCGGATAACAAAACCGGCAACAAAGCAGGCAATAGGACCAGCAACAGAAGTGATAACAAGGCGGATAACAAGACATCCAACAAATGCAATTACTAGGTCAATCTTATTGAAAAACTGCATATATTAAAATAAGAAACAGATTACAAGGAACACTTTGTAATCTGTTTTTTCATAGCAGAAAAAGTCAGGATATTTTGGGGGAGATGGCATATGAGATTTGCGGCTATCAGTGTAGCGGAATTATGGAAACTAAAAGATGATCCACAGATATATATTGTTGATTTGAGAAGCAGGGAGGATTTTCAGGTATTTCATTTGAGAAATGCCCACTGTTATCCTTATGATGAGATAGAACACTGGGAGCATAAGCTGCCGAAAAATCGTAAGATACTGCTGTGTTGTGAGTATGGAAATACAAGTATGTATGCAGCAAAAAGACTGACGCGGCAGGGATATCAGATATATACTCTGATTGGAGGCCTAAATGCACTAAATGGATAGAAAAGAACATTGACAGTGTCATTTAGAACAGATAAGATAGTAGTGATAATGGAGAAAGAACATATGAAAACATACGAATTAACAGTGCCATGTCATTTTGGCTTAGAATCAGTTTTGAAAAAAGAAATATATGATCTGGGATATGAAATCTCAGAGGTGGAGGATGGAAGAGTGACTTTCATTGGTGATGCAGAGGCAATCTGCCGTGCAAATATTTTTCTGCGTACAACGGAGCGTGTGCTGCTTCGGGTAGGAAAATTTAAAGCGGAGACATTTGATGAATTATTTGAAGGAATCAAAGCGCTTCCATGGGAGGAGTATATTCCTGAAAATGGTAAATTCTGGGTCACCAAGGCTTCTTCCATAAAGAGTAAATTATTCAGTCCGTCAGACATCCAGTCTATTGTTAAGAAGGCAATGGTAGAACGGCTGAAACAGAAATATCATACCAATTGGTTTGAAGAAAGTGGTGCATCCTATCCGGTACGAATTTTCCTGTTGAAGGACGAAGTAATGGTAGCATTAGATACCTCCGGAGAATCTTTACATAAGAGAGGCTACCGGACTCTGACCAGTAAGGCACCAATCACAGAGACCCTTGCAGCGGCATTGATAATGCTGACACCATGGAATAAGGACAGAATTTTAGTAGATCCATTCTGCGGAAGTGGAACATTTCCGATTGAAGCAGCAATGATTGCAGCCAATATAGCACCGGGCATGAACCGTAGTTTCTTAGCAGAGCAGTGGACAAACCTGATACCGCGTCAGCTCTGGTATGATACGGTAAATGAAGCCCAGGAAATGGTGGATACCGATATTAAGGTGGATATCCAGGGATATGATATTGATGAAGAAATTGTGCGTGCCGCAAGAGATAATGCAAAGCGTGCCGGTGTGGATGGCATGATTCATTTCCAGCAGAGACCGGTAAGCCAGTTGAACCATCCGAAAAAATACGGATTTATCATATCCAATCCGCCATATGGTGAGCGGCTGGAAGAAAAGGCGGCATTGCCGGAATTATACCGGACAATTGGTGAGGCATACAGAAGGCTGGATTCATGGTCTATGTACCTGATTACCAGCTATGAGAATGCACCAAAGGATATCGGAAGAAAACCGGATAAGAACCGCAAGATTTATAATGGAATGTTAAAGACATATTTCTATCAGTTCATGGGACCGAAGCCACCAAAACGGAAAGGGACAAAAGAGTGAGGGAAAAAGTACGTTATTCTAAGAGATATGTAGTATTCACGTTACTTTTAGTTCTTGCATTGATGCTGAAATTTGCCAATTTTAAGGGTGTAACCGAAGAAATCGGACAGTTCCGTGGTGCAGATTTGCAGAGCAGCGACTGGAACCCTCTGATTGCAAAAAGCATCAATGAGAAGAATCTTACGGTAGCGATTGATAATAAAGTATATACCAACAAGCACAATGGAATCTATATGGATGAAAATCTGAATCTGATGGTACCATTGGACTTGATTCGGGACAGTTATAACTGCAGCGTGCATCTTTACGATGACACGGCTCTTTTGATAGAAAAATATTCAGACAGCTTGTGGATGAGCTTAGATGACCAGGAAGTACAGATAAATGATGAGAAGGAGAAATTTTCTTCTACATTGACACGGATTGATGACCGTTATTATGTGCCGGCAGAAGTCATTGCTTCAAAGCTTGGTTATTCTTATGCCTGGGATGTTAATAAAAATGAAGCAGTGGTGGTGAATACTTCTTCTGAGACAAGCATTCTGCCATCTCATTATGACTTGCGGGAGAGAGGAAGAGCACCGCAGGTGAAGAACCAGGGAAATAAGGGAACCTGCTGGGCGGCATCTTCTCTGGCAGCACTGGAATCCATGCTGCTTCCGGAAGAAAATGATATATTTTCCACCGATAACATGAGCTTTGGAAACAGTTTTGGATTAGGACAGAATGATGGTGGAGAGTATACTATGAGTCTGGCATATCTGACTGCATGGCAGGGACCTGTATTGGAAAAAGACGACCCATATGACGGTGAGCTGACAAAGAATTTAGCTCCGGTCAAACATGTGCAGGAAGCGCAGATTATTGAAAGCAAGGATTTGGAGAAGATTAAAGAGGCTGTTTTTAAATATGGTGCAGTCGAGACTTCTATTTACAGTACACTGCAGAATGTCAATAGCCGTTCCGAATATTTTAATCAGGAGACCAATTCTTATTGCTATGTTGGTTCAGAAAAGCCGAATCATGATGTGGCGATTATTGGCTGGGATGACAGTTATGCAAAAGAGAATTTCCCGGGAGATTTAGAGGGAGACGGTGCATTTATCTGCCAGAACAGCTGGGGAAAAGATTTTGGAGACAATGGGGTATTCTATGTCTCTTATTATGATACCAATGTAGGAATTCACAATCTGGTTTATACCGGAGTAGAAGATACCGATAATTATGATACGATTTATCAGTCCGATTTATGTGGCTGGGTCGGTCAGCTGGGATACAACCGTGATACCATTTACGGAGCAAATGTATATATAGCGGAAAACAATGAGAATTTAGAGGCAGCAGGCTTCTATGCAACCGGAAAAAATACGGAATATGAAGTATATGTAGTAAAGGACTATGATGGAAGGGAAAGTCTGTCCAAACGGCAGAAAGTAGCTTCCGGAAAGTTTGATAATGCAGGTTTCTATACCGTTACTTTTGATAAGAAAATTGCAGTGAACAAGGGAGAAAAATTTGCCATTGTACTGATGATAAAGACTCCGGATTCCGTGCATCCAATGGCAATTGAATATAAGGCAGATGAATCAACCAGAAACGTAGATCTTTCCGATGGAGAGGGATATATCAGTACCAACGGCAAGAACTGGGAAAATGTAGAAGAAACCCAGTCTGCAAATCTTTGTATAAAAGCATATGCAAAAGAAAGGTAAGTCAGAGCGGGATGGAAGAGAAAGTTATTAAAGCAGCTACCGTGATTATTACTGCCATAAGCATTATTGTGGCAGGAACGCTGCTGTTTTTTCCACAACTTCATATCCGGGCAGAGGAAAACAGGGAACTTCGGGCACAGGAAGCCATCGAGCGCAAGGAAAATATGGATGCGCTGGAAATGCTGCAGTATAATACGGCAAATGTAGACAGCCAGGAGGGCATCAGCTTTGACCAGCAGCTTCGTATTGCGTTACCGGAAAATGTGACACCGGAAGATGTCAGCATAGAAAATGACTATCTGACCCAGACCATTACCATTAAAATTCCTGGAGCAGATGAGAATTATCTTTATAACTATCCCATGATAGGAAAGAGCTATCATATAGATAATCTGACTTATGAAAGTGAGTCGGAATATGGTGTAATTGAGATCTCTTTAGATAGTGTGGTGGAATTACAAAAGACATCTGACGAGCATTATATTTATATGGATTTTTTGACACCACATGAAGTCTATGATAAAGTTGTGGTAATAGATGCAGGACATGGTGGAAATGCACCGGGAGCTACAAAGCAGGGCATTAATGAGAAAGATATTGACCTTGCTATAGTGCTTAAAGTAAAGGAATTATTTGATGAAGCAGGAGATGAGAGCGTCGGAGTCTACTATACGAGAACGGATGACAGCAATCCAAGTCTTGAACAGCGTGTAGATATGGCAAACAAAGCCGGGGCAGACCTCTTTATCAGCGTACATAATAATTCTACCAAGAGCGGAAGAATGTCCAGTATCAACGGAACAGCAGTCATGTATGATGAAGAGAAGGCATCTGAGGAAAATGGAAGTATGCAGTTAGCCCAGATTTGCTTAGAAGAAATGACAGCGGCGTTAGGAAGTACCAGTAAGGGAATTGTAAAAGGACACGAGATTTATATTATACGAACAGCAGAGATGCCGGTAGCATTGATAGAAGTAGGCTTTATGACAAATCAGGATGAACTGAACCGGTTGAATGATGAAGCATATCAGAAAGAGGCAGCACAGGCAATTTATAATGCAATTTACCGGGCATTCCAGGAGGGATATTAAGATGAATAAAATAATATTTGCAACAGGAAACAAGGACAAGATGAAAGAAATCCGCATGATTTTATCGGATCTTGATGTAGAGATTCTTTCTATGAAAGAAGCCGGAATCAGCGTGGATATTGAAGAAAATGGAACTACTTTTGAAGAAAATGCACTGATTAAGGCAAAAGCTGTGGCAGCATATACAGATGCTATTGTTTTAGCTGATGATTCTGGTCTGGAAATTGATTATCTGAATAAGGAACCGGGTGTATATTCCGCCCGTTATATGGGAGAAGATACCTCTTATACCATAAAAAACCAGAATCTTTTGGACCGTTTGAATGGAGTACCAAAGGAACAGCGGACCGCACGCTTTGTATGTGCAATTGCGGCTGTATTACCGGATAAAGAAACACTGGTAACCCGTGAGACAATTGAGGGATATATTGGATTTGAGCCTCAGGGTGAAAATGGATTTGGCTATGATCCAATCTTTTATGTGGATGAATATAACTGCTCCACAGCAAGCTTGCCACCGGATAAGAAGAATGAAATGAGCCATCGTGGAAAAGCATTACGCGCAATGAAAGAAGCACTCATGGGAAAAGGTTTATCATAAAGGAAGATAAAAGATGAGAGTATTGATAGTAAGTGATACCCATAAGAAACATGAAAATCTGATAACGATTATGGAAAAAGAAAGACCTTTTGACCGTATGATTCATCTGGGAGATGCAGAAGGTTATGAGGACTATATTGCGGAACTGGCAGGATGTCCACTGGACATTGTGGCAGGAAATAATGACTTTTTCTCTGAACTTCCGAAAGAAAAGGAAATTGAAATCGGAGGATTAAAAGCATTGATTACCCATGGACACTACTATTATGTTTCTGCCGGTCTGGAGGATATCAAGAAAGAGGCAAGGGGAAGAGGCATGGATATTGTAATGTTCGGACACACCCACAGACCGCTTATAGAAAAAGATCATGGTGTAGTGGCATTGAATCCGGGCAGCACATCATATCCTCGTCAGGATGGACATCTGCCGTCTTATATCGTGATGGAAATCGACACAAATGGTACTCCGGACTATCAGCTCAAATATCTTTCTGAAGAAGAAAAACCCAAAAAACCTTTATAAATTGGGGCAAGATTCGGAGTTGTAAAAATTTTTTGAAAAAATTTGAAAATAAATGTTGACAATTGGTATATGCTATAATATAATATGTCTTGCGTCACGGAAAAAGAAATTTAAATAGCGTTGACGGGGTGTGGCTCAGCTTGGCTAGAGCGCCTGGTTTGGGACCAGGAGGTCGCAGG
>ENA-ORSL01003185-ORSL01003185.1-human-gut-metagenome-genome-assembly--contig:-NODE-3185-length-10895-cov-3.060517_pt1 | contig 10895 bp, 11 predicted proteins | sample MGYA00242190_ERZ509157 | MGnify/ENA primary metagenome ERZ509157 (study PRJEB26280, sample SAMEA2338664) | human gut metagenome | biome: human gut; feature: human-associated habitat; material: faeces...
ATAAATATAGTGTAAACAAAAACAAATACTCAAAAGAATATTTGTTTTAGTATATATATTATTGTTTTAAAAAATATTTCTATATCTAATTTAAAACTAATGTTATCTATATAAATATCATCATATTTAAGTTTTTCTTTATGTGTAAGTGTTGTTCTTCCTTTAATTTGTGCTAAACCTGTAATACCTGGTCTTACTGTATGTCTTTTTTTATTATACATACTTGGAAGTGTATCTCCTTCTATAAATGGTCTTGGTCCAATTAAAGACATATCGCCTTTTAATACATTAAATAACTGTAATATCTCATCAACACCAGTTTTTCTTATAAATCTACTTACTTTTGTCGTGTTTTTAGTATTATCATCCATTGTTTTAAACTTATACATAGTATACACTTTTTCATTTAGGCCAATTCTTTTTTGTTTATATATTATTTTACCTTTAAATTCTATTTTTGTAATAATACACATTAATATCATAACCGGAAATAATATTACTATAAATATTAAGGATAAAATAATGTCAAGTAATCTTTTTATATATTTCTTATACATCACTTTGCCATTTTTTTAAGTGCATCATGTGCGGCATTTTGTTCAGCTTCTTTTTTAGTTTTACCTGATCCACTTCCGTATATTATGTTTTCAACTACTACATTTACTACAAACTCTTTATCATGTGCGGGACCTGTTTCTTTTATTACTACATATTCAAGTGTTTTTCTATCTGTCTGTACCATTTCTTGTAATATAGATTTATAATCATTAAATATCTCTTCATTCTTTTTAATAGATAAAATAACTGTATTATTTACAAATTCTTTTGTTTTTTCCATTCCCTGATCTATATATAAAGCACCAATAAAAGCCTCAAAAGAATCTGCAAGTATTGCTTTTTTTTGCCTTCCACCAGTTAATTCTTCACCTTTACCTAATCTTAAATACTCATCAAAATGTTCTTTTAATGCATACTCTGCTAAAGCATCTTCACATACATGAGATGCTCTTAACTTTGTCATAGCTCCTTCTTCTAAATTAACATTTTTATATAAATATTCACTAACTATAAAATCAAGTATTTTATCTCCTAAAAATTCTAATCTTTCATAACTTGTACTACTTTTATTCTCATTACAATAAGAAGTATGTGTAAAAGCTATTTCATATAATGAAATATTATTAGTTACTATATTTAATTTATCAAGTATTTCCATAACTCACCACCTTAATATATTTTATTTTTCTTTTATTTCATCTTTTTTTAGATATGGTTCAATTTCTTTATCTGTATTTAAATTAATAATTAAATAACATGTTAAAGCTCCTAAAACTATTAATCCTAAGAATATAAATATAATTCCTTTTTTAGATACCATTTTTTCTTCTCTTAATTTAGCACCACAATTAACGCAATAATCTTTTACATCAATCATTTCTTGACCACATTTTGGACAATTCATATTTTCACTTCCTATAATTCTTTATAAATTCATCTTTAAATTCTAATAATGTATCACTATCTATATGGCTTCTTATATCTTCTGTAAGTTTTATTAAAAATCTTATATTATGTATTGATAAAAGTGTACCTGCAAGCATTTCATCACATATAAGAAGGTGTCTTATATATGCTTTTGTATAGTACTTACATGTATAACAATCGCAAGAATCTTCTACACTTGTAAAATCTGTTTTAAATTTAGCATTCTTTAAATTGATTTTCCCTTTTCTTGTAAATGCATTTCCATGTCTTGCTATTCTTGTAGGAAGTACACAATCAAACATATCAATTCCTCTTACTACACCTTCTAAAATATCTATAGGATCTCCAACACCCATTAAATATCTTGGTTTATCAAGAGGCAAATACTTAGTTGAATCTGATATCATTTTATACATTTTATCCTTTGGTTCACCTACTGATGTTCCACCAACAGTATAACCTGGTAAATCTAACTTAACCATTTCTGTTGCAGAATAACGTCTTAAATCTTCAAATTCACCACCTTGACATACTCCAAATAATAACTGATCTGTTGTGTGCTCATCTTTGCATCTTTTAGCCCATCTTAAAGTTCTTTCAACACTATTTTTCATATATTCATAACTAGATGGATAAGCAGGACATTCATCAAAACATATAATTATATCAGCACCTAATTTTTCTTGTATTTGAATTGATTTTTCAGGAGTTAAAAATAAAGTTTTTCCATCTATGTTGCTTTTAAATGTTACTCCCTCTTCTTTTATATCTTTTGGTTTTGCTAAAGAAAATACTTGAAAACCTCCACTATCTGTTAACATAGGTCCATCATAATTCATAAATTTATGAACACCACCTGCACTAGCAACTATATCTTCTCCTGGTCTTTCCCATAAATGATATGTATTAGCAAGTATAATTGCACTTCCACATTCTTTAACCATCTCTGGTGTCATACCTTTTACAGTAGCTTGTGTTCCAACTGGCATAAACATTGGTGTTTTATATTCTTTTCCATTAATTGTTATTAAACCATTTCTTGCATTTGTATTTTTTTCATCTTTTATACTTTTAAATATTGTCATAACTTACTCCTTTATAAACATTGCATCTCCAAAAGAGAAGAACCTATATTCTAATTTTACTGCCTCTTTATATGCATTCATTATATTTTCTTTACCCGCAAGTGCACTTACAAGCATAATAAGTGTTGATTTTGGTAAATGAAAATTAGTTATTAACTCATCAATTCCTTTAAATTCATATCCCGGATATATAAATATATCTGTAAATCCACTGCATCCTACAAATTTATTATATTTACTTATAATAGTTTCAAGAACACGTGTTGATGTAGTTCCAACACTTATTATTTTATTTCCTTTATTTTTAGCATTATTTAATATATCTGCAACTTCATCAGTCATTTTATAATATTCACTATGCATCTTATGTTTTTCTACATCTTCTACATTAACAGGTCTAAACGTACCAAGACCAACATGCAATGTAACACTTACTACTTTTACACCTTTTTCTTTTATTTTCTCTAATAACTCATTAGTAAAATGTAATCCTGCAGTAGGTGCAGCTGCACTCCCTATATTTTTAGCATACACAGTTTGATATCTATCTTTTTCACTTAGTTTCTCATGTATATATGGAGGAAGTGGCATTTCACCTAACTGATCTAATATTTCCATAAAAATACCATTATATATAAATTCAACATGTCTAATACCTTCATCAAATATACCAACACATTTAGCACTTAAAGAATCACTAAATTTAATTATTGTGCCTTCCTTTACTCTTTTAGCAGGTTTACATAAACATTCCCATATATCACCATCTATATTTTTAAGCATTAATACCTCAATAACTGCACCAGTTTCTTCCTTAGTACCAATAAGTCTTGCAGGTATTACCTTAGTATCATTAATTACCAAAACATCATCCTTATTTAAATAATCAATAATATCAGCAAAATGCCTATGACTAATTTCTCCAGTATTTTTATCCAAAACAAGTAACCTTGAAGAATCCCTTTTTAAAAGAGGAGTCTGTGCGATCAAATCTTCAGGTAAATAATAATCAAAATCATCTGTTTTCATATTTCCTCCAATCAAACTCATTCGCAAAAGATTATACCATTATTTTACGTTTTTTTAAAGTCATATTAAATTTTAATATAACCCACGCTATTTTAGGCAATCGACAAAATAATTATTATTACATAATGTAATTGCACTTTGAAAACACATTGCTATAAAAAGACTACTTAAAGTAGTCCTTGTTGATGATTAATTTTTAAATGTTCATACGCTTTTTCAGTAGCCATTCTTCCTCTGTTTGTTCTTTTTAAAAGACCTTGTTGTAATAAATATGGTTCATATACATCCTCAATAGTAGTTACTTCTTCTCCAATTGAAGATGCTAAAGCATCTATACCAACTGGACCCCCATTAAATCTAGTAATAATTGCTTTTAATAATGCAATATCTGTCTCATCAAGTCCAATATCATCTACACCAAGTCTACTAAGCGCTAACTTAGCAATAGATAAATCAATCATACCATTACCCATTACAAGAGCAAAATCACGTGTTCTTTTTAATAATCTATTTGCTATTCTTGGGGTACCTCTACTTCTTTTTGCTATTTCTAAAGCAGCATCAGAATCAATATTTACATTTAATACTCTACATGTCCTGTAAACTATTTGTTCAAGTTCTTCTATAGTATAATAATTTAACTTTGATATAATTCCAAATCTATCTCTAAGAGGAGATGATAAATCTCCTACTCTAGTAGTTGCTCCTACTAAAGTAAATGGTGGAAGATCTATTTTAATATTCCTGCTATTACCATCATTACCCACTATAATATCCAAAGTAAAATCTTCCATTGCAGGATATAATATCTCTTCTATATATCTTGGCATACGATGTATTTCATCAATAAATAATACATCATTAGGTTCAAGAGTTGAAAGTATAGCAGCTAAATCACCACTTTTTTCAATAGATGGACCAGATGCTGTTTTAATATTTGTACCAAGTTCATTAGCAATAATATAAGATAATGTAGTTTTACCAAGACCAGGAGGTCCATATAAAAGCACATGATCAAGAGTCTCTCCCCTTAGTTTAGAAGACTCAATAAAAACCTTTAAGTTCTCTTTAACATCTTTTTGACCAATATATTCATCAATAGAATCAGGTCTTATAGACGCTTCAAAAGTATCCTCTTCACTCTTTTTATTATTTAAAACAGTTTCTTCCATAATTCACCTACCTAAGCAATAACTTTAGTGCCTCTTTAATTTGAGACTCAACACTATCCTCTTTATTTAATTTAGGAATAACCTTTGTAATATCAGATCCTTTATATCCTAAAGCCTTTAATGCTTCAACTACATCATCATTAGTATCATTAATAATAGCATCCTCACTTAATACAAGTTTTCCCTTTAAATCAAGTACTATTTGTCTAGCAACCTTCTCACCTATCTTAGGAAACTTTTTTAAATACAAAATATTTTCCCTATTAATAGCATCAATAATACCATTAATACTACCAGTAGCAAGTATAGGTAAAGCCATCTTAGGCCCAAGACCCTTAACATCAATTAACTTTAAAAACAAATCCTTCTCCTCAACACTATTAAACCCATATATAGAATGCTCATCCTCACGTATATGCTCATAAGTATATATTTTATACTCACTACCTTCCTTAAACATATATGGATTAGGAGTATTTATTTTATATCCAATACCATTATTATCAAGAACAATATAACCAGGCATTATCTCAGTAATAACCCCCTTAATATATGAATACATACTATCACCTCACTATATATACCAATTATACACTACAAACTAATGTTTGTAAATGAAAAGACTAGTAAAAACTAATCTTTAGAATTATGATTTAACTACAAATGTTAGTCCGGAAGGTCTATAAGTAGTACTTGCATTAAATCTATCTGCATCTTCCTGTGTACGAGCATATCCGGTTGTAGCCTTTGCATTGAAAAACATAAAGCCCATATCTGTCACATTACTTGTATTAAAACTACTTAAATCTAAGCTTGTTACTAGACTTCCATAAAACATCTCAAACATATTAGTAACTTTACTCGTATCAAAACTACTTAAATCTAAGCTTGTTGCTTTACTTCCTAAAAACATCATTTTCATATTTGTTACTTTACTTGTATCAAAACTACTTAAATCTAGACTTGTTGCAGCACTTTGATAAAACATACTACTCATATCGATTACGTTACTTGTATTAAATTTTTCTAAGCCTTTTATTTCAATTGCTGCACTAGAATAAAACATTTTAGACATATTGGTTACATTACTTGTATCAAAATTTGATAAATCTAATATTGTTACTTTAGTACCTGCAAACATACCAGCCATATTTGTTACTTTGGATGTATTAAATTTTTCTAAACCTTTTATAGTTGTTGCTGCACTATCCGAAAACATATAGCCCATATTTGTTACATTTGTTGTATCAAAATCACTCAAATCTAAATTGGTTACTTTCACGCTACTAAACATACTAGCCATATCTGTTACATTACTTGTATTAAATTTTTCTAAACCTTTTATTTCTGTTGCTTTACTTTGGAGAAACATACCAGCCATATCCGTTACTTTGCTTGTATTAAAACTACTTAAATCTAGGTTTGTTGCTTTACTATATGAAAACATACGCTCCATAACTGTCACTTTGCTTGTATTAAAATTTTTTAATCCTTTGATTTCTGTTGCTGCACTATCCGAAAACATATAGCCCATATTTGTTACATTTGATGTATCAAAACTTGATAAATTTAAAGTTCTTGCTTTACTATATGAAAACATATACTGCATATCTGTCACTTTGCTTGTATTAAAGTTTTCTAAACCTTTTATTTCGGTAGCGGCACTATAAAAAAACATACTACTCATATCTGTAACATTACTTGTGTCAAAACTTGATACATCTAGACTTGTTACTTGGCTATTATCAAACATACGCCACATATTTGTTACTTTGTTTGTATTGAAACTTGACAAATCTAATGTTGTTACTTTGCTCAGCGAAAACATATAACTCATATCCGTTACTTTACTTGTATCAAAATTGCTTAAATCCAAACTTGTTGCTTTACTATTATAAAACATAGAACGCATATTAGTTACTTTTGAGGTATCAAAACTTGATAAGTCTATACTTATAGCTTTACTACCAGAAAACATATTATACATACTTACTATTGGTTTATCATTTATTGTTCCACATAACTCTGTTGTTACTGGATCTGTTGATGTTTTATCTGTTAGGACTACAATCCAACCTGTACTTCCATTATATGTATAAGTATACTGTCCATCTACATATTTCAAATTACTTACAAGTTTATCTGGTGTTGTACATTTTTTACTAAGTGTCATTTCACCATTATCACATTCTACTTTACTTTTTGTACCTACACATCCAATTTTTCCAAATTTACTTTTTTCATTTGCATTTAATAATACTGTTGCATTTCCTTCTTTATCGAATTTAATTTGACATTTATCATATGTATCATCTATATTTGCAACATCTTCACACTTTATTGGATTTTTCACTTGATCTAGTGTACCTTTTGCATCTCTTATTCCGTATTCTTCTTCTGCATCTTTTGCTAGTAATATTACTGACGATTTTAATGAACCCATTTTTGCATCTTTTATTGTGTTTATTATTTTAGGTACTGCTATTACTAGTATTACCGCTAATACTGTTATTATTGCTAGTAATTCTACTAATGTAAACGCATTTTTCTTCATATTATCACTCCTATTATATTTATAGTATATCATAAATTATATAAGAAAAAAAGATAAGTTATCTTATCTTCCTCCGGCTCCACCGCCTCCTCCTCCACCAAAGGATCCAGAACCTCCTCCTGATGAAGAATAACTTGTTACTGTAGTCATACTTGTATTACTAATTGCATTTACAAATATAAATGTATCATAATCAAAGTCATAGTCTGTATTTTCTATTATTTCTGGATATAGTTTCTTAAATTGTTTTGCTACTTCTTTTGCTATTCCAAATATTTGAGCATACATTAAATATTCATCCCATAATTTTACTTCTATTGGCTCTTTTTCTTTTATTCTTGAAAATTCTATTAAGTATTTTTTTAGTCCATATAGTTTTTTACCTTCTTCTTTATATGAATCATTTACATACGCTTTTATACCATATCCAACATTTGAACCATTTACATATGTTTTAACTGGGAAAACATTCTTTTTCTCTTTTATAGTTAAATACTTTTCGTTTACTAGTTTTTCTCCTTCTTCTTTTAATACTTCATCAAACCATTTCATTACCTTTTCACTATGGATCTTGCACCAACGTTCAAACTCTTTACTTTCAAGTATTCCATCTTTTGATGCTTCTTTTAACATATCATATAGTTTTTGTAATGTTTCATTTTTAAGCACATCAGCTTTAAGTACTAGTGCTAAATCTGTATCATTTATCTTTTTGGTTTCTATAGTTCCATCTTTTATCCATTTAAGTAATATTGCACCAAATAAATCTGTTTTTCTTTTTGTTAAATTATATGATGTTGATATAAAGTATGCTTTAAATATATCTTTGTTGCACGGTATATCTCTATAATTTGGTAAATTTTTATCTAATTTTTTACCATCTTTACCAAAGTCTAGTTTATACCCCCCTATTATATCTGATGCATAAATACATATTCCTACAACGCCACCAAAAAATACTACACAACTTACAATCATAATTATTGCAAATATTTTTTCTGTACGTGACTTATTTTCATATTTTACTGCATCTTTATTTGCCATATCTAAGTAATAGTTAAAATCATTATCTATCTTATTTGATAAGTTAAATGTACCCTCATCAAATTTTACTAATAAAGTTATATATTCATTATCACTTAATGCGCCGTTACTATCTAACTTTATTACTCCATTTTCATAAGTTAATGGCATACCACCTTTACCATATGAATATAGTTCTATATCACTTTTATATTTAAAATTGCTATGTATTTTTATTCCTACATTTTTAAATTTACCACCATTATTATATGGAAGTATTGTCCAGTACAGCATATCTGAATCATTTAATCTTCTTACAAAGTTAGTAATTGTATATTTTGATATATATTTATGAGTACCCAAACTAGATTTTCCAAAACATATTTCTATACCATTATCTACATAATTAAATCCATTTTTATATGCTTTTTCGCTTAATGAAGCATCTATATCCCATGAATCAATAAATGTATATTCTTTTCCGTCCATTTCTACTTTATAATCTTTAAACTCACTTCCAGTATAATTATAATATGAACGATAAAATTCACTTCCATCATCAGCTTTAGTATCCCATAACTCAGTAACATGTGCATTACCATTGTTATCAATATAAATATCTACATTAAAGTTATTAATTACATCTTCTGCATTAACAATAAGCGGTAAAAATAATACACTTAAAAATAATAATATTTTTTTCATAAACTCACACCCTATAATTAAAGTATATCATAAAGTTATAATAAAATTAATACAAAAATAAAAGACTTAACTAGTAAGTCTTAAAATGAAACTTTTGGCGCTTCTTTTACTTCTTCACCAGCTTCAAAATATTTCATTGGTTTAAATCCAAACATATTTGCAATTATGTTTGAAGGAAACATTTCTACTTTGTTCATGTAACCTAAAACTGTATCGTTGTAGAATTGTCTAGCATATGAAATTTTTTCTTCTACATCTTTTAAATCAGCTTGTAGACTTAAGAAGTTTTCATTTGCTTTTAACTCTGGGTATGCTTCTGTTAACATCATTATTCTACCTAAAACCTTATTTAATTCGCCACTAGCAGCCATTTCTTCTTCTGCTGTAGTTGCCGCTTTAAATTTGTTTCTTGCTTCAATTACTTCATTTAAAGTATCTTTTTCGTGTTTTGCATATCCCTTTACAGTTTCTACTAAGTTAGGAATTAAGTCAAATCTTTTCTTTAATTGAACTTCTATTTGAGCCCATTGATCTCTTGCTTTATTCCTTAACACAATTAGGTTATTGTATGTAGTTGCTACAAATAATCCAACTAACACTACAATTATTAAAAGTACCCATGCCCATGTTGGCATATTACACACCTCCTATATTTAAATTATACCATAATAAAATTCAATTTAGAATATTATTTTAATAATTTGACACAATATATATGAAAGGAGTTTTTATGGATATAAGAGGATACATAAAAAGTAATTTTAAAGATGATGATATAAATAGTATTAAAGAATCTATTGTTGAATCTATTAAAAGTAAAGATGAAGTATTACTTCCTGGTCTTGGAGTATTTTTTGAACTCGTATGGAATAATTCTAGTGAAGATGAAAGAATAAGTATATTAAAAAAAATAAAAAAAGGTATATAAAATACCTTTTATTTATCTCTTAATACTGCATTAAATTTAGTTTCTATATTTTTAATAATAGTATTTTTGATGAGTGATAGAATAATGAGGCTTGATAAACAAGATGTTTATAGGAACACTAATGGTTCAGTTACAATTATAAAATATATTAACTACAAAAAGTATGTTATAATTGAGTAGGTGATATAACATGAAGAAAGTAATTTTAGTAGATGGTAATAATCTATTATTTAGGAGTTTTTATGCAACTAGTTATAGTGGCAATATAATGCGTAATGGGAAGGGTTTTCCTACTAATGCATTATATGGATTTATCAATATGATGAATAAAATTATTAAAGAAGAAAGTCCAGACTATATTTTAGTTGCTTTTGATAAAGGTAAGACATTTAGGCACGACAAATATGATGACTATAAGGCAGGAAGACAGGCCATGCCAGAAGAGTTAAAATTACAATTTCCAAAAGCTAAAGAAGTTTTAGATACAATGGGAATAAAACACTTTGAAATTGATAATTATGAAGCAGATGATATAATTGGTACTTTAGCAAAAATAGTCGATGAAGAAGACCAATTTATAGCAACTATTGTTAGTAGTGATAAAGATTTATTACAACTAATAAGTGATGAAGTAATTGTAAAATTATTAAAACAAAGCGGTCATATCATGATGGATAAGGAGGAGTTTAGAAAAACTTATAAAGTAGATCCAATTAAAATGATTGATTTGAAGTCACTTATGGGAGATCCAAGTGACCATATACCAGGAGTTAAAGGAATAGGAGAAAAAACAGCTATTAATTTACTAGAAAAGTATGGTAGTTTGGATGGTGTTTATGAAAATCTTGAAGATATTTCTCCTAAAACTCGTGAAAAGTTGATTACTGATAAAGAAAATGCATATATGAGTTATG
>ENA-ORSL01003188-ORSL01003188.1-human-gut-metagenome-genome-assembly--contig:-NODE-3188-length-10889-cov-3.871793_pt1 | contig 10889 bp, 9 predicted proteins | sample MGYA00242190_ERZ509157 | MGnify/ENA primary metagenome ERZ509157 (study PRJEB26280, sample SAMEA2338664) | human gut metagenome | biome: human gut; feature: human-associated habitat; material: faeces...
ATAAATGTTTGATATAATTTTATTAGGAACATTTAATGTGAGTGTCGTCCTCCAGTCTTGAAAAAGGAAGGAGGTAAATATCGATGAAAAAAAGAGTTTATGTGATTAAACTCCTAAGACACACCTCTATCATTTTATCATTTCACACCTTATTGGTATTAGTCATAAAAAATAGACACTCATCTGCTTAGATAGAGTGTCCAACTCAATTAATTGAGGCGACATTCACTTGCAACTTTAAATGTTCCTCTTTTTTATTTTATGCAAGTTTTCTTGCTAAATACATAATAACATAAAAAAAGAACTTTTTGCAAGTTCTCTATATATAAAGTTCGAATAGTTCGAACAGATTCGTCACTGGTGCGGGTGACAGGACTTGAACCTGCACGGATATATCCACTAGATCCTAAGTCTAGCGCGTCTGCCAGTTCCGCCACACCCGCAAGTTTGGTGGATCTTGTAGGACTCGAACCTACAACCGCCCGGTTATGAGCCGGATGCTCTAACCAACTGAGCTAAAGATCCATATTAACTTCCGTTAACAATAAATAATATACCATAATAAAAATATTAGTGCAAGAACTATTTGAATAAAATTTAATAAAATTAAATGAAATGTCAAAAAAACCTGAAACAATAGTTTTTTTTAAAAATATAGTGTATACTAATACTAGCAACAAAATAGGAGGGTTATTATGAATTTTTCAGGTACAACATTTATTTTTTATTTCTTGCCATTGTTTTTAATTTTATATTATACTTTACCTAAAAAATATCAAAATACTATCCTCATTATTTTTAGTTCATTCTTTTATATATATGGCGACATTAAATTTTTTCCATTATTAATAATTATCGGAATAATAAACTTTTTTTTAAGTAAGAAGATCAAAAACAAGTCAGTTTTAATACTAGGCATAATCATAAATTTACTTCCGTTGCTTTATTTCAAATATTTAAATTTTATATTTGATATCATTAATAGCATAACTAGTTCAAACATAGACTTCCTTGATTTAATTTTACCACTAGGAATAAGTTTTACAACTTTTAGAATGATAAGTTTCTTAATTGATGCTCATAACGGCAAAATAAAAGATATCACCTTAAAAAAAGTCCTTTTATATACGCTTCTTTTCACTTATCAAATAGAAGGACCGATTATAAGGTATACTGACATTGAAAACGAACTTGAAAGTAGAACTATTACTAACGAAGAAAAAGAAAATGGGGCAAAGCGTTTCATTATAGGGCTTGCTAAAAAAGTAATCCTTGCAGATACCTTAAGCATTTTTATAACATCACTTAGCACATCTAGCACAATAATAAGTTTATGGTTAGTGGCCATACTAAATATTTTAAGATTATATTTAGACTTTTCTGCATACAGCGATATGGCTATTGGTTTATCACTAATGTTAGGATTTCACTTTAAAGAAAACTTTAACTATCCATTTATTAACAATGGAATGAGCGACTTCTGGCGTAAGTGGCATATTTCTTTAACATCATGGTTTAAAGATTATATTTATATTCCACTAGGTGGCAATAGATGCAGTAACTTAAGAAATATTATTAACATTTTAATTGTTTGGCTACTTACAGGTTTATGGCATGGAGCAAATTATACATTTATTATATGGGGATTATTTTTTGGTATCATCTTAATTTTAGAAAAATACCTATTTAAAAATTTTGTGAAAAAACATCATATTTTATCTTGCATAATTACAGATATTTTAGTTATCATTGGCTTTGTTTTCTTTTATGCAAAAGATTTACCTAGTGCCTTTTTGACAATTAAGGGAATGCTTGGCTTAAACAATTTATTATTAATAAACTCTGAAGTCATTTTCTATATTAAAAACTATATTTTAATTTTAATTATTAGTATTGCGGTATCTTTAAATATATTCAAAATATTTAAAGGCAAACTTCAAAATATAGAATTTATTTATTATTTAGCACTACTTATATTATCAACTGCATATATTGTTGATTCATCATTTAATCCATTTTTATATTTTAGATTTTGAGGTGATTATGAAAAATAATATTGTAACAAAAATTTTAATCATTTATACCGTACTAATTGGTATGCTTGGCATTATTTTAAAGGATAATGAAATTAGTAAAACTGAGCGGCGTAAATTAAAACAAGCGCCAGTACTAAATTATGAAAAAGTCGTTGACGGCTCATATTTTACAGATTTAGACGACTATACGCTTGACCAAATGCCAGCACGTGATGTATTTAGAAAAATAAAAGGAATCACTTCCAAATATCTTCTAAATGTAAAAGAGGAAAATGGTGTGTATGAAAAAGATGGTTACCTTTTTGAAATAACAAAAACTAGCGAAAACTCATTAGATTACTTTGTTAATAAGATAAATGAAATAAATAAGAATTTTAAAGCAAATACATATTTTGTTAAAATTCCTGACAAAGAGTATTATGAAGATAATATAATAAAAAAAGATTATAAACTCATTGATAATAAATTAAAAAACTTAGATAAAAATATAATGCAAATTGATATTAGCTCAGAACTATTATTAAATGATTATTATAAAACTGATATTCATTGGATAAATAGCAAACTTGGTAAAGTAATTACAAAAATTAAAAGCGTTATGAATCTAGAAGAGGGTTTAACTTATACAGAAAAGATGCTATATCCATTTTATGGGGCATTATATAGCAGGAAGGTATCGAGTGTAAAAGCTGACGAAATTACATATTTAACAAATGAAACTATAGAAAATATGCGTGTGTATAATTATGAAAAGGATAAAGAAGAAAAAGTTTATAATGAAGATTATTTTCATAATATAGATAGTTATGATGTATTTTTGGCTGGAGCAACTCCGGTCCTTAAAATTACAAATAATAAAGTTGCTGATAAAAAATTAATTGTTTTTAGGGACTCATACGGGAGTTCAATTATTCCATTTTTAGCAGAAAATTACCATGAAGTTATCGTATTAGACTTAAGATATGTCAAATTTGCTAATTTACAAAATTTAGATATTGATTTAACAAACCCAGATGATGTATTATTCATATATAGTGTTAATATTATAAATAATAGTTTTTCATTAAAATAGGAGGAAAGTATGAAGAAAATAAGTATATTATTAGTTGTGCTTTGCGCACTTTTGGTTGGATGTTCTAGTAAAAAAGGATTAGATGGTTCATTAAGTGAAATTATGAAAGAGGTTTATGCAGGTATTCCAAGTGATGACTTACCAGATTTAGAAAATAATAAAGTTACTAGTGAAAATTTTAGTTATTATTTAGGCGATGTTACTTTTAAATATAAGGAAGCCTTGGCTAGTGAACCTGCAATGAGTTCTATCGCTCACTCAGTAGTATTAGTTAGACTAGAAGATGCTAAAGATGCAGATAAAGCCATGAAAGAAATTAAAGAAAAAGTAGATCCAAGAAAATGGGTATGCGTAGGAGTTGCAGAAGAGAATGTTCTTGTCGTAAATAGAGGCGACATTGTAATGCTTGTTATGGATGATGAATTAGCTCAAACTATTAAAGATAACTTTTTAAATTTAGAGTAGGTATATATATGTATAAGAAAGTTATTCAAAAAGGCTTAATTATACTTTTAATAATTCTTCTTGGACTTTTAATATATTTAATAAAGTTATCATATAAAGAAAAAGAACTAATAGGCACTGGTAGTACAACCACTAAAATAGATACAACTTCTAGTACCACAACCACAGTTACCACCACTACAACAAGTACCACCACTACAACTACTAAAGCAATAGAACTCTCTGATAGTATTTATGCTCCATATCATATAGAAAACTATGATAACTATAGTATAGATAACATTATTGATGCTGATATTCAAAGAGTATTTACCGAAAAAGGAGCTGTTGTATGTGGAGACTCAATGGCTGAAGGACTTACTGCATATGGAGTCCTATCTAATAATAATGTTGTATGGCATAGAGGCAGAAGAATAGATAATATGGATAAAGATTTAGACAAAATTAAAGAACTTAAACCTAATTATTTATTTTTAGCATATGGCTCAAATGATTTAGAACTCTGGACCGGAAGAACGAGTTCCTTTATAAATGCCTACACTAAAACTTTAAATATGCTTAAAGAAGAACTTCCAAATACAACATTAGTTATTAATTCAGTTTTACCTGTTAGCATAAAAAAGACAAATAGTGATGCAGCATTTTCTTATCAAGCAGAATTTAACAATGCCTTAAGAAATTTAGCAAATTCTTACGGGATAACTTTCCTAGAAAATAGTCCATTTTTGTCCGGCAAGGATAAGCCTTATTCAAGTGATGGAGTTCACCCAAAAAGTTTTTACTATTCCTTATGGGCAAAACATATGACTAGTTATTTAGAAACATTGTAAAATAGCTTCTAATGTCTAGTTTTTTTCTTTAAAAAGGGTATAATAAAAATGTAGGAGAAGTATATGAATAAGAGAAGTATTATAACAACCATATTAACAATTATCATATTACTATTATTAAGTTTAATATTTTATCATGTTTCAAATAAAAAAGTAAGCACTAACATTGATATAGATTATCCTGTATTTAAAAATAACAAAGATGTAATAATAAAAAGATATTTAAAAGACGTTAACACTAAAAATATTACAAACATTAAATACGAGATAGGTAAATCTAATGATTATACCACGGTATTATTTAAATTTTATAATAAAGATAATTTAGAAAATGTTGAAACTCTAATATTTAATAAAAACAAAAAAATTTCTTTACAAGAATTATTTGATTTAGACAAATTAAAAGCCGTTATAGAAACTAAGAAAAACACTGAAAATAAAGAAGAAATAGATTATTCAAAAATTAATATTTTGTTTAATGATAAATCTACAACTTTTTATATTAAAGAAAATGAAAATATTAAAAATTTAGAAATAGTAAATAATGAACTAACTGAGGCAGCAAAAATATCATTAAATTTGGATGAAAGTTATCATAAAGAGCACACAATTCAAAAAGAATCTAAACTAGTTGCTTTTACATTTGATGATGGACCTAGCAAATACACTTTAGATATTGCTAATATTTTAGAAGAATATAATGCTAGCGCTACTTTCTTTGAAGTAGGTTATAACATTAAAGCCCATCCCGAGATTACTAAGGAGTTGTCAGAGAGAGGCTTTGAAATAGCTAACCATACAACTGATCATTCAAAACTAACAAAATTAACTGAAGTTAAGTATTTATCAAAAATTAATGATAATAATGCTTTATTTAAAGAACTTACTGGCAAAGATATGCCTTATTTAAGGCCACCTTATGGATCTTACAATGATAAAATTAAAGCAAGTGCTGGAGTTCCAATTGTAACTTGGAGTCTAGACACTAGAGACTGGGAAAGCCGTAATAAAGACAAAGTAATTGAAATGGTTATAAATAATATTAAAGAGGGAGACATCATATTATTTCATGATTTATATGAAAGCACGAGAGACGCTGTAAAAGAATTAATGCCTCTTTTAAAAGAACAGGGGTATCAAGCAGTAAGTGTTGGTGAATTATTTAAAAGTAAAGGTATCACTTTAGAAGCAGGAACAAGTTATAGATATGCAAGATAACTTGTTTTTTTCATATAATTTTTAGTGTAGCGAACAAAGACTTGCATTTTACATTAAATTGTGGTATAGTATGGGCGAAAAAGAAGGAAAGATATTTAGAAAGAGGGAATTGGTATGAAAAAGAAAATACTATCATTATTATTTTTACTATTAAGCATATTTGGTTTTAGCTTAAAGGCTGATGCAGCACCGGCTACAATCAAAACAACTTCATTAGGAAAATCTTCTAATTTAATTAGTGGAGTTCCCACAGTATATGTAAAACAAACAACAAATTCAATTTATCTATACTGTGAAGAAGCATTAAAAAAATACCCTGCAAATATGACAATCAGATTAAGGGGTGAGGCACCTAAAGGTATGGTTTATATCTTAAAAAATAAGCCTAATACAGGTAATGCATATACTGACTACTATATTATGCAAACTGCAGTTTGGTGGTACAGAGACATTTGGTCTGGAACTAGTAATATAAGCCAGGCAGCAAAAAATACTATTATTAATGGACGTAATTCTAACACAACTTATGCTAAAATTTATAACTTAGTTGAAGGTGCAAGAAATTATTCGGAAGTTATCGGTTCAATTAGTATAAGTGGAAATAATAAGTTCACTGAACAAGGATCTTACTATGTTTCAGATACTATTACAGTAAAAAAATTTGGAATTGCTAACCACAACATCGATTTAGTAAATGCTCCTTATGGTACAACTATAACAAATAGATCAGGTAATACTTTTAAAGTATCTGTTCCAAAAAGTTCAGTTCCAGAAGGCAAAACTATTTCTTTCCAAGTAAAAGTTAGTAGTTCTTACACAATCAATATGGCGTATGAATATGAATACGGTGCTAATTATCAATACGTCCTTTACGGAAAATTAGATACAGTAAATAAACCCGTATCTGCATCATTAAATTTAAGCGTAACTAAACCAGAAGAAAACATTTTCAAAGTATATAAAGTTGATGAAGACGGTGACTATGTAAAAGGTGCTAAGTTAGCTTTATATGAAGGAAACTGTACTAATAAAACATGCTCTTCAAGGAATTTATACGCTACATGGACAACTACAAATTCTGCAAAAGTATTTGAAAACATTCCAAAAGGTATTTATACATTAGTAGAAATATCTGCTCCATCTGGGTATGAAATTGCAGATAAAATGTATGTTAATATTTCTTCAAATAATGGCAATTTTTCTATAAAGATGGTTGACTATGAAATTGAAGAGAACAGATTAACTATTAATAAAGTTGACGAAAATGGTAAATACGTTTCGGGTGCAAAACTATCATTATATAGTGAAGATTGTACTAATAAAACATGTTCTTCAAGCAAATTATATAAGACTTGGACAAGTGGAACTACTGCAAAAGTATTTACTGATATCCCAGTAGGTACATACACATTAGTAGAAGTTGAAGCACCAAACGGATATAAGGTAGCAGCTAAGCAGAAAGTAGTTGTTAATAGTGCCAGTGGAAGTTTCACTATCAAAATGATTGATGAAAAAATCAAAACAACCAAAGTAAAAATAAGCAAAACCGATGTTACTGGTTCAAAAGAAATTCCAGGAGCAACACTAGTCGTTAAAGATTCATCTGGAAGTGTAGTAGATAAATGGGTAAGTACCAGTGAAGCACATTATGTAACTGTAGATCCTGGTGTATATACATTAACAGAAACTACTGCACCAAAGGGTTACAAATTAAGTAGTACAACTATTACTTTCAAAGTTGATGAAGATTTAAATCTATATGAACTTGTTGATGGCAAGTACACAAAAGTAGACCATATCAAAATGATTAACGAACTTGTTGATAAGTCTGCAATTAAAATTAATAAATTAGATAGCAAAACTAATAAATATGTTAGTGGTGCAATTTTAATGATAAAAAATAATAAAGGGGAAACAGTAGCAACTATTACTACAACAGATAGTGCAAGTTATATTACACTTGACGAAGGCGAATATGTATTAAGCGAAGAAGCCGCTCCTAGTGGTTATGAAAAAACTGATGCAAAAATTTACTTCACAGTTGACGCTGAAGGTAAGATTAAAATTAAAGGTTCTAACGGATATGTTGATGCCGTAGAAATAACTATTTATAACCAAAAAGAAGAGGATGAAATCATCGTAGTTCCAACAACTGGTCTATCAAGCACAATTACATATGTTGTTGGTACATTAGTAGTATCAGTTGGTGCTGTAATGTTATACAGAAATGGAAAACAAAACTAGAAAAAAATACATAAGTACTGTTATATCAGTACTTGTCCTATTTATAGGGATTTGCATTTTAGGTAGTACTTACTTCAATACAAAAAAACATGAGGTTTTTGATGAAATGAATGAGTTATACTATGAACAAATTGCAAGTGAAATAGAAGACTTAGATGAAATAGATGATGAAGAAATTTCTGTTATCGAAGATGAAACAGAAAAGCCAGCGGAAGTTACAGAACCAGAAAATGTACCAACAACTACTAAAAAACCGGTAGTAAGTATCGACTACACAAAGTATTATGTTGGAAATATATCTATACCAAAAATAGATTTAAAAAGAGGTTTTGTTAGTAAGGATTCTAAATATAACAATGTAAATCGCAACATTTACATTGTTCCTGAATCTGATTATCCTGATAAAGAAGGTGGCAATTTTATACTTGCTTCTCACTCAGGAACTAGTTCAATATCGTATTTTAGAAACTTGTATAAATTAACTTTAGGAGATAAAGTTGATATAACGTACAACAATAAAAATTATACTTACGTCATAACTAATATTTATACAGATTTAAAAGACGGTGATGTTGCAATCAAAAGAGATAAAAGTAAAACAACGCTTACACTTATAACTTGTACTAAAGGAGACAAAACAACACAAACAATTTATATCTGTGAACGCATATAAGAATAATTTAGGGGGAAAGAGGTGATAATATGGTAGAGTTTACTTTACTAGAAAAGATTAGGACTATTTTTAATCTAATTTTTTCGTCACCTCTTTTTTTAGTCTTATTATTTGGTCTTGTACTTATCATAATAGATATCAAATTCATTTCAAAAAAGGATGGTAAAACTAAAAAGATTTATTCAATATTAAGTTTACTCGTAATTGGGATTCTTATATCAATGTATTATGATTCATTATTGGTGCTTTTGGATAGTATCTCTAAAAATATTGTATCATTAATTTATTTTCCAACAGTATTAGAATATATTATCATGCTAATTATTAGTTTAATCATCTTAATATATTCACTCGTAAGTAAAAAAATATCTTCAAATATCAAAATGTTTAATGCCTTAGCATTTATTTCTAATAGTTATATTTTCTTTCTTATCTTAGATGAAATTGAAAACTCAAAAGTTGATTTATCTAGTAAGATAAGTATATATACAAACGATCATTTAATGATATTATTTGAAATTAGTTTAGGAATCTTTATTATTTGGATGGTGATATTGATATTAATTAAAATAATCAAAATGTTATCTAAACCAAAAGTAGAAGAAAACTTTTATGAGGAACCCGAACTACCAAAAACAATTGAAGAAGTAAGAAGACAAGTTGTATATGAACCAAAAGTAGAATACGTTGTTGTCGAAAAGAAAAGTGATAATGATATGTTTACTTTAGAAGAATATCGTCAAATGAGAGCAATTTTAGAAGTTATTAAAGAAAATCAAAAGAAAGCCTAATTAGCTTTCTTTTATTAGTTTTGCATGAATTACAAGTCTTTTATCATTTCCATTAGCACATGTTGATAAAGTAAGTATCTTATCACCTGTAGTAACCTCAATATTAAAATCATAAATACTTCTGCCTTTTACTAAATCAATATATGACTGATAAGCATCAGTAGTAGGAAATGTAATATCTAAATAGTCATTAGTTGTTGGAATAGTATAAATTGAAAATATTTGAAATTTCATATTTTCATTAGGAGTATTAAAAGTAATAATTTGATTAGCACTTTTTTTATACCAGTAAGAATTAAGTGCATATCTTAATGTTCCAAACATTGTTTGATTTGCTAAATTGTGTCCATATATTATTGTATTTTCATTTAATTCATCTGGGTTATTACGATAATCCATAAATATCCAACCATGACGATTTTTATTTTGATAATAATCGCGTCTTAAATAATAATCATTATCTTTAGCCTGAACAACTGGATAATCAATCCGTGTGTTATTAACAGTTAACCAACCAACAGTATCTTTATTTATTTCCTGAAGTGTAGAAAATACTTTTTCATACTGAATATCATAGACTGTAGTAGTTGTGGTAGTAGTTGTTGTCAAATCTTCATCACCGGGTTCAATAACATCAAGTGGGTTTTCCTCTTCAGTTTTCTTTTGATTTACTTTAATTATCTCTTTTAAATTATTTTCGATTCCAAGATAATGCTGTTCATCGACATAATTTTTATAATAATTAATACCAATCATAAAAATAATTACTAGTATTACTGCCCCAAGAGAAACTTTAATAAAATTTATATTAATTTGCTTAAATAAATTGTTCCTTCTATATTCTTCACTATAATTAATTTTAAAAGTTATATTTGCATTCAAAAGTAATCTTTCATTAACTTTCTTATATTTACTTATCACATTAATATCTGTATCTTTTAAGTTATCATATTCAAAACTTATTTTAATATCTTCCTTAGCATTTTGAATAAGTAAATTCATCATAAAGTCAAAAGCACTTACACTAAAATTTTTAAAATTGATTTCCTTTAAATACTTGTTTATCTTAATAAAAGTAACTATATCATTTTTATCATCACTAGTAAAATCAGAAATAACAATATTTTTCTTATAATAAATATCCGAATAAGTATTAAGATTATTAACTTTCATAAAATTACTAACAAATAAAATCTCTGTCCTAGTTTTAACAACAATCTTTTTATTAGTATCTAATCTATCCAATAATATTCTAGGAAAATCATATACCTCTAGGTTTTCTAAATAATTATTATCTAATAGTTTTAAAAATATATCATAATTAATTGACTCATCAGGCTTAATAATTAAGTTAGTGATATTTGGAATAGTATTAATAATATCTAAAATAACAGTAATAAGTTCAAAATCTCTTATACACACAGTATTTATTTTACGTTTAATAATTATAACATTTAAATTAGAATAAGTAAAAGTATAAATACTAACGAGAAAATAATTAATGTTTTAAAGAATACATATAATGTACGTTTTAGTGTACTTGATGCATATTTTTCATTA
>ENA-ORSL01003191-ORSL01003191.1-human-gut-metagenome-genome-assembly--contig:-NODE-3191-length-10884-cov-3.078124_pt1 | contig 10884 bp, 8 predicted proteins | sample MGYA00242190_ERZ509157 | MGnify/ENA primary metagenome ERZ509157 (study PRJEB26280, sample SAMEA2338664) | human gut metagenome | biome: human gut; feature: human-associated habitat; material: faeces...
CAAGGGTATAGGTCAGTTCCACGGTTCCGCTGCTTTCTTCTGCCACAAATTCTGTCTCGGCAGTGACTTCAGCCCCGTCTACTAAAAGCGCCTGGCCCGTGCCCTTGTCCATAAGGACGCCGGAAACGGTGTAGGTTTGGCCGGGGGTTAGCCCGGTGTACTCCACCACATCCACAATGGTGATCTCGCCTGTGGGGTCGGCAGTGTGTTGGCCGTCCACGGTGGCGGTGGTGCCGATTTGAGGAGTCTCCGTAAAGGTCACAGTTTGTCCCTCATCGTCCAGGTCAGCGTGCTCGGCAATCGCCTTATCTCCGGAATAGAGCGTTTCAAAGACCACCACGGAGTTGCCCTCCAAGCCAGTGGCGTCAAAGGTGAACAGCACATCGATGGTGCCATTCGGCTCGGCAGGGGTGAACGTGGCCTCGGAAGTCACCTGCTGGTCGTTCAGCAGAAGAGGTTCTCCGGTTTCTTTGTCCATGAGCACGCCTTTTAAGGTATACTCCTGGCCTGCCGCCAGACCGCTGTACTCCACAGTGTCGGTAATGGTAATCTGCTCGGCAGGTTTGGCGGTCTTTTCGCCATCAATAGTTGCTGTTGTGCCAATCTCAGGCTGCCCAAAGTTGACCGTCTGGCCCTCGTCTTCCAGGTCGGCATGGGATGCCACTATATTCTCATCTTGGTAGAGGTCTTCGAAAACCACCACAGCTTTGCCAGCCAGGGCAGAGCCGTCGAAAGTATAGGTTAGCTCCACGGTTCCTTCCGAGGCGGTGGGCGTGAACTCCAGCTCCGCTGTGACCTGGGCCTGTTCCTCCCCCTCCCCAACGAGCAGTGGTTCACCCGTTTCTTTGTCCATCAGCACACCAGAGATTTTATAGGTTTCTCCAACCATCAAATTCTTATAGGAAATAGTGTCGATGAGGGTAACTTCCCCGGCAGGTTCCGCCGTGTGTTCTCCGTCCACCGTGGCCGTGGTGCCGATCTCCGGTACACCCTCGAACTGGTCATCGATGGTGCCCAGGTAGATGGTGGTGTTGTTTCGAGAAATCGTAATGTTGGGAACCTTCACCAGCTCGTACCCCTGATTTCCCTCGCAGGGCAGTTCCTCTAAGGTGTAGGTATCGAAAGGCAGAGCGCACAGCTCGTCCTGGACATCTACCGTCCAGCCCTCGGTGGTCAATCCGAACCAGGTGCCGTTGTGGTCATCCCACAAAGTTTCATCGGTGATTTCGTCGTTACCGTTAGTGTTCTGCGAATGCGGATTCCAGCTAGATTCCGTCCGCACTTCGCCATTCTCGTCAGTAATGAGAATGTGGCTTTCCCCAGTGGTCTGGCTGGTGAGCTTAAAGGCCACGTTGGCGAACCGGTGCATATCAGAATCGCCGCCCTCGCCAACCTTGATAAACTGCAAATCTCCGCGAATCACCTGATTGTATGCGGCGTCGCCGTCCCGGAACTCGATGACCTCCCCGTCCTTGCGGATCTGGAAAGAGCGCACCGCCTGGTCAGTATGCAGGTAACCCTCCCCAGGCTTGGATTCCACCATCTGGTAGGTGCCGTAGGGCAAAGCCCGGGTATCTGTCTGGGCGATACCGTCCACCACTTCGATGGTGGCGCACACCTCGCCGGGCTGGTAGAGCGCGCCGCCCACATACACCGCGTTGATACTCTTGTTGGTGATTTCGAACAGGGTGCCATCCAGACTGGCCCCACCCAAGGGGGTCAACAGGCCGGACTCCAGGTCGCGTTTCTCAATGAGCACGCCGCCTCGCACCACTTCATCCGCCATGGTGAACTCGTAGATCACGCCGTCATCGCTGACGTTCACGGTCTGGTCGGGGGCGGTAAGCAGCATACTTTCGTTGGTAACGCTTTCATGGAGAATGTACTCACCGTAGGGCAGCAGATCGTCCGCTGTGCTGGCCTTGCCCTCGCTGTCCGTCACCAGGGTCTTGACCACCTCGCCAGGTTGGTATTTCTGGCCCTCTACCATGACGGGGTTTCGGCTGTTGTTGATGATTTCAAAGGTAATCCCAGAAAAATCAGCGTCTCCCTGGGGGGTGGTGCCTGTGATGGTATCCGTCTTCTGCAAGGAAAGACCGCCACGTTCTACATCGTTTACAGCAGTGATTGCAACCGAGTGGCCGTTCTGCCGCACAGTGACCGTTTCCCCGGTCCAGGTAAGTAGCATGCTTTCATTGGTGGCGGATTCTTTCACCTCATAGGTACCGTAAGGCAGAGCCTCACTGCCAGTGCTGGCGTGGCCATTTTCATCCGTGGTGATGGTCATAACAACGTCGCCCACAGCGTAGGTCTGGCCGTCCACCACAACGGGGTTGGCAGAACGGTTAACCACCTCAAAGGAAATCCCTGCAAAGGAGGAATTGCCTTGTGGTGTGCTCCCCATCTCGCTGTCCTCCTTGGAGATGTCAATACCTCCTCGGACAACCTCGTTTTCGGCTTCGTACTCCAACATCTCCCCATCTTCATCAATGGTGACGGAGATTTCCTCCGTGAACGTCAGCAACATGGATTCGTTGGTGGCAGATTCGCGGACGGTGTACTCACCATAGGGCAGCGCGTTTTCCCCTGTAGTGGCCACGCCCGCCACGTTGGTGGTGATGGTCATGGCCACCTGGCCTGGGGCTGCGGTGTTGCCGTTCACCACCACGGGATTCCGAGAGTTGTTGACGATTTCGAAAGAAATTCCCTCCAGGCTGGCATCGCCCTGGGGAGTTGTCCCTGTCTGGCTGTCTTTCTTTTGAATGGTGAGCCCACCCCGCATCACGTCCTCGGTAAGATCGTCCACTTCCAGCTCGTACACATCCCCGGTGAGCTGGGAACCGTCTACCGTATAAGTGTGTATTTCGGTGTCTAACCGGTACCCCTCCGGGGCGGTGAGTTCTTTCACAGTGACGGTGCCAAAGGGGATGCCCTCCAAAGTCCCCAAATTGCCGGAGGAGTCAGAGGTCAGTTCCTTTGTCACAGTCTGGCCGCCAAGCTGGTAACTCACCTGGTATACCGCCCCGGCCAGCGAGGCGTTGCCCTGGGGCGTGCTGCCCGTTTGGGAGTCCCTCTTTTTCAGCTTGAGGGTCAGGGTGCCCGGCTCATCCTCCACCGACAAGCTGGTGTCCGCGCCATTGATAGTGAATGTGTACACCTTGGTGTCCAGCTTGTAGCCCTTGGGCGGAGTAACTTCCTTGACGGAGTAAGTCCCATCCTCCAAAGGAGTGGACAGAGTGGCGTGGCCTGCCTCGTCCGTGGTGAAAGTGGCTACCACGCTGCCGGTGCCACTGGTGCCTTTGTACACATTGTAGGTGGCTCCTGCCAGGGAGTAAGCGCTGTTGCCCTGGGTAATGCTGACGTCCGCGGAGGTCTTGGTCAAAGTGACAGAGTAGGTGGGTTCTTCGTTCTCTGTCTTGATGAGGATAAAGTAGGAGCCAGGGGTCTTGGGAACGATTTCCGAGATTTGGTTCCCACTCTGGGGATGGGTGCTGCTGTGCCACATTTTATCCTCACTGGAGGAATCGCCCCAGAAGAAGCCAATGTGATTATCAGCGCCGTCATCAAAGGGGCTGAGGGACCACCACATCAGGAGAATGTCGCCTTTCTGAGCTAATCCGCTGGCAAGCAATTCGCTCTTGTCCCGAAAGGTGTAGGCGGCAATGTCACCGTTTTGCACGGCGTTCAAATAGTTGCTGGCGCCGCTCATCAGGTCATAGGGGAGACCGGAACCGGCCCAGATAGTGCTGCCAGTGAGACTTAGCTGTTCCAAAAAAGTGCCGGTGTTCAGACCGCAGGCTCGTAAGACATAGGACACGAAACCTGTGCAGTTCATACCGACAGAGCCGTTGTAGGAAGTGTCTCCATTTGGGGATTGCCAGTCGCCGCCTTGGTATGGCGTACCCAAGTAGAAGTCATCGTGTTCGTGGGACTCCAGGTGCGACACGATTTTAGCCCGTGTCACACCATACTGGGTCATGTCATTGCTGCCACCCTCGGCCTTGTTCTTGATTTCGTCATAAGGGTCGATGGCGTAAACTACAGGCACGTCACCGGAGCTGTCCGAGATGGTGATACTGCGGTTTTCAGACGGAGAGCTTTCTGCGGTTTCCCCGTCGCTGGGTGTGGAATCCTCTGCCGGGGTTTCTTCCGGCTGGCTCTCCACGCTACTTTCCGTGGGAAGTTCACTGGATACCTCGTCGGCAGATACAGAAAAAGTCAGCGCGCTGAAGCACAGCACCACTGCCAGTAACATTGCGAGTATTCTTTTTTTGGTGTGTGTCATGTGATACTCCTTTCTCACATACTCATAACGGGGGCGTCCTCGTCCATCGGGGGAGGGGGCGCTTCATAAGGTTGCGCAAAGGGCAAATCGCCGTCCTCCAGCAGTTCCTCCAATTCATCCTGTTGCTGGGGATGCTGGCGCTCCTGCTGTTCCATGACCATCTCGTAGGAGTTGAGGATCTGGCTGTACAGCGCGTCCCGAGCTTCTTTGGTGACGGGGAAGAATACGGAGGAGGTCATCTCCGTGCCGTTTTTGACGTAGCTGCGCTGAGGTTCCTTGACGAACAGGCCATTCTTGGAGTCATAGATGCGGAATCCCTGGACGGCGAAGCTCTTGGCGATGTTCACGTTGGCGGTGGCCAGCAGCTTGGTCCTGGGCTTGGAAATGGGGTAGATCCGCACGGTCATGGGCGGTACCCAGTCCGCGGAGTCTTGCGATTCGTAGGGGCCGTTTGACTCCGCTGCGCCGGACACAGCCTCCTGTTGGGGTTCGTTGTACTCGATGTCGATATTTGTTTTTCCGGTTGCCATAAGCACTCCTTTCTCACTGTAAGTGGAAGTCGGCCAGCAAGGCGGCCAACAGCCGGTATTGCTGGCTGTAACTCAGTCTGTGGAACGCTTCGGTGAAGATGTCGCCGGTGAGGTAGGGTTCTTCCACTTCTTCCGGTTCGTACACTTCCATGCGGGTGATGATCACCCGGTCGGGCGGGTCGGACTCGAACAGCAGCACGTCACCCGGCGACCACTCCAATTCCGCCCGGATGGGCCAGGGGATGGTGGTGCGGCCCTTCTTTCCCAAAATTCTCAATACAGTCCGTTCCATAGTATTTTCCTTTCCTCCGCCGCAGGCTCAAAGAGATGCAGTTGTGCCTGGGCAGACTTTCTAGTGTCGTAGTTGGAGATAAGCACTTCCTGGTAGATAGCGCCGCCCTCGTACCTCTGGGCCATGTTGTTGATGCGGTCCACCTGCTCAATGAAGATGCCGGGCTGCTGGTACAACTCCAGCACTTCCGGGCACAGGTTGTAGGACAGGAGCCACAGGCCCTCGGTATTCTGCAGGATGGCCGCAAGCCGCTGGTGGTCTGACCGGAGAAAGATGCCGCCGGGGTAGTAGTCCTCGGTGAAGAAGTAGGGCGGGTCGATGTAGAATACGGTCGTGGGCGAATCGTACCGTTGAAAGATGACGCCGAAATCTTCCTTCTCCAGGGTGACGCCTTGGAGCCTGCCGGCGACTCGGTCGATGGCCGGGAACCCTGCCCACATACTCCGGGCCACGGCACTGAACTGCTTCCCGTTGCCGGCGTAGCTTTGACGGACGACTTGGTAGAAATCCGCCGCCCGCAGGATGTCGTCTTTGTAGGAGAATTGGGCCAGCCGCCGCTGGGCAATCTTGAAATCCTCCCGGCTGTGGAGTACGTAGAGCAGGCGGTCTTTCAGCTCCTCCGGGTGCTCCCGAACAACGCGATAGAGGTTAATCAGGTTGCCGTTGGCGTCGTTGAGCACCTCCCGCACAGACCGCTCCTTGTTGAGCAGCACCGAACCCCCGCCGCCGAACACTTCCACGTAGATCATGTTCTGATAGCCGGTTGGGAACCGCTTGATGATCGCGGGGAACAGGGCCTGTTTCCCACCGACCCATGGAATGATAGATTGGATAAGTCACCACCTTCTTTCGTTTGTTGTGTCTTTTACTGCATGGCCATGCCTGGAGATTCCTCCTGCTGGGGCACCACCCGGAAGTGGTCTTTTCCGATTAAGAGGGAAAGGCTGCTGCCGTTGTCCCAGTTCACCAGGAGGGCGGGCTGATCATCCACACCTACCACGGTGCCTTTCATGCCGGGCTTCAGGTGTTCTTCCTCGTTACAGAGGGAGACAACTTCCACCCGGGTGCCGGGGGGATATTGATTTCTCATACGTTCTACAAAGTCCTTGTGGTACAACAAATATATCACTCCCATCTTGCTTCAAATTGAATCCGGCTGGCTTTTGCCACACCGTAGGCCCGGATTGCCAGTGCGGTGCAGAGAATCATGTAGGACTTCATGGAGAGCAGCGCCGGGTCCGCGATTTCCATGAGTTGGATATTTCGAGTGCCGCTCAAAATGTCCTTAGCGGCGGCGAAGTAGACGTAGCTGGTGCCGGTGAGGTTCTTGGGCCGCATATCATCCACATACACCCGCCGGAGGCTGATCTGGTCCCGCACCTGGTTCCACAGGTTCCCGTCTGCCGTGAGCAGGTACAGGGCGGCCAGCAAAGGCCGGCTGATGCTGTCGGGCCGCATGGCGGCCTCTTTCTCAAAGGTGCGCTGGTGGCGGTCATCTCGGTAAATCATGGGGCATCTTCCTCTCTTTTCTTTTTCTGCGTCCAAGATGGACTGGATGCGGTCAGCTTCGGGACTGTCGGTTTTGTAGTTTGGTTGGTGCTTCATGAAGCGCTCAAAGAGCTGGTCGGTGGGTTTGGTGGTGAAGAGGGGCATGGGCTTTCTCCTTTCATCGGAAATAGAAAAAGGGCGACCTGATTTTCTTCAGATCGCCCTGGAAAAAATATTTTGTTGTGGGAAAAAGAAAAAGGCCGGAGTCGAAAGTTTTCTTTCGATTCCGGCCTTGGCCCGGCACATATTCTGTTAGGTGATGGTTTTACGTGGGTTCGAATCCCTTCGAAGGTTTTCCACATCATTCAAAAACGTCACGCCGTGACGGGCCTTTTTGGACCCTAGAAACGCGAAAAAAGCCCGGAATTCCGGGCTTTTTTCGTACTTGCATCATTTTTGGCAAGTAAACCTGGTGGACCCGAAGGGGATCGAACCCTCGAACCTCACGGATGCGAACCGTGCGCTCTCCCAGCTGAGCTACGGGCCCATATCGTCCGCTTGAAAGCGGACTTTTGTTGTCACTCAGACTCAACGCTGACTATTATAGCATACTCTTTTGAAAAAATCCAGTCCTATTTTCAATTTTTTCAAACTTTTTTTGCGAAAACAGCCGCCCGTTTTCGAACGCCCGTTCTGCTTTTTGTGTGAAAAATGACCGGCCCCTGCGCGTCAGCTGTTTTCCTTGTTGATCGCGTCGATAAACGCGGGGATCAGCTGCTTCTTGCGCGAGACGACGCCCTTGAGCCAGACCGTGCCGGCCTGCGGCGTGCGGCCGAACGCCTCCTGCACAAGCTGCTCGGCGGCTTCGCCGTAGCACATCAGCCGCGTCGACTCCTCGATGATGTTCGTCAGCATGAAGTACATCATCGTGAGGCCGTGCTCGCGGCAGGACTTCTCGAGGTACGGGCGCAGCTTCTTCTCAATCTCGTCGAGCTCGCCGCCGCTCATGCTGTTGATCTGGCCGACGCCGAACGTGACGTCGCCGAATTCGAACTTCTTGTAATCCTGGTAGAAGATTTCCTCCGGCGTCTTGTCCTTGAGGTTGCTGCCGGCCGTGAACATTTCGATGCCGAACGCCTGACAGTCGATGCCCGCAATGGCGCTCAGCGCATCGGCCGCCATGCGGTCCATCATCGTGCAGGTCGGCGAGCGGAAAACGAGCGTGTCGGAGAGGATCGCGCTGCACAGAAGCCCCGCGATCTGCGGCGGGATGTCGTAGCCTTTCTCCCTGTAGATCTGGTAGATGATCGTCGCGGTGCAGCCGACCGGCTCGTTCCGGAAATAGACCGGCGCCATCGTCTCGAGCGAGCCGATGCGGTGGTGGTCGATGATCTCGAGGATCTCGGCGTCCTCGATGTTGTCGACCGCCTGTCCCCGCTCGTTGTGGTCGACGAGGATGACCGCGCGCTTGCGGACCGCGAGGAGGTTCCGGCGGGAGATCATGCCGATGTAGTGCCCGGTCTTGTCGACGACCGGAAAGTCGCGGATGCGCGTGTTCTGCATGCTGTCCTTGATCGAATCCGTGTAATCGCCGGGCAGGAACTTGATCAGCCCCTCGCGGCGCATGAACGCGCGCACGGGCATGCACTGGTTGATGCGGCGCGCGACGGTGTACGTGTCGAGCGGCGTGATGATCACGGTGCAGCCGTGCTCGTTCGCGAGCTTGCGGATGCTGCGCGAGACCGGCGCGCCGAGGCAGACCACGATGCAGCCCGCACCCGACTCGATCGCCGAAAGCTGCGATTCATAGCGGTTGCCCGTAATGACCATGTCGTCCTGATGGATGTAATCCTCCATCACGTCCGGGTCCGCGGCGGAAATCAGCACGTTGCCGCGCTCGAACACCGCCTCCGGGTCGCCGACGACCATCTCGGCCTCGAGCGTCTCCAGAATGTTGCGGTACGGCGTTTTCGCCTGCGCGATGATCGTGCTGTCCTGATTCTCCATGTAGGAGGTCGCGATGTCGTTGATCGTGATGATGCCGTCGAGCCGGTCTTCCTCGTCGACGATCGGCAGCGTGACGGCGTTCAGCTCCGCCATCATGTTCCATGCCTTTTTCATCGAGATATCGTCGGAAATGCCGGGGATCTTCCGGATATCCATGTCCCGCACGCGGGTGCCGATGTTGTTGACGTACGTCGGCTGGCGCATGCCGAAGCGGTGCAGGACGTAGCTTGTCTCCGGGCTGAGCTGCCCGGCGCGCGCCGCGATGTAGCGGTTGCCGTCGTTTTCCCGGTTCTTGACGTCCGCATAGGCGATCGCCGAGCAGATGGAGTCGGTGTCGGGGTTGCGGTGCCCCAGTATGTAAACTTCTTTTTTTTCTTTTTTGGTGCTCATATGGTCTGGCCACTCGCCTTTCTGTGCGATATTGTCGATCGGTCCATACCTATTGCTCAGGTGTATTCAGTATACCACAGATTTTTCGAAAAGCAAAGCGGAAACCGCACGAAATTTGTTTGAATTTTGCAATTTTCACGGTGTCCGGAACCAATAAGCGCAAAAAAGGCCCGCAGCGCCTTCCCTGTCAGAGCGCTGCGAGCATCCCGTAAACTTCATCCGGATTCAGGTCGGCAAGCTGCTGCGGCGAGCGGTTTTCCGCCAGCGCGTAGACAAGCTCCGCGCCGAGGTAGTAGCCGACGTCCGAACGGCCCTCAAACGCGCACCAGTCCCCGAAGAAATCCTGCACGCTTTCGCCGCCGTCCACGCGCCGCCGAAAGGCCGCGAACAGCCGCGCGCGGTGCGCGCCGCACCACGCCAGCCAGCCGTCGCGATCCTGGCTGTAGAAGCCGCGGCCGCCGAACAGCCGCTGCTGGACGTAGGTCGCCATGCCTTCCGTATAGAGCTGCCACAAGGCCCGCGCGGCGGGGTCCTCCGCCCACGCCGGCGCCGTGCGCCGCTGAAAATGCCACAGGTGCCCGAGCTCGTGATAGAGCAGCGCCGCCATATCCGCTTCGCCGCACCAGCCCAGCTCCACGATCTTCTCGATGCCGAGCAGCACGACCGGCCTGCCCCCGAGCGACGTCGCCCACCCCGCGCCGTTGCACAGGCCAAGGCAGAGGATAATGTCCGCTTCCGGCGCCGAGCCGAGCACGCTGCAGAACTTCTCCGAAAGCCCGCCGACCAGCTTCTGGAACGACGCATGCGCAAGCGCCGCCTGTTCGCTTTTTTCATAAAACTGCTGCAAAACCGGCAGGACCGCGCCCGCAAAATCGTATTCGGCCGCATCCGCCTCCAATTTTTCCGGCAGCGCCGGCGAAATCTCCGCCGCATACCGCCGCCATGCCGCAATGGAAAATTCACCGCGTTCAAACGCGCGGCCCATCTGCGGGAAACTGTCGATCACTCGCATCTCACACATCCTTCTGCAGGATGTAGTCGTCCATCACGTAGCCGCAGCCGATGTCCGTGACGACCGCATCGATCTCATAAAAGCCGAAATGGCGATACACCTCGATCGCGTGCGTGTTGCGCTTGTTGACCGTGAGGTAGATCTTGTCGAGCCCCTCGGCCCGGCAGCGCTCCGCGACAAAATCGAACGCCGCGCGCGGCAGACCCTCGCCGCGGTGCGCCTTCGAGACGTACAGCTTGCTGAGGAACATCTTCCCCTCTTTGTGCGGCACGAGCCCGACAAAGCCGGCGGCCTCCCCGCCGCACAGCATCAGGTAGTAGACGTAGCCCTCCGCGTCGAGCTGGCGGCGGATCGCCGGGACCGACTGGAACTGTTCGACCATGTAGCGCGTGGCCGCCGGGCCGGTGATCCCGTCGTACGTTTCATGCCAGATCGGCTCCGCGATGCGCGCGACCGTCTCGATCTCCGCCGGGGTTTCCACCCGCTTAAACACCACTTCCATTTTCTGCATACCTCCCTGTGCGCGGGGCGTCAGCCCTCTTTGTAGTTGCCGAGGAACGAAAAGCGCGGCATCTCGTCGGAAAGGGCGCAGATCAGCGCAAGCGTCGCCTCGTCGTGGATATTGCCTGTAAAGTCCAGATAAAAGTCGTATTCGAAGTTGCGGCCGGGAATCGGGCGCGACTCGATCTTCGTCAGGTTCAGCCCGTTCAGCGCAAAGCGCTCGAGCGTGCGGTACAAGGAGCCCGTCGTGTGCGGCAGCGAAAAGCACAGGCTGATCTTGTCCGCGTCGCCGGGCAGCACGGCCTCGCGCGCGATGACGACGAAGCGCGTGCAGTTGTTGTCGGTGTTCTGGATGTCGGCGGCGACCACCTCCAGCCCG
>ENA-ORSL01003192-ORSL01003192.1-human-gut-metagenome-genome-assembly--contig:-NODE-3192-length-10880-cov-4.722309_pt1 | contig 10880 bp, 11 predicted proteins | sample MGYA00242190_ERZ509157 | MGnify/ENA primary metagenome ERZ509157 (study PRJEB26280, sample SAMEA2338664) | human gut metagenome | biome: human gut; feature: human-associated habitat; material: faeces...
GTATCAAAAATTCGGGCGTTTGTATAGGCTTTTTTGAGAAACTCCGAACTTTCTTGCCATTTTGTTACCTGAAATGTGGTCTGTGCAACTGCAAAAATGGGCTTTTGGGGGTCAGAAGGCCCTTTCCACGCCTTCAGCTGGGCCAAATCGCTGAAAACGAATACCTCTCCCCGGGTATGTCCGACAATGCCCTGCACCTCCGGATGGGACGCATCACCGGCCACCACGAGCACTGCACCGGCGGCTTCGGCCTCGGAAGCGATCTTCTGTATCTTCTTCACGAAGGGGCAGGTAGCGTCGTGATAAGTGCAGCCCCGGGCTTCCAGCTCGTCGTAAATGCTGCGGGGGACACCGTGGCTGCGGATGACCACCTCGTAGCCCGTAGGGACATCAGCGGGGGTGTCTGCTACCAGTGCGCCCCGGCGCTCAAGGTCTTCCACGGTCTGGGGGTTGTGGATGAGGGGGCCGAGGGTGGCCACCTTGCGGCCCTCATCCAGCAGACCGTAGGTCAACTTGACCGCGCGGTCCACGCCGAAGCAGAAACCCGCAGTCTTTGCAAGTCTGATTTCCATTGTACTCTCCTAAATTCAACCTCTCCGTCACCGCTGCGCGATGCCACCTTCCCTATCAGGGGCAACAACGACGACCGCCGCCAGTGGCGGAAACAAGGAGTCGCTGTTGAGGCAGCGGCCAGCGAGACGCAAGCAATGCGAAGCGGATGCTGGGAGCCGCAACTCGGCCTTGTCGAGCGATAGCGAGACTGAGAGGTTCATCACAATTCACTCCACGCATCCAGAACGGCCTGTTTATTTTCCCGCAGTTTCTTTATGTCGCGGCGGCCTTCCATTGCAAACTGTGCAGCGGGCATGGGCTCGCCGAAGATGACACGCACCTTGCAGAACAGCTTCATCTTACCATCAGGGGTGTCGTAGTAGATACGGCAAGGCACGACGTCCACATTTGCTGCCGCCGCGATGACGAAAAGGCCGCTCTTGAGGGGAAGGAACTTTCCCTCTTGCTCCCGCGTACCCTCCGGAAAGAGCAGCAGTGTACCGCCCTCCTGACACTTTTTCACGGTGTCGTCAATGACGCTGACCTCTTCTTTCGTGCCGCGGACACAGACTGCACCGGCGCACCGGAAGAACCACGACAGGAATGCGTTTATCTCGAACAGCTCTTTCTTGGCAAACACTGTCATCCGCTGGCCCCAGAACCGGGCGATAACGACGAACACCGGGTCGATGGCTGAGATATGGTTGGGGGCAATGATGCAGCCCTTCGTGCCGATTTTTTTCAGGTTCTCCCTGCCCTCACACCGGACGCGGAAGCCGATGTGGAACACCAGCCATGCCAGCGGGACCAGAATATAATATAGTATCATCTGACCTTCTCCGTGATAATTTTCTTCATGGCCTCAAAGCTCTGCTCAAAATTCAGCTCCGAAGTGTCCAGCAGCACGGCATCGTCTGCCTGCTTGAGGGGGGCTGCGGCGCGGTGGGTGTCCTGATAGTCGCGCTGCTTGACGTCGGCCAGCACATCTTCGTAGGGGGTATCGATGCCCTTCTGCTGGTACTCCTTCCAGCGGCGGGTGGCGCGGGCCTCCGGGCTGGCGGTGAGGAAGATCTTCACAGTCGCATTGGGCAGCACCACGGTGCCGATGTCGCGGCCATCCATCAGGATGTTCTGCGTCTTGGCCATGTCCCGCTGCATCTCCAGCAGGAAGGCGCGCACCGCCGGTTTTCCCCCCCCGGACAAACCCGCCATTCCCACCTCTTCGGTGCGGATGGCCGTGCTGACGTCCTCGCCATTCAGATAGATATGCTGTTCGCCCTCGATAAAAGCAAACTCGAGGGTGATATTGGGCAGCAGCGCATCGACTGCCTCGTTGTCCTTCGGTTCTTTGCCCGCGCGGAGGGCATAAAGGCCGATGGTACGGAACATCGCACCGGTGTCCACATAAATGTAGCCGAAGTCCGCAGCCAGACGCCGCGCCAGCGTAGATTTGCCTGCGCCCGCAGGCCCGTCGATCGCAACAGAAATCATTTTTATATCTCCTTCTCTATGAATCTAAAATTTCCAGCCGCTTAAACCTCTCCGTCACGGCTGACGCCGTTCCACCGCTGGCGGCAGTCGTTGTTGTTGCCCTAACGAGGGGGCCGTCTGCGAAGCAGACTGAGAGGTCATTCCAGATGATTCGCAAAACTCTGTGCCGTGCAGAATGCGATCTGCAGGTTGTAGCCGCCAGTATAGGCGTCCACATCCAGCACCTCGCCTGCAAAGTAGAGGCCGAGGGCCTTTTTGCTCTGCATGGTCTTGGGGTCAACCTCCCGCACCGACACGCCGCCTGACGTGATGACTGCGTGTGCCAAATCGCCCCGGGCGTCGATAGTCACCCGCCAGTGCTTCATCAGCTGTACCAGTTCCCGCTTCTGCTCCCGGGTGATCTGGTTTGCCCTGGTGGCCGGGTCGATGCCCCAGCGGGCCACCATGACCGGCTGCATACTGGACGGCAGCAGCTTCACCAGTGCGCCCTGCGCCGCGTGGTTCGCCAGAAGGGCAAAGTCCCGGGTGATGCGGTCATAAAGCTGTTCCTCACTGAGGGCAGGCTTCAAATCAATAAAAGCTTCGTACTTGTGCTTTTTCATGTCGCCCAGATGGCTCGACGCGCTGAGGGTCAGCGGCCCGCTGATGCCGAAGTGGGTGAACAGCATCTCGCCCTGCTCCTCGAAGATAGGTTTGCCGTCCTCGTGGAGAGTGAGAGTCACGTTCTTGAGGGCGAGGCCCATCATCTTCTTGCAGTCGGCGTCATGGCTCACGAGGCTGACAAGGCTGGGGACAGGCTCCACGAGGGTGTGGCCCGCCTGCTGGGCCAGCTTGTAGCCGTCGCCGGTGGAGCCGGTGGTGGGGTAGCTCAGGCCGCCCGTTGCCACCAGCACGGCGTCCGCCTTGTACTCCCGGCCCGAAGTTCCCCGCACACCCACGCAGCGATAGGCCGGGCCGGGCTTTTTCTTTTTCGGGTGGCGCGGATTTTCCGGCGCAGCAGGCGCTTCTTCCGGCTGGGCCAGCGGCTCCAGCAGCAGCTTTTTTGCCCCGTCGTGGACGATGTCCGCTCCGTCTGCGTACCGCAGAAGAGCCTGCCGAATCTCTTCGGCCTTATCTGACACCGGGAACACCCGGCGTCCGCGCTCCACTTTCAGCTCCACACCGAGAGACTCAAACAGTTCCATCGTCTTGGCCGGTGGAAAAACTCCCAGCGACGAGAACAAAAAGCGGGGGTTCGTCCGCACATGGTGCAGAAATTCCTCTGCGGTGCAGTCGTTGGTCACATTGCAGCGGCCCTTGCCGGTAACGAGAATTTTCTGAGCCGGCTTTTCCATATGTTCCAGCACCGTCACCTCATGCCCCTGCCGCAGGGCCGCGCCCGCCGCCATCAGGCCGGCAGCACCGCCGCCTACCACTAAGACCTTCATGTTTCGTTTCCTCCGCTTTTTCTTCTGTCTTCACACTTATTCTAGTTTATCATACCAGAATCGACCGCCAAAAGCAATGTGAAAAAAACAGGTACAGCGTTCTGCTGCACCTGCCCGGAAAATTTTGCTTATTTCATGGCCTTGATGGGGTCGAGATACTTTTCGCCCTCCATGACTTCCAAGTGGATGTGGCTCTCCTCGGCACACTCGCAGCTCACGCTGCCCACCTTGCCGATGATCTGCCCGGCCGAGACGGTGTCGCCCTTCTTCACCTTGGCGTCCGTCGTGCCGCAGACCCGCCAAATCCTGCCGGAAGCGTCTTCAATGGCGACCACAGGCCCCCACTTGTCGTCCGTGCCGGTCTCCACCACCTTGCCTGCCGCCGGGGCGGTCACTTCCGCGCCCCTGCTGGCGGCGTAGTCCACACCGTTGTGGGTGCGCCAGTCGCCCAGCGTCTTGCTGTAGACCAGCTCATCGCCGCTGTAGCTGTTTAAGACGCGCCCCGAGACAGGCTGCGTGGAGGCAGGCGCAGCCGAACTGCTGGCAGGCAAGGACTCGGTTTGCAGCGCGGAGGGTTCGCGCACCGAACCAGACCCAGACTGCGCACCAGAAGAGGACGCAGCCCCACCGGACGAGCTGTCGGCTTTTGGCACATTGGCCACGCTGTTTGCTGCGGGTGTGTTCTGCTGCTGCCATTCGGCTTCCTCCTCTCCGGCAACGCCGGGCGATGTGTTGATGCCCTCGTCGATGCCGGGGGCGGTGCTGGACGGGCTTCGCACCGCGTCCAGATTCTGTTTGAGTTCATTGCGCACCGTGCGCACAGCCCACACACCGGCCGCTGCCGCCGCCAGCAGGCAGGCGGTAAGCACCAGCGCAAAGGCTTTGTCCCGCAAAAACTTTCTGAATTGCTCCATCGTTCGTTACTCCAATCCATTTTGTGTACGGAATCGTTTCTTTGGTGGTAGTTTGGAGCGGCAGAGCGGGGTTTATTCATCCTTTATTAGAAAGGACACAAAAAGGCCCCGGATGACCGGGGCCTAACGGGTTCATGATTCAGTGGGCGGGCATTGCTGCGGCTGAGGCTCAATCCTTACTAGCACCTTCGCCCATGCCATTGTCACCCGGCTGATACTTCGGATTCGTTACAGCAGTGGTCTGGAAGAGCGCGATCATGTACTTCTTACCGCCAACCTCGCCGGTCGCAACGGCAACATAAGATTTGTCACCCACAGTCCAATTAGGCTCACCATTATCCCACTTCGTGTCAGGAGCATTGATGGGGCCTATGGAAGTCATCAGCTGACCTGCATAGTAAATGTTCTTATTGCTACTTGCAGACAGCGTTGCGCTAATATCGGCAAAGCCACACTCATACAGCGGCGAACCATCACCAACATTTGCTTGAGTAAACTTCGCTGCCCAAGCCCCCAGCTTCAGCCTTGCAGCTTTATCTTTCATAATGGCGTTGTACACATCATCGAAGTCCTTGGCATCTCCAAAATCGATGCCCTTGCCGACCTCATCCACGGTCTTCACCAGTGCGTTTACCTGTTCCTGCAATTCTTTATTGCCCTTTTCGAAGGTAGTATCCACACCATAGACCTTCGCCCAGTCATTCAGCGCATCGAGCATTTTCACGGTAGCCACACTATTGCTGTTGTTACAGCCCGTCAGGACGGACAGTGCCAGCACGCCCGCGAGGGCTGCGGCGAGAACCTTTTTGAACAGTTTCATTCGAAACCCCTCCTCAATAAAAATAAGCTCTGTGTGCTGCTGCCGCAAACATCGTCTGCCGCATCACCACACAAATTTTACCCCCCCCCCCGCATTCTGTCAACCTTTTCCTCGATTTTTGGCAAATCGCACAGTTATCATGATCCAAAGCAGGCATTCTGACAAAAAGAGCCGCCGTGCAAACGCTCTGCACGGCGGCTCCGGAAAATTTGATTTAGTTGTTGCGGCTGCGGCTGTTCATGCCCAGCAGGCGGACGACGTACAGGAAGATGTTGATGAAATCCAGATAGAGGGTCAGTGCGCCATAGATGGAAGCCTTCTCGGCCAGCTCAGCGTCGCCTGCATAGTAGGCGTAGATCTGGCGGAGCTTCTGGGTATCATAGGCGGTGAGCAGCATGAACACCACCAGGCCGATGCCGCAGTAGAGCACCGAGGTGCCGAAGCCAAAGCCGAAGAGCGCACCCACGAGGCTGGTGACGATCATGGCCACCAGAGCCATCATGAGGCGGGGACCCCAGCCGGTGAGGTCTTTATGGGTGGTGGTGCCGTACACAGCCATGAGGCCGAAGTAGACCGCCGTGGCGAGGAAGGCCATTACCAGCGTGCCTACCGAGAACATCAGGAAGTAGTAGCTCAGAACCATGCCGTTTAAGATGGCGTATCCGAAGAACGCGGCTCTTGCACCGTCGATGGACATCTTCTGCACCCGGGCGCTGAGCATGAACACCAGCGCCAGCTCACCGATGGTGAGCAGGAAGTAAAGCGAATCGACCAGATAGATAAGGGGCGTAGTCGCCGTAATATAGGCCATTGCGAAGGTGACGAGCAGGCCGCCGGCCATCCAGCGGTAGGTGCGGGTCATATAGTCCGATGCGCTCATCGAAGGCTCCGCATAGCCGCGGTCATAGTTGTTGTAATCCATAAGGAATCCTCCATTCAAAATCAGGGCATCGGCCTCGGCCTTGCCCCGGTCTACGAAATATAGTATACTGCATAGAAATGAACGATTCATGAAAAAGGCTGTGATATTTGATGTCCCTCGGACTTTATCTGCATATTCCTTACTGTTTTTCCAAATGCCGGTACTGTGATTTTTACTCCGCCCCCGGCCAGCGCGGCGTTCCCCGGGCCTATGTGGACGCCCTTTTGCGGGAACTCTCCCGCTTTGCGCCGGACGCGCCCCTGCGGCCGGACACCCTTTATTTCGGCGGTGGAACGCCCAGTCTGCTGGACCCGGCAGACGCCGCCCGGCTCATCTCCGCCGCACAGCCCCTGCCCGGGGCCGAGATCACGCTGGAAGCTAACCCTGAGACCGTGACCGAAGACTCTCTCCGGGCATTCCGGGAGGCGGGCGTCAACCGCATTTCCTTCGGCGTCCAGTCGGCCCGGGACAGCCAGCTCAAGACGCTGGGCCGCCCCCACACGGCAAAGCAGGCGCGGGCCGCTTTCGCCGCCGCACGCCGTGCCGGGTTCGAGAACATCAGCGGCGACATCATGCTGGCCCTGCCCCATTATACGCAGGCCGAGTTCGACGAGACGCTGGAGCTTATCGAGGATGGCGGCGCGGCCCACATTTCCGCCTACCTCTTAAAGATCGAGCCCGACTCCGCCTTTGGCCGGACGCCGCCCGAAGGTCTGCCCACCTCCGATGAGGCGGCGGACTTCTACCTCTACGCCGTCGAGCAGCTGGAACATCATGGCTACCGGCAATATGAGATTTCCAACTTCGCCCGCCCGGGCTATGAGGGAAAGCACAACCTCATCTACTGGGACTGCGGCGACTATCTGGGCATCGGCCCTGCGGCCCACTCCTGCATGGGCGGAAAACGGTTCTACTACCCCGCCGACACCGAAGCCTTTCTGCGGGACGAGGCCGCGCCCGTCATGGACGGCGGCTGCGGTGCGGAGGATTATCTCATCTTGCAGCTGCGTCTGCGCAAAGGTCTGAGCCTCGACGAATACAAAAAACGCTATGGCAGGGGGTTTTCCACCGCACAGCTGGCCTTTGTGAAAAACTGCGTGAAGAGCGGCTACGCCAACTTTGACGGCCACACCCTCGCCCTCACACCCGCCGGGCTCATCGTACAGAACAGCATCCTTGCCGAGCTGCTGTGAGCCTCAGTGAACAGCAAAGCTCATCGCCGCCAGCACAAAAACACCGATGATGCTGGTAATGCGGCTCACCCTCTGCATCGCGTAATACCAGTCGGTGGGCTCACCGCCGTACACTTCCAGCCCGTGACGGAGGTTCCAGAACAGCAGCGGGAACCGGACATCCAGCACAAGGAGCACCACCAGCGCCCCTATCGGCAGCAGGAACGCCACGCTGCCCCGGGTCTCCCGCCGCCCGCCGACGGCCACATTATAGAGCCAGTTACAACTGGGCCAGAGGTCGGATTTCTGGTATTCGCCGTTGACGATGACGTTCACCTCGTCGGCAAGGCCCCCATCGTCTTCCCTCCACAGGATGGCGTCGCCGGGGTCGCCCAGCGCGGTCCCGGTAAAAATGACCACTCCGTCCTGCTCAATTTTTACGCCCGGGTCGCTCATGCCTTCGGCTTTCGATTCGAGCCGATAGTGCCGCGTTTCTCCGTCCATCGTGAAATCCACTTCCGCACCGTTTTCCGTCTGAGCAACCTGCATGGTGTAGGCGGCATACGCATCCTTGCCCGAAAAGCTGCCGTCGGCCTGACGATACAAAAAGGCATCCCGCAGCCAGACGCCCGGGCGGAGGGCGGCCCAGAGATAGAGCACAGCGAGAAGCAGCGCGGTAAGAACGCAGAGCAGGCAGCTCGTCTTTTTCTCCATGGTCAGGCTCCTTTCGTTTCAGCCCAGTTCGATTATTTTCCACCCCAGCTCCCGGATGGCTTCTTGATCATGGGTCGCCAGCAGGGTGGGCTTTGTGCCGCAGCGTGCCTTGAGCATGGCTGCGGCTTTTTTCATGACGGCGGGATCCATGCCGGTGAAGGGCTCATCTAACAGAAGCGTGTCGCTCTCGGCCCAGAGAGCGCGCAGCAAGGCGGTGCGGCGCTTCTGTCCGCCGGAGAGCTTCCGGGCAGGCAGGGCAAGGGCCTCGTCATCTAGTCCCAATTGTATAAGGTCATCTCGTATCTGCTCTTTGTATTGTATTTTGACCTTGTACTGTTCTGCGTTCAGCACCAGCGCCACATTCTCTTCGGCGGTCAGCTGGGGGCAGAGCCTGTCTTCCTGAAAGACCGCGCCGACCCGGCCCACGCCCTCCACGCTGCCGGAGGTGGGCGCTTCCAGCCCCATCAGGATGCGGAGCAGGGTCGTCTTGCCCCAGCCGCTTGGCGCCCAGAGCACCGCCGGGTCGTCCACAGTAAGAGAGAGGTTTTCGAAGAGGATTTTCTCTCCGAATTGTTTAGACAGATTTTTTATTTCCAGTTTGTTGTTGGTTTCACTCATTTTTCAGCCCCCTCTTCTCCCAGAACTGCCGCTACCGCTTTATCCAGCAGAGCGAGGAACAGCTTTTCGAATACGGCGCTCAGCAGGATGATGACGAAGGTCCAGGCAAACAGCTCCCCGGTGGAAAGGGTAATTTTTGCCCGGTAAAGCGCGTCGCCGATGCTGCCGTCCGGCAGTCCGATGACCTCTGCTGCTACGCCGCTCTTCCAGCAGATGCCCAGCGCCACGCTGCATCCCTGCCGGAACGCGGGCAGCACCGCCGGGAGCCAGACCGCCCGCAGACGCCGCCCCAGAGGCAGACGGAACACCTGCGCCATTTCGAGAAGCTGGCGGTCAGCACTCCCGATGCCGGTACGCACTGCGCTGTAGAGGACGGGCAGCACCATCAAAAAGCTGATAAGGACGGACAGCGACGAGCCGCTGACCCACACCAGCGCCAGAATGATGAAGCTCGCCACCGGAGTAGCCTTGACCAGCTGCATCACGGGGGCGAGAAGGGCGTCCACCCACTCCCACTTTTCGGCGGCTACCGCCAGCACCGCGCTGGACAGAACGCCCAGCCCGAAGCCTAACAGGATGCGCCCGGCGCTGAAACCGATGCGCTGCCAGAACTCGGCCTGCGGCAGCAGCTCCACCAGCGTACCGATGGCCTGCACCGGCGAGACAAGAAAGACTTCCTGCCCGATGGCCGCAGCCGCCGCCTGCCAGACGCCCAGCCAGAACACCGACGCCGCTAAGATTTGAATGCGGCGTTTTTTTGTTTTATCCATGTATTTCTTTGCTCCTGTTCGTTTTCTCGCTTTCAGAATATCACATCATGTATGAGAATACAATCCTTCATCTTTTCTTCTCTTGACATGAAGGTCATAAAACACTACACTGGAATAAAGTAATCCTTATTCTACGTGCCTCCGCGCACAGCTGGGAGAGATGACCATGCACGATTCCGCTCAGGCCCTCCGGGGCAAAAAGCTCCTTCTGGTGGGGTTCACCCTGTTCTCGATGTTCTTCGGGGCAGGCAACCTCATCTTCCCGCCCTTCCTCGGCGCACAGGCCGGGACGGCGCTCTGGTCCGCTTTTGTGGGCTTTGCCGTCAGCGCCATCGGTCTGCCCATCGCGGGCGTGGCCGCAGTGGCCCGGGCGGGCGGTCTGCCTGCGCTGGCCGGGCGGGTCCATCCCCGCTTCGCACAGGTGTTCGCTGTGCTGGTCTATCTGTCCATCGGTCCCTGCCTCGCGATCCCCCGCACGGCCAGCACCTCGTTTGAGATGCTGACGCCGCTTGTGGGGCGGAGCGCACCGGGACAGTTCATCTACTCCCTCGTGTTCTTTGCTGCGGCGTACTTCGTGGCCCTCAAGCCCGAAAAGCTGACCCAGCGGCTGGGCCGCATCCTCTGCCCTGCCCTGCTGGTGCTCATCGTGGTGCTGTTCGCGGGCTGCATCCTCCGCCCGGCCTCGCCCGGCTACGGCACGCCTGCCGAGGCTTACGCCGCTCTCCCCGCCGCACAGGGCGTGCTGGACGGCTATCAAACCATGGACGCGCTGGCAGCGCTCAACTTCGGCGCGGTCATCGCGCTGAACATTCAGGCGGTGGGCATCACGGAAGAAGCTGCCGTCCGGCGCGGCACCATCCGGGCCGGGTTCATCGCGGGCGGGATGCTGCTGGTGGTCTACGCCATGCTGACCCACATCGGCGGCATCTCGGGGGCCGCGTTCCCCGGCAGTGACACCGGCGCCTCCGTCCTGACGGCACTGGCCGACGGCCTGTTTGGCCGGGTGGGACAGGTGCTTCTGGCCGTTATCTTCGTCATCGCCTGCTTCAACACCTGCGTCGGCCTCATCGCCAGCGTAGGCGAATACTTCCACGAGCTTCTGCCCCAGCTTTCCTACCCCGCCATTGCAGCCTTCTTCGCGCTGATGAGCATGCTGCTGGCGAACATCGGCCTTGCGGACATCCTGAGCCTTTCCGTTCCGGTGCTGAACGCCATCTACCCCATCGCCATCGTCCTCATCGTGGTGGAGTTCCTGCCCGGACGGTTCCAGCGGACATCGGTCTGGCGGCTGAGTATCCTCTTCACGGCCATCCAGAGCATCCCTGCTGCCCTGCCCTTCGGCCCCCTCTCCACTTTGATGAACGCTCTGCCCCTGAGCAGCCTCGGCTTTGGCTGGCTGTTGCCGGCTCTCATCGGCATCGGCGCGGGCCTTCTGATCTAAGAAAGGGGCTGCTGCACTTTCGGCTAAAACGATGTGCAG